>Ga0209371_1000223_pt1 | contig 74382 bp, 70 predicted proteins | sample AgamicAtAmrz_FD_187165 | JGI IMG/M metagenome (GOLD analysis project Ga0209371, IMG submission 187165) | Agave microbial communities from Guanajuato, Mexico - At.Am.rz (SPAdes) (version 2) | ecosystem: Host-associated > Plants > Roots > Rhizosphere | place: Guanajato, Mexico | collected 2012-06-07
GTTGCCCGATGCCCGGTCAGTAGTACCAGTACGTCTGCTGCCAGACGCCGTAGTACGGATAGCCCGAGTACCAGTAGCCGTAATAGGTGTCACGCCATTGCGTGCGCCATTTCCAGTCTTCTTCGTCTTCCTTCTTCGCCTTGCGCGCGAGCTCGAGCAGCTTTTTCGATTCCTTGTCGCCGCGCCCCGCCGCGATCGACAGCCACCTCTCCGCTTCGCGCGCATCCGAGCCCATTTCCTCGAGGCCGAACAGGTAGAAACTGCCGAGCGCCTTCTGCGCGTTCAGGTCGCCGCGTTCGGCGGCCTCGCGCATCCACTTGAGCGCCTGGTAGCTGTCCTGGCGCACGCCGTCGCCGCGAAAATAGCGCAGGCCGAGGTCGTAGGCGGCCTTCGGCTGGGTTTTCGCGGTTTGCTTGAGCGCGACGATGCGCGGATCGTCCCGCTCTTCCGCATCGTCCCTTTTTTGATAGGAGACCTGATCTTTAGGGCGATCGGAACAACCTGTGTCGTCGCAGATCCGTACCGTGCCGTCGGTGACCGACGGATCCTGCGCGCACGCGGCCAACAGCAACAGCAGCCCCGGTGCGAGTAAACGGCGATACATTGGTACTTTCCTCAAGTTTTATTGGCGCCGCAATTCTTCGAGCTATCCCACCCCGTGAGCTCGTACCTGGTTGCGCGCGGCGCAGCGGATACAATTCCATCCGCCAACGCCGACACGCAGTCCTAGGCTCTCTCAGGTTCTCTCTTCGAATCGTTCCGTCGCTCTTTCATTGCTGCCGATTTTCGCTGCCCGACCGGGGCCAGCAACGATCCCCAAACATGACGCAACAAACAATAGTGACGTGGTGAGCAATAATAATGGAGAAAAACGGCATGTCAAGGCCCTTGGCGTGTTTGAAGTTTGCGTGACACGTCAGTTTTGATATGCTCTCCCTCGCCAAAAACCCTTGGAGACCCCATCGAGATGTCCACCACCGAGCAGGCCAACGTCGATCTCATCACCGCCAACAAGGTGCGCGATCTCCTGAACCGGAACGGCATTCCGCCGCGAAGTCACAACACGACGATCGCGAACGTGCTCGGCCTGAGCTTCTCGGTCGTCACGCGCAAGATGAAGGGCCTGATCCCGTGGAACCTATCGCAATTGCAGGACATCGCGACGCACTTCGGCGTGCCGCCCGCGATCCTGCTCGATGACAAGGGCACGCAGCCGGCCGCGGCCGAGATGATCGACGCGACGTTCGTGATCGAGTCGAAGCGCCTGCGCTGCCGCGCCGCGATCTCGACGAAGGCCACCAGCCAGATCGAAACGGATTTCGTCGCGCTGCAGTGGCAGGGTGAATGGATCGTCACCGAGCGCGAGCACGCGCGCGAGGGCCGCACGTATCCGGTCGACGTGATCGAGCTGCGCTCGGCGCAGCCGAACGTGTATGCGGCGCGGATCGCCGTGGTCGACGATTCGCACGACGTCGCCGAAACGGTCTGTGAATATTTCATCGAGAAAGGCGTGAACGCGATTCCGTACTTCGACGGCGCGAGCTTCCGCAAGGCGCTGGAAGTCGAGGATTTCGACGGCTACATCCTCGACTGGATGCTCGGCGACCAGACGGCCGCCGAACTCGTACGCGGCATCCGCTCGAGCGAGAACAGCGGCGCGCCGATCTTCCTGCTGACCGGCAAGATCTCGACCGGCGAAGCGAGCGAGGACGAAATCGCGCACATCGTGTCGCACTACAACGCGCGCTGCGAAGAAAAGCCGGTGCGCCTGCCGATCCTGTTCGCGGAAGTCGCCCGCGAACTGAAACTCACGTTGCCGGCGGCGTCGGCCGCGAACTGAGAAGCGGAAACCGCCGCCGGAACGACAACCCGCTACCCGCACCACCAGACCGAGGGAAAGACATGCGCGTTTCAACCATCTGGATCAAAAGCCTGCTGACGGCCTGCCTGCTCGGGATGACCGTCGCGGCGTGGGCCGCGTCGTCGTTCACGTTCACCGTCGACGGCAAGATCAGCAAGAGCAACCAGCAGGGAAAGATGACCTACGTCTTTTCCGAGCAGGCGCTGATGGCGCTGCCGCAGCATACGATCGTCACGTCGACGAGCTGGACGCCGAAAGCGACCTTCACCGGGCCGCGCCTGTCCGACGTGCTGAAGACGGTCGGCGCACACGGCACGCAGATCGAATTTCGCTGCATCGACGAATACACGTTCACGATTCCCGTGTCGGACGCCGCCAAGTACGGCGTGATCCTCGCGCGGACGATGAACGGCAAGGTGCTCGGCAACGACAACTACGGCCCGTTGTGGATCATGTATCCGCGCGACCAGTATCCCGACGAGCTGAAGACGCCGCTCGGCGAAGCGAAGTTCGCGTGGCAGATCATCGGTCTGACCGTGAAGTGACATGACGCGGCGGCGATGGAAAAATAGAAAAATCATCCTGGTCCTCGGCTCGCTGTGGATCATGGGGTTCGCCGCGTGGGCGTTCCTGCTGTGGGATCTCCTTGCTACCTCGGTCAACGAGGGCGTGCTCGAGGGGCCGCGCGAAGGCGTGTTCTGGACCGCCGCGCAATACCGCAACGTCTACACGCGCTTCGACCGGCAGCTGATTCTCTATGCGACGCACGAGGACGACGATTTCGATCACGTGCAGATACAGCTCGACAGCCTGTCGGTGTCGTTCGGGTTCCTGCAACGGCCGTCGGAGGTGTCCCAATACTGGCTGCGCATCCCGCGCGCGCGCAACGAGATCGACGCGCTCGGCGAATTCATGACGCGCCTGAAGCGCGAGGTGCCGCTACTGCGCGACTCGCCGAAGCAGGCGCGTCAGGTGATCGACGAAGTCAATGCGTACTGGCCGAAGGTCAACGGCCTCGCGAACTACTTCCGCGCGATCGAAATGGCGCAGCGCGATTTCACGTTCCATCAACTGAAGGACAAGCAGCGCGCGATCCTGATCCTCGGCATCGTGCTCGGGGTGATCCTGTGCGCGCTGTTCCTGCTGCTGTTCTATACGATGCGCACGCGCGACGACCTGCTGGAGCGGCAAAACGCGGCGCTCGATGCGGAACGCAAGGCGTCCGACCGCGCGTTCGAGATGATCGAGGCAAAGAACGCATTCCTCGGGATGGTCAGCCACGAACTGCGCACGCCGCTGCAGGCGATCTGTGGATCGATCGAGATCCTGCTCGCGCGCCCGCAGTCCGACGCGAACCTGAAGACGATCCGGCGGCTGCAGAATTCCGCGCTGTCGCTGGAAGCGCTCGTCAAGGACCTCACCGACTACATCAAGCTGCGCTCGACGAAGCGCGTCGCCGAACTCGATACCGTCGGCATCTCGCCGCTGCTCGCCGAAGTGCTCGAACCGCTGCGCGAGAGGATCGCGACGAAACGGATCACGGTCACGCAGCACGTCGAGCCGGCCGGCCTCGCGATCCGCTCCGATCGCAAGCTGCTGCGACAGGTACTGTCGAACCTGATCGAGAACTCGGTCAAGTACACGACCGGCGGTTCGATCACGGTGGCGATCACGCTCGCCAACGCGCCGGCCGGCCAGCAGGTGAGGATCGCCGTGCGCGACACCGGCGCGGGCATCGCGAAGCAGCATCTGTCGAAGATCTTCGAGCCGTTCTATCGCGCGAACGACGCGGTCGGGCTGCACGTGGACGGGATCGGCATGGGGCTCGCGGTCGTACGCGAAATCGTGACGACGCTGCGCGGGCATGTGGACGTGCGCAGCGTGGTCGGCGAAGGCAGCGAGTTCGTCGTGACGCTGCCGGTCGAAGTGCCCGGCGTCGACACGGCCGGCACCGTGGCTGGCGACGTGCCCGCGCTGCCGCCCGTACCGGCGCACCGCGGCCGGCGCGCGCTGGTGGTCGACGACAACGATAACGCGCGCGAAACGCTCGGCGCGATGCTGTCGGCGCTCGGCCTCGAGGTGGATCTGTGCGGCACCGGGCAGGAAGGCGCCGCGCGCTTCGGTACGGGCCGCTACGATCTCGTCGTGCTCGATCTCGAACTGCCGGACCTGAGCGGATTCGACGTGGCGCGGCGCATTCGCGCGATGGCGCAACCCGACGACGGCCGGCATCCGGCGATCCTCGGGGTCAGCGCGTATGAATCGGCCGCGCTGCGCGAGAACCAGCGGGTATTCGACGCGTTCCTACCGAAGCCGGTTCACCTGCGCGAGCTCAGCGCGCTCGTCGAGAAGCTGCTCGCCTGAGCGCGGCGTCACACGTTTCCGTCCGCTCGTCTGCTCGCTCATTCGCCGATCAGATGCAGCACGATGTCACGCCGGTGCGCCGCGCGGCGATGCTCGAACACATAAATCCCCTGCCACGTGCCGAGCACCATGCGTCCGTGCTCGACCGGAATCGATAACTGCACCTGCGTGAGCGCCGTGCGCAGATGCGCGGGCATGTCGTCGGCGCCTTCGGTGTCGTGTTCGTAGCGCGTGTCGTCCTCGGGCGCGAGTGTCGCGAAATAGCGTTCGATATCGCGCTGCACCGACGGGTCCGCATTCTCCTGGATCAGCAGCGACGCCGACGTATGGCGGCAGAACACGGTGAGCAGGCCCATGCGGATCGCCTGCTGGTCGACGAACGCGCGCACCTGCGGCGTGACTTCGACGAGGCCGCTGCCGCGCGTATCGACGCCGACGTGCGTAATCGCCTGTTGCATCGCCATGACCTCAGGCCAGCGCGGCGAAGCCGTCGGCTTCGATCTGTTTCGCATCGGCGGGGCGCACGACGCGCGCGACTTCGACCCCATCGCGCAGGAAGACCAGCGTCGGCCACAGCTTCACGCCGAACGAGCGGCCGAGCGGACGTCCGGGGCCATCCTCGATCTTCAGGTGCCGCACGGCAGGATGCGCGGAGAACGACGCCGTGATCGCGGGCTGCGCGCCTGCGCAGATCCCGCACCAGTTCGCGCCGAATTCGATGACGGTTGCGCCGCCCAGTGCGTCGACTTCCGCGCGGGTCGGCGCGTTGGCGGTGTAGCGTTGCTCGGTGTCCATCAGGCCCTCGTGTGCGTTGGCGGAACGGGACCGCACGCGCCAGCGTGATGCAGGCGGGCGCGGCCTTCGATTTCTTACTGTAGCGGAAAAGGCCGTGCGCTGCCGGCTCGGTCCGGCGCGGCGCGGCGCCGGCACCGCTTTGCGCGCCTTTCGGAATGACACGACAAGATTCGGAGCGCCGCGCCGCCGCGACGGGATCAGCATGAGAACCGATCCCGTCAACGAAGGACTCGACATGAATGCGCCACATTGCGTCACCGAACCGAACATCCTCTACTTCGGCACGCCCGTCGTGCTGGTCAGCACGCTGAACGAAAACGGCACGGCCAACCTCGCGCCGATCTCGTCCGCGTTCTGGCTCGGTTGGCGCGGCGTGATCGGCATCGCCGCCAGTTCGCAGACCACCCGCAACCTGCTGCGCACCGGCGAATGCGTGCTGAACCTGCCGTCGTCGGCGCAGGCGGACGCGGTCGACCGTATCGCGCGCACGACCGGCACGTATCCGGTGCCCGACGGCAAGCGCGCGAAAGGCTACGTATTCGAACCCGACAAGTTCGGCACGGCCGGGCTCACCGAGGCCGCCTCGCAAACGGTCGCGCCGCCGCGCGCGCTCGAATGCCCGGTGCATATGGAGGCGGTCGTCGCGACCACGCACGGCATCGGCGACGACACGCCCGACCTGCGCGGCCACATCCGCGTGTTCGAGCTGCGCATTCAGCGCGTGCACGTGCATCCCGATCTGCTGATGGACGGTCATCCGGACCGCATCGATCCGGACAAGTGGTCGCCGCTGATCATGAGTTTCCAGAAGTTCTACGGGCTGGCGCCGCAGCAGGTGCATCCGTCGCGGCTCGCCGAGATTCCCGAACGCGCGTATCGCAGCCCCGATATCGAGCGCTCGCGCGAGGCGGGCCTGCTGACCGATACCGGACGGTCGTGAAGCGCGCGGGAGAACGCCAGTGAATCCGACTCGCCGCCCTGCTTCCGCCGACGCGCCCGATGCCGCTGCATCGGCCCGGCACCGCCTCGTGCTGCCGGCCCTGTGCATCGCCGTGCTGATCGCGCAGATCGACACGGCGATCGTCAATCTCGCGACCGAACCGATCGGCGCCGCGTTCGGCGCCCGCGTCGGCGCGCTGCAGTGGGTGATCGACGCGTACAACCTCGCGTATGCGGTGCTGCTGCTCACGGGCGGCCTGATCGGCGACCTGTACGGCCGGCGGAGTGCATTCGTGCTCGGCGCGATGGTGTTGAGCGGCGCGTCGGTCGTGTGCGCGCTCGCGCCGACGCTGGGCGTGCTGATCGCCGGCCGCGCGCTCGCCGGCGCGGGCGCCGCGCTGCTGATCCCCGCGTCGCTCGCGATCGTCCGCGTGATCTGGCGCGATCCGGTCGAACGCGCACGCGCGCTCGGCATCTGGGCCGCGTGCGGCGGCATCGCGATGATCATCGGCCCAACGCTCGGCGGCGTGCTGATCCACGCGTTCGGCTGGCGCAGCATCTTCGGCGTCGTGATTCCGTTCGGCGTCGCCGCGATCGGGCTCGCCCGCGCCGTCGTGCCAGAATCGGCCGATCCGCAGGGCCGGCGCTTCGATCCGGCCGCGCAGGTGCTCGGCGCGGTCGCGATCGGCTGCTTCGTATTCGCGACGATCGACGCGCGCCACGACGCGCCGCGGGCGGCTCTGGTGGTCGCGATCGGCGCGGCCGCCATTGCGCTGTTCGTGCGGATCGAACGACAGCTCGGCGCGGCCGCGCTCGTGCCACTCGACCTGTTCGCGAATCGCGCGTTCCGCGGGATGCTCGTCGGCAACAGCGCGATGACGTTCGGCGGCTACGGGATGCTGTTCGTGCTGCCGCTCGCATGGCAAAGCCGCCACGTGCTCGACGCCAGCGGTGCCGGCCTCGCGCTGCTGCCGATGTCGGTGCCGTTCGCGCTCGTGTCGTTCGGCTCCGGTGCGGTCGCGGCTCGCGTCGGCGGGCGCATGGCCGGCGCGGGCGGCGTCGCGCTGATGGGGCTCGGGCTCGCCGCGATCGGCATCGGCGCGGCCGGTTCGACGGATCCGCATGCGCCGATGCTCGTGTGGGCCGAGGCGGGTCTCGCGCTGACCGGCACGGGCCTCGGCCTCGCGGTCGGGTCGCTGGCCGCGACGGCCGTCGGCGCGGTCGACGCCGCACGCGCCGGCACAGCGGCGTCGCTGATGAACGTGACGCGGATGATCGGCGCGGTCTTCGGCGTCGCGCTGCTGGGCGCGCTGTACGACGCGTGCGGCGGCGGCGCGTCCGGGCTGCGGGTCGCGATGCTAACGGGCAGCGCGCTGCAGCTCGCGGGCGCTGCGCTCGCGTGGCGCACGGCCGGCGCGGGCACGCGGGCCGGGGCGCCCAACCCGATCGGATAAGATACGGCCGGCCACGCACCTTGGCCCATGACCGAACCGACGGAGTGTTTTCAGTGATTCAACCGACCGAAGTATTCAAGGACAACCTCGCGCAACTGCCGGCCATCGACGGTATCGCGCGCATCGATCTCGTCGGCGCGAACGGCGACGTGGTCGCGACCATCGAGAACCAGCCGGGCAAGCAAGGCTCGCTCGCGGTGTACCACTATCTGAAGCAGGCGTTCGGCACGCTCGACGCGAAAGCGGCCGAGCACGGCCTCGCGGTGTTCGCCGAACATACGGCCGACGCGCGCAATCGTCCGGGTGCGCACCCGAACGTCGATCGGCTGCTGGCGATCGTCGCGGGCGGCGAAGCGCTGCGCATCGACGTGGTCGCGAAGGGCTGAGTCGGCGGTGAAATGCGCGCGCGTGCCGTCGGGCGATGCGCGCGACTTTGACTGACGGGCAAAAAAGACGATTGCCACGCCCGTCCCACTTTCCCCGGAGCAAGTCCGCGTGTTTCTTTCCGTCGCCTCACCGCTCACCCGCCATCTTGCTTCGATCGTTTCGATCGCGATATTTGCCGGTACCCCGTTCGGCGGCACGGCATCGGCCGAGCCGCTGCGCACCGGCTCCGATATCGCCGGGGCGTCGCTCGTGCCGCTCGGCACGCTACCGCACTCGCCCGAAAGGGGTTCGCTCGATCCGTTCTGCACGCAATATCGCGCGAAAACGACCACGGCGGCCGGCCGCGCAGTCGCGTGGCGCGACTGGATCGTGACGTCCGAGGCGCCGCTCGGGCGCTACACGGTCGTGACCTTCGCGAGCGGATTCAACGCCGGCACGAGCGCGATCTGCTTCGTGCGCAACGGCAATATCGGCGTATTCGACGGCACGACGCTCGTCGCGCTCGGCTATACGGCAAGCAAGGCGGGCTGGCAGCTCGGCTCGGTCGATCGTATGGAAAACGGCGCGCTGCTCGTGTGGGGCGGCAACGGCCCCGGCGCACCCGTCGGTGAACTGCACGAAGCAAGCGGCGGCCTGCGGCTAACCCGCGTCGCCGCCGAGCGCGCGTTCTGCGACGGCCGCGCGGTCGTGCCGAACGTGTATGCCAAGCCGCTCGACGTAGCACGGCGAATCCTGATCGCGCATGGCTGGCAACCGCTGCGACCGCGCGAGAAGCCGGATGCGATGGACGGCGCGGCGACGCTCGCGAAGCACGGCATCGTCGAAGCCGAAGCATGTTCGGGCACCGGCGTCGGGTATTGCGCGCTACGCTACCGGAATGCGGCCGGCGTGCTCGGCGTGACGACGGTGGGCGGCGAGCCGGATGAGCCGTCGGCAAACACAGTGATCGACTATCAGGTCGGCTGTCGCAAATAGTAAGCGGTGCCCAGGCCGCGCATGGGCGATGCATGCGCACACGATTCGTGCCGTCCGGCCATCGTCCGTTCGCTCGATTGACCGGCCTTGCGCGCCCTCCTACACTGAGTTCCCTTTTACGCCGCACCAGCAAAAGGGACTGCCATGATCGACCTCTCCACGCTCACGCTGTTTTCCGGCGCGTGTCTCGCGCTGACCATCACGCCCGGCCCCGACATGTTGCTGATCGCGTCCCGCAGCGTGAGCCAGGGTCGGCGCGCCGGCTTCGCGACGCTCGCGGGCATTCAGGCCGGCACCTACTGCCACGCGCTGGCGGCCGCATTCGGTCTGTCGCAGCTGTTCGTCGCGGTGCCGCTCGCCTATGACGCGGTGCGCTTCGCAGGCGCCGCGTATCTGCTGTATCTCGCGTGGAAAACCTTCCGTTCGGATGCGACCGCGCTGTCGGCCGTCGCGTCGCCACGTCGCCATTCGACCGCGGCGATCTTTCGCCAAGGGCTGACGACGAACCTGCTGAACCCGAAGATGGCGCTGTTCGTGCTCGCGCTGTTCCCGCAGTTCGTGCGGCCCGAGCACGGCTCGATCGCCGTGCAGATTCTCGTGCTGGCGACGGTGCTCAACCTGATCGGGCTCGTCGTGAACGGCGCGGTGATTCTCTCCGCGAGCCGGCTGCGCCAGCGGATCAGCGCGCGCCGCCGACCGTCTAAGGTGCCGCAGTATCTGCTCGGGTCGGTGTTCGTGGGACTGGCGGCGCGGCTCGCGGTGGCGGGGCGGAACTAATCCGTCGCGACTCCGTCGTGCCCGGTCCCCCCTGACACGCGGCCACGCTGCTTTCCGGGCCCGAATTTCCCGAGCGCATTCGAGTTCGCACCTGCCCACTGACATCTCCGACCTGAGAAATACGGTCGCGAATTCCCCGACTCGAACGCGCGCTCGCAACGGGGCAGCATTCCCCGTCCGTCGATACGCTTCGCCGGTATGCGGCGGCTTGCGGCAAGACGCTCACGATCTCGTTCGCGTGAATCACGCGCGCTCAAAACGGTCGGCTTCCATGACGGATTCGATACCGGCATGGCGCGCGAGGCGCCCAAGCGCAGAACCCTTCAGCGCGTCGCCCCCAGCGCCACGCGCAGCCGCTCCATCAACCGCGTGTAATGCCGCAGCACGTCGTCCTTCGACACGACATTCGCGGTCGAGAAACGCTCGGACCACGCCGGCTTCCATTCATACGAACCGTGCACGCTGCGGTCGCCGTCGGGCGCTTGGATCAGCGAGCGGATCCGCGCGTCGCGGCCCGGCCCCGTATGCATCTCGAACAGCGCGTGGATGAACGTGTGATACGCGTCGTACACGTCGTCGTCGAACAGGTAGCGGTAGATGTGGAACGTGCGGTCGAGGTCGCGCTTCGCGCGGATCACGTCATCCGGCGAGATGTCCTTCCAGTAGCCGATCCACGTGTAGAAGCACAGCAGCGCATTGAGCTGCGGCGCGACCGCGTCGTACAGCGCGAGCCGCTTCTCGATCAGCCGCTGGTTGGTCCACTGCACGAGCTCGAGCCGCTTCAGCCGGCGCGCGACGAGCCAGCCGAGACACGCGACCGACAACGGCGTCAGCACGCCGAGCACGAGCTTGACGATTTCCAGCGAATTCCACGGCGTATTGGTTGTCTGCATGTAGGGCTCGACAGGAAAAAACGCATTCGCGTCGACGCGTAACCCCGGCGCGCTACGCAGCGCCGCTCGGCCGAGCGCGTCGGCATTGACCGTTAGTTGCTTGCACATCGAACAGCGCGACCGCACCGGCAAACCATGCGATGCGGCTCATCGCATCAGTTTATCGGGCGATCGTCACCGCGGCATGACTGCTCGTCGACACACCGTCGCGCGGCCGCCCCGCTTCAGGTGGGTAGCGCCGACGTGAGCTTGACCTTCTGCATCGGAATGTCGGTCTTCACGCTGAGCACGCCGGGGATACGCGTCAGGTATTCCATCTGGAAGCGCCGGTAATCGTCGATGTCGGCCGCGACGACGCGCAGCAGGAAATCGCAGTCGCCGGCCATCAGGTGGCATTCGACGACTTCCGGCATCTGCTGGACGGCCTCGGCGAAACGGTTCACCGATTCCGCGTCCTGCCCCTTCAGCCATACGCGCGTGAAGATCGTCAGCCCCTTGCCGACCTTCGCCGGATTCAGCACGGCCACGTATTTCTCGATCACGCCGGCTTCCTCGAGGAGCCGCACGCGCCGCAAGCACGGCGACGGCGACAGCCCGACCTCGTGCGCGAGTTCCACGTTCTGCATGCGGCCGTCGCGCTGCAGCGCGCTCAGAATCCGGCGGTCGATAGCGTCAAGTTTCATGTGGCATCCGATTCCAAAAAATTCGCATATCACGCGTTCAATGCCAAATTCTGAGAAAAATCTGGCGACAACGCAACCCGATTCGAGTCAAAAAAGCAGACAATTCCTCCCCCAAAGGAGGAGTGATGAGCAGTAGCGTTTCAACGTCGTCCGGGCTTCGCGACAGGCGCGCCTATGTCGCCGAGATGGGTCGCGGTTTGCGCGCGGCGCTGCCCGTCATGCTGGGTTTCGTGCCGTTCGCGCTGGTGCTGGGCGCGCAGGCCGCGCAGAAAGGGCTGAGCCTGTTCGAGGTGCCGATGATGACGGGCCTGAACTTCGGCGGCGGCTCCGAATTCGCGGCGATCCATCTGTGGACGTCGCCGCCGCACATCGCGCTGATCGTCGCGATGTCATTCCTCGTGAATTCGCGCCACATCCTGATGGGCGCCGCGTTCGAGCCGTATATCCGCCGCCTGCCGCGCCGCCGCGCATTCGTCGCGCTGTTCTTCATGTGCGACGAGAGCTGGGCGATGTCGCTCGCCGACGCGCGCGAGCGCTCGGCCACGCACATCAGCGTGCCCTATTACGCGGGCATCTGCATCGGGCTCTACCTGACGTGGATCTCAATGACGACGCTCGGCGCGGCGGTCGGCCCGACGATCGGCGACGTCGAACAGTACGGCTTCGACATGGCGTTCACGGCCGTGTTTCTGGTGCTGCTGCGCGGGATGTGGAAAGGGGTGCGCGCGAGCCGTCCGTGGTTCGTGAGCCTCGTCGTCGCGGCGACCACCCATCTCGCGCTGCCCGGCGCGTGGTACGTCGCGGCCGGCGCCTGCGCGGGGCTGATCGCCGCGCTGCTGTGGGAGCCGCGCGATGCCTGAGCTTCCGGATTTCAGCACGGTCGCGACGATCGTGCTGATGGCGTCGACCACCTACTTGTCGCGCATCCTTGGCTACGTGCTGCTGCGCAACCGCACGCTGAGCCCGCGGATGGCGTCGGTGATGGAGAACGTGCCGGGTTGCGTGCTGATCTCGGTGATCGCGCCGGCCTTCGTGTCGACGCACCCGGCCGACCTGCTCGCGCTCGCGATCACGCTGCTCGCGGCGATGCGCCTGTCGATCCTGCCGACGGTCATCGTCGGCGTCGCGTCGGCCGGCCTGCTGCGTTACCTGCTCGGCTGAGCGAGTCCGGGCCGCCGCGACACGACGATCCTCGCGCCAGAGTGCTAGCCTTGTGGCTTGCGCCATGCCGCACTTCCCCTCTCATTGCCCTTCACGAGGATCGTCCCGATGCAAGCAACCCGCCCGCTGTTCGACCGTGTCCTGCTCACCAATGACGACGGATTCGACGCGCCCGGCCTCGACATACTCGAACAGGTCGCCACGCAGCTCGCGCGCGAAGTGTGGATCGTAGCTCCAGCCGAAGACCAGAGCGGCACGTCGCATTCGCTGAGCCTGCACGAACCGCTGCGCGTGCATCGCAAGGGCGAGCGCCGCTTCGCGGTGCGCGGCACGCCCGGCGATTGCGTCGCGATCGCGGTCAGCCACCTGATGAAGGACGCCCGGCCCGACGTCGTGCTGTCCGGCGTGAATCGCGGCGCGAACCTCGGCACCGAAACGGTGTTTTCCGGCACGGTCGGCGCCGCCATGACGAGCATGCTGGTCGGCGTGCCGGCCATCGCGCTGAGCCAGGCCTTCACCGATCGCAACGCGGTGCCGTGGGGCACCGCGCTCGCGCATGCGCCGGACGTCATCCGCCGGCTCGTCGCAGCCGGCTGGGACAGCGACGCGTGCCTCAACGTGAATTTCCCGCCGCGGCCGGCCGACGACGTGCGCGGCCTGAAAGTGACGAACCAGGGTGCCGGTACGCTGCAGGGCGTCGAGATCGTCTCGGGACGCGATCCGCGCGAGATCGACTACCACTGGCTGAAGCTCGCGCGCGCACCGCGCGACGACCATGCGGATTCGGAAACGGTCGCGCTGGGCGAAGGGTACATCGCGGTCACGCCGCTGAAGTTCGAGCGCACGCACGATCAGGCGCTCGCGCGGCTGCGGTCGAACCTCGGCTGATCGATCGCGCGTTCGAACGACCTCGGCGGTTGCGCACCACGCGATGCCTGCGCGCCGCCGCATCACCGCATCACGTCAGATTCAACCCGCCGTCGAGCATCACGATCTCGCCCGTCACGTAATCGGACGCGACGAGCATCGCGACCGTCTGCGCGATATCGTCCGGCGTCGCCGCGCGACGCATCGGCGCGCGTTCGCGCCAGAGTTGCTGCGCGTCCGTCCAGTCGGCGGTCAGCGGCGTATCGACCAGCCCCGGCGCGACCGCGTTGACGCGAATCGCCGGTGCGAGCGTACGGGCGAGCAGCCGGGTCGTGTGATTGAGCGCGGCCTTCGCGGCCGCATACGGAATCGATGCACCCTTCGGCCGCACGCCTGCATGCGAGCTGACGTTCACGACGCACCCGGCCCGCCCGCGCGACGCCGATTCGCGCAGCGCGGCCTCCGCTTCGGCCACCAGCCGGAACGGCGCGATCACGTTGATTTCGTGCATCTCGCGCCACACGTCGGGCGTGGCCGCCGCGAGGTCGTCATGCGCAATCACGCGGCTGACGCCCGCGTTGTTGACCAGCACGTCGAGCCGCCCGTGCACGGCGAGCGCATCGCGGATCAGCCGCACGCGCTCGGCATCGTCGGCGAAATCGGCCTGCAAGTATGTCGCGCCAAGTTCGCGCGCCATCGCACGCCCGGTGTCGGCCGAGCTGCGCGAATGCAGGATCACCGCGTAGCCATCGGCCGCGAGACGCCGCGCGACGGCCGCCCCGATCCCCGACGTCGAGCCGGTGACGAGCGCGACCGGCCGGTGCAGGCGCGACGCGCGCGGCTCGCCGGCGGCTTCGGTTTCGGCGGCGGTTTCGGTTTCGACTTCGGCAATCGGGGCAGACATCGGCGGAAGCGGCGCGTCCATGGCATGGAACCCGTTCAGTGGCGTTCCCGCATCATAAGCGCGACGGGGTCGCGAGAAGCAAATTCATCCTTTGGATCGGTGCCAACGATGTATTAGCCAAAACACGAAGCCCGCCACTGCCCCTAGGCCCACGAATGCCAGGAACCCCAAAGCGGCCGACAAGCCCGCCTTGAAAACATCGTCATCCCAGATCGCGGTGTAAATGAAATAGGTCGCAATCCACGTCAGCAACCCCGTGATACTGCCGCACAGGCACGATGAAATCACCGACACGCGCCAGTATTTCGTGACCAGCAGATATTGCGGGATCGCAAACGCTGCCGTGCCGAGGTACGCGATGGGAATGGAATACTTGAGCGACCCGGGATCGTCGGCCAAATACGACCACACCACGCCGGGCACGAGGGCCGCGAGCGCAAAAGCAAGCAAAGGTATCTGACGCATCGAGGTAGGCAGCCGCGGGCTGCAGCCGTTCCATTGAAATCAAGCTCGTTCGGCGCACGAATCGCGAATCTCGCGTGGGCACGCTGGCGACCCGCGCTGCGTCACAATGCACGCGCCGATGACAGGTGCCGTTCAAGTCACCCGAACCGGGACGTCATCGCGTCGTTGACGGACACACACCATCCGGCGTCAGCTTCGCGCACGCACTGAACGCACGGCCTGCTCCGAAGATGGCGTGCAATCGGCCGTCACGGCTGCTTCGGCAACTCGACATACGCCTCGAGCTCGCCGGCGACATAGAGCCGCTTGCCGATTCGCGGGTATTCGCACACGTCGTGTTCGAGCCGCTGCCCGCCAACGAGCAGCTCCAGCGGTACATCGCCGGTGTTCTGCACCGTATGCGCTTCGCCGCCGCGCGGGAAACCGATGAAATCGCCCGGCCCGATTTCATTCGCGCGCTCGCCGATCGTGACCGAGCCCGTGCCGGACAGCACGTACACGAATTCTTCCTCGTACAGGTGACGATGATATTCGGCCGATTCGTGGCCGGGCATCAGCGTGAGCAGGTGAACACCGAATTGCGTCAGGCCGGTCAGGTCGCTGAGCTGCCGCTTCAGACGCACGGCATTGGGATTGAGCGAATGCGCCGCGCGCGTCGGTTCCATCTTCGCGATATCGGCGGCCTTCAGCAGTTCCCGGGGCAAGGGAGTCGACATGGGGATCTCGCAAGCGTGAATGCTTCGGTTGAACGCTGCGCCGGCGCGCGCAGCGGCTATTGTCCAATATTTTCACGCGCGCAAGGATGCGCACCGCCGCTGTACGTCATCGACTGCCGTAAGGTTGCGTCCGCAACCGTTCAGGCCGCGGACGACGGATGACGGGTGACGCTCAACCCACGTGCACGCCGCGCAGCTTCGTCAGCAATGCGACGAGACGATCGATGTGCGCGTCCTCGGTGCGCCACGACGACACGCTGATCCGGAATGCCGGCCGCCCGTGCCACACGGTCGCGCCGAACCATACTTCGCCCGACGCCTGCGCGGCTTCGAGGATCGCCGCCGTTTCCTCGTCGGTGCCGGCGCGCACGAGCACCTGGTTCAGCACGACGCGGTTCAGCACGTCGTAGCCGGCCGCACGCAGGCCGTCGGCGACGCGCGCCGCCTGCGCGCAATGCCGCTCGACCATCGTCGCCACGCCGGCGCGGCCGAGCGAGCGCAGCGCGGCCCACACGGGGATGCCGCGCGCGCGTCGCGAGAATTCGAGGTTCAGGTTCTTCTGCGCATCCTGCGCGCCGCTCAGGTAGACGGCGTCGCTGTTCATCGCGGTGGCGAGCGCGGCCGCGTCGCGGCAGATCACCATCGCGCCGTCGTACGGCGTGTTGAGCCATTTGTGGCCGTCGGTCGTCCAACTGTCCGCGCCGTCGATGCCGTCCGTCAGCGCACGCTTCGACGACGCCCGCGCCCACAGGCCAAACGCGCCGTCCACGTGCACCCACGCGCCGGCCGCCTTCGCGGGCGGAATCAACGCCGCGAACGGATCGAATTCGCCGGTGTTCACTTCGCCCGCCTGCACACAGAAAATGGTCATGTCGTCGAGCGGCGGCAGCTGCGCCGGGTCGATCCGGCCATGCGTATCGACCGGCGCGACGACGATGCGCTTCATCCCGAAGCCGAGCACGCGCAGCGCCTTCTTCACCGTGATGTGCGCGAGCGCGGAGATCACGACTTTCACTTCCGGCGCGCCGATCAGGCCATCTTCGTCGATATCCCAGCCCTTGCGCGCGAGCAGCGCGCGCCGCGCGGCCACCAGCGCGACGAGCGTACAGGCCGTCGCGCTCGTGCCGAAGCCGACCGCGCTGCCTTCCGGCAACCCAAGCACATCGACGACCCAGCGCGCGGCCTGGCGCTCGAGCGTCGCGGCCACCGGCGAATTCGCGTACGACGACGCGCACTGGTCCCACGCGAGCATCAGCCGCTCGGCCGCCGCCGCGGCCGGCAACGTCGCGCCGATCACGAAGCCGAAGTAGTTCGGGCCGTTCGATGCGACCGTCGCGGGCGTGCCGTGCTCGTCGAGCAGTCGCAGCACGTCGTCGGCCGGGCGACCCGTATCGGGCAGCGGTTCGTCGAACGCCGCGAGGCCGGCGAGTGCGGCCGCATCGGGAAACGCGCGCCGTTCGTTCGTTGCGGCCAGATACGCGTGCGCGCGCCGGTCGGCGTCGGCCAGCAGTGCCAGTTCGTCCATGTTGGTTGCCTCGGTCAGAGTCAGAGTTGCGAGAGATCGCGGCCGAGCTGCTGCAGCGCGCCGTCGATCCGCTTGTAGTACGTGAACTTGCCGACGCGGGTCGCCTGCACGAGCCCGGCATCCGCGAGGATGCGCATGTGGCGCGTGGTCGTGGCCGGCGCGATGCCGAGTTTTTCGGTGATGTACGTGCAGCACACGCCGAGTTCATCGAAGTCGCCATGCGGCTGCGGCGGGAAATGCTTGCGCGGCTGCCTGAGCCAGCGCATCACGGCGAGACGGCTTTCGTTGGCCAGGGCGCTGATGCGGGTGACGTCATCCATGGAGGTTCGGGGTCGTTTTACGTTTTGAATATTAGCTAAATGACGAAATGTGGGCAATGGGCTTGAACGGCGATTTCGACGCTTGATGACGTGCGCCGGTATGCACCGCCGAGCATTCGATGCGATCGCAGCGAGATCGACGCTGCAACGTCACGCAGCGCGCGCAAGCAACATGCCTTACACCAGCGCCTGCGCCAGCCGGTCGATCAACGCCCGCACACGCCGCGGCTGCGCCGCACGCCCCGGATAGACGATCTGCAGATCGACTTCGCCCGGCGAGAAATCTCGAAGGATCTCGACGAGCGCGCCCGACGCCAGATCGCGCTCGACGTCGACCAGCGACTTCAGCGCGATGCCGTGCCCCGCGATGCACCACGCGCGCACGAGCGCCCCGTCGTTGGCGACGCGCCGGCCGCGCACCACCACGCGCGTCAATACGCCGTCGATGCCGAACGGCCATTCGGCGTACAGCTCCTGGCCGAAGCGCATCACGATGCAGTCGTGCGAAGCCAGCTCGTCCGGATGCGCGGGCGTGCCATGCGCAGCGAGATACGCGGGCGACGCGCACACCACGCGCCGTGCCCGGCCGAGCGAACGGCTGCGCAACGAACTGTCGGCCAGCGTGCCGCGGCGGATCGCGAAATCGAGCCCCTGCCCGACGAGGTCGACATACCCGTCGCCGAGATGCAGGTCGACCGTCACGCCCGGATAGTCGGCCAGGAATGCGTCGACGACCGGTACCACGCGCTCGCGCCCGAGATCGGCCGGTGCGCTGAGCCGCACCGGCCCCGACAGCGTCTGCACGCCGAGCCGCACCCGGCTTTCGAGTTCGTCGGCCTCGGCCAGCAGGCGTCGCGCACCGTCCGCCAGCGTGCGCCCCTCGTCGGTCAGGCTGATCGCGCGCGTCGTGCGCGTGAGCAGCGCCGCGCCGTAGTGGCGCTCGAGCGCCGTCAGCCGTTCGGATACCGTGGCCGGCGACAGGCCGACCTCGCGGCCCGCCGCGGCCAGCCCGCCCTTCTCCACGATGCGCAGGAACAGCGCGAGGTTGTCGAGCAGCATTGTTCGCTCCTTCCGAAGGATATTTTCGCCATCTTCTGGATTATCCGGGAACGGCGCAAACGGTACATTGATCGCCTGACGATCGATCCGCGGCCGCGCCGCGCCCATACGACGAAAGGAAACGCACATGGAATACCGCACGCTCGGCCGCTCCGGCCTCCAGGTCCCCGTGCTAAGCTTCGGCGCCGGCACCTTCGGCGGCACCGGCCCGCTGTTCAGTGCATGGGGCAATACCGGCGTCGACGAAGCGCGCCGCCTGATCGACATCTGTCTCGAAGCCGGCGTCAACCTGTTCGACACGGCCGACGTGTATTCCGACGGCGAATCCGAGCGCGTGCTCGGCGCCGCGCTCAAGGGGCGCCGCAGCGACGTGCTGATCTCGACCAAGACGGGCCTGCCGACCGGCGACGGCCCGAACGATGCAGGCACGTCGCGCTCACGGCTGGTGCGCGCCGTCGACGACGCCCTGCGCCGCCTCGACACCGACTACATCGATCTGCTGCAACTGCACGCGTTCGACGCCGGCACGCCGGTCGAGGAAGTGATGTCGACGCTCCACGATCTCGTGCGCGCGGGCAAGCTGCGCTACATCGGCGTGTCGAACTTCGCCGGCTGGCAGATCATGAAGTCGCTCGCGGTGGCCGACCGGCACGGCTGGTCGCGCTACGTGGCGAACCAGGTGTACTACTCGCTCGTCGGCCGCGACTACGAGTGGGACCTGATGCCGCTCGGCGCCGACCAGGGCCTCGGCGCGCTGGTATGGAGCCCGCTCGGCTGGGGCCGGCTCACCGGCAAGATCCGGCGCAATGCGCCGCTGCCCGAAGGCAGCCGGCTGCATGAAACGGCCAGCTACGGGCCGCCGGTCGACGACGAACGCCTGTACGACGTGGTCGATGCGCTCGACGCGATCGCGGAAGAAACCGGCAAGACGGTGCCGCAGATCGCGCTGAACTGGCTGCTGCAACGGCCGACCGTGTCGTCGGTGATCATCGGCGCGCGCAACGAGGAACAGTTGCGGCAGAACCTCGGCGCGGTCGGCTGGGCACTGACCGATGCGCAGGTCGCGAAGCTCGATGCGGCGAGCGCGGTGGAAGCGCCGTATCCGTACTTCCCGTATCGCCGGCAGGCGGCGTTCGCGCGGCTCAATCCGCCGATGCGCGGGTAAGCCGTCGACGCACGGGCATCAGGCCGGCACGCGTGCCGCGCCGAGCCGCACGACCTTGTCGGTCGGCCCGATCACCGAGCGCCGGTGCGTGATCGCGATCACCGTGACGTCGCGCGCCAGCAGCCGCACGTGCTCCATGATGTCGCGCTCGGTGGCTTCGTCGAGCGCAGAACTCGCCTCGTCGAGAAACAGCACGATCGGATCGCCGTACAGCGCGCGGGCGATTGCGATGCGCTGACGCTCGCCGCCGGACAGTTTCAGCCCGCGCTCTCCGACCGTCGTGTGAAGCCCGTCCGGCAAGCCCTCGATGAACGGCAGGATCGTGGCCTTCGCGGCCGCGTCGCGCAAGCGCCGCGCATCGCGTGGCCGGCCGAGCAGGATGTTGTCCTCCAGGCTTTCGTTCAGCAGCACGACGTCCTGCGGCACGACGGCCACCGCGCCGTACCAGTCGGCACGGTCGATCGTCGCGAGATCGACACCGTCGACGAGAATGCGCCCGGCGGTCGGCTCGATCGACTTCAACGCCAGCCTGAAGACAGTGGACTTCCCCGCGCCGGTTTCGCCGACGATGAACGTGATGCCGCCACGCTCGGCCACGAAATCGACGTCGCGCACGCCGCGCCCGTTGCCGTATGCATAGCCGACGCGCTCGAACACGATGCGCCCTTCGCGCATCACGAACGCCGACGCGTGCGACACCTGCCGCTCCTCGGGCGCCGTCCAGAGCGCGGTGAACGGCACGAGTGCGGCGCGGGAGCGCACACTCTCGTCGATCGAGCGCGCGAGCATGTCGAACGGCAGGTTCAGTTGCAGCAGCAGCGTGTTGAACAGCACGATGTCGCCGATCGACAGCGCGCCGGCCGCATGACGCGGCAACAGCAGCCAGAACGTCACCGAGAACTGGACTGCGAGGCCGAGCCCCAGCAGCGCAAGAAAACCTACGTGCTGCATCATGTAGGCGCGCCAGTTGTCGCGCTCGGTGCGCGCCTTCTCCGCGAAACGCTCACTCATCCAGCGGTGGCTGCCGAAATGCCGGAGCGTTTCCATCGCGTTGATCGCACCGCCGACGAACCGCGCATTCTCCTGCCCGGCCTCGATCGCGCGATCGAGGTACACCCGCGAGCGCCGCGCCGAAACCATCGCGATCGTCACCGCGATCGCGCCATAGGCCGCGGTGATGGCCGCCACTTGGGGATTGATCAGTGTGCCGAGCGTGACGAGGGTGAAGACGATCTGAAGCGTGCCGGGGATCAAATCCATCAGCGCAAGCTGCACGAGCACCGCCAGCGCGCGGCTGCCGCGCGTGTTCGCGCTCTGGATTTCGGCGGGATTGTGCTCGACGAAGAACACCGTGGTCTTCTTCAGGACGCGCTCGAAAAAGCGCGTGCTGGTGATGAATCCCAGATTCCCGGACGTCATGAAGGCGAGGTACTGCACGACGCGTTGCAGCGCGCTGGACAGGCCCAGCAGCACCGCGTAGACCACGAAGCCCGCCATGAGCGCGTGCAGCGCGCCGCGATGCGACAGCGCGTCGATCAGGCGCGAGAACAGATACGGCGCGGCAACGGCGGTGGCACTCGACAGCACGACGACGGCCGCAACGGTCAGTAACATCCAGCGATCGGCCTTCCAGTAGGCGCGCAGCACCTCGGTGATCGGATTCGGTGCGTGGTGTTCGTTCATGGCACAATGGCCCGGGGCGCGGCCCGGATGGCGACAGGCGGCCAAAAAGTCTAGCAGACTGAAAGAGAGCCCACCGCGCCGTTCGGGCTGCACGACGGTAGCCGCATGCAGTTGCGCTGTGACATCAGAAAACGCGAGCACCGCGGGCCCATCGTGCCCCTGCCCTCTTGTCGTTGCACCCTACGACCGGTCTGGCCGGCAACGCCCTTCCCTCCTCGAAAGGCTCACGAACATGAACGTTGCCGATACCGGCCTGACCGTACGCGTGGTTGGGAGTAGACGACTACGATCAATGGCTGCCGCAATGGGATCACAACCGCTTCTTCGATAGCCGCTTCGACGCCACGCTACCGCCGCACATCACGCAGCTCACGTGGTCGCGCTTCTTCGACGGCTACGAACCGGTGTTCGCGCTGGTCGCGGAGCGTCACGGCAGGCCGGTCGGGTTCGCGCATTCCTGCGCCACCGCAGCACGACGCACGTCGGGCCGTCCTGCTATCTGCAGGATCTGTCCACGCTCGACAGCGAACACGGCAAAGGTGTCGGCCGCGCGCTGATCGAAGCGGTGTACGACGCCGCGCGCCGACATCGTGCCGAATACGTGCACTGGCTGGCAGACGCACGCGACGGATCACACAGCGCAGCGCGCCCGACGACACCGGCGCGGCACGAACGGCAGGATTTACAGAAAGATGCTTCCGCGCTGAGTACAGTTGATCGGGTATTCAACTCACTCTCATTCAACGCATCGACGACCCGCCACGTGCACCCCGACCGTCGGGGGGACATGGCCCCCAACCCCGGGTAGCCCGCGGGATACAAATTCGTCCTTTCACCGGATTTTTGTATCCTCGGGGACACCATTTCGATGTCTCAGCTTTCGTCGCCAATAATGGGGGCAGATTAATCCTGTTGATCGGCCATTCCCCTGCTCTGCGGCCTCAAATTTCGGCTATACGCTCCTCGCATGTCCCACGAAATCAAACGCCCTCGGTCTCATCCGACGGCTTGTCCGTCCCCGGTCGTTCCGTCGGCGTACCGTTGATCGCAGCCACGAGCGCCAGCACCCCGCGCCTTTCTCGCGGCTTCAGTTCTCGAAAGCCCGCAAGTAGCAGTTCTTCGTCGCCGGTTAGGGCCAAAGTTCCGGGATCCGACGGGCGACCGGTCAGCAGATACTGAACGTCGACACCAATCTCAGCAAGTCGGGTCAGATAGCTGGCATCCGGAATCCTCGAGCCTTGTTCATAGTTGGACTGGGCCTGTTTCCGAACACCTCCCGCCTCGCCGAATTCGGCCTGGTTCATTTGCAGACGTCGTCGCTCCTGCTTTAAGCGAAGCGGAAAGGCACTCATTTGTGGATTATCTGTTGACATGAACTCATTTGTTGACTATCGTTTGCATGTACTCAGTTGTGTCTCTGGATGGACAAGAGCCCTGGGAAGCTCCTACTCCTACCTGCAGACGATCTCGACGCATCGGAGGACTCATGCCATCCCCGTACGAAGTCTGCGGCGCACTCCCCGTCGTCGGTAGCTTCCGACACAATCACGCACAGCAGTTCGCGCAAAGCTTGCCCGCTTCCGTGACCGTGTACTGCGTCACCGACGCCGTCACGCATTCGGTCATGATCCGCCTTCGCGGTGCACTTACCGATCAAGAGGTCGCCTTCATTGAAGGCAAATTGAAAAAATTCTCCCAGAAGTGGGCCCGAACCGCCGCCGTATTCAGTCGCATACGGTTCGGGGAACAATCTCTCATGCCCCTCACGCCGGGCCGACAGGTCGAACAGTTGCAGGATCCGGCGAAAGAATACGTCCGGCATCACGCGTCTACGCCGCCACATTCTGATACTCAAAACACTCAGGTACTGGCAGCTCCGCTCGGACGATCCGCCTAGCCTACCTAAAAGCTGAGATTCTCGACCCAATCGGGACATTGGTTTCACCACAACCTCTGGAGGTTCGCAATGGAAGAGCCCGCACCGTACAGCCTCTCAGGCGCACTGTCCGTCCAGGACGACTTGGACGATGAACAACTCGATCGGGTATCCCGGCACCTGAGCGGTATCGCCAGCGTGTACGTGAAACACGACACCGTCGCGCATACCGTTTCATTGTGTATCTCGGGTACGTTGATGCGTGACGATGCGCGTTACATCGAACAACGCATCGAACGCTTCGCCGAAGAGCATGCTCGTGCGGCCTCTATTCTACTTAGCGAGTGGAACGGTGTGACGAGCGAGCTTGTTGTCGGAATGAACTGGGACGCCCAGTGCCTCATCAAGCTGGCAGCGATCCAGGAACAACTTGGAAAGCTCCCGGAACGATATTTCGATTTTCTCTTGCGACTGGAACCCGCGGGTGCACCAGCGCGTGGCAAGCAGTTCTTGTCTGTTTCGATCGAGACCAGCGACGATCAGCAGGTTGTGTAACGCAAGTTCAACGTCGCAGACACTCCGCGCAGATAAGGCGTCGAGGTGCGAAAGCACGGCGTTGGCTCGCGCTCGTCTAGCAGAGAGGCACCCGATGAGTCGGTAAATTATCCGAATTGAAAACCGCACGAGACATCCACGTCGCCGATCATTCGCACGCGCTCAACGCAGTGGCCGCGCCTTGATCCACAGAAACAGCGGCACGCGCGCCCACTGCTTCAGCTGATCCGTATCTGCATGATCCGGCGGCGGCTCGCGCAACGACACGATCGCGAACCCGGCCGCTTCCAGCGCCTCCATGTACGCCTGCAGCGGCAGCGACCATCCTGCAAAATGCATCGACAGCCCGTCACGCGTTTCCATGCCGTCGAAATGCTCATGCCCGAAATAGCTGCCCGTCAGCACGAACGGCGCATCGGACTGTGGCCCGGCAAAGGCGCCGCGATCGCGGAACGGATGCACGAGTGAGATGAACAGCGTGCCGTCCGGCTTCAGCACGCGGCGCGCCTCGCGTAAGGCGCCCTGCATGTCGTCGAGATCCATCAGCACGTTGTACGCCATCACGAAATCGAAGCTGGCCGCGTCGAACGGCAGCGCCGCCGCATCCGCCAGTCGATAGCGATGCGCGGAATCCGCGTGGCGCGCGGCGTCGAGCATCGCGGGCACCGCGTCGCTCGCGGTCACGTCGTAGCCGAGCGCCTTTAGTTCGCGGCTCACGCGGCCTTCGCCGCAGCCGATCTCCAGCGCGACGCCGGTGCCGCGACCGATGTAGGCGGCGAGCCCCGCGCGATATTTCCAGAACGCATCGTGGCCCGGCTTGCCGGCCCAGCCAATCCATTGGTCGGCGACCCGCGTCCAGTGTTCGGTAATGGCTTTCGTGTCGGTCATGCGTGCTCCCGATCGGTCTGCGTCGTAGGCCCAAGATGCGCATGGTAAGCCGAAGCGCATCGACGCGATTGCGTGCAAGCGGAATCCGATTTCCGTCGGGAGCCAGTCGATTGGTTCGCTCAATCCCACGGATTCAGAATCGCGACACCGGTTTCAACGAAATCGGCAACGTTGCGCGTCACGACGGTCATGCCATGCACGATCGCCGTCGCTGCAATGAGCGCGTCCCGCTCGGATCGCCGGTCCCGCACATGAAGCCGTGCGCATCGTTGGGCGACAGCAGTATCGACCGGTAACACGCGACCAGCGAACTCGGGCAGGACGTGCCCGTCAAGCCATGCCCTGAGAAGCGCCCCCTGTTCCGCATCTCTGCGCTCGATCTGCAAGACACCTGCCTCCAGCTCCATGATCGTGATCGCCGAGACAAACAGCACCGACGCATCGACGGTCGAACACCAGGCCGCCATGTTCCTGTCCGCCTTGCCCGCCCGCACTTTCCGGAGTTCCGAAACCACATTGGTATCGAGAACGAACATCATCAGAAATCGACCTCCTTGATCTTGACGTTCGCGCGTGGCGGGTCGAATTCGACGTCCCCGACACCGGGCATGGCGAGCGAGTCGGCAATGTTGCGCTGCTGCCGGGTGAGACGTTGGTATTCCTCGAAACTCAGCAGCACATGGGCCGGCCTGCCGCGATCGGTAATGAACACGGGGCCGTCCTTTGTCGCCTTCTTTGCCTTGGTCACGTCCTGGTTGAGTTCACGACTCGAGAGCGTGGTGATGGTCACGATGAACTCCTGGAAGCCATATATGTAGGTTTGTTACTACAATATATGATTCCGTGTCATTCGTCGCCCTGTGCGGCGGGTTCCTCGCGATGCCGGTAGCAACGTCCTACAGTTACGAGAAACAATCCGCACCGCCGCGCATCGCCTCCGCTCGACGATGCGCACCGATTCCGAGGAAAATCGATGCCGAGTATCTATGCCGTGCCCGCCGATGCCCCGCCGAGCCCCGTCGCGGCGGAAACACGTATGGTGCACGATGTGGCGACGCTGCGGCCGTCCGACTACCGTTCGGCGGACGGCGCGTCGTGGGTCATCTCCGTCATCACGCCGGCCGCAGACAGCGGCGCGAACGTCACCGGCACGACGTATTTCGACACCGCGAAAGGTCAGACCGTCCCGGTACCCGACGCGCGCCGCCGCTATGCGAATCGCGGCACGTGGCAGGTCGTCGCGAGTTCGAGCCCGGCGGTGCCCGCGACGGGTCGCTACGACTGGCTCACGCTCGCGTGGCTGCCGATCAACCGGCGGCCGCTACCGCAAACGGCCGAGCATCTGTATTCGCCGTTCATTCGCGGCGGCACGATCGTCTATCGGTGGAATCCGTCCGCGGAAGGCGGCGAGCAATTCGGCAACGTGCGGATGATCTTTCCGGAATGGACGCAGCAGGTGGCCGATGCGTTGCGGTCCGCGCCCGCGGGGATGCAGGACGGCGCGTCGTCGGCCCCGCAACCGGCGCTCGACCGCCTGAAAGCCGACACGAACCCGATGACTGCCGTGCTCGACTTCGGCGATGCGCTGCGCGACGAACCGGTGGAACAGATCATTGCGCGGCTACCCGCGCTGCTGCGGGTGAAGGACCGGCATGCACTCTCGGCGATCGTGTACCTGTGCCTGTCCGCGCCGCGCGCGGAAGACCGGTCGCGCTTCGTCGAAACGATCAACGCGACGATCGCGAGCACCGACGACCGCGCCCGCCTGCTGGCGATCGCGTATGGCGCATTCGCCGCAGGGTGGACGCAACCGGTTCCGTTCCGCGACGGCGCGCAGAGGGCGTTCATCGACGATGTATTCGGCGCGCTGAAACAGCGCACGACGGCGCTCGGTGTGCCGGTCACGCAAGGCTCGCCGTGGTACGAGTTCTTTACCGCGTATCGATTGGGCGAAGCGGTGTCGGGCAACGGCCAATAACCGCGAGCCAAGAGACGCCGCCGCGCAAGCTATAGCGGATCTCCACCGCCGTTCATCACGCACTGCCCATTATTTCGACCATTCCTCGGTGCAATCGCGCCGCGTCGACCAAACACCGCATCGATTTTCGATCTATTCGACGATTTGAATGGAATCGCTCCGTGCCAGATTCCCGCTCGGCCACAGAGCCCATTCCAATAACCTCAATCAAAGACCAAATCATGAAATCTCTTATCCGCCATGCCGCTCTGGCATTCGTGACGATCGGCTTCCTGTCGGGCTGCGCCAGCAGCGTGACGCGCGACGCCAGCGATACGGCCGGGGCCGCCGTGACCGCATCAACGACCCCATTCGGCAAGAAGCCCGTGATCGTGACGGTCACGCTCGACAATGCCGCGCAGGAAGCGTTGAAAGACAACCTGAAGTTCGACGCAAAGAAACTGCAGGAGAAAATCGAACACGCATTGGACGCACGCAAGCTGCTGGCCAAGGCGGATGCAACGGATGCGATGCACCTGAATGTCAAAGTCACTGGCATTCGCGTGCGCTCAAGTTTCTCGGCCGTCATGTTCGGCTTCATGGCCGGCAGCGATTACGTCGACGGCACCGTCACGTTCACCGATGCCGACAATCATCCGGTCGACCACTTCAAGGTGTCGGCGTCGTACGCGCTCGGCGGTATCGCCGGCATCGACAGCATGCGCATGGACTGGCTGTATGAGAAATTCACCGAGAAGACGCTCGCGACGCTCGATCCGACGGCCGCGGCCACGCAAGGCGACGCGGCACCGGCAGCGTCGAAGAAGCTGTAAGGCCCGCCGCCCGACGGATCACGGATGCGCGGCCCGTCGGGCCATGGCGGCAGACCCGGTGCTACCATCAACGCACTGCCTCGCCGGTCACGAACCGACCATCATGCGTCCTGCAATGCGCGAGTCAATGCCCGGTGCTCGCATCTGGCAGCGGTCCTATTCCGTTAAATCAGCCGATATGCATCGGAGTGCGACCGCGCCCACCGACCGCCACAAGGCATTCACGCGCGCACGCATGACAGCAAAAAAGCGGCCGCTCGCGAGCGGAGCGGCCGGCAAGGAGAGATCCCTAGGCGGGATACCGGTGGACACCACACCAAACCGGTCTGCGTATTGTTGATGAACGGTATGCCGTTGACCATCAGACTGGTCTGATTCGCTGCAAGCTGGCGTGAACATCACGCCCTCGTGAGCTGCCCGGGGCACCCATCGCGACCCGCAATACGCCGTTACGTTCTCTGAGGGAACCCCCATACGCGCCAACCGGTCGAAACGCCGCACGACCGTCGAAGGCTTGAGCACTGCGACGGCCCACCTGCGCTCCTGTCCCGCTCGATCACGTCCATTTTTCCAATCGCATGCTGAGCATTGGTCCCTTCTCGATCCGCGTCGTCGCGGTAACCGTCGCCGCGCTGCTGGCGTGGCTCGTCGCGCACCTCATCCAGCGCCGTCCGCCTGATGGGCATCACAAGAGCGCGTCGAGCCTGATCCTCGACGTGCTGTTGCTCGGATTGATTGCGGCGCGGGTCGCTTATGTCGCGCAATGGTGGCCGGACTATGCGGCGTCGCCGCGCGCGATCGTCGCGCTCGGCGATGGGGGCTTCGATGCGCGCATCGGTATCGCGGCCGCGCTGGTGTTCGCAGCCTGGCGCCTGCGCCGCCTGCCGGCGCTGCGTCGGCCGGTGCTAGCCGGCATCGTCGCGGGCCTAGGCGCGTGGGGCATAGCGCAAGGTACGCTGGCGACGTTGCAGCGGGGCGCGCCGCCGCTTGCCGCGATGCCGCTCCAGGCGCTCGATTCGACGCCCGTGATGCCGGCGGGCTTCGTCGGCAAGCCGGTCGTCGTGAACCTGTGGGCGACGTGGTGCGCACCGTGCCGGCGCGAGATGCCGACCCTCGAACAGGCGCAGCGCGACCATCCGAGCATCACGGTGCTGATGCTCAACCAAGGAGAAAACGCGCACGCCGTGCGTGCGTTCCTCGAGCAGCAGAGCCTGCGTTTCGATCACGTGCTGCTCGATCCGTCGCTGCACGCGATGCATGCGTATGGCTTGCGTGGACTGCCGACCACGCTGTTCTTCAACGCGAAAGGCGAGCTCGTCGAATCGCATATGGGCGAGCTGACCGCAGCGCGCCTGAAGGACACCGTCACGCAGCGCTTCGGGCAGTAATGCCCGGCGGCGGATCGGGAAGCGACGCCGCTTCATCACTTTCGAGCTTCGAGCGCGACAAATCGGTACACGAAGACCTATCCGATAAGCCTCGTCGAAGGTGTCAGCGCGATCGTGGCCAACTCGCGCGACGGCGTGCACATCGGCCAGGAGACGGATGCCTTCACGCCGTATCTGTATGCCGCGCTCCGCCTGATGGGCATTGCCGATATGGAATCTGCCTACGCCTAAGGGCTCGACATGAAGCCGCGTGACTTCGACGCCAGGCCAGAGCATGCGCGAAAGCAGATGCAAGCTCTGCATACGTGAACACTGACGGCGCCGGTCTACGTCGCGAACCGGTCAGGCCGACGGACGCCATCACGTTACCCAGTGCCCATCAGCCGCGGTACCACAATCGCACGACGCCCGTGAACCAACAGTGTGTGCACACGAATCGCCGTTCGCGGCAGCATACGTCATGCGTGCAGAATCGCGCACCCGACACCCAAACACGGCTGACGGAAAGGCGATCAGTCTCGGTCAAATAGCGGATCCGGTTCGGGTGGCCTGTCATCAACACTGCGCTGCTTACCCTTGAAGCGAGCGATATACCTGTGCTCATGAGGGGGGGCACGATGTGAGCACGTGGTGGCCGAGTCGAGTCGGGTAGCGCCGAGCTCCAATTGCCTCGCCGGCATGTGCTGCACAAAATTCACAATAGCCATTGCCATGGTTCGGTCTTCAGGGATACCGGAATGGGCCAATGCTTGCGCGACCCCACGCCAGACTGCCAATGTTTCGATATGCGCATCCCATAACGCCATTTGCGCCCGCTCGTCGAGCACCGATCGGTAAAAACGCGGGGCAACTCCACGAGACTGCATTCGTACCACGGCCTGCGTCGGAAAGCGTTGTGTCTCACCGCGCGCCAGCCTCGGCGTTGCGTTCGCATCGACCCCGTGTTCGCGCAACTGTCGCGCAAATACCTCGCGCCATGTGCGCAGGTCCCGCTTGCGCGGATTCAGACACCGCCCGTCAGGACCACGCACCCGAACACACAGATGTACGTGCGGATGCGGTTGGTCATCGTGCTGTGCGAACACGTACAATCGTCCGTCGCCGAATATCTCGCGCGCGAACGCCCTTGACGCCTCTCGGACGGCTGCGCGGTCCGTGCCCGCCGGCATTGACAGCATCAGATTAAAGGTTTCCCGACGCCGGCTCTCCTCCGGCATCCCCCAACCACCCCATCGCCATTCGTCAAAGAGGTCCTGCAGGGCAGCGTCTCCGATCAACACGCGCGCGTCCTGGTCTTCCAACTCGACATGGCCATCGCGTGAAATATATTGCAGGTGTCGACGCACCGCACCCATGCCCTGTGCGCCTGATGCTTTGTTGGTAATCTTGACCATGACCTCGGGCGCGCGCCGAAGCGTCAAAGCCAGCCGTTCGCGCAGACGCCGCGCATCGCGCGGCAATGCCACGCCGGGCAGATGCGGGGCGCGCACATGCCGTAGCGGATCGTGAAACAGTCGATCGCCCCAGTTGACGAGCAGCGCATCGACGTACTGTCTGGGAAACGGCATATCAACGGCTCCATCGGTCCAGGTTCGTTTGCAGTAACTGTGCGACAAAACGCAGATGTGTGAAGATCATGGCGCGCGCGTGCTCCCAATCGGGCACGTGATGGCCCACGCCCGTGTTGCGCGCAAGCTCACCTAGCCGCGTACGAATCGCGGCGAGTTGCCGATTCGATTCCGCAAGCAGCATCATCTCCCGGTTTCCCAGTTGCGGCTCTCCGGTCAGATGCGCGCGAATTAACGCAGCAATCCATCGATTGGCGGTGAACCCCTGGACATAGGCCAGCCCCTTGATACATTCCAACTCGGCCGGCATCAGACCCACGCCGATTCGTACAAACGACTCGCTCGGCGTCGAAAGTATTGCGGCCGTGTCCGGTGGATCATGGGCGATATCCAGTGCTTCGGCCACGAGCCGCCTGATGCCCTCACCGGCGCTCACCCCGTTCTGCGCACATCGTGCCTGCCACAAAGGCTTTAGCGCACCCAGTTCGACCGCAATGCGCGCTCGGTTTCGCGATCCCATGTTCGTCTACCGTTCGCCAGGCAACTGCATGGCGGGCGCGTGATTGATTTCTCGCGACGGGACAGACGATTGCTGGGGTTCGTCCTTTTCCGTTCGCGCGGAAGGAGCCGTCGGATCGAACACGCGAGGTCGGGGAAGCTCGACGCCCTCGGCGTGAAGCGCGTCGAGCATGCGCACAGCGCGACGCTTGACACGATCGACCGAACGATCACTGAAACCCTGCTCGCGCATGGCCGCCACAATCACGGCGAGCTGAATCCCATCGTCCAGCGATCTCGAGTGGCGCACCGATGCGCCTACGGGACGGTCTGGACTTTCGTCACGGGCACCCCTAGGCGTTGCAATCGTCGCTGCTTGCGGCTGCAGCACAGGACGCTCGGCGTCGCGATCGCGTGTGTGTTCCGTGGGCGCGTTCAACTCAGAAAGGCGCACCAAGTCGGCAGGATTCGGTGTGTACCCGCTTACCTCAATACCGATTGAAGCGCCCTGCCGCCATACTTCGCGGCAAAAAGCGTCGTGCCCCGACACGCGAATGTACGTCCACGCCTTCGCCTGCACCAGATCCATCATGGAAGCAACAATGTCTGTACGAGTGTGCGTCGTGACGAGATATCGCCCCCGATCCTCGAATGCCAGCGGGTACGGGGCGTCCTTCAGGAAATATTGACCGCCGGCGCGCAGGTAGCTTCGCCTGACTCGCTCTGGCGCGTCTGCAATCTGCGTGAACTTCGGCACCGAATTTATCGCGCCGGTGTTGGGCACGCCATCCGTACCGGTATCGTCACGCGCCGCCTCGAAGGGGCTGCCACCAGCCTGCTCTCGTAGCAGGGCGCGCGCCGCATCAAACTCGCTGCGCCGACGCGCAAGCATTGTGAGGTAGCCAAATTGCTGTACCGGAACGTGGTCCGACGGGCGGCGTCGCGATATGTCAACGTCCGCAGTCCTTTCGGGCTCGATGGCGTTCATGGCGAAGTTCGCACTGGGTGCGAAAAGCGCCGGCGACTGGGTATCATCCATCATGTACCTCACCGGTTATGCGTTGCGCAATGCTCAGCTGCGCGGCGTCACCATCCATATTGCGCATGACCGAATCGCTACCGCTGCGGGTCGTCGATATCGCCACGCCCGTCCACGCGTGACCTGGCTTGCGCGAGCGCGGCCGCACGTGCAGCTTTCACGCGCGCCCATGACGCTGCATGCAGCGCGTCGAGCTTCGCGTCCATGCTGTCGAGCCCCATTTCCCGCGCAGATTTTTTCAGTGATGCAACCGCCCGCTCAAGCTGATCGCGAGCCCGGTCCCACGGGTACAGCTTCGCGCGCTCACCTTCGTAGACAATCTGTACGTCCGCGCCGTTTAGGCGATGGTGCTCGTCCATCCACCGTAACCGGTCCGACACGAATGTCATCCTTCCCTTCGCATGGAACACCACGCTGCGTGGTGCCACCTCTTGAACAAGGAAATGCTCGGTATTGAGCACCTCCCCGCGATAGGGACCTCCGTTCTCTCGTGGCGTGGACATCCTCAGTGCAGCCCCAAACCGCCGCTCGGCCGCCACCTTGACCTCCGTGGGCACGGCGTCGAGCCCGTATATGAATTCGCCCGCCGCATGACGTGGCCCCCGGCTCGGGGGCTGCCCGTCGTCCGTGGTTTCGGTGACCGAGCTCGCCGCCGGTTCGTGGGTGAAAACCTGTTCCCCTTCCTCCGGAGTACCAGATGGCCGCGTCGACGCGTGATCACTGCCCGCGCGGTCGGCCTCGGCGTGCCGGCGCACGTCGTCCGCCCCCGTGCCCTTATCCGTCTTCCTCGATTCCATGTCTGCGTCTCCCGTCAAGTAAAACGACATACCCCCGGTTTGCGTCCAGCTCGCCGTGGCGTCAGTCGATGTAGGCGCCGGTGTCTCCAGTACCGCACGCCGCAACAGCTCGCCGACCGCGTCGTTGCCGTCGAGCACCGCCATATCGTTAAAGTCAGTCGGCACCTGATCGGCAATATGCGATCCTGATGCGAACCGAGGAGCGACCAGTCGTGCATGGGCACCGCGCGCCGCATGCTCTGCATGCGTAAATCCAGCACCGAGATCGGCCAGAATCACAAGCTCACCCTTCGGGTGCTGCGCGCGCCATACCGTAGCCACTTTGGATAAATTTCCGCTCGACAAAGCCGCAAGCGTGTACCACCCTGTCGCCTGCCATGCGGATACGGCAGTGGCCACGCCCTCGGCAATCAGCACCGGCAAGCACGCGTCGCGTCGATACTGTTCGGGCGTAACCGACCACCAGCCTCCCGCCTTCGCACCGCCTGCCAGCGATGATTTACGCCCTTCGCAATCGATCAGCTCAAGTGTCGAAATCTGATGACCGATACGAACAGGCACGATCAACACACGTCCCAATAGAACAGCGTCATTGGATTTCGGGACGTAGCCGAGCAGCACATGCAACTCTTCTGCTTCAAGCTCGCGCAGCGTAGGCAACGGCGCAATCTGCTTGCGCACCAGATAAGGATGGTCAGGTGCCACCGGCCGTGCCCAATGCCAGATACTCAGCGCCTCCCGAGCGACCGCGGCTCGGCGCGCCCGGCGCTTGCGCTCGAGTGAGGCGTCGGCGCCCACAATGGGGGCATGCGCCGACGCGGACCGCACCGCGCGATCGCCAAACGCGCGCGAGCCGGCCAGATCGAATCCATGCTCGCGGGCCAGCCAAAACAGCGACGCAAGCGTAATCGCCCCACTTCCGCTCGCGGAGCGCCATGTCGCACGCGCCGATCGTGCATCGTAATTCGGCGCCGTCTGGCTCCATGCATTCCACAGCTCAAAACCTGCCTCGCCAAGCCCATGCTTCACGGCGAACGCCATGTCGACCCATGTCGTATAGTCGTCAGCCGGAATCGTCGCCAAAGCAGCGCGTACGCGATCCGCCTCACTGATATATGCAACGCTCATTGAACACCACCACTTGCCCGGGCGACGGGGCTCGGGTCGCGCTTGCGCGCGCCCGTCTCAGTATCAGTCATGCCATCTTCGCCGCGCGCCAAACGACGTGCGGCGCGCGCTACGTCGTCGGCCGGCACCCCCAGCAGCGTGAAATGCCGATCCACATATGCGGCTGCCTCCTCGCAACTGACATTGTCCAGCGCCTGCGGCAGCTCGCGCTGATCCCAGGCGTGTACAAGTTCCAGATAGTCCGCTCGCACATGCGTCAGCTCGCCCGTCTGTTCATCGACGTCGTCATCGCTCAGTTCGCGCAGCCGCTGTTCGATTTGTGCACCAAATCGCACGAGATCGAGTGCAGGCACCGCCGGCGCGTCCACTACCCGTGAAGTAAATGCACGATCGCGCCAGTAGCAGATCCGGTCTGCCAAAATCGGCTTGGTATTTTCGAGAAGAATGATTTCCTTGTCGCGATCGAGCTCCTTGATCTCCTGCGGCAACATCAGTGCACGACGTTGATCGGAAAAACTCTCGGTCGCACCGCCGCGCGCACCGAACATGCCATTCGATCGGCTCGTGGTGCGCGATCGCTCCGTGCGCGTGCCAAGCATCTCGGAGTAGGCATTGGCGTCCTTCTGTTCCCGCGGGGCGAAGAGAATCTGCATCGCGTGATTCGTGACAATGGTCCTCGCGTCAGCTCTGCCATAAACAGACTCGAGCTGCGAGTCGGACTGCACGATCGAGAGCAGGCGCAAGTTGTAGCCCGCCATATAAGCCACCGCACGCGCGATAATCTGGATTTTTCCGATCGCCGTCATCTCGTCGAGCAGCAGCAGGCATTGATATTTCAGTGCCGGATTGTCCTCGGCCAACTCCTTCGTGTTCAGATTCACGAGCTGCGAGAACATCAGATTCATCAGTATCGCCGCTTCACTTAAGTGATCGGGCGTCACGCCAAGATATACGGACATCTTGCGGCGTCTGACGTCTCGCAGATCAAAGTCGTTCGCGCTCGTCGCCGCGTCAACAATCGGGTTGGCCCAGATCGTCAGTGGCGCATTAAAAGTGGCCAGAATGCTCGCCAGAACCTTGTCGTCATTCGTGAGGAATCGATTCAGTGCATCAATACAGGCGCGGCTCAAGTACTGTCGATACTGTATAAGCATCCGGTTTAAGTAGGTTTTGACGGGCAGACCATTTCCCGATGATTGCCGCAGTACCTCGCCCATTGTGATCGGATAGTCGGGCACTCCGCTCGCGCCAGCACGACGGGCCTCGCGCAAATCCCACAGCAGCAGGACCAGTCCCAACAGAAGGTTGCGTGCCTGGTCTTTCCAGAATTCGTCATGCCCGCCGGCCGGATACAACACGTAACCGATCGCCAGAATGTCGCCGACGCGAAACATGCCGTCTGCGATGACCGACAACGGGTTGTAGCGATGCGTGCGGCCATCCTCTGCGAACGGATTGAACAGGTACACAGCTTGTCCGTGCGCGCGCCGGAAGCCCGCCGTGAGGCGAAAATTTTCCTGTTTGATATCGAGCACGACCACGGAGTCGGAATAGCTCAGCAGATTCGGGATCACAATTCCCACGCCTTTTCCTGAACGAGCAGGCGCGGCAAGTAGCACGAATTGCTGACCGGCAAAGCGCAGGTAGCGGCCACGCCAACGGCCCACCACAAGCGTCGGTTGAGACTTCGCGGGTGCAATCTGCCTCATAACAGCCCCGCTCGACGAATCTCCGCATCGTTCGCGAAGCGCGCGTCGCCATACAAGGGCCTGCGGCCTGCTTGTTCCAGCCACGTATACACGGCAAGCGCAGGGCCGCCGAAGGCGACGAGCATCCCTATGAGGCCCGCACCGGCCACACGTCGCCCCATATTCGGAAGACGGCCGTCGTACCATGCCCCTAGCGCATCAAGCCAGGTTGACCACCCTGCCCGAAGTGGGTTGAGATGCACGCTTGCATATAACAAACATGAAGCCAACCATTCGGCTGCGGCCAATCCGACGTATATCCCGATCGTGATGGCAAGCGTGAGAATCGTCACACGCCACACTGGAGCGAGCGTCCCGGACATGTCATCCATCGCAGCACCTCTCGGTTGGGTCAAACTCGATGGCGGCCTTCTCACGCGGGTCGAACCAGACTTCGGTCATCGCCCAGCGTTTGCCGACCTGCGCACCGTGTGAGTCCAATACGGGCTGCGCCTCCATGTGAGCGATCACGTCGATGGTCAAGCGCAGCACACGCTTGAGCGAAGCAATGTCCCAAGCGGCTGCCTCCGGATGCTCCTTTGCCATGAGCGCAAACCGCTCGATGGCAATGCCCGCACTGGACGCATGAAAGCTCGTCATCGAACCGGCATGCCCCGTGGTCAAAAGCTTCAGGAAGTCGTACGCTTCCGCCCCTCGGAGCTCGGCAAGCAACACCCGGTCGGGGCGCATGCGCATGGCGCAGGCAATCAAATCTGCAGGCGTTACGTGTGCGCGTCCCTGCGAACCTTTGCTATAGAGAAGAGGGACGCAGTTTTCGAGATGCCGAATGAACAGCTCGCGTACGTCTTCGATCGTCACGATGCGCTCGGTTGCGCTCAGGTATCGGCACAAGCTGCGCATAAAGCTCGTCTTGCCGGAGCCCGTGCTGCCGACAATGACAATATTGCGGCGCGCTCGCACGGCGCCTTCGAAGAAGGCGGCAAAATCACGCGCTTCAAGCTGCTCAACGAGCATCCGATCGACTGCGCGCAACGCCTGGCCGGTCTTGCCTAGACCGCTTACGTGTCGCCAAACCGTGTCCTCAAACATGCCGTCGGCGCGATGGCACTCGAGCATCTTTTCATCCGCGCTCGGGCGCCTGATCGTGACCGATACCGTCCCCGACGGCACCACGGGCGGCACCACGAGTTGGAGACGCGCGTTGTCCGGTAACAGTGCGGAAAGCAGCGGATGCTCGGTCGACACGCCCTGATTCGTCAATGTGGCAATCGCCACGGCGAACGCCATGAGTCGCTCGAAATCGAGTTCTGGTACATCGTGTGCCTGCCACCCCCGATGGGTTTCGGTCAGAATACGCTGTGGTCGGTTGATCACGAGCTCCGTTACGGCTTCGTCGGCGAGCAACGGTGCGAATGAACGCATCAGCTCCGTCACCGATGCATCATCGGGTAACACCGGCATCGCATCGGTTACGCGATCAGTTTGCGGCTGAAGTGTTGCCTCGAACGCCTTCATCGCAACCCCTCCGGCTCCAGCGTATAGACCGAACTGAAATCCAGATCGCGAGCCAGAACAATCGTGAACTCGGTACCCTGATGTTGTCTGAGCGTCGGAGCAATATTGATGGTCTGATCGAGTACGCGTGTGGCCATGTCGTTGCCTTGCGCCTGCGTGTTCTGGTAGACAATCGTGCCGTTGCCATTGCCCCCGCGCGTGGCCAGATAACCGATCGCATCGTGACTTAGTCCGAGCATCATGGCCGCGCCCACGCGCGCGCCCCAGTGATTCTCGATCGATCCATCCATACCCATGCGGCCCAGCGCGTCGGCTACCGGCGAATCGATCTGTACGGTGACACCGTGCGGTGTAGCAATTCGTGCTGACAGAACAAATACACGTCGTTGTCCAGGTGAAAGATTCGCGCGGTATTCGCAATTAATTTGCGAGCCTCGCTCGATCAGCACCACGCGCCCGTCGTCGGAATAGACATTACGTGCGACCGTGCAAGTCGATATACCTGCCTGGGTAGAATCGAACGCGGTGTCGCCCGCGCAATCGATCTTCGTGCCCTGAGCGAGTAGCAAACTGCGGTTGCCGATAAACGCTGCCATCACCTTCGGCACGCGCGTCGGCGCGAGCGCCTGAGACTGCGGATGTGAGAAGGATTTCGCCCGCTCCTCGGCCATACCGGCAGTTGCATTCGACGGCTGCTGGTCCGCCTGCACGGGCAAAATACTGGGGGAAGCTGACTCACTCTCGCTCGCGCCTGCCATTTGCCCATTGCTGGCCCCCACGGCGAGTAACGGTGCGTCGTAGTAGCTTCGTAACGGAGCAGCACGATCACTGGACGGCGCAGGCTGTACCGCGGCCGGTGCTGGCGTCGGTGTGGGCATTGCAGCGGCTGACGCAGACTCGGCAAGTGCCGGCACCTCGTCGAACACCTTTTCGTGTGCGCCTCGCGCATGGAGCGCACTGCGGCGCGCACGCGCAGCCTCGTCTCGGTGAGCGAGCACACCATGAACTGTCCAGACCGCTCCTATTAGCGCAAGTACGATGATCGCGAGCGGTACTAGCCAGTTGATGAACGATCGTCGCCCGAACCCATCCAAGCTGGGCATCCCGCGATCGAGCATGGCAGACGATTCGGATCCCATACCTGTATCCATATCTGCCTGGCTGGTGCGACGAATCTCGTCGTCCGTCGCTGCGCCGTTGGGCGAAGTGTCCTCAGTCATGTTCGCGACTCCGCAGCGTGCGGCGCACGCCGTCGACCGTCACACCGTGCTGCGGCGCGACACCATCAATGTCGAATGCGTCGTTCCACAAACCAACCGCCTCATCGCCCAGACGCAACACGAGTCGGCGGGCAAGCTCATGGACGACCACCACATCACGGTCCATGTGCTTGTCCACCACGCGTTCGGTGTCATCGTCCTCAACTCGGAAGATCGCGGGTATACGGCGATTGTTGGGGATTCGAATGTACGTAAAGCGACCGTCGTCCCATACTGCGGACGGTGCGATATCCTCGGCATGTGGCATGACCTGCATCGAGTACGCGGCGTTACGCACGACAGACGGTTGAGACAGCCGTTTCTGCAAACACGCCAAGCGCGCGGCAATAGACGCATCCGACGCAGCGGTGTCCGGGTACACGAAACTTACCCGGTACATCTCGTGCGCGTTGCCAAAGCGTGCTTTCAGGGGCAGAACGAGAAGATCAAAGCTGTAGCTGCGCCGATCGGTCTGGACAATGAGGTTCGTGTCATGAGCGGCGAGTTTCGGCTTCAGATAAATGTCATGGTCTCCCCGATTGGCTACCACATACCAGCCATCGCGGTCCCCTGGCGCAACCACAACAATGTGCTCGATCGGATCCAGCGCGACGTGGGTGGCAAAGCCGCGCTGCGCGATAATGCGCACGACTTCGTCCGACACATAACGCACTTTGCGCACCCTGGCATCGCGTGTCCAGACCGGCATGACGTGCGCGTCGACCGCTTGCGTCGCAAAGCACACCAACAGGATCGCCACGGTTGCGAGCGCATTCATTGGCCAGCTCCTGCACCGGGATGCAGAGCAGGTGGCGTATCCTCCGCATCTCGGCTGTACGCCGTCACCTTGAAGCCGAATGGATTCTCGATGGCCGAACGCTCCCGCACCAGCACCGTGGGGCGGTAGCTAAAGGCCAGCGTAATCACAAAGCGCTTTGCTGGCTCACCGGTATCGATGCCGTTCTTGCGCACCGTGCGCTCGAGATGCACGACAGCATGTCCCGGCTCGTCGGGCACGAGCGTCGTCGATACTATTCGGGTACGGTATTGTATTGATGCGCCCAGTTGCTGATCCAACGCATTCGGACCGCTGTAGATTTGACGATATGCGCGCGCCACAGATTCGTCGCTCATCTCCAGGACACGGTCGTAATCCATTTGCAGCAGTCCCCAGTCGTAGCGCTCGCGAGTGCGCACATAGACTTCGACCCAGTGCTTGTCTTCGATCTCACGCAGCGGTACGTGTTTTGTGTCGAGCACCTCGATGACTTGCGCCTCGCCGGTGAGCTTGTTCACCTCGATAGGCAACGGCACCACGCGATAAAACGGCATCATCACGGCAAGCGCCGCTACAGAACCGATCGCGACAATAACGGCGGCAAACGCCACTTGCCATGCACGACGCTCGGAGCATGCCTGCAACGCGGTGAGCGACGCCTCAAAATCAAGCGCGCGCCGGTAATCGCTTTGGTCGTTCACGGACAAGCTCCATCTAGCGACAGGCTCGCCCCCGGCGGCACCGGTGGTTGCTGATTGACCGGTACCCGGTGAGCCCCATCGGGTAGCGCAAGCCTGGACGGCACACCGTTGCACCCGGACATCGACATGCTCAACTCGATAAGCACGCATATCATCCAGCGTCGCGTCATCGCAGTTCTCCTTATCGGCCAAACGTGACCGGCACCATCTGATCCTGAAGCCGACGTGTGTTGCCCGCTCGCTTCAGGAGCAGTTCAGTCTGCTGTTCGGCAATCAAGCGATCCTCGGTTTCCGCGAGCATCTTGAACATCTGCAACTTCGTCATTTCGTTTCCGACTGCCACGCTCTCCGACTGGATTCGTGCTTGCAGTTCCGCGATACCCTTCGGATCCCGTGTCGTGTCGATGTGCCGCATCAGAAGTTCAATCCGGTCGAGTTCGGCAAGCTCGGTCTGATATGCCTGCAGACCAAGCGCCTTATCTTGAAATGGCTTGTTTAACGCGCGCTGGCAAATTCGCTGATCGATGCCCTGCTGGTCTTCACAGTCGTAGAGCTTGCTTTGCGCGCGCAGTGCCTGAGCCGGACCAGTCAACCCGGTATACCCGCCCTCGCGAATCGCGGCATACACGCTCTGCCAATTGTCCGGCAGCGCATCGACCCCCCCCCGGTCGATCCAGCAACGCACCAAAGCCGCGCGCGCCGCTCAGCGAGCGGTACAACGCCATCTCCTGCTGCACTTGTTGTTTGAGCTGCCCGACCATCGCGATCGCCTGGGCGACGTTCTTTTCGTCATAGACCGAATAGATTTCCGCATTCACCGGCTTAATAAAAGACGCCGCGCCCGCGACAACGGCGCTCAACAGTACGATATGCGTGAATAGGTATCGCTTCATGGCTTCGTCTCCTGTTCAGTCGAGTGCTCGGTCAAGCTGCTCGCGTGCAGCCCGTTGATAGGCGGGGGGGTGCGGCGAGACGGTGCTCGCGAATCCGCCCGGCCTCGATATTCGACCGCCGGAAGATGCGCTCCGGCTTGCACTGCGCAGTGCGACCGCCATCGCACCGGCTGCCTGTCTGGATGCGTAGCCGGCGACAAACGCTCCAAAACCCGAGACAGTCGCACCGCCCGCAAGCCCCGAAGCCACGGCCGGCAACTGCCACCCAATCATCGCCAGCAGCACGGACGTAACAAACATGCCGAAAGCAGCCGCCCACGGGGCGCTTGCTTGAAGTGCTTGACGGGCTGCAGCAGCCAGCGCATCGGCAGAAGCATCCGGATCAGCAGTCGTTACTTGAAACGGTGCGAGATTAGCCGAGAACGCTGCGAGCGCGAGACCAAGAAAAGCCGCAACCAACACCTGCAACAGCGCATAGTTCACAAGCTTGGCAGTCCAAGCTTCGAAAAATCTAACAGTAGGACTAAATGCTCCACATGTAATGAATATGGGACCCAGCGCGAGTACTAGGTCGAGCAGCATGCGCGCCATCATCACTTCGACGCCGAGCACCATCAGGAAGATTGCGCCACCGAAGGCGGCAACCAGACCACAAGCGAGGTCGCCGATACCTGCGACGATGCCGCTCATGCTCAGACCTTCATGGGTCGCCTTGTCGAAATAGGCGTCGACCACGAGGTTAAGCTGCCGGTCATAGCAATCGAGCGTACGGTAAATTCCCGCGGCATGTTCGCTTGCCTCGCTCGTTTGTTCAACCGACCCGCATCCAACATTTCCCGCGCCGGTATGAACGGCTGCTGCCTGAATTGCCTGGGCGACGCCAGTCGTCGCCTCGCTCACGGAGGTGACGACGTGGGACTGATACAGACCCGCACTTAGCGCGAATGCGAGCGTGATGACGACTTTCATACCTCGCCAGGCAAATGCCGGCACCGGCTCGTGTGCCTCTCCGCGAATCACCGCCATGCCATACGCGAGAATCCAGATCACCGCTCCCGTGGTAGCCACGGGTACTAACGCGGACGACAACGCAGATGATGCATCGCTCACGTACGTGTGCATTCCATTTTCGAGCGTACCGCCCACCGCGCTGAAGAGGCCATTCATAGAACACCACCTTGCACGTGTGTAGCGGTGCTCGACAATGCGGTTTGAAACGCACTCGTTTGGCGCCGGCGAGCAGTCAGGGCATCATGAAAGTGCGGCAACCACACATCGGGGTCGTCCCCGACCTTGGCCCGGATCGTATTGAGCAACGCAACGTTGTCTGACGTGCCCGACAGGACATCGAGCACGTCACCCAATCCCGAGAGATCGAGTCGCCCGATTGCCGAACGATGACCCTGCTTAACCAAGAACAACCGGCTATGCTCGCCCATGCGTCTCACAATGTTGAATTCGGCCTCGGTCAGCTTGAAACCGTGGACATAATCATCGTGGTCCGCGCTTGGGTTGGGCAGGAAGAAAAACGTAGCCGTCTGCTCCACGAGCGCACGCGAGATCGGACTGCTCAGCACGTCCGCAGGCGACTGGGTGTCGAAGATACCCAGTCCGTTTTGCTTGCGAATGGTCTTTTGCTTGTCGTTGGCAAACTCGCTGAACACCGGATCGCGCAGGCGCTTCCAGAATTCGGTCATCACATAGATGAAACGCCGCCCATCGATCACGCGTTCGGTCAGATGCAGCAGCACCATCGTCAGTGGCGCCCATACCTCCGGATCGTCGAGCAGTTCTGTGTCGTCAAAGCCGAACAATTGGTGCGCATGTAGATCAATCAGGTCAACCGGGTTATCGAGCACCCACCCGAGGCGCCCGCCGGCGCACCATTTGGCAAGCCGCGCATGAAGGCTGTTATCTCCAACGTTTGGCAAGAGTTGCCTGACCATGGACAACCGACGCAGCGATCGATCCATGCGTGCGACCTCCCGGATCGCGCGAGAAATATCGAGCTCATCCTTCGCGGACAGCGGTACTCCGTTGTCGACCAGCTTGCACACAAGACGCATCCAAAAACTGTGTGTCGCTTCGTCCACCTCCAACTGGAACGGGTTCATGCCGGTGGGTGCGCCACGGTGAAATACCGTGTACTGACCACCCATGGCGCGAATCCCGATCTCCGCTCCTCGGTCCTTGTCGAAGAGCACGCCCATCACACCGTACTTCATAGCCATCGCGAGCAGGAACAGTTCAAGCACAGTCTTGCCTGCACCGGCTCGGCCGATGATCTGCGTGTTGGCAAGCGCCTTCTCGTCGTTTGAGTCGACTTTCTCTGGCGTTGCGTGAAAGTTCAGATAGAGCGGTTGCCCGCTGGGCGTTTTGACAATCGTGATAGCTTCGCCCCACGGATTACCCTCTCGCTTTCCAGTCGCGAAGTTGTGCAAACTGGCCATCGCGCAAAAGTTGCGTGATGTAAGCTTCGCCTCTCGCGGTCGGTATCGCCAGTTGCCGGGGCACTGCGCGAACCACGCAGCATCGGCGACCAGATCAATGAGCGCACTCTGAAAGCCGGCGTCTGCAAGCTTCGTTCGTGCTTGAGCGACATGCCGCACTACCTCATCCAAGGTATCTCCCAGCACGGCCAACGTGTAGTGGTACTCGCCCAAAACGAAATCGCCATTGACGAGATCGTTCGCGGCCTGATCCATTGCCTCGATCTGCGAGACAGCAACGTCATCTCCCGCAATCAATTGGTTGCGCTGGCGCTCGAGCGCCTCCTTGGCACTGGGACGGTCGAGCACGGTAAAGCTTTGCGTTTCGATGTACTCGAAATCGCCGTAGAGCAATCCATTGAGCATGCCTGGCTCGGTTTGCTCCGGATAGTCCTTCAGGTCGAGCAATGCCGCGTAGCGGGTACGCGTAGGTGTGCGGATCTCGAGCTTCTCACGGTGGAAGAACAGGCGCGAGGTTGGTAACGTGTCGCAAATTCGACCGTATCCAACCGGTACCGGCTCCCACGTTCCGTTAACCAGGTAGCCAAGCATCTCAAGCGCGGCAGAATAGCGACAGGGCCGCTTGGTCAATGGATCGCCGCGTTCATACACGCTGAGCGCACACGGCGACCACGGTTTGAGACCAGTCTCGATCTGCGCAGCGATATCGGCCAACGCACGCAATGCGTCTTGTTGATCGCGCTCAATATCGTCAGGTGTACGGCGTGCCGCACGACTAAACAGCCGCCCCAATCGCGTCCGGTGAGGGCGATATACGGCGCTCACGTAAAGCTCGTTGGTCATCATCGTGTAACCGGCAAAGCTCGCGTAGTAGCGCTCAGCCAAATCCTGACAGAATCGGTTGAGATAGGTCGTCTCGAACCTGTCCGCGGTACGCCGCCGAAGCCGATGCGTCCATAGCGCGACGTGGCCACCCGGCAGATTGCGCACCAACTGATTGAAGGTGACATGACGCGCGAGAATATCGGCAGGATCGGCCGTCTCGAAAGCAATCCCGGGGACCTTCCAGATTTGTATATAGTCACCCTCGCGCGTGCGAATCACGCGGTCCGTGACGTGCGACGAAAATGGGATGAAATCTGCGAGCACCACTTCTCGCGGTACGAGGGTTGCATGTGCCGACCGTGTGCTCATGTCACCCTCGCGCCTTAAATCGGATCGGCGCATAGGCATGCGCGCCCCAGAAGCGCCGGTTGCGCTGGTGCAGTCTCATTTTCGCGCGTAGCATGCGCTGAGCGAGACGTTGGTCGTCCTGACGCGTAATCATGCGCATCGTCGCGAACACGGGAACGATCAACAGTACGATTGCAACGCCCAAAGCCGCACTCGCCATCAACACCCAGATTGCCGGGATCAGCATACCGCCACCGACCGTCAACAGCGGTACAAGTGGAACGCCCCATAGCATCGCTGGCCGCGTGCAGCCTTTGAATACGGGATCAGAGAGTGTGTCCACAATCAGCTCCGTGTTCACGTTAGGCCGTCGGAATCAACATGCCAGCAATGACCGTTGCACAGCCAACGAAAAGGCCGCCGATGAAAACATGTGCAATATCGCCAAACCGGGCGTGCTGGAACATCATCTTGAAGCCGGCCCAGATGATGGAAATCGAACACACCACCCCGCCCACACCTAGCAACGTGTTCTGGATAGTGATCAGCAAGGTATTGACCTGACTGAGTTGCGCAGATGCCGTGGGGGTTGCCATGACAAGCACGCCGAGCACTGCGATGCGGCACCAATTCAACGAGATCCACGCAACACACGTTTTTCTCAATCTCAAGTCGCTTATATTAATTAGGAATACAGATTTCATAATGCACTCCATCCGGCCGAATTCCACCTGCCTTGCTCAGAAGATCACGGCACTGCCTGCGACTCCACCGTTATTTTGGCTTCGCGCTGTATCGTCGTTCGGGTTCGAGGGTGGAGGAGACACAGGAGTCGAGCGCCCGCGGCTCTCAGCCCGAGACCCAGTCACACGGTCGGGTATCACCGGAATCGGCTTTGCAACTGACGTCAGCGCAGGGACGAAAGTGTCGCCCGACGCCGCTGCTTCCGTAATCCGTCGCACATATCCGACGCGAAATCCGGTTACGAAATTCCCGCTCACATAGCACGACAGCGCAGCGCGCAACGCCTCTTGTGGCTGGACATGAATGACGCGAGCCCGCAGAAAACATGCCCGAAGAATCGCCGCACCAGCGCTCAGGTTCCGACAGGCGTCGAAGACGGTCCCCACGGTCAATCCGTAACGAGACCAGTTTTCGCGATTGATTTGCGCGAGGCCGGCGCTGTAGTTCCACCCTGCCGCTTGCAATGCCTTGACCGTGGCGATCGCTTCGTCCTCGCGCCGAGGCTGTCTCACCAAACGGCCATGGACAACACCGATAGCGTAGGGATTGAATCCCGATTCGATTCGTACAATGGCAGCCAACGTCTGTGGGGCGACAGCAGGCGCACACTGCTGAGCCATCGCCACGAAGTCTTGCGTGGTCATCGCCCGTCTCCACTCGCGCGGCGCGCGCTGATGTTATCGCGTCGACATATCATCAATACGGGCGTACCGGCCGTCCGAATGGCAGTCGCACTCTCGACTCGGCCGCGCACCGGTATCTGGTCCACATTGTCGATCATGCGCATGATCTGCCCCCTCGCTGTCGGACCCGCGCAAACGCTGGCGGGAACACGAGTGAATTCAAGCAGCGGTCAAGCACAGACCCAAACCCGTCTTGTCGACGGGTTTTCCCGTCGGGTTGGCTCAGAGGTGGCCGCGCAAATTCGGACAATCGGATAAGTGGTTTGGCCAAGGCCTGAGCCAGCGATAATGCTGGTAAAGGAACCGGGGAAATGACGAAGAGAACCCGACGCACGCACTCAGCGGCGTTCAAAGCGAAGGTAGCGCTGGCAGCGGTCAAAGGCGAGCGCACGCTGGCCGAACTGGCGCAGCAGTTCGATGTGCATCCGAACCAGATCACGGAATGGAAGCGGCAGTTGCAGGAACGTGCGGCAGACGTGTTTGGTGCGACCGGTGCGCCATCGAGCGAGCCGCCAGTGGACGTGAAAACGCTGCACGCGAAGATCGGACAGTTGACGCTGGAGAACGATTTTTTGTCAGGAGCGCTCGGCAAAGCCGGACTGTTGAGCGCAAAGCGATGATTGACCGTACGCATGCGCTGCCGGTTTCGCGACAGACGCGACTGGTTGGCATCGCGAGGTCGAGCGCGTATTACCGGGCGCAGCCAGTCAGCGAAGTCGAACAGTTGCTGATGCGGCGAATCGACGAACTGCACATGGAGTTTCCATTTGCCAGGGCACGGATGCTGGCGCGCCTGCTGCGTCGGCAGGGCCATGGGGTGGGTCGCCGTCGCGTACGCACGCTGATGAAGCGCATGGGTATCGAGGCGCTGTACTGCAAGCCGAACACGAGCCGGCGCAATGCACAACACAAGATCTGGCCGTACCTGCTGCGCGGCATGAAGATCGACCGTGCCAATCACGTGTTCGCCCTCGACACGACGTACGTTCCGATGGCGCGTGGCTTCGTGTACCTGACGGCGGTGGTGGACTGGGCGAGCCGCAAGATTCTCGCGCACCGGGTCGCCATCACGCTGGAAGCCAAGCACGCCGTCGAGGCGCTGGAAGACGCGTTCGCCCGCTACGGACTGCCGGACATCGTGAATACCGATCAGGGTACCCAGTTCACGGCGGGCACGTTCACCGAGGCCGTGCTGAGCCGGGGCGTGCGGCTGTCGATGGACGGCAAAGGGGCCTGGCGCGACAACGTGTTCGTCGAGCGCGTGTGGCGCAGCATCAAGTGCGAAGAGATTTACCTGCGAGCCTACGATTCGGTCAGCCATGCCCGGCGATCCATCGGCGACTACATCGAGCTGTACAACCGGAAACGGCCGCATTCGAGCCTGGCGGATCAGACGCGGGATGAGGCATACTTTGCGACGCTGCCTGCGATCAAATCGGCAGCATGATTGCCTCGGACGTTCCACTAAAAAAAGAGAGTCCTTGTGTCCTCAGATACGTGGGGCCGCTCCACTCGGCGTCAATCTCACTGATCTGCTCATTCAGGTACTTGAAGTGGCCGTGCAAGCGCTCGAGGATCGCCACTAGCCGGGGCGGCAGCGCATGCTCGGCCAGCACAGCCGGTAATCGCTTGATCACGGCTTGCCCGACTGGCAGGCTGATGCCGAATTCGAGCGGGAACCCGTGTAATTGGTTGGCCGTCTTCACTCGATCCCGCACCAGAGAATCACGCACGCGGTGCAAAGCTGACAAAATCTGCTGCGACTCCGTCTTCGGCGTCACAAATCGCATAGATGGGCGTGATGCTGCCTCGCAGATCGCTTCGGCGTCCACGAAGTCGTTTTTGTTACTCTTGACGAAGAGCCGCACGAACTGCGGCGAGATCAGTTTGACCTGATGGCCCCAGCCCGCCAATTGACGCGCCATGTAATGTGCTCCGGCGCAGGCCTCCATGACCACGGTGCAGGGGTGAAACTTGGCGAAAAACTCGATTAGTTGCTTGCGGTTCACCTTCTTGCGGAACACGGCTTTGCCGTGCCGATCCTGCCCGTGAAGATGAAACGAATGTTTGCCCAGATCGATCCCAACCAGCGTTACGTCATGCATGATGGCCTCTCCAGAAAAGAAAACACCCTACAGCGTAACCCGCGTGTAGGGTGGGGGTGACCATCTCATTAACCGCCGCTGCTTGTAGCCGCAACGGCGTCCGGCGCTTACGCCGCCTTTCGCTTGCGCCTGTCTCCTGCGTTCGATAAGACCCGCCTCACGGGAATTCCCGCCTGAATCAGCCGGGACCGAGTGATCGATGCGCGCCCGTTTTTATCCTTGCATGATGCACCGACGGACAGACTAAGGGCCTGTCGTTCGCACAACGCATCGCCAGGCCGCGGTCCCGCGCGATTCGTTCGCCGTTCGCACAGGTGATGTTTTCCCGGCGGTGGTGCGTATTCGCGGCGACGTCCCTATAGTTCGAGGCACTCGACATTTCCACAGGAGCCCCGTCATGTTTGCATTCTCGATCCGCACCCTCGCCCGCTACGCCGTCCTCGCGTCCGCCGCCACCATGCTGCCGACCGCCGAGGCCGCATCCAGCCTCCCCGCCACGCCGACGATTCGCGCGATGGCCGGCGCGCAACCGATCGACCATCTCGACCCGAAGACGACCGCGCTCGTCGTCATCGATTTCCAGAACGAATACCTGAACGGCAGGATGCCGATCGCCGACGTCCAACAGGCGATGGTCAACGCGAAGCGCCTGATCGACTTCGCGGACCGCAACGGCATGCGCGTCTACCAGGTCCAGCACGTCGCGCCGGCAGGCTCGGCGTTGTTCGCACTCGGCGGCAAGACCGTCGAGTTCATTCCGGAAATGAAGCCGCGCGCGCAGGACACCGTCGTGCGGAAGGAAACGGTCAGCGTGTTCGCGAGCACCGATATCGACAAGCGCCTGAAGGCGGACGGTATCAAGACGCTGGTGATCGCAGGCCTGATGACGCACGCATGCGTCGCCGGCGCCGCCCGGGATGCCGCGCCGCTCGGATACGGCGTCGTGGTAGCATCGGACGCCTCTGCGACGCGCGCCATCGCACGCGCGAACGGCCAGTCGATCGACAAGGACACGCTGCACCGCGCCGCGCTCGCCGAGATCGAGGATACGTTCGGCGACGTGAAGACGACGGCCGACATCCTCGCCCTGCCGCTGCGCTGATCGTTCGCCGCACCGCATCCGCCGATGCGGGTGCGGCGGCCCGATCACCGTTTCTTCCGCGAACCGGAGCCCGACATGGATCAACTGCTCGCGATGCGCGTCTATCGGAGCCTCGTCGAAGCAAAAGGATTCTCGGCCGCGGCCGATCGCCTCGACACGACCCATTCGACCGTATCGCGCCAGTTGAAACTGCTCGAAGCCAGCCTGGGCGTGCAGCTCGTCAACCGCAACACGCGCCATTTCTCGCTGACACCCGCCGGCGAGCGCTATTACGACGCGTGCGTCGAGATTCTCGAGCGCGTCGCGGCGGCGGCGGAGGACGTGACCGATACGCCGGGCCAGCCGTCGGGCGTGTTGCGCGTCAGCATGCCGCTGTCGGTCGGCACGCTGGAAATGCCGGCATGGCTGCCCGCGTTCCGCACCGCCTACCCCGACATTCGCCTCGACGTGTCGTGCAGCGACCGCTTCGTCAATCTGATCGGCGAAGGGTTCGACGTCGCGCTGCGCATCAGCGGCGAACTGCCGGACTCCGATCTCGTCGCGAAAACCCTGGCGATCTCCGACGAAATTCTCGTCGCGGCGCCGGACTATGTCGCGCGCCGCGGCCTGCCGCGCACACCCGCTGAACTGGCGAAACACGATCTGCTCGCCTACAGCGGCGGCGACGACCGGATCAGTTGGCGCGTCGCACCGCCGAGCGGCGCACCGGTCACGGTGCGGCTCGACGGCCCGCTGCGCATCGACGCGATCACCGCGTTGCATGCGGCCGTGCTCGGCGGCCTCGGCATCGGCGCCTTCACGCACCACACGGTAAGCAACGACATCGCGCACGGGCGGCTCGTCCCGATCCTGCCCGGCCATACGCTGGCGACGCGCCGCTACTACGCGCTGTATCCGAAATCCCGGCACGTGCCGCCGAAGGTGCGTGCGTTTGTCGACTTCGTCGCCGCGCTTTACGGCCCGCATGCCGGCGGCGACGGCCAGTAAGCAAGCGATCGACCGCTACCTGCGGATGCGACCGGCAGCCGAGACGGGCGTCATGTCGCGAACGCGTGAATGCCCTGTGCTCGCATCTGGCAGCGTTCCTATTCCGTTGAAACAACCGATATACACCGGAGTGCGGCCGCGCCCACCGACCGCCACAAGGCATTCACGCGTGCACGCACGACGCGGAAAAAAGCGGCCGCTCGCGAGCGGAGCGGCCGTCAAGGAGAGATCCCTGTGCGGGATACCGGCGGACACCACACCAGACCGGCCTGCATATTGTTGATGAACGGCATGCCGATGACCATCGGACCCGTCTGATTCGCTGCACGCTGGCGTGAACGGCGTGCAATCCCGGGCTACCCGGCCCGGCGCCTGTCGCGATCCGCAACACGCCGTTACGTTCCGGAAAGGAACCCCATACGCGGCAACCGGTCGAAACGCCGCATGACCGCCGACGGCTCGATCGCCGCGGCGGCCCTCCGCCTTTCAGCCCCGCTCGATCACGTCCATCATTCTTCCTGCCTCATGCTGAGCATCGGTCCCTTCTCGATCCGCGTCGTCGCGGTAGCCGTCGCCGCGCTGCTGGCGTGGCTCGTCGCGCGCTTCATCCAGCGCCGTCCGCCGGACGGGCATCACAAGAGCGCGTCGAGCCTGATCCTCGACGTGCTGCTGCTCGGGCTGATTGCCGCACGGGTCGGTTACGTCGCGCAATGGTGGCCGGACTATGCGGCGACGCCGCGCGCGATCGTCGCGCTCGGCGACGGCGGCTTCGACGCGCGCATCGGTATCGCGGCCGCGCTGGTGTTCGCCGGCTGGCGCCTGCGCCGCCTGCCCGCGCTGCGTCGGCCGGTGCTCGCCGGCATCGTCGCGGGCCTCGGTGCGTGGGGTATCGCGCAAGGCACGCTCGCGACGTTGCAGCGCGGCGCGCCGCCGCTTGCCGCGATGCCGCTCCAGGCGCTCGATTCGACGCCCGTGTTGCCGGCGGGCTTCGTCGGCAAGCCGGTCGTCGTGAACCTGTGGGCGACGTGGTGCGCGCCGTGCCGCCGCGAGATGCCGATCCTCGAACAGGCGCAGCGCGACCATCCGGGCATCACGGTGCTGATGCTCAACCAGGGAGAAAGCGCGCAAGCGGTGCGCGCGTTCCTCGAACAGCAGCACCTGCGCTTCGATCACGTGCTGCTCGACCCTTCGCTGCACGCAATGCATGCGTATGGCTCGCGGGGGCTGCCGACCACGTTGTTCTTCGACGCGAAAGGCGAACTCGTGGAATCGCACATGGGCGAACTGACCGCCGCGCGGTTGAAGGACACCGTTACGCAGCGCTTCGGGCAGTAGCCCGCAACACAGGAATCAGACCTGTCCGATAGGCCGGGCGATACACGGCCCGTACACTCGGGCCCATGATTTCGCTGATCCAGTCCACCTTCGATACGGCGCGCGATGCGGTCGCGCACGTCGCGCGCCGCCCTTCGTTCCTGCGCAAGCTCGACATCGCCGTGCTCGCGCTGATCGTCGCGAGCGTGCTCGTCGTGATGGCCGACAGCGTGCAGGAGTTGCACCAGCAATACGGCCACGCGCTCTACGCGGCCGAATGGGCGTTCACGCTGCTGTTTTCCGCCGAGTACCTGCTGCGCCTCTGCACCGCGAAGAAGCCGGCCGCGTATGCGCGCAGCTTCTTCGGCATCGTCGATCTCGTATCGGTGCTGCCGACCTACCTCGCGTTCTTCTTCCCGGGCCTGCACGCGCTGATCGACGTGCGGCTGCTGCGGCTGCTGCGCGTGTTCCGCATCCTCGGGCTGTCGATCTATCTCGAGGAAGGGCAGATGTTGATCCGCGCGCTCACGCGTGCGCGGCGCAAGATCTTCGTGTTCATCGGCGGGATGTTCGTGCTCGTCGTGATTCTCGGCACCGTGATCTTTCTCGTGGAAGGGCCGGAGCACGGAATCACGAGCATTCCGGTGGGCGTCTACTGGGCGGCCGTGACGATGAGCACGACCGGATACGGCGACCTGACGCCCGTCACGCCGCTCGGCCGGTTGATCACGTCGTGCGCGATCCTGCTGGGCTACGGGATCATCGCGTTCCCGACCGGGATCATGGGCGCGGAGCTGGTCGCGTCGGCGCTGGAGCACAAGCGGGCCGGCAAGGGCGACATATCCTGTTGCCCGCATTGCGGCGCCGCGCTCCCGTCGCATGGGGAAACCGATGCGGCACCGCGCGGGCGCGCGGATGTGCATCGAAACGACACGTAGCCGACATTGCCGCCGGCCTCGAAAGCCGGCCACGACGACGCCCCTTCATCGCGCCTACCCGCCCAGCGTCTGCACGAACGCGGCCACTCCCGTCAGCATGATCTGCACGCCCACGCACAGCAGCAGGAATGCGGAAACGCGCATCGCGACCTTCGTCCCTTCGCTGCCCAGATAACGCGCGAGCGTCGTCGCGCGGCTGTAGATCTGCCAGATCGCGAACGCGACGAGCGCCGCGACCGCCGCCGATACGACCCCCGACAACAGATAGTCGCTCGCCGTATGCGCGCGGTTCGCATGCAGTGCGATGCCGGCCGCGATCGAGCCCGGGCCGATCGTCAGCGGCACGGTCAGCGGAAAGAACGCGCGCGACATCAGCTTGTGCAGGTCGTCGCCGTGCGCGGCGGCGTCGCCGCCGGCCGGTACGTCCGGCGCGTTGAGCATCGACCAGCCGGCCACGGCCACCGCGAAGCCGCCACCGATCCGCAGCGCCTCCATCGATATTCCGAAGAAATTCAGCACCGGCGCGCCGGCGAAGAAAATCACGAGCAGCGTGACGAAGACGTTCGTCGCGAGCCGTTTCGACAGAATCGCGCGCTCGGCTTCGGTCAGCGATTGCGTGCGCTCGAGAAACACGAATGCCATACCGACCGGATTGATGATGCCGATCAGGCCGGTGAAGCCGAACAGGATTTCAGGGATCAGACGGTCGAGCTGCATCGATCGTACTCTCCGGTAACGAACAGGAATAAAAAAGCGGCCAGTCGGGAAGACCAGCCGCGAAGAGGAGATATCTCCATGATCCGGCACACGGGGGTGTGCCGGGCCGCAGAACCTGAATTGTCGGGAATATGAACCGGGAAGGAAATCAGTCGAGTCTGATTCTGCAGCCGCGACAATGCGAGTCGCGCACACGTACGTGTTCATGCACCGAAGGGCGCCGCCGCGATTTGCCGCGTCCGCGGCTTCAGATGCCGCGCTGATTGACGCGCTTCGACAGTTCCTCCGCGCTTTCCTTGCGCTCGCTGTACCGGTCGACCAGATAGGGGCCGACGTCGCGCGTGAGCAGCGTGAACTTCACCAGTTCCTCCATCACGTCCACCACGCGATCGAAATACGCGGACGGCTTCATCCGCCCCGCTTCGTCGAACTCCATGAACGCCTTGGCCACCGACGACTGGTTCGGGATGGTCAGCATGCGCATCCAGCGCCCGAGCACGCGCATCTGGTTCACCGCGTTGAACGACTGCGAGCCGCCGCTCACCTGCATCACCGCGAGCGTCTTGCCCTGCGTCGGCCGCACGGCGCCCGTCGACAGCGGAATCCAGTCGATCTGCGCTTTCATGATGCCGGTCATCGCGCCGTGCCGTTCCGGCGAGCACCACACCATGCCTTCGGACCACATCACGTGCTCACGCAGCTCGACCACTTTCGGGTGACTCTCCGGTGCATCGTCCGGCAGCGGCAATCCGCTCGGATTGAACGTGCGCACCTCGGCGCCCATCGCCGTGAGCAACCGCGCGGCTTCCTCGGTCAGCAGACGGCTGAACGAACGCTCACGCAGCGAGCCGTACAGAAGCAGGAACCTCGGCGAATGGGTCGATGGCGCCGCGGGCCGCAGGTGCGCGACGTCCGGCACGTGAAACAGCGTGGCGTCGAGTTGCGGCAGGTCTTTCAGGGAGTCGGTCATGGGGCGATTCTCTCGTGATCTCCGGGCCGGCACTCGTACCAGCCCTTCGACCGGTTGACGATACGCACGACCAGCAGCATCGTCGGCACCTCGATCAGCACGCCGACGACGGTGGCCAGCGCCGCGCCGGAATGAAAGCCGAACAGGCTGATCGCGGCCGCGACCGCCAGCTCGAAAAAGTTGGATGCGCCGATCAGCGCCGACGGGCAGGCCACGCTGTGCTTCTCGCCCACCGCGCGATTGAGCCAGTACGCGAGCGCCGAATTGAAGAACACCTGAAGCAGGATCGGCACTGCAAGCAGCGCAATCACGAGCGGCTGCCGCAGGATCGCTTCGCCCTGAAACGCGAACAGCAGCACGAGCGTGGCCAGCAGCGCGGCGATCGACCACGGGCCGGCCTTCGCCATGGCGGCGTCGAACGCCGCCTGCCCCTTCGCGAGCAGCATCTTGCGCCACAGCTGCGCGAAGATCACCGGAATCACGATGTAGAGCACGACCGACGTGAGCAGCGTCGCCCACGGCACCGTGATGGCCGACATCCCCAGCAGCAGGCCGACCAGCGGCGCGAACGCGATCACCATGATGCTGTCGTTCAGCGCGACCTGCGACAGCGTGAACAGCGGATCGCCGCCCGTCAGCCGGCTCCAGACGAACACCATCGCCGTGCACGGCGCCGCGGCCAGCAGGATCAGGCCCGCGATGTAGCTGTCGAGCTGGTCGGCCGGCAGCATCGGCGCGAACAGATGGCGGATGAACAGCCAGCCGAGAAACGCCATCGAGAACGGCTTGACGAGCCAGTTCACGACGAGCGTGACGCCGATGCCCTTCACATGCCGACGCACCTCGTGCAGCGCGCCGAAGTCGACCTTGACCAGCATCGGGACGATCATCACCCAGATCAGCAGCCCGACCGGGAGATTGACCTGCGCGTATGCCATCCGGCCGATCCGCTGGAACAGGTCGGGCAGCACCTGGCCGAGCGCGATGCCGGCGACGATGCACAGTGCGACCCAGATCGTCAGGTAGCGTTCGAAGAAGTTGATGGAAGGCTTTGCGACAGCCTTGCCCGGCGGGGCGACGTTGGACGTGTTCATCAGACAGGTTCAGCCTTGAAGTCGTGGGCGCTCGCGCGTTACGGCAGACGGCCGCGCAAATGATCAGGTTTGCGAGATCGCGGTCAACGCCGTCTGGAGTTCGGCATGGCTCATGCGTTCCAGCGGCAGCGCCAGCAACTGCAGCATGCGATAGCCGATCGCCTGACGCGTGAGTTCGAACGCGCGGCGCTTGCCTTCGTCACCGCCCGTCGCATTCGACGGATCGGCGTAGCCCCAATGGACTTTGACCGGGCTGCCGGGCCAGTACGGACAGGTTTCCGCCGCCGCGCCGTCGCACACGGTGATGACGACGCGCATTTCCGGCACGCCGTCGCCAACGAACTCGTCCCAGCTCTTGCTGCGGTATCCGGCCACGTCGACGCCGGCGTTCGTCAGCGCTTCCAGCGCGAACGGATTGAGGCGACCGCTCGGCGCGCTGCCGGCGCTGTAGGCACGCACATCCTTGCCGAGCTTCGCGGCCCAGTGATTGAGCATGCCCTCGGCCAGCACGCTGCGTGCCGAGTTGTGGGTACAGAGGATCAGGATGTTGGCGGTCATGGGCGATGCGCGCGAATGCGCGTCAGGATTGCCGGTTGCGGTTGCTCTTTGCCGACGGCGAACAGACGGAAACCGGCGAACATGGATTCCCGCCGCAACAGTTCTCCGTGAGATAGCCCAGCAGCCCGTTCATCGTGTCGAAGTTCGCGCAGTAGAAGACGAAGCGGCCTTCCTGGCGGCTGGTGACGAGCTGCGCATGCGCGAGCTCCTTCAGGTGAAAGGACAGCGACGATGGCGGCACGTCGAGCAGCGTCGCGATCCGGCCGGCCGGCATGCCTTGCGGCCCCGCCTGCACGAGCGCGCGAAAGACGGCAAGCCGGGATTCATGCGCGAGCGCCGCAAGGGCGGCAATGGTCTGGTTCGTTTCCATTGTTCGATAATAATCGAAATATGGAAACCAGGAAAGCGACGCCGAACCATGGCGTCGCCGGAATGGTCTGCCCCCAAGACGACGCGCGACGTGCGCCGCGCGCGTCATGCGCCGTCAACGCCCGATCAGCCGCGTGTGACTCGGCAACGCGACCGTGAGATCGGTGTCGCCCGCTGCCGGCCGCGACGCGTCGCGCGTCGTGGCAAGCCATTGCGCGAACTCGGCGGCGGTCATGCCGACGGCCTCGGCCGAACTCGGTGCGGGCGTGCCCGCCGGCTCGCCTGCAGCGTGTGCGGCCCGTTGCGCATGCGTTGCCGCACCACGAGATGGCGGGGCCGCCTGCACGTTCGACGCCGCGTCCGGCGCCTTTTTGCCGCGCGACATGGCGGCAGGCTTCGCCGCCGAACGCGCGGCGGCGGCAACCGGCTTCGCGGTGACCGGCGATGCGGGTTCGGCATCCGGCGCCGCAGCTTGCGCCACGACGGCATCCGATGCGATCGCCATCGCCACGGCCACCGGCGCATCGCCCGACGGCGCGCGGCCGGCATGCAGCGCACGCGATGCCGCGGATGCCGCTTCCGCCGCCTCCACCGCAACAGCCGCCGGATGAGCAACCTCGCCGTCCGCGGTCGTCGCACGATCGGCCGGCACGATCGCCACTTCCGCCGCCCTGCCGGTCGCCTGCGCCACCTGCGTCGCGGCAACGGCCGCCGTCGGCGCCGCCAGGATCGCCGCCGAATAGACGGCGCCATGCTCCGCCGCATGCTGACGTTCATCGACGAAATGCGTCGCGAAAACGCACGTCGCGCCGAACAGCGCGCACGCCATCAGCGTGAGCCGCCAGTGGCGGCGCAGCGGGTGCGGCCGGACCCATGCCCGGTTATCCGAGCCGAAATCCTCCGCACGCACCGCCTTCTCGGCCTTTCGCGACTTCGTTGCGCGAACAACCATGTCGGCTTGCCCGGCCGCGGGCATCGCCGCGCGGCGCGTGCCCTTCAGGTCGAACACGTTCGGTTTCGGCCGCCGGCTCGCCACGAACGGCCGGCGCCGCCGGCCGTACGGCGGCGGCACATCCGAGAACGGATGCGCGAGCGGAATCGCGTAATGGCCGGTGATGTCCTGCATGCTCATGATGTCGACGACGCATTGCGCGACATCCGCCGCGGCAATCCGTGCTCCCGTAGTTGAACGAATGACCCCGAGTATCGCCGTCGCGCCGGTTTCGGTAAATCGGACTGCGTTACCTTCGATCCGGACGGTAGTCGGCCTGGTCCTACCGATGCGCGGCCGGCCCGGCGGACGGCACTTAGAACCGGCCGCGCAAGCCGATGAACACTTCGTTCGACGACAGCTTCGACTTCAGTTGTTCGTCGCGCGCGTTGATGCGGTTCGCGAACGTGTTGAAGCCGGTCTCGACGTTGCCCATGTCGACATAGCGATACCCGAGGTCGATCGAGAAGCGCTTGTTGATCGCATAGCTCACGCCCGCGCCGGCCGAATACGCGAGATTGGTCTGCGTCTTCGACGCGAAGCGGCGCGTGTCGTTGGTCTGCCAGCCGTCGGCCGACACGATCGCGACGCCGATGCCGAGCGTGCCGTACACGGAGAAGCCGCGGCCGAGATCGAAGTCCTTGTAGCCGTTCAGCATCAGGCGCTGCGCCGACACGTGGAATTCGTTCGCGTTCGCGTCGAACGGCGCCCAGTAGCTGGTGAAGTTGTTGGTGCGCTTGAACACGTATTCGCCTTCCGCGCGCCAGCCGTTGCCGAACTGGTAGCCGAGGCCGAGCGAGCCGGTGACGTTCGAGCCCGTCTCCGGGCCGCCGACGCGGCTCGTGACGCGCGGGCTCGTCAGCTCCATGTTCACCGCGTTGTCGAACGCGCCGATGACACGGCCCGTCGCGTAGTAGCCGGCGTCGCCCGGTTCGGCGGTCTTCTTCGTTTCCGGCGCGGCGACGGTATCGGCAAAAGCGGCGCCCGAGAACAGCAGGGCCAGCGTGGACGGCACGGCAAAGCGCTTGATCATGATGAATCGAATCCTTGACGATGGATGACTGGTCGGAGAAGCCCCCATCGTAGGAATCGCGCCGCGATCGTTGAACCCGTTCGGCTACGGGTTGCGCCTCCGTAGCGCTACGGAGGCGCCATGCGATGCTATGGAAGCGCCGAGCCCGCGAGCGCCGCGTAATCGCGCACGAGTTCGACGAGCGACGCGGCCCGCAGCTTGTCGAACACGTTCGCGCGATAGGTCTCGACGGTGCGCGGCGACAGCCCGAGCACGCGCGCGATCTCCTTGTTGCTCCAGCCGCGCACGATGCCGTCGAGCACTTCCCGTTCGCGCGTGCTCAGCGTCGCGATACGGGCCGCGCGCGTCTGGCCCGCATCGTCCTGCCCGCGTTGTACCGCCTGCCGGCGCAGCGCCTGCTGAACCGTATCGATCAGCTCGTCGTCGTCCGCCGGCTTGCGCAGGAAATCGAGCGCGCCGCGCTTGAACGCGCGCCGGCACGCATCGACGTTGCCGTGGCCCGTCATCACGATCACCGGCAAGTCGCGTCGCGCACGCAGTGCGTCGAGCGCGTCGAGCCCGCTCATCCCCGGCATCCGGATGTCGAGCAGCACGCAGCCGAGCGCCGGGTCGTCGGCATCGGCAAGAAACGCCGGCGCGTCCGGATAGCAGCGCGTCGGCACGCCCACCGTGCGCAGCAGCAATGCAAGCCCGTCGCGTACGGCTTCGTCGTCGTCGACGATCGCGACGACCGCTGAGGCGGGCGCCGAATAAGGCGAGCCATTCATGCGGCCTCCTCTGCCAGCGGCAACGACAGCACGGCCTCGACACCGCCCGACGGCAGGTTGCGCACCGTCAGCGCGCCGTCCTGGCGCTGCGCGAGCGTGTCGCACAGCGGCAGCCCGAGGCCGAGCCCGCGCGCCCGCGTCGTGAAGAACGGTTCGAACAGGCGCGGCAGCGCGTCTTCCGGCACGCCGGGGCCGTTGTCGACGACGCTGAAGCGGTAATGCCGGCCGACGCGCGCGCCGCTCACGCGGATCTCGCCGCGCGACGTGCCGGCCCCGGTACCGGCGCCGGCCAGCGCATCGCGCGCGTTCCGGATCAGGTTGTGCAGGATCTGCTCGACCGCGATCGGCTCGGCGAACGGCCGTTCGCTCGGCGCCGCGTTGTGCCAGCCGAGCGCGACGTGCTCGCGCGCGCATTCGTCGCGGTACAGGAACAGCAGCGTGTGCATGATCGCATCGGGATCGAGCGCGCGGCGCTCGCCGCCATGCGCGGTGGCGACCGCTTCGCGCATGCGTTCCAGGATCGCGGCCGCGCGCTTCGCCTGCGCGACGCTCGTCTGCAGCGCTCGCCGCACGCTGCCGCGCTCGTCCGGTTGATCGAGCAGGCGTTCGGCCGCACGCACGTGGCTAACGATCGCCGCGAGCGGCTGGTTCAGCTCGTGCGCGAGGCCGGCGGCCATTTCGCCGAAGGTATCGAGCCGGCCGAAGCGGTCGAGGCGCGCGCGGGCATCCTCGCGGCGCCGCGCCTCGCGCAACCGCCACGCGACGAGCGCACCCGCGACGAGCAGCGCGGCCACGGCGTTCCACAACGCGATCGGCAACCACGGCAGATCGGCGGCCGTCAGCGTGCGCGTGGTGTGCAGCACGAATGCCTGCGGCTGCGCGGGCAAGCGCTTCTCGAGATGCATCGTCCAGCCGGGCAGTGGGCTGCCGGAAGCACGCGACAGCAAGTCGATACGGCGGTCGCGCACCGCCAGCCCCGCCGACGAAATCGCCGACGACCAGTCGCCCGCCGGAATCATCTCGCGCGGATCGACACGCACGGCCCAGCCGGAATTCGCCACGAGCCAGTATGCGGCGGCCCCGTCGAACACCATCGCGAACGGTTTGCCGGGCCTCGGCCGCGGCGGGTCGGCCGGCGCCGGTCCGCCATCGCTCCGCCAGCCCGCGCCGGCCCGCCAGTACGCGAGCCCGTCGACCTGCGGCATCCGCTCGCGCAGGCTGTCGAGCATGTGCGCGGGCGGCGCGGCCAGCGACGACGCGCCGAGCGTCGCGAGGATCGCCTCGTGCTGCGCGGCCTTCTGCGCGAGCAGACGGATGGTGATGCTCGAATCCTGGAAGAAGCGGTTGTACGCGTCGGCGACGGCGCGCGACACGACGAACGCGGTGCCGGCCAGGCTGAGCGCGAGCCACGCCAGCAGCGCGACGAGTCGGACGGAAGGTTTCATGGGCAACGAACGTTCGGCAATGGATGACGGATGGCACGCAGCGCGGCGCACGGCCCGCGCGATGCGGCGAACGCGGAGAAGCCGTCGCGACGCCGCACGCGATGCGCTCCATTGTCGGCAACTCCGCATGGCCTGTGGTCCGATTGCCGTTATGTTTCCTGTCAGACTGGTCCCAAACATGCGCTTTCCGTGGCAGCGACGCACAGTTTCGGACTGGACTGATTTTCTTCAGACTCCGAAACGACCACAATCGGCCTGCCTGTTCTCCGTCTCCAGGAGATCAGGCTCCATAGTCGATACTTTTCCCGCCTTCTCCGGCGGGACTTTTTTTGGACGGCATCACACCACTCCCTGCCCGGAGCCTTCCGGCCATGATCCCGCTTCTTTCCCTCCGGTCGCGACCGCACGCCACCATCGCGCCGCACCGGCTTCGCCCGCTCGCACCGTGACCGACGCCCCTTCGACCGCGATCGCGATCCTGACGATCGACCATCCGAGCCGCGGCATGTTCGACGACCGGCTGCGCCGCGCGGGCCATGGCTACGATCGGCTGCGCATCGACGACATCCTGCGCCGCGCCGGCTACCGGCCGTTGCGCTTCGAATATCTGACCGATCTGCTCGCGGCCTGCGACACGCGCGCGTTCGATCTCTTCATCGTGCAATGCGAAACGGCCTGCCGCCGCACGACGGACGCGATCCGCGCGCTGCGCGCGCGTTTCGCCGACACCGTGGCGATCGTGTCGATCAGCCAGCGCGATGCGGATCTCGCGCAATCGGCGTGTTTCGTGGCCGGTGCGAACGAGCATCTGCCCTACGCCGCGTCGCCCGACGCGCTGATCGGCAGCATCGCGACGTGGCTGCGCTGGTCCCATCACCGTGCGATCCATCATCGCCACTGGCGGATCGGACAGTTCGAGTTCGATACGGCCGCGCGCAGCGTGACCGTCGCCGGCCGCGAGCACGTGCTGACCGAGAAGCACTTCCAGATCGCGACCGCGTTCTTCCTGAACATGGGCCGTGCGCTCGATCGCGCGCACGTGAGCCAGCTCGTGTGGGGCTCGCTCGTCGCGTCGCAAAGCCGGCGGCTCGACACGCACGTCGCGTATCTGCGCGACCGGCTCGAACTCGACGGGCGGCACGGCGTCCGGATGATGACGATGTACGGCTTCGGATACCGGCTCGTCACGTGCGAGCCGGGCGCGCCGGACGGGCCGCCGGGGCCTGAACCGCGCCGGGCCGACGGCACGCGCGCCGCGCAACCCTGACAGGCAGCGTTGCGCACCGATCGGACTCCATTATCATGGGGGCACCTTGGCCGACCGCCCCCGCCCCGATGGACCACCGCGCCGCACCCGATCGATCCCGCCTCGCCGCCGGCCCGTCCGCCGATCCCACGCCGGCCGGCCGCCGCCAGCGCGCGCTGCTGTATGCCGGCGGCGCCGCCGTGACCGTCGCGATCCTGCTCGCCAGCGGGCTGATGCTGTACACGATGGCGAGGGAAGCGATCCAGGAGCGCTATACGGGGTTCGGCGTGCGGCATTTTCTCGTCCAGTTCGAATTCAAGCTGCGCACGACGGGCATGGACATGCTCACCACCCACGACGAAAGCGTGTGGCACACGCGCGCGGCCGATCCGGCCGCCGTCGCCGCGCTGGCCGCCGGAAACGGGCGGCTCGAACTGCGCGACAACCCGCGATTCCCGTCGATGCTCGTGCTCGCCGACCTATCGCCCGAGCGGCCGGCCGCGTCCTATGTGCGCTATCTCGCGATGGCGAGCGACATGAGCTACCGGGTCGGCGCGTACGTCGCGAAGCAGGACGCCGGCCGGCCCGTGGCGGGCTACGCGTACAGCCCCGACCGCCGCTTCGCGATGGTGATCCCGAGCCCGGAACCGGGCACGGCCCCGGCCGAACCGGCGCCCGCTCCCGCGTCGGCGCTGCTGGCCCAGGTCGCCGCCGATCTCGATACGCCCGCGCCGCGCCGGTTCGTGTGGCATGCGCCGGCCTACGACCCCGTGCAGCGCCGCGACGTGTTCCGAATCGTCGGCGCCGCCTACGACAAAGGGGTGCCGCTCGAAGTGCTCGTCTCGACGCTGCCTGTGGACGTGCTGCGCGCGCGGCTCACGACCGACGTCCCGACCAACGCGGCCATCATCGCGAATGCGCACGGCAACACGCTGCTGCGCGTCGGCGCCGCCGAGCACGACGCGGCGACGGTCGCGGCACTCCAGCGTCTCGCGGCACGCACGCGCCCGACGGGCGGCAACGGCATGCGCGCCGCTTACGGCGACGGCCTGTTCGCGCTGAGCCAGCCGATTCCCGACACCGGCTGGACGCTCGTGCAGGCGTTCTCGCTGCGCTCGCTGCTCGCGGCGATCGGCGCGCGCGCGGGCGGCTACGCGGCGATCATGCTCGCCGCGATCGCGCTCGTCTGGTGGCTGCTGGTGCGTTTCGACCGCCGCGTGCTGAAGCCGGACGAAGCGCGCCGCCGCCGCGTGATCGACAGCGAGAACCTGAACCGCACGATCGTCGAGGCCGCGCCGTCCGGCATCGCGCTGCTGTCGCTCGCGGACGGCGCGGTGCTGCTGCAGAACGACACGATGCGCGACTACGACGCGCGCCGCGCGGGCGGGCCGTCTCTGCCGGCGCGGCTGCTCGAGCGCTTCGACCGCTCGGCCGATACCGGCGCGTGGCAGTCGGGCCTGCATGTGTCGCTGCCCACCGCCGACGGCAACGCGGTCGATCTGCTCGTCAATCTCGTGCGCACGCGCTACCGCGACGCGGACGTCGTGCTGTGCAACTTCTCCGACATCACGTCGCAGAAGAACGTCGAACGCGCGCTCGACCACGCGCGACAGGCGGCCGACGCGGCGAACAACGCGAAATCCGCGTTCCTCGCGACGATGAGCCACGAGATCCGCACGCCGCTGAACGCGATCCTCGGCAATCTCGAACTGATCGGGCGCGAGCCGCTGGCGGACACGCAGCGCGAGCGGCTGCATACGGTCGAAGGCGCGTCGTCGGTGCTGCTCGACCTGATCAACGACATCCTCGACCTGTCGAAAATCGAGGCCGGCCAGATGACGATCGAGGCGATCCCGTTCGATCTCGCCGACACCATCCGGCAGACGGGCGCGATGTTCGAGCCGCTGGCCGCCGCGAAGGGGCTGCAGTTCGACGTGTTCGTCGACGATGCGCTCGCGCCGCGCTATCTCGGCGATCCGACGCGCATCCGGCAGATCGCCGCGAACCTCGTCGGCAACGCGATCAAGTTCACGAACCACGGCGAGATCACGCTCGAGGTGTACCTGCGCGACGACGCCGATCCGGCGTCGCCGATCGCGATCGGCGTCAGCGACACGGGCATCGGGATGACCGACGAACAGCGCGCGACGCTGTTCCGCCCGTTCACGCAGGCCGATACGTCGATCACGCGGCGCTATGGCGGCACGGGCCTCGGGCTCGCGCTGACGAAGCAGCTCACGCAGATGATGCACGGCACGATCGACGTGAAGAGCGAAGCCGGCCACGGCAGCACGTTCGTCGTCACGCTGCCGCTGCGCGCGGCGACCGAGGCGGAGATCGCGGGGCACCGCGCCGATGCGTCGGACGCCGATGCCGATGCCGATACGGCGCTGCCGGCGCTGGCCGCGCGCGTGCTCGTCGTGGACGATCATCCGGTGAACCGCACGCTGCAGCAGAGCCAGCTCGTCACGCTCGGCTACGCGGCCGATGCGGCCGACGACGGCGCATCGGCGCTGCGCCGCTGCGCCGACACGCGCTACGACCTCGTGATGACCGACCTGAACATGCCGGGCATGGACGGCTACGCGCTCGCGCGCGTGCTGCGCGCGCGCTACCCCGGCTTGCCGGTGATCGCGATCACCGCGCATGCGAGCGCGGCCGAACATGCGCGCTGCGCCGAAGCCGGCATCGTCGCGGTGCTCGTGAAGCCGGTGCTGCTCGACACCATCGACCGCACCGTGCGCCGCTTCGCGAAAGACGCGACCGCAAGCCGGCCCGCGCGCAATGCGCTGGTCGATCTGGCCGAAGGCCCGTTGCCGCAGGACGTGCACCAACTGTTCGCCGACACGCTCGACCGTTCGCTCGCGGCGATTCGCGATGCGCTCGCGCGCGGCGACGCGCCCGCGCTGCGGACGGAACTGCATTCGCTGCGCGGCGCGTTCGCGACGATCCACGAGCATGCGGTGGCCGACGCGGTGCGCGACATGCAGGACGCCGTGCAGGCCGGCGATCCGGCCGCGCTCGAAGTGCTGGTCGACCGCACCGGGCGCCTCGCGCGCGACACGCTCCGGCGACGCGCGCCGCAGGCGCCGCACGCCTGATCGGCCGCCGCCCGGCGGCCCTCTTCCCCCTCCCGAGCCTTTCACGGCCGCCCCGTCGCGGCGGCCCGTTCACGCGTGTAGGACACGCCCTACAAACATCGCTTCGCGAATAGGTTTTGGACGACAGATTCGGACGAGACCGATCCATACCATGGGCTCATCTACCTGACGAACTGAAAGGAGTGGGTCAATGAACAAGACGTACCGCAACATCTGGAACACGGCGACGGGCACATGGACGGCCGTGGCCGAAACGGCGCGCTCGCGCTCGAAGGGCTCGGCGCGCGCGGCGCGCCAGGCCGTGGCGGCACTCGCGCTGGGCAGCGCATCGATCGGCGGCGCGTTCGCGGCCGATGCGTGCACGACGGAGGATGGGAAAGGGGGCGCGCTCGATGCGGCCGGCGCGTGCAAGGTCACGGCTTCGCGCACGATCGGCACGGATGCGATCGGCACGGCGGCGACGCTCACCGACGATTACATCAAGGTCAATAGCGCGGGCCCTGTGGCGGCCGCGACGGGCGCCAACGCCATTGCAATGGGGCAGTCCGTGACATCCAGCGGCTCCAGTTCGGTGGCGATCGGCTCGGGTACCTCGGCGGACGGGCTTCATTCGATGGCGCTCGGCGCGTCCTCACGCGTGGTCGGCAACAGCAACCTGGCCGTGGGCGATGGTGCAACGGTATCGACGCTGCGCGCCGCGCCGACGAACGCCATTGCAATCGGCACCGGCGCCAATGTATCCGACGCCGGGGTAACCGCCGCCACCGGGTCGATCGCGATCGGCAATAGCGCATCGGCCGGCGGCACGGGCTCGATCGCGATCGGGACGAGCACGCGCCATTCGGGCTCCGGCGCCACGGTCGTAGGTGGCAACGCAAGCGCGATGGGCGGCGGTGGAGCCACGGCCATCGGGAACAGCAGTGCAGCGGCGGGTGGCGGTTCGGTCGCGATGGGCCCGAACGCTACGTCCGCCGGCTTGGCCTCGGTTGCAATCGGCAGCCAGGCCGCGACCACGGATGGCAACAGCGTGGCGCTCGGCAATGCCGCCGCCGGCAGCGCGGTCAATACCACCGCGATCGGCGGCGGCACCCGGGCAACGGGCGACAACGCGACCGTGCTTGGCCAGAGCGGGGCCGCGAGCGGCCTGGGCGCGATCGGCATCGGTTTCCGTGCGAATGCGCAGGCGAGCCGCTCGGTCGCGATTGGCATGGATGCCGTCGCGGATCGCGACAACACTGTTTCCGTCGGCTCGGCCACATTGCAGCGCCAGATCACGAACGTCGCGGCCGGCACGCAAGCGACGGACGCGGTGAACGTTGCACAACTCTCGCCGGTCGTGGCCGCCCTCGGCGGCGGCGCCGCCGTCAACCCGACGACGGGCGCGGTGACCGGCCCGACGTACACGCTCGCCAACGGCGGCACGCAAACGACGGTCGGGGGCGCACTCGGCGCACTCGACGGCAATATCACGACGATCAACAGCAAGCTGGCCACGGTCGTCACCGACGATTACATGAAGGTCGACACCACGTCGGGCGCCACACCCGCACAAGCCGGCGCCAGTGCACTCGCGGTCGGGGCGAACGCGCAAGGCACTGGCAGCCGAGCAACGGCCGTCGGCAACAACTCGGTCGCGAGCAACGCGAATAGCGCCGCATTCGGCATGGGTTCGACGGCTTCGGGCAACGCGAGCACCGCCGTCGGCGCATACGCGTCCGCCACGGGTTATCACGCTTCGGCACTTGGTGTGGGTGCTATCGCATCGGGATCGGAATCGGTTGCGATCGGCACCACCTCGCTCGCCGATCGTGACAACAGCGTGTCGGTCGGTTCTTCGACCCTGCAACGCCAGATCACCAACATGGCCGCCGGCACGCAGGCCACCGACGCCGTGAACGTGTCGCAGCTTTCGCCCGTCGTGGCCGCCCTCGGCGGCGGCGCCGCCATCAACCCGACGACGGGCGCCGTGACCGGCCCGACGTACACGCTGACCAACGGCGGCACGCAAACGACGGTCGGGGGCGCACTCGGCGCACTCGACGGCGCACTCACCACCGCCAACGGCAACATCGCACGCAACACGGGCGACATCGCCGATCTGGCCAGCCAGATCGGCAGCGGCACGGTCGGCCTCGTCCAGCAAGCCGGCGCAGGCGCTGATATCACGGTCGGCGCGAACACCGACGGCGCGGCCGTCGACTTCACCGGCACGGCCGGCGCACGCAAGCTGACCGGCGTCGACGCCGGCGCGGTCACGGCCACCAGCAAGGACGCGGTGAACGGCTCGCAACTGCATGGCGTGGCGGACAGTGTCGCATCGGCCATCGGCGGCGGTTCCACCGTGAACGCCGACGGCTCGATCTCCGCACCGAGCTTCACGCTCGGCGACGGCAGCGGCGGCACGACCACGGTCACGTCGGTTGGCGGTGCGATCACGAACCTCGATGGCCGCGTGACCACCAACGAAGGCGATATCGCAACGCTGGCCAGCCAGATCGGCAGCGGCACGGTCGGCCTCGTCCAGCAAGCCGGCGCGGGCGCGAACATCACGGTTGGCGCGAACACCGACGGCGCGGCCGTCGACTTCACCGGCACGGCCGGCGCCCGCAAGCTGACCGGCGTCGAGGCGGGCGCGGTCACGGCAACGAGCAAGGACGCGGTGAACGGCTCGCAGCTGCACGGCGTGTCGAGCAGTGTCGCCTCGGCCATCGGCGGCGGCTCGACCGTGAACGCCGACGGCTCGATCTCCGCGCCGAGCTTCACGCTCGGCGACGGCAGCGGCGGCACGACCACGGTCACGTCGGTCGGGGGTGCGATCACGAACCTCGATGGCCGCGTGACCACCAACGAAGGCGACATCGCATCGCTGGCCACCCAGATCGGCAACGGCACGGTGGGCCTCGTTCAGCAAGCCGGCCCGGGCGCGAACCTGACGGTTGGCGCGAACACCGACGGCGCGGCGGTGAGCTTCATCGGCACGGCCGGCGCGCGCAAGCTGTCGGGCGTCGCGAACGGCGTGAACGACGACGATGTGGTGACGATCGCGCAGTTGAGAGCGACCGGCCTCATCGACTACACGGGCAAGGAAATCGCGGCCGTGACGTATGACGACATCTCGCTCGGCAGCGTGACCTTCGGTGGGTCGGGCGGCACGAAGCTGCTCAACGTCGCACCGGGCCTGATCGCGGCGGGCAGCATGGAAGCTGTGAACGGCGGCCAGCTGCACGACCTCCAGGAGCGGTTCGCCCAGGACTACGCACGGCTCGACGGCCGGGTCGGCAACCTTGAAGCCGGTGGCGGCTCGGGCGGCGGCGGCGGTGGTGACAACGGCAACGTCGGCCGCGGCACGGGCGGCGACGGCTCGCTCGTGGTCGGCGACGGCTCGATGGCGTCGGGCGAGAACAGCACGGCGGTCGGCCAGGGCGCGGTGGCGTCGGGCGACAACGGCTCGGCCTTCGGTCAGGGCTCGGCGGCCAGCGGTTCGAACAGCTCGGCCATCGGCCAAGGCTCCGTCGCATCGGGTGCGGACAGCACGGCCGTCGGCCAGGGTTCGAAAGCGACCGGCAGCGGTTCGGTCGCGATCGGCGCGGGCTCGGTGGCGGATCGCGACAACAGCGTGTCGGTGGGCTCGGCCGGGCACGAACGCCAGATCACGAATGTCGCGGACGGCACCGCACCGACCGACGCCGTGAACGTGCGTCAGATGGATCAGCGTTTCGGCGAAACGAACCGGATGATCAACGACGTCGCGAAGAACGCGTACGCCGGTGTCGCGGCGGCGATGGCGATGCCGAACCTGACGCCTTCGCAGCCGGGCAAGACGGTCGTCGCGGCCGGCGCCGCGAACTACAAGAGCGGCTCGGCGATCGCGGCCGGCGCGACCTATCGGACGCGCGACGGCAAGTGGCTGATGAACGGCGCCGTGTCCGTCACGTCGACGGGCGATGCAGGCGTGCGTGCGCAGGTCGGCTACGAGTTCTGACCGGCCGGCTCCGCGTCACGCGGAGCCTCGACCCGAGGCGGGGGAGCGATCCCCCGCCTGTTCGGCCGACGGCCGGTGACGGTTCCGGACGAGCCGCCACCGGCCGTCGGCGCAACGGCTTCGCGTCCGGCCTGCTTGCACGCCGGACGCGCGTGCTTTCGCACCGATCTCCCCCGCGCGGCGAGCGCCGCGCGCCGCCACATGCAGGTACACCGACATGCCAGGAAATTTCCCCATCCGCATCGTGATCGCCGACGACCATCCGGCGGTCGTCATCGGCGCACGTTACGAACTGTCCGCGACGAATACGCTCGCGGTGGTCGCGACCGCCGGCAACTCGACGGAACTGATGGAAGCGCTCGCGAGCCATCCATGCGACGTGCTCGTCTCCGACTACGCGATGCCGGGCGCCGAATTCGGCGACGGCCTCGCGATGTTCACCGCGATCCTGAAGCGACACCCGAATCTGCGCATCGTCGTGATGACGATGATGGAGAACGCGGTGGCGCTGCGCGCGCTGATCGAACTCGGCATCGCATGCGTGGTCAGCAAATCCGATATGACGAGCCACCTGACGATGGCGATTCACGCGGCCTATACGAACGGCCGCTATCTGTCGCCTTCGATGGACCGGATCCTGCGCGCCGCCGGCAACACGGGCGGCAAGGCGCCGGCGTTGTCCGCGCGCGAGCTGGAAGTGATTCGCCTGTTCGCGTCGGGCCTGTCGGTCAACGCGATCGCCGATCAGTTGAGCCGCAGCAAGAAGACGATCAGCACGCAGAAGAGTTCGGCGATGCAGAAGCTCGGGATCGAGCGCGACGTCGATCTGGTCCGCTACGCGATTTCGTGCGGGCTCGTGTCCGATTACGGTTACGCAACGACGCTGCCGGCCCTCGACGACCATCCGCGCTGACGGTACGACGACCATTCCGGCGCACGGCCGGCCACGCCCATGGCTCGGATGATCGCGCGCCGGGTTCTGCCGATGCGCGAGGCGCGCCGGTCAGTCGGGCTCGGCGCGCCCTTTCTCCTCTCCCGCCTGCTCCGCCGCCTTGCCCTCGCCGCCCGACGCGGCGACGATCCCGTTCTCCATCGCGTAGCGCAACAGGTCGATATCCTTTTCCACGCCGAGCTTCTGCATCGCGCGAGCCTTCTGCGTGCTGATCGTCTTCTTGCTGCGGCTGAGCTTGTCCGCGATCTCGTTGACGGTCATCCCCGACGCATACAGCCGCACGACCTCGATCTCGCGGCTGCTCAGGCTCGGCGCCTGGTCGACGATCCGCGCGCTCGAATGCGCGGACAGCGTGCGCACGACTTTCTCGACCGACGGCGAATAATAGGTGCCGCCCGTGGCGGCCGCATGCACGGCCGGAATCAGGTGATCGACCGCATCCGATTTGCTGACGATGCACGCGATGCCGAGCCGCACGAGCGCGCCGACCACCGCCGCGTTGTCGAGCATGGTCAGCACCACCAGCTTGACGTCCGGGTAGTTGCGTTGCAGGTAGGAGAACAGCGCGATGCCGTCGCCGTGCACGTTGTCGGGCATCGCGTAGTCGGATACCAGCACGTCGCATACGTTCGCATCGAGCAGCGCGATCAGCTCGGTGGAATTGCCGGCCGTGCCGGTGAGCCGGATCGTCGGCACCGACGAAAGCCCATGCTGAACGCCGACGAGCAATGCCGGGTGGTCGTCGGCCAGTACCACACGTATCTGATAGCTTCCCATAGTCGTCCGAGTGTTCACCGCTGTCGCGGGCGGCCGAACGGCTGCCCGATGGCCGGCGACGGCGCGTGCGCGCCGTTCTTTCTGGATCGTGATTGGGCGCTAGTTTCGCATGAAACCGGGGCCGGCCGCCAAGGCCGGACGGGAGCAGCCCGCCGCGCGGCGCGCCGCCAATGAAAAAAGCCGCCGGCTCGGTGAGAGCGGGCGGCTTGGCATGCCTGCCGGGATAGCGGGGTGCGGCGGTCGATCGCGCCCCGCTCCTCCATCGGCTCGTGACCGACGAAGGCCCTGGCGGCGCCGGGGAACCGGCGCCGCGCGATACGTCAATGCGTCATTTCACGTCCAGGCGGATCTCGACGCGGCGGTTCTGCGCGCGACCGGCCGCGGTCGCGTTGGACGCAACCGGATCGGCCGCGCCGAGGCCTTCCGCGACGAACGAACGGGCCTGCAGCCCGTTCGCGCGCAGATACTCGACGACGGTGCGCGCCCGCGCTTCCGACAGCGCGCGGTTATGCGCGGCGCCGCCGGTCGAATCGGTGAAGCCCGTGATCGACACGCGCGCGAATTCCACGCCGCGATTGGCCGCGATGAAGCGATCGAGATCGTTGCGGGCCTGCGCGGTCAGCGCCGCGCTGTCGGTCGCGAAATTCGCGTCACCCTGCAGCAGCACCTGGCGCTGCTGAACCGGTTGCGGCGCCGGCTGCTGCGGCGCCGGCGCGGGCGCGGGCTGCGCGACCGGCTGCGGCTTGCCGCAGATGAACGTTATTTCGCGCGGATCCTTCATCGGCGCGCGGCTGTATACGCGGTCGATCATCTCGAGCGGCGTGAAGCCCTGCCCGCGGCAGAACTCTTCGGCCGCGCGCGCACATGCATTCGCGCTGCCGAGCAGCCCGTCGCAGCTCACGCGGAAGATGTTGTCCGGCTTGCCTGGCACGGATACCGCGCGAATGTCATAAGTGAGCCCCGATTGCGTCGTACACGCACCGAGCGCCATCGCGAACGCGCCGATCGACGCGACGCGCAAAAGCTTTGAAGTCATGGTCTTGAAATGGCGTCCGCCCGCGGGCGGACGCGCTTGTCTGAGAGGGTTGAAAATCGGAACGGCCTCGCACGGGCGGGGCGCACGGCCCCGCCCCGCGCCTTACCACTGGTACGACGCGCCCACGCCAACCGTGTTGCCGCCGCTCGACAGACCCACGCCGGCCTTCATCTTGAGGTTCTGCGTGATGCGAGCCTCGCCGCCGAACGCCACCGCCTGATAGCCCTTGTAGGTCGCGCCGCCGACACCGAACGACAGCGTCTTGCCCGGATCCACGCCCGGGATCATCGTCAGCGCGGTGGCTGCCGCGATACCCGAGTACGCGTTCCTCGACACGTCGTTGATCTGGCCCGACAGACCGCCGACCGCACGGTCGAGCTGCCCCTTCGTCGCGGCGTCGTTCGCGTTGATACCGTCCGCGATGTTGACGACGCGGCGGTTGCCGGTGTCGGTGCCGTCGCCGAACGAGACGGTGTTCGCCTCGTTCGCCACGGCGCCCGAGCCGATCGCCACCGAACCGCTGCCGGTCGCGTTCGAGCCCTGGCCGATCGACGTCGCGTTCTCGCCGTTCGCGGCCGAGCCCGCGCCGATCGCTGTGCCGCCGCCGGCGGCCACCTTCGAGCCGGAGCCGATGGCCGTGCCGTCGTTCACGCCGGTGCCAACCGACGAGCCCGAACCTGCCGCCACGTTGCCGGTGCCGGTGCCGGGGTTCGCCGCCGACGAACCGCCCGCGGTCTGGTCGGTCGCGCCGAAGTACGGGTTGGTGCCCGAACCGCCGCCGTTGCCGTCGCCCGGGCCGGGGCGCAGCTCGAGGCCGCCGACGCGGCCGTCCAGGTCGCCGATCTTGTCGTTCAGCGCGCTCAACTGCCCGAAGTTCACCGCGTCGTACTGGCTCGTGCCGTCCGCGACGTTCGTCAGCTTCACCGGCGCCGCACCCGTGCCGCCGAGGGTCACCGAGCCGTAGTTCGGCGTGCCGTCCCTGTTCAGGTCGTAGCGCACCGCGAGCGAATCGGTCGCGCCGTATGCCGCCGCGGCCTGGATCGCCTGCTCAACCGTCGCGTAGCGGTTGCCCTTGACCTCGAACGACGCGTTGGCGAGCTTGCCGTTCGCATCGACCGTCGTGCCGCCGCCCAGCGTGTCGGCCACGCTCTGCGCGGTGCCGTGCAGTTGCGAGCCGTTGATCGCGTCCGTGCTGGTCGCGTTCACCGCACCCGCCGCCACGTTGGTCAGCGTCGTACCGTTCGTGCCCTTCAGCTTCACTTCGTCGAAGTTCGCCGAACCGTCCGCGTTCGTGCCGTACGTCACCGCGAGCGACGTCACGCCTGCACCCGGATTCGTCGGATCGACCGGTGCGACGAGGCCAGCGTCCTTCAGCTGCGCGACGTTCACCGCGTCGGTGTCGTCCGTGCCGGCCGCGACGTTCTTCAACTGCACCGGGCCGGCCGACTTGCCGCCGCCCAGCGTCACCGCGTTGTAGTTCGGCGTGCCGTTCGCGTTGCGGTCGTACGTCACCGCGGCGATCGATTGACCCGTCACCGGATCCACCAGGCCCGAATCGGCAAGCTGGTTGTTGATGACCGTGATGTTCTGCGTGTTGGTCGCAACACGGCCATCCAGGTTGTCGAGCGCGTCGCCGACGTTGCGGTAGTCGACCTTCGTCGCGGCGTTGGCCGGATCGGTCAGCGAATACGTCGGCGCCGTCACGTTGCCGTTGGCGTCGACGGCCGAGCCGCCGCCCAGCGAATCCGCGACGCTCTTCGACACGCCGTACAACTGCGAGCCGTTCACCGCGTCCGTGCTCGCCGCGTTCACCGCGCCGGCCTGCACGTTCGTCAGCGTCGTGCCGTTCGCGCCCCTCAGCTTCACTTCGTCGAAGTTCGCCGAACCGTCCGCGTTCGTGCCGTACGTCACCGCGAGCGATGCCAGACCCGCACCCGGGTTCGTCGGATCGACCGGCGCGACGAGGCCAGCGTCCTTCAGCTGCGCCACGTTCACAGCGTCGGTGTCGTCCGTGCCGGCCGCGACGTTCTTCACCTGCACCGGGCCGGCCGACTTGCCGGCACCCAGCGTCACCGCGTTGTAGTTCGGCGTGCCGTCCGTGTTGCGGTCGTACGTGACCGCCGCAATCGACTTGCCGTCGTCGCCGATCAGGCCCGAGCCCTTGAGCTGGCTCACGTTCACCGCGTCCGCGTCGGCAACACCGGCCTTCACGTTCGTCAGCGTCGTGCCGTTCGTGCCCTTCAGCTTCACTTCGTCGTAGTTCGCCGTACCGTCCGCGTTCTTGCCGTACGTCACCGCCAGCGACGTCACGCCCGCACCCGGGTTCGTCGGATCGACCGGCGCGACGAGGCCCGAATCCTGCAACTGACCCAGGTTCACCGCGTCATTGCGGTTCACGCCATCCGCCACGTTCGACAGCGTCACCGGGCCGGCCGACTTGCCGCCGCCCAGCGTCACCGCGTTGTAGTTCGGCGTGCCGTCCGGGTTGCGGTTGTACGTCACCGCCGCGATCGCGCTGCCGTCGTCGCCGATCAGGCCCGAGCCCTTCAACTGGCTCACGTTCACCGCGTCCGCGTCGGCCACACCGGCCTTCACGTTCGTCAGCGTCGTACCGGCCGTGCCGCCGCCCAGCGTGACCTTGTCCTTCGTCGCGCTGTCGTACGTCACCGCCAGCGACGTCAGGTTGCCGCTGCCGTCGTCGCCCACCAGGCCCGCATTTTTCAGCTGGCCGAGGTTCAGTGCGTCGCTGTCTTCCGTTGCGTTCGCCACATGCTTCAGTTGCGTCGGATTCGTACCGTCGCCCAGCGTGACCGAACGGTAGTTCGGCGTGCCATCCGTGTTACGGTCGTACGTCACCGCGGCAATCGACTTGCCGTCGTCGCCGATCAGGCCCGAGCCCTTCAACTGGCTCACGTTCACCGCGTCCGCGTCGGCCACACCGGCCTTCACGTTGGTCAGCGTCGTGCCGTTCGTGCCCTTCAGCTTCACTTCGTCGTAGTTCGCCGAATTGTCCGCGTTCTGGCTGTACGTCACCGCCAGCGACGTCACGCCCGCACCCGGGTTCGTCGGATCGATCGGCGCAACGAGGCCCGAATCCTGCAACTGACCGAGGTTCACCGCGTCCTGACGGTCCGTACCGTTCGCCACGTGCTTCAGTTGCGTCGGGTTCGTGCCGTCGCCCAGCGTCACCGAACGGTAGTTCGGCGAGCCGTCCGTGTTGCGGTCGTACGTGACCGCGGCGATCGCCTTGCCGTCGTCGCCAATCAGGCCCGAGCCCTTCAACTGGCTCACGTTCACCGCGTCCTTGTCCGCAACGCCCGCCTTCACGTTGGCCAGCGTCGTGCCGTCCGTGCCGCCGCCCAGCGTGACCTTGTCCTTCGTCGCGCTGTCGTACGTCACCGCCAGCGACGTCAGGTTGCCGCTGCCGTCGTCGCCCACCAGGCCCGAATCTTTCAGCTGACCGAGGTTCAGCG
>Ga0209371_1000228_pt1 | contig 72315 bp, 77 predicted proteins | sample AgamicAtAmrz_FD_187165 | JGI IMG/M metagenome (GOLD analysis project Ga0209371, IMG submission 187165) | Agave microbial communities from Guanajuato, Mexico - At.Am.rz (SPAdes) (version 2) | ecosystem: Host-associated > Plants > Roots > Rhizosphere | place: Guanajato, Mexico | collected 2012-06-07
AGGCCGCGCTGATCGCATCGTCAAGCGGTCTTGCCATATCACTGTCAAGGTTGCGGACAAGTAACGGAGTCGATCAGATGGGTCAGAAAGTACATCCCACTGGCATTCGCCTGGGAATCGTCAAGGATCACACCTCCGTCTGGTACGCAGACGGCCGGACTTATGCGGACTACCTGTTCGCTGATCTGAAGGTGCGTGAGTATCTCCTCGACAAACTAAAAAGCGCGTCCGTAAGCCGTGTCGACATCGCTCGTCCGGCCCAAACCGCACGCATCACCATCCACACCGCTCGTCCCGGCATCGTGATCGGCAAGAAAGGTGAAGATGTTGAGAAGCTGCGTCAGGACCTGACCAAGCAAATGGGTGTGCCCGTGCACATCAATATCGAAGAGATCCGCAAGCCGGAGCTCGACGGTATGCTGGTTGCGCAGAGCGTAGCTCAGCAGCTGGAGCGTCGCGTTATGTTCCGTCGCGCCATGAAGCGCGCTGTACAGAACGCCATGCGTATTGGTGCCAAGGGCATCAAGATCCAGGTGAGTGGTCGTCTCGGCGGTGCGGAAATCGCACGTACCGAGTGGTACCGCGAAGGTCGTGTGCCGTTGCACACCCTGCGCGCTGACATTGACTATGCCACCTACGAAGCGCACACCACCTACGGTGTGATCGGTGTGAAGGTTTGGATCTTCAAGGGCGAGGTCATCGGTGGCCGCCATGAAGAGCTGAAGCCGCAAGCACCTGCGCCTCGTAAAGCTGCTAAGAAATAAGGAGTACGCATCATGTTGCAACCAAAGCGTACGAAGTTCCGTAAGCAGATGACCGGCCACAACCGTGGTCTGGCTCAGCGCGGTAGCAAGGTCAGCTTCGGCGAGTTCGCCCTGAAGTCCGTTGCCCGCGGTCGTCTCACCGCCCGTCAGATCGAGTCCGCTCGTCGTGCTCTGACTCGTCACGTCAAGCGTGGCGGGAAGATCTGGATTCGCGTTTTCCCGGACAAGCCGGTTACCAAGAAGCCTCTCGAGGTGCGTATGGGTAAAGGTAAGGGTGGCGTTGAATATTGGGTAGCCCAGATCCAGCCAGGCAAGGTCCTGTACGAGATCGAAGGCGTTTCCGAAGAGCTGGCGCGTGAGGCTTTCGCCCTGGCTGCTGCAAAGCTGCCGCTCGCCACCACCTTTGTTAAACGGACGGTGATGTGATGAAAGCGAAAGAACTTCGTGAAAAAAACGCAGAGCAGCTGAACGAGCAACTGCTCGGCCTGCTGCGCGACCAGTTCAATCTGCGCATGCAGAAAGCAACTGGTCAGTTGGGGCAGTCTCACCTGCTCTCGCAAGTTAAGCGCGACATCGCTCGTGTGAAAACTGTGCTCAACCAGCAGGCAGGTAAGTGATCATGGCCGAAGTTGAAAAAACAGTCCGTACGCTGACCGGCCGTGTCGTCAGCGACAAGATGGACAAGACCATCACCGTTCTGATCGAGCGTCGCGTAAAGCACCCGATCTACGGTAAATACGTCAAGCGTTCGACCAAGCTGCACGCTCACGACGAATCCAACCAGTGCAAGATCGGCGACAAGGTTTCCATCCGTGAAACCCGTCCGCAGTCCAAGACCAAGTCCTGGGCTCTGGTTGAAGTCGTCGAACGCGCCGTCGAAGTCTAAGAGCTAAGGGTCGGAGAAATTTTATGATTCAGACTCAATCCATGCTCGATGTGGCTGACAACAGCGGTGCACGTCGGGTCATGTGCATCAAGGTGTTGGGCGGCTCCCATCGTCGCTACGCCGGCATCGGCGACATCATCAAGGTCACCGTCAAGGAAGCAATTCCGCGCGGCAAAGTGAAGAAAGGTCAGGTCATGACCGCAGTGGTCGTTCGTACCCGTCACGGCGTTCGCCGTGCCGACGGTTCGATCATCCGCTTCGACGGCAACGCTGCTGTTCTGCTGAACAACAAGCAGGAGCCGATCGGTACCCGCATCTTCGGGCCAGTGACCCGTGAACTGCGTACCGAGAAGTTCATGAAGATCGTCTCGCTCGCCCCTGAAGTGCTTTAAGGAGATCCGACATGCAAAAGATTCGTCGTGACGACGAGATCATCGTGATCGCCGGCAAAGACAAAGGTAAGCGCGGTAAGGTGCTCAAGGTTCTCGCTGACGACCGTCTGGTCGTCGGTGGCATCAACCTGGTGAAGCGTCATACCAAGCCGAACCCGATGTCGGGCGTTCAAGGCGGTATCGTCGAGAAAGAAGCGCCACTGCACGCTTCCAACGTTGCCATCTTCAACAGCGAAACCAACAAGGCTGACCGCGTTGGTTTCAAAGTCGAAGACGGCAAGAAAATTCGTGTCTTCAAGTCCACCCAGAAGCCGGTTGGCGCTTGAGAATCATAGGTAAAACACCATGGCACGACTGAAAGAGATTTACCGGAAGGAAATCGCGCCCAAGCTGAAGGAAGAACTGAAGCTGGCGAACGTGATGGAAGTTCCGCGCATCACCAAGATCACCCTGAACATGGGCCTGGGCGAAGCGATCGGTGACAAGAAAGTCATCGAGAACGCCGTTGCCGACCTCGAGAAGATCACCGGTCAGAAAGTCGTCGTGACTCATGCCCGCAAGTCGATCGCAGGTTTCAAGGTTCGTGAAGGTTGGCCGATTGGCGTCAAGGTCACTCTGCGTCGCGAGCGTATGTACGAGTTCCTGGATCGTCTGCTGTCCATCTCCCTGCCGCGCGTGCGTGACTTCCGCGGCCTGAATGCCAAGTCCTTCGACGGCCGCGGCAACTACAGCATGGGCGTGAAAGAGCAGATCATCTTCCCGGAAATCGATTACGACAAGATCGATGCGCTGCGTGGTCTGGACATCACCCTGACCACCACTGCCCGTACGGATGACGAAGGCCGCGCTCTGCTGCGTGCTTTCAAATTCCCGTTCCGCAACTGATTGGAGTAGGAACATGGCCAAGACGAGCATGAAAAACCGCGAGCTGAAGCGTCAGCGCACGGTTGCCAAGTACGCCAAAAAGCGTGCCGAGCTGAAAGCCATCATCGTGGATCAGAACGCAACTCCAGAAGCCCGTTGGGAAGCCAGCGTCGCCCTGCAGAAGCAACCACGTGATGCCAGCGCTTCGCGCCTGCGCAACCGCTGCCGCATCACCGGTCGTCCGCACGGTGTATTCCGCAAGTTCGGTCTGTCGCGTATCAAGCTGCGTGAAGCAGCCATGCGTGGTGACGTACCAGGTCTGGTCAAAGCCAGCTGGTAAGCCGACGCGGCAAACGTCGGAGCCTGCTCCGGCGTTCAAGCAATATGAATCAAGCCCCTTTTGGGGCTTGATTCATTTTTGATCAGTCTCTAGAATGCCCGGCTCTCCTGAGCCCGGATTTCCGTGAGCTCTGGTGATTCTTTAGCCGAGAGGCTAATTCTTTTTGTATCAGGAGCGTCTAGCCCATGAGTATGCAGGACCCGTTAGCGGACATGCTAACTCGTATCCGTAATGCCCAGATGGCTGAAAAGTCCGTCGTAAGCATGCCTTCTTCTACCCTGAAGGTGGCTGTAGCCAAAGTTCTCAAAGACGAAGGTTATATTGCGGGTTATCAGATCAGCGGCGAAGCAAAGCCGCAGCTGTCCATCGAGCTGAAGTACTTCGAAGGCCGTCCGGTCATCGAAGAAGTCAAGCGCGTCAGCCGTCCCGGCCTTCGCCAGTACAAATCCGTCGATGATCTGCCGAAAGTTCGCGGCGGTCTCGGTGTTTCCATCGTCTCCACCAACAAGGGTGTGATGACGGACCGCGCTGCGCGCGCTGCCGGTGTCGGCGGCGAAGTGCTTTGCACTGTGTTCTAAGGGGGGATAAGCATGTCTCGCGTTGCTAAGAACCCCGTCAAGCTGCCTGCTGGTGTAGAGATCAAGCTCGCCGGTCAGCAGCTTTCGGTGAAGGGTGCCAAGGGCACTCTGGAACTGAACGTTCACTCGTCCGTTGAAGTGCTGCAGGAATCCGGTGAGCTGCGTTTCGCTGCTCGCAACGGCGACCAGCAGACTCGTGCGATGGCCGGTACTACCCGCGCCCTGGTTAACAACATGGTCATCGGCGTAAGCCAAGGCTTCGAGCGCAAGCTCCAGCTGATCGGTGTTGGTTACAAGGCGCAGGCCAAGGGTCAGGTGCTGAACCTGGCGTTGGGCTTCTCTCACCCTATCGACTACCAACTGCCGGAAGGCGTTGTGGCCGAAACCCCGAACCAGACCGAGATCCTCATCAAGGGTGTCGACAAGCAGCTGGTTGGTCAGGTTGCCGCGGAGATTCGTGACTTCCGCCGTCCTGAACCTTACAAGGGCAAAGGTGTTCGTTACGCTGACGAAGTCGTCCGCCGTAAAGAAGCCAAGAAGAAGTAAGGGGCTAGGAAATGACCGACAAAAAAGTTACTCGTCTGCGTCGCGCTCGCAAAGCACGCCTGAAAATGCACGAGCTCGAAGCCGTGCGTCTGTGCGTGTATCGCTCTTCGCAGCACATCTACGCCCAGGTCATCTCGGCCGACGGCAGCAAGGTTCTGGCCAGCGCCTCTACCTTGGACAAAGCACTGCGTGACGGCGCCACCGGCAACGTCGACGCGGCCAAGAAAGTTGGTGAGCTGGTTGCCGAGCGTGCGAAAGCCGCTGGTGTGACCCAGGTTGCATTCGACCGTTCTGGCTTCAAGTACCACGGCCGCGTCAAGGCGCTGGCTGATGCTGCTCGTGAAGGCGGGCTGGAGTTCTAAGTTATGGCAAATAACGACCAAAAGCGCGACGAAGGCTATATCGAGAAGCTGGTTCAGGTGAACCGCGTTGCCAAGACCGTTAAAGGCGGCCGTATCTTCACCTTCACCGCGCTGACCGTGGTGGGTGATGGCAAGGGCCGTGTAGGTTTCGGCCGTGGCAAATCCCGTGAAGTGCCGGCTGCCATCCAGAAGGCGATGGAAGCTGCTCGTCGCAACATGATCCAAGTTGATCTGAACGGCACCACCCTGCAGTACGCCATGAAGTCCGCCCACGGCGCTTCGAAGGTTTACATGCAGCCTGCTTCCGAAGGTACCGGCATCATCGCTGGTGGCGCCATGCGTGCCGTCCTGGAAGTTGCTGGTGTTCAGAACGTTCTGGCCAAGTGCTACGGCTCTACCAACCCTGTGAACGTGGTACATGCCACTTTCAAAGGTCTGAAGGCTATGCAGTCTCCGGATTCGGTTGCAGCCAAGCGTGGCAAGAGTGTCGAGGAGATTCTCTAACCATGGCTAACACCGTCAAAGTGACTCTGATCAAGAGCACCAATGGCCGTCTGGCCAATCACAAAGCCTGCGTCAAGGGTCTCGGCCTGCGTCGCATCAATCATACCGTCGAAGTTCTGGATACTCCGGAAAACCGCGGCATGATCAACAAGGCTTATTACCTTCTCCGTGTGGAGGGTTGATCCATGTACCTGAACGATTTGAGTCCAGCGCCGGGTTCCCGTCGCGAGAAGCACCGTCCGGGCCGTGGTATCGGTAGTGGTTTGGGCAAGACCGGTGGCCGTGGTCACAAGGGTCAGACCTCCCGCTCCGGTGGCACCATTGCTCCGGGTTTCGAAGGCGGCCAGCAGCCTCTGCACCGTCGTCTTCCCAAGTTCGGTTTCGTATCTCTGAAAGCTATGGATCGCGCGCAAGTGCGTACCTCCGAGCTGAACAAGATCGAAGGCGACGTAGTTACTCTGCAGGCGCTGAAGGATGCCAACCTGATTAATCAAAACGTACAGCGTGTGAAGGTCATGCTGTCCGGTGAGATTACTCGCGCGGTCACCCTCAAAGGTATCGCTGCCACCAAAGGTGCGCGTGCGGCTATCGAAGCAGCTGGCGGTAAGTTCGAGGAATAAATGGCTAAGCAAGGTGCTCTCTCTGCTCTGGCTGGTGGCGGGTTGTCCGAACTCTGGGCTCGTCTGCGTTTTCTGTTCATGGCGATCATCGTCTATCGAATCGGCGCGCATATCCCAGTTCCCGGTATAAACCCCGACCGTCTGGCCGATCTGTTTCGACAGAATGAGGGGACCATTCTTAGCTTGTTCAACATGTTTTCCGGCGGCGCGCTGGAGCGGATGAGCATCTTTGCACTGGGGATCATGCCGTACATCTCGGCATCGATCATCATGCAGCTGATGACCGCCGTGAGCCCGCAGCTGGAGCAGTTGAAGAAGGAAGGTGAGGCTGGTCGTCGCAAGATCAGCCAGTACACCCGCTACGGCACCTTGGTTCTGGCGTTCGTCCAGGCTATCGGCATGTCCGTTGGCCTGGCGAGCCAGGGCGTAGCGTTCTCGGTCGATTTCGGCTTCCACTTCGTTGCAGTCACCACCTTCGTGGCGGGTGCGATGTTCATGATGTGGCTGGGCGAGCAGATCACCGAGCGCGGTGTTGGCAACGGTATTTCGATGCTGATTTTTGCGGGCATCGTAGCCGGTCTGCCGTCGGCGATCGGGCAGTCTTTCGAGTCTGCACGGCAGGGCGATATCAATATCTTCGCCCTTATCGCCATCGGTTTGCTGGCAGTAGCGATCATCGGTTTCGTGGTGTTCATTGAGCGTGGCCAGCGTCGCATCGCGGTGCACTACGCCAAGCGTCAGCAGGGCCGCAAGGTCTTTGCTGCGCAGACCAGCCACCTGCCGTTGAAGGTGAACATGGCGGGTGTAATCCCGGCCATCTTCGCCAGCAGCCTTCTGTTGTTCCCGGCCTCGCTGGGTGCCTGGTTTGGTCAGTCCGAAGGTATGGGCTGGCTGCAGGATATTTCACAGGCTATCGCTCCTGGTCAGCCGTTGAACATTTTGCTGTTTAGTGCAGGGATCATTTTCTTCTGCTTCTTCTATACAGCGCTGATGTTCAACCCGAAAGACGTAGCGGAAAACCTGAAGAAGTCCGGTGCCTTTATTCCGGGTATCCGTCCCGGTGAGCAGTCCGCACGCTATATCGATGGCGTTCTGACCCGCTTGACCATGTTCGGTGCTCTGTACATGACGGCCGTATGCTTGTTGCCCCAGTTCCTGGTGGTGGCGGCCAACGTACCGTTCTACCTTGGCGGGACCTCGTTGCTGATCGTGGTGGTGGTTGTGATGGACTTCATGTCGCAAGTACAATCGCACCTCGTTTCACACCAGTACGAATCCCTGATGAAGAAAGCCAACCTGAAGGGCTACGGCAGCGGCATGCTCCGCTGAAGTGTCCATAAGGTTCGAGGAGTTGGTGATGAAAGTTCGTGCATCGGTGAAAAAGCTGTGCCGCAACTGCAAAATTATTCGCCGTGAAGGTGTAGTGCGAGTGATTTGCAGCGCGGAACCGCGTCACAAACAGCGCCAAGGCTGAATGTGATCAACGCTATAAGCCCGGCAGCTAGTGCGCTGCCGGGTTGATTATTTGTTTTTACAGCGATAATATCTCGCGCCCCATTTCTTGGCTTCCGGGGCGTAGGTAGCTGTCAATTGGAGTTCCACTGAATGGCCCGTATTGCAGGCGTTAACATTCCGGATAACAAGCACGCTGTTATCTCGCTGACCTACATCTTTGGTGTTGGTCGCACTACTGCACAGAAGATCTGTGCCGCTACCGGGATCAATCCGGCAGCAAAGATCAAGGATCTCTCTGACGAGCAGATCGAGCAGCTGCGTGGTGAAGTCGCCAAGGTGAATACCGAGGGTGATCTGCGCCGTGAAGTGAACATGAAAATCAAACGCTTGATGGATCTGGGTTGCTACCGCGGCCTGCGTCATCGTAAAGGTCTGCCGGTTCGCGGTCAGCGCACCAAGACCAACGCACGCACCCGTAAGGGCCCGCGTAAGCCGATCCGCAAGTAATCGCGTTCGCGAATCGACAGGAATTTAGTCATGGCAAAACCTGCTGCTCGTACTCGTAAGAAAGTCAAAAAGACGGTGGTTGATGGCATCGCCCACATCCACGCTTCTTTCAACAACACCATCGTGACCATTACCGACCGTCAAGGTAACGCCCTGTCCTGGGCTACTTCCGGTGGTTCGGGTTTCCGCGGTTCCCGCAAGTCCACCCCGTTCGCTGCCCAGGTGGCTGCTGAGCGTGCTGGTCAAGCTGCGCTGGAATACGGCCTGAAGAACCTCGACGTGAACGTCAAGGGCCCAGGTCCGGGTCGTGAGTCCGCTGTCCGTGCTCTTAACGGCTGCGGTTACAAGATCGCCAGCATCACCGATGTGACGCCAATCCCGCACAACGGGTGCCGTCCTTCGAAGAAGCGTCGCGTGTAATCAGGAGACAGTGAGAAATGGCTCGTTACATTGGTCCCAAATGCAAACTGTCTCGTCGTGAAGGCACTGATCTGTTCCTGAAGAGCGGCGTCCGCGCTCTGGAATCGAAGTGCAACATCGAAGCAGCCCCAGGTATCCACGGTCAGCGCCGTGGCCGTCAGTCCGACTACGGCACCCAGCTGCGTGAGAAGCAAAAAGTTCGTCGTATCTACGGTGTACTGGAGCGTCAGTTCAGCGGTTACTACAAGCAGGCAGCCAGCCAGAAAGGCGCTACCGGCGAAAACCTGCTGCAACTGCTCGAGTGCCGTCTGGACAACGTCGTTTACCGCATGGGCTTCGGCGCTACGCGTGCCGAGTCCCGTCAGCTGGTTTCGCACAAAGCGATCAGCGTGAACGGCAAGACTGTCAACGTACCGTCCTACCAGGTCAAAGCTGGTGACGTGGTTGCAGTTCGCGAGAAGTCGAAGAATCAGCTGCGCATCGTTCAGGCTCTTGAGCTGTGTGCTCAGCGTGGCCGTGTTGAGTGGGTAGATGTAGACACCGAGAAGAAATCCGGCGTGTTCAAAAGCGTTCCGGTTCGTGGTGATCTCTCCGCTGACATCAACGAGAGCCTGATTGTCGAGCTCTACTCCAAGTAAGGGCTAGAAAATAGGTGCATCCATGCAGATTTCGGTAAATGAGTTCCTGACCCCCCGCCATATCGATGTGCAGGTGGTCAGTCAGACCCGCGCCAAGATCACCCTCGAGCCTCTCGAGCGTGGTTTCGGCCATACCCTGGGCAACGCGCTGCGTCGCATCCTGTTGTCCTCCATGCCTGGCTGTGCAGTAGTCGAGGCCGAGATTGACGGTGTACTCCATGAGTACAGCGCCATTGAAGGTGTTCAGGAAGACGTCATTGAAATCCTGCTCAACCTCAAAGGTCTGGCCATCAAACTGCACGGTCGAGACGAAGTTACACTGACTCTGGCGAAGAAGGGCTCTGGCGTCGTAACCGCTGCCGACATTCAGCTGGATCATGATGTTGAAATCGTCAACGGCGACCACGTAATCGCCAATCTGGCCGCTAATGGCGCGCTGAACATGAAGCTCGTCGTAGCTCGTGGTCGCGGCTATGAGCCGGCCGATTCGCGCCAGAGCGATGAAGACGAGAGCCGCAGCATTGGTCGCTTGCAGCTCGACTCTTCCTTTAGCCCGGTGCGTCGCGTGTCTTACGTGGTGGAAAACGCTCGCGTCGAGCAGCGCACCAACCTGGACAAGCTGGTTATCGATCTCGAAACCAACGGTACCCTGGATCCTGAAGAGGCCATCCGTCGTGCCGCTACCATCCTGCAACAGCAGCTGGCTGCATTCGTCGACTTGAAGGGCGACAGCGAGCCGGTTGTGATCGAGCAGGAAGACGAGATCGACCCGATCCTGCTGCGTCCGGTTGATGACCTTGAACTGACCGTCCGTTCGGCCAACTGCCTCAAGGCAGAGAACATCTACTACATCGGTGACCTGATCCAGCGCACCGAAGTAGAGCTGCTCAAAACGCCGAACCTGGGCAAGAAGTCCCTGACCGAAATCAAGGACGTTCTGGCTTCCCGTGGTCTGTCCCTCGGTATGCGCCTCGACAACTGGCCGCCGGCAAGTCTGAAGAAAGACGATAAGGCCACTGCCTGATCGTCATCATCACCGAACGTGTAGTTTGGTAAGGAATTGAACCATGCGTCATCGTAAAAGTGGCCGTCACCTCAGCCGCACCAGCGCTCACCGCAAGGCCATGTTTCAGAACATGGCGGTATCGCTGTTCGAGCATGAGCTGATCAAAACTACTCTGCCGAAAGCCAAGGAACTGCGCCGCGTTGCCGAGCCGCTGATCACCCTGGCTAAAGAAGACAGCGTTGCTAACCGTCGTCTGGCTTTCGACCGTACTCGTTCGAAAGCTATCGTTGGCAAACTGTTCAACGATCTGGGCAAGCGCTACGCCACCCGTCAGGGCGGTTACCTGCGTATCCTCAAGTGCGGCTTCCGCGCTGGCGACAATGCTCCGATGGCTTATGTTGAGCTGGTCGACCGTCCGGTCGGCGGCGCAGTAGAAGCTGCCGAGTAAGGCATCGTTGCAAGAAAAGACCGGGCCTAGGCCCGGTTTTTTTATGGGTGTTTTTTAGTAAAAAACTATCGCGCTGTAAGTTGTTATTCATTTGTCGCTTCGCTTGTGCTCGTCAATACTCAACGCCAATCCCGCTCAGTCGGGAACGAACAGGCCAGCTAAGGAGATAGACGATGAGTGACAAGACCGAGGGCAAATGCCCCTTCTCGGGGAAAGCCTCTGGGGAAACGCCGAAGCATGCGGCTGGCGGCGGTACGGGCAACCGTGACTGGTGGCCCAATCAACTGCGCGTCGACCTGCTGCACCAGCATTCCGCCAAGTCCAACCCGCTGGGTGAGGACTTCAACTATGCCGACGCCTTCAATTCCCTGGACTACGAAGCGCTGAAGAGGGACCTGCGCGCCCTGATGACCGACTCGCAGGACTGGTGGCCCGCCGACTTCGGCCACTACGGCCCGCAGTTCATCCGCATGGCCTGGCACGCGGCGGGTACCTACCGCACCGGCGACGGTCGTGGCGGCGCTGGCCGTGGCCAGCAACGTTTCGCACCGCTCAACAGCTGGCCGGACAACGTCAACATCGACAAATCACGCCGCCTGCTGTGGCCGATCAAGCAGAAGTACGGCCAGCAGATCTCCTGGGCCGATCTGCTGGTACTCACCGGCAACGTCGCGCTGGAAACCATGGGCTTCCGCACCTTTGGTTTCGCCGGTGGCCGTGAGGACACCTGGGAACCGGATCAGGACGTTTACTGGGGTACCGAAAAGACCTGGCTGGGTGGCGATGAGCGCTATGGCAAGGGTGCTGCCGGCCGTGAAGACGATCAGGGCGTGCTGGTCGCCGATGCCGAGCTGCATGGCCAGGAGCAGGATCGTACCGATAGCCAGGGTCGCAATCTGGAGAACCCGCTCGCGGCCGTGCAGATGGGCCTGATCTACGTGAACCCGGAAGGCCCGGAAGGCAACCCGGATCCGCTCGCCGCCGCCCATGACATCCGCGAGACCTTCGCGCGCATGGCGATGAACGACGAGGAAACCGTCGCGCTGATCGCCGGTGGCCATACCTTCGGCAAGACCCACGGTGCCGGCCCGGCCGATCATGTTGGCGCCGAACCGGAAGCCGCTGGCCTGGAAGAGCAGGGCCTGGGCTGGAGCAGCTCGTTCGGCAGCGGCAAGGCGGGCGATGCGATCACCAGTGGCCTGGAAGTGACCTGGACGACCACCCCTGCGCAGTGGAGCAACAACTTCTTCGAGAACCTGTTCAAGTTCGAGTGGGAGCTGACCAAGAGCCCGGCCGGCGCCCACCAGTGGGTGGCCAAGGACGCCGAGGCGATCATCCCCGATGCCCATGACCCGTCGAAAAAGCGTCTGCCGACGATGCTGACCACCGACCTGTCACTGCGTTTCGACCCGGCCTACGAGAAGATCTCGCGGCGCTTCCTGGAGAACCCGCAAGCCTTCGCCGAAGCCTTCGCCCGCGCCTGGTTCAAGCTGACCCACCGTGACCTCGGGCCGAAGTCGCGCTACCTGGGCCCGGAAGTGCCGAAAGAGGACCTGCTCTGGCAAGACCCACTGCCGGCGGTGCACCACCCACTGATCGACGCCGCCGACGTGGCGACCCTCAAGGCCCAGGTGCTGGCCTCCGGTCTGTCGGTCTCCGAACTGGTCGGTACGGCCTGGGCCTCGGCTTCGACCTTCCGCGGTTCCGACAAGCGCGGCGGGGCCAATGGTGCGCGCATTCGCCTGGCGCCGCAGAAGGACTGGGCGGCCAACCAGCCCGAGCAACTGGCCAAGGTACTGACGACGCTGGAAGGCATTCGAGCCGAGTTCAACCGCTCCGCCACCGGCGGCAAGCAGGTGAGCCTGGCCGACCTGATCGTGCTGGCCGGTAATGCCGGTATCGAGCAGGCCGCCAGCAAGGCCGGCCGCACCGTGCAGGTGCCTTTCTCGGCCGGGCGCAGCGATGCGTCCCAGGCGCAGACCGATGTCGAGTCCTTTGCCGTGCTCGAACCGATCGCCGATGGCTTCCGCAACTACCTCAAGGGCCGCTACAGCGTGCCGGCCGAGGCGTTGCTGATCGACAGGGCGCAGTTGCTGACCCTGACCGCGCCGGAGCTGACTGTGCTGATCGGCGGTCTGCGGGCGATCAACATCAACGTGGGCGGTACCAGCCATGGTGTGCTGACCGCCAAGCCTGGCGCGCTGACCAACGACTTCTTCGTCAACCTGCTCGACATGGGCACGGCGTGGAAGGCGGCGGCCGGTGACAGCAACCTGTTCGAAGGGCGTGACCGCAAGAGCGGCGAGCTGAAGTGGACCGGCACCCGGGTCGACCTGGTGTTCGGCTCCAATGCCATCCTGCGCGCCCAGGCCGAGGTCTATGCCAGCGCCGACGCCCGCTTCATCGAGGACTTCGTGGCCGCCTGGACCAAGGTCATGAACCTCGACCGCTTCGATCTCGCCTGATCCATGGCCGGGCGCCTGCGCCCGGCTGGGTGAGCCGCTTCAGCCAACGCCTCCTTGCGGAGGCGTTGTGCTTTTTACTTGACCCCAACGGATGATGGGTCGAGCATTCACCTATTCCATTCGCTGCACCAAGGATTCCGCGCATGAAGGGCCATATCGAAGTCATCGACTACCTGAAAACCCTGCTCAAGGGAGAGCTGGCCGCGCGCGATCAGTACTTCATCCACTCCCGTCAGTACGAGGACTGGGGCTTCGGCAAGCTCTACGAGCGCATCAATCACGAGATGGAGGAGGAGACCCAGCACGCCGATGCCTTGCTCAAGCGCATCCTGTTCCTGGAAGGCGTGCCGGACATGGTGCCGGATGCCTTCACCTTCGGGCAGACCGTGCCGGATGCGCTGAAACTGGACCTGGCCCTCGAGTATCAGGTGCGCGCTGCGCTGAGCAAGGGCATCGAGCTGTGCGAGCGCCACCAGGATTACCAGACCCGCGACATCCTGCTGCTGCAGCTCAAGGACACCGAGGAAGACCATGCCTATTGGCTGGAAATCCAGCTGCAGCTGATCGCCAAGCTGGGGCTTGAGAAGTACCTGCAGAGCCAGATGTAGATCACCAGCAAGAAAAAGCCCCGCATCTGCGGGGCTTTTCGTTTCAGGCCACGGGTTAAGCGCGGTCGCGCTCCAGCAGCGGCTTGAGGAAGTGCCCGGTGTGGGACTGCGCCATCTCGGCCACTTCCTCCGGCGTGCCGACGGCGATGATCTGGCCACCCTTGGAGCCGCCCTCCGGGCCGAGATCGACCAGCCAGTCGGCGGTCTTGATCACGTCCAGGTTGTGTTCGATTACCACCACGGTGTTGCCATGGTCGCGCAGGCGGTGCAGCACGTCGAGCAATTGCTGGATGTCCGCGAAGTGCAGGCCGGTGGTCGGCTCGTCGAGGATGTACAGGGTCTTGCCGGTGTCGCGCTTGCTCAGCTCGCGCGACAGCTTGACGCGCTGCGCCTCGCCGCCGGACAGGGTGGTCGCCGACTGGCCGAGCTTGATGTACGACAGGCCCACGTCCATCAGCGTCTGCAGCTTGCGCGCCAGGGCCGGCACGGCATCGAAGAAGGCGCGGGCGTCCTCGATGGTCATCTCCAGCACCTCGTGGATGCTCTTGCCCTTGTACTTGATCTCCAGGGTCTCGCGGTTGTAGCGCTTGCTCTTGCACACGTCGCAGGGCACGTAGATGTCCGGCAGAAAGTGCATCTCCACCTTGATCAGGCCGTCGCCCTGGCAGGCTTCGCAGCGCCCGCCCTTGACGTTGAACGAGAAGCGCCCCGGGCCGTAGCCCCGCGAGCGTGACTCGGGGACCCCGGCGAACAGCTCGCGGATCGGCGTGAACAGCCCGGTGTAGGTCGCCGGGTTGGAGCGCGGCGTGCGGCCGATGGGGCTCTGGTCGATGTCCACCACCTTGTCCAGGTGCTGCAGGCCGTCGATGCTGTCGTGGGCGGCAGCCTCCAGGGTGGTGGCACCGTTCAGGGCGGTGGCGCTGAGCGGGAACAGGGTGTTGTTGATCAGCGTCGACTTGCCCGAGCCGGAGACCCCGGTCACGCAGGTCAGCAGGCCGATGGGAATCTCCAGGTTGACGTTCTGCAGGTTGTTGCCGCGGGCGCCCTTGATCTTCAGCGACAGCTTCTTGTTGCGCGGTGTGCGCTTGGCCGGGACGACGATCTTGGTACGGCCGGACAGGTACTTGCCGGTGACCGAGTCCGGGTGGGCCATGACTTCTTCGGCGGTGCCTTCGGCGACGATCTGCCCGCCGTGCACGCCAGCGCCCGGGCCGATGTCGACCACGTAGTCGGCCATGCGGATGGCGTCCTCGTCGTGCTCGACCACGATCACCGTGTTGCCGATGTCGCGCAGGTGGCGCAGGGTACCGAGCAGGCGCTCGTTGTCGCGCTGGTGCAGGCCGATGGAGGGTTCGTCGAGAATGTACATGACCCCCACCAGGCCGGCGCCGATCTGGCTGGCCAGGCGGATGCGCTGGGCTTCACCGCCGGACAGGGTGTCGGCACTGCGGTCCAGTGTCAGGTAGTCGAGGCCGACGTTGACCAGGAACTGCAGGCGCTCGCAGATTTCCTTGAGGATCTTGCTGGCGATCTCGCCGCGACGGCCATCCAGGGTCAGGTCACCGAAATAGTCGCTGGCCGCGCCGATTGGCATGCCGGTGACGGCCGGCAGGGTCTTCTCGCCCACCCACACATGGCGCGCTTCGCGACGCAGGCGCGTGCCGCGGCAGTCGGGGCAGGGCTGGGTGCTGAGGAACTTGGCCAGCTCCTCGCGTACGCTGGTCGATTCGGTCTCGCGGTAGCGGCGCTCGAGGTTGGGCACGATGCCCTCGAACGGGTGCGAGCGCTTGACGATGTCGCCCCGGTCGTTGAGGTACTTGAAGTCGACCTTCTGCGTACCACTGCCGCCGAGAATGACTTTCTGGTGCTCGCTATCGAGCTCGCCAAAGGGTTTGTCCAGGCTGAAACGGTAGTGCGAGGCCAGCGAACCGAGCATCTGGAAGTAATACACGTTGCGCCTGTCCCAGCCGCGTATCGCGCCTTCGGCCAGGGTCAGCTCGGCATTGACTAGGCGCTTGGCGTCGAAGAACTGCTTCACGCCCAGGCCGTCGCAGGTCGGGCAGGCGCCGGCCGGGTTGTTGAAGGAGAACAGCTTGGGCTCCAGCTCGCTGATCGAGTGCCCGCACACCGGGCAGGCGAAGCGCGCGGAGAAGATGATCTCCTTGCCTTCCTCGCCCTCCATAGGCGCGATCAGCGCCAGGCCATCGGCCAACTTCAACGCGGTCTCGAAGGATTCGGCCAGGCGCTGCTGCAGGTCGCCGCGGGCCTTGAAGCGGTCGACCACCGCATCGATGCTGTGCTTCTTCTGTTTGTCGAGCTTGGGCAGCTCGTCCAGCTCATACAGCTTGCCGTCGACCCGCACGCGCACGAAACCCTGGGCGCGCAGCTCGTCGAACACCGCCAGGTGCTCGCCCTTGCGCTCGCGGATCACCGGGGCCAGCAGCATCAGCTTGCTGCCCTCGGGCATGGCCAGCACCTGGTCGACCATCTGGCTGACCGTCTGGGCTTCCAGCGGCAGGTCGTGGTCGGGGCAGCGCGGCGTACCGGCGCGGGCGTAGAGCAGGCGCAGGTAGTCATAGATCTCGGTAATGGTGCCGACCGTCGAGCGCGGGTTGTGCGAGGTGGACTTCTGCTCGATGGAGATTGCCGGCGACAGGCCTTCGATGGTGTCGACATCGGGCTTTTCCATCATCGACAGGAACTGCCGGGCGTAAGCCGACAGCGACTCCACGTAGCGACGCTGGCCTTCGGCATACAGGGTGTCGAAGGCCAGGGAGGATTTGCCGGAGCCGGACAGGCCGGTGATCACGATCAGCTTGTCGCGTGGCAGGGTCAGGTCGATATTCTTCAGGTTGTGGGTACGGGCCCCACGAATCAGGATCTTGTCCAAAAGGAACCTCTAAGCTGACTGGTTTTTCGTCGCTGTCGTAACAGGAGGCCCTTGTCACAGCCTCGCGTGGCGGGCGGATAAACCGCCGAGTATACGGGCGGCGACAGTCGTGCGGCAAAGCGCCGCTGCTGTGCCAGTAGGGTTTCGACTGGTAGAATCGCCGGCTTGTTTCAACAGGTTATCGACGATGGGCGATTCGCACAGCGAACGCATGAGTAGCGCGGAAACCCGTGCAGCCGGTGGGCTGGCGTTGGTGTTCGCATTCCGCATGCTGGGCATGTTCATGGTGTTGCCGGTATTGGCTACCTATGGGCAGGAGCTCGCCGGTTCAACCCCGGCCCTGATCGGACTGGCGATCGGCGCCTACGGCCTGACCCAGGCCTTCCTGCAGATTCCCTTCGGGGTGATCTCCGACCGTATCGGTCGGCGACCGGTGATCTACTTCGGTCTGGTGATCTTCGCCGCAGGCAGTCTGCTGGCCGCCAATGCCGATTCCATCTGGGGGGTGATCGCCGGGCGTGTGCTGCAGGGGGCCGGGGCGATTTCCGCGGCGGTGATGGCATTGCTGTCGGACCTGACCCGCGAACAGCACCGCACCAAGGCCATGGCCATGATCGGCATGAGCATCGGCCTGTCGTTCGCCGTGGCCATGGTGGTCGGCCCGCTGCTGACCCGCGCCTTCGGCCTGTCCGGGCTGTTCCTGGCCACCGGCGCCATGGCGCTGCTGGGCATCGTCATCGTCGTCGGGCTGGTGCCGTCGAGTGCCGGGCCGCTGCAGCACCGCGAGTCGGGCGTCGCCAGGCAGGCGCTGTGGCCAACCCTGAAACACCCGGACCTGCTGCGCCTGGACTTCGCCATCTTCGCCCTGCATGCGATCCTCATGGCCAGCTTCATTGCCCTGCCGCTGGCCCTGGTGGAGCAGGGCGGCCTGCCCAGGGAACAGCACTGGTGGGTGTACCTGACCGCGCTGCTCGGCGGCTTCTTCCTGATGGTGCCGTTCATCATCTACGGCGAGAAGAAGCGTCAGATGCGCCGCGTGCTGATCGGCTCGATCATCGTGCTGCTCGGCTGCGAGCTGTTCTTCTGGGCGTTCGGCCATGACCTGCGCAACCTGGTGCTGGGCATCGTGGTGTTCTTCACCGCCTTCAACCTGCTCGAAGCCTCGCTGCCCTCGCTGATCAGCAAGGTGGCGCCGGCCGGTGGCAAGGGCACGGCCATGGGCGTGTACTCGACCAGCCAGTTCCTCGGCTCGGCCCTGGGCGGCATCCTCGGTGGCTGGCTGTATCAGCACTACGGGCTGGCCGGCGTGTTTGCCGGCTGTGCACTGTTGACGGTTCTCTGGCTGGCCTTTGCTGTTACTATGCGTGAACCGCCGTATGTGACCAGCCTGCGGTTGCCGCTCTCCAGTGCGGCGTTGCAGGAAGCAGGTCTGGCCGAGCGAATTCAGGCAGCGCCGGGAGTGGCGGATGCCGTTGTGGTGGTCGAAGAGGCCGCCCTCTATGTGAAAGTGGATACCCAACAATTGGATCGCACGTCGCTGCAGCGCTTGATCGAAGCGGTGCCGGTGACGTGCTGAAAGTAGGAGAGCGTTATGGCCCGTGGGGTTAACAAAGTCATTCTGGTCGGTACCTGCGGACAGGATCCGGAAACGCGCTATCTGCCCAGCGGCAATGCCGTGACCAACCTGAGCCTGGCTACCAGCGAGCAGTGGACGGACAAGCAGACCGGTCAGCGCGTCGAGAAAACCGAGTGGCACCGTGTGTCGTTGTTCGGCAAGGTCGCCGAGATCGCCGGTGAGTACCTGCGCAAGGGCTCCCAGGTCTACATCGAGGGCAAACTGCAGACCCGCGAGTGGGAAAAGGACGGTGTGAAGCGTTACACCACCGAAATCATCGTCGACATGCAGGGCACCATGCAGCTGCTCGGCGGCCGTCCTGACGGCGCCGGTGGTGGTGATTCCGCCCCGCGTCAGTCGCGCCCGGCACCGCAGCGCGAACCGCAGCAGCAGGCGCCGCGCCAGTCCGCGCCACAGCAGCAGAAGCCGCAGCCGGCCCAGGACTACGACAGCTTCGACGACGACATCCCGTTCTGATCGTCAGCTGACGGTAAAAGGCCCCGCACTGCGGGGCCTTTTCGTTTCCGTCGGCGGGGCTCAGGCTGGGCTGAACCAGCGCTTGCGCAACAGCCCCTGGCAGATCCACAGCAGCAGGGCGATGCTGATGCCGCAGAGGTTGGCCAGCACGTCCAGCGGGCTGAACTCGCGCACCGGCTGGAGCAGGTGCTGCAGCCATTCCAGCAGGGGCGCCTGAATGTACAGCAGCGGCCACAGCAGCCAGCCTGGCGCGCTGGGAAAGGCGATACGGGTGATCAGCGACAGGCCGCCGAAGGCGACCAGATGCAGGAACTTGTCCGACTCGTCGAACAGGTCGGGTGGTGGCTCGGGGCGAAACAGCCCGTAGGCGAGTACCCCGCAGCAGGCCAGGAACAGCAGTTTTCTCACGTTTTCTTCCTTCGTTTCTGATCGGCTCGGCATTCAGACCGGCATCGCGCCGCAGGGTTGCCCGCTGCATCCCTGGGCCGGACCAGGCACGGCAAGATGAAGCCCGCAGGTGACGGCGCGGGGTAAAAACAGCAAAATGCAGGCCATGGGGCTGAACCGTTCGGGCTCTGCCAAGAGTCGGTCGCCCAGGCAACCATGCCGGGCCTGACTCAAATCTGATTGTGGAGCTTGTAGTTTCGTTATGCGCATGCGCCTGTTGTTGCTGGGTGGTGGCAGTACGCTGGGTCGGGCGTTGATTCGTCTGGGGGCCGAAGAAGACATCGGTTTCCTCGCCCCGCGTCCGCCGGCCCAGGGTTGGGATGCCGCCAGCCTGACTCAGTTGGTCGACGATACCCGCCCTGATGCGGTGATCAACCTCGCTTACTATTTCGACTGGTTTCAGGCCTCCAAGGTCAGCGAAGAGCGTTTCGCTGCCCAGGAGCGTGCGGTCGAGCGCCTGGCCGAGCTCTGCCAGCATCACGACATTCGCCTGCTGCAGCCATCCAGCTACCGGGTGTTCGACGGCGCCCGCGCCACCGCCTACAGCGAGAAGGACGAAACCCAGCCGCTGAGCATGCGTGGCCAGGTGCTGGTACGCATGGAGCAGAGCGTGCGCGCGCTGTGCCCGCGTCACGTGCTGCTGCGTTTCGGCTGGATCCTCGATGACAGCCCCGACGGCCTGCTGGCGCGCTTCCTGGTGCGCGCCGAGCGTGACAAGGCGCTGTTCCTGGCCGACGACCGACGCGGCAATCCAACGCCGGTGGAAGATGCCGCGCGGGTGATCCTTGCCGTGCTCAAGCAGCTCGACTGCGCCGCGCCGCTGTGGGGCACCTACCACTACGGTGGCCACGAGGCGACCACGGCGCTGGCCCTGGGCCAGGCGATGCTCAGCGAGGCCCGGCACCTGCGCCAGAACCTGCTGGAGGAGATCTGCGGCCAGGCCCATGCCGCCAGGGGCGACGCCTCGGAAGAACCGCAGCACGGCGTCCTGGCGTGCAAGAAGATCCTTCACACCTTCGGCGTCAAGCCGCGCGCCTGGCGTGCCGGCCTGCCGAGCCTGCTGGAGCACTACTACCGCCATGTCTGATCAACCTGTTCTCGTCACCGGCGGTGCCGGCTTCATCGGCTCCAATCTGGTCGACGCCCTGCTGGCGCGCGGGCACCGTGTGCGCGTGCTGGACAACCTGTCCATGGGCAAGCTGAGCAACCTGCCGCTGGACCATGAGCGCCTGAGCTTTATCGAAGGCGACGTGGCCGATGCCGCCCTGGTCAGCCGGGCGGTGGCCGGTTGCGGCGCCGTGGTGCACCTGGCGGCCGTGGCCTCGGTGCAGGCCTCGGTGGACGATCCGGTCAGCACCCACCAGAGCAATTTCATCGGCACCCTGAACATCTGCGAAGCCATGCGCGAGCACGGCGTGCGGCGCGTGGTGTTCGCGTCCAGCGCCGCGGTGTACGGCAACAATGGCGAGGGCGTGGCCATCGACGAAGACACCGCCAAGGCGCCGTTGACGCCTTACGCGTCGGACAAGCTGGCCAGCGAGCACTACCTGGAGTTCTACGCGCGGCAACACGGGCTGGAGCCGGCGATCTTCCGCTTCTTCAACGTGTTCGGCCCGCGCCAGGATCCGTCGTCACCCTACTCGGGAGTGATCAGCATCTTCACCCAGCGCGCCCAACAGGGTCTGCCGATCAGCGTGTTCGGTGACGGCGAGCAGACTCGCGACTTCTTCTACGTCGCCGATCTGGTGGAGCTGTTGCTGCAGGCGCTGGACGCCAGGCGGCCGCCCAGCGGGGCGGTGAACGTGGGCTGGAACCAGGCGGTGAGCCTCAAGCAGTTGCTGACGCAGATCGGCGAGCTGCTCGGCGGGCTGCCGGCCGTGACCCATCTCGAGGCGCGGGCAGGGGATATCCGCCATTCCCGTGCCGACAATGGCCGTCTGGCCAGCGAGTACCGGCTGCCGGCGCAGACGTCGCTGCGTGATGGGCTGGCGGCGTTGCTCAATAGTTGAGCCGTTGAGTGCAGGACAGCAAAAAGCCGGCATTGCCGGCTTTTTGCGTTTGGATGGGCTGCTGTGTGGATTCCTTTGGGAGCGGGCGGGGACGCCTAGTCCATGCCCGCGATTTCGCGCGCATGGCCCGCTCCCACAAAAGTGCATCGATCACTGCGCCGCCCTTCACCTGGTCCCAAACCAGGATTCAGAACTTGTAACCCAGGCCAACCATGTACACGAACGGGTCCACATCCACATCGACCTTGGCGCGTACGCCCAGGGCGGTATTGTCCACGTAGGCGGTGGTGTCGATGTCGATATAGCGAGCCTGGGCGTTGATCATCAGGTTGTCGGTGAGCATGTAGTCGGCACCGATCTGCCAGGCCAGGCCCCAGGAGTTCTTGGCGCGGAAATTGTCGAAGCCGGCTGCCGAGGCGCCGCTGCCCACGTGTTCGTCGTAGATCCAGGTGTAGTTGATGCCGCCGCCGACATAGGGCTGGAAGGCCGACCTGGCGTCCAGCGGGTAGTACACCAGGCTCAGGGTCGGTGGCAGGTGCTTGAGGGTGCCGAGCTTGCCGTTGGCGGCGTCCAGCACGGTGCCCTTGATCTTCACGTCATGCTCGAACGGCGTGGCGGCGAGCAGTTCGACGCCCAGGTGGTCGGTCAGCATGTAGGCGAAGTTCAGGCCCAGCTGGGTATCGCTGCTCATGGTCGCCTTGCCGCCCAGGTCCGCGCCCGCCAGGCCGCCGCGGTCGACCTTGACCGAGGAGCTGTCTGCTTCCGGGTTGACGGTGATGGCGCCGGCGCGCACGAGAATGTCTCCGGCCTGGTGCGCCTGGGCAATGGGGGCAGCCAGCGCCACGGCGATCAGCGAGGCAGAGAACAGCGACTTGTACATGGTGAGCTCCTAACGGGTCATTCGAATCATCTCGGATGGCGTCAGGGTAGGGCGTTGAGCGGAGCGTCCGTTGACTCAGCTCAATAGCTGGCTAAGAAAGGGTGCGACAGTTTGCCGCGATGCAGGGTCTGTTGATGCTTCAGCGCGAACCGCGTTGCTGCGAGAAATCTCGCCAGGCTAGGCGGAGGACGCAGGGAATGGTGTTCCCTTCTCAAGTTCTCCAACGACGCATGGCGAGATTTCCCGCGCAACCCTTAGGGCCGGGCCCGTTTTAGCGCGATGCTGCGTTTCTCGGTGACTCATTTGGCCAGCCAAACTTCGCACCTCGTGCCTTGCCTCGCGCTAAAACGAGCTCCGGCGCGCTCGTGCTGAAGCGTCAACAGACCCTAATTGGCCGGCAGTTCGTAAGGGTAGATCTTGTCGGCCGCCAACTGGTAGCCGACTTCCGCCAATTCGCTGCTGCTGTGCTCGACCTTGAGCGGGCCTTCGATCCAGAACGGCTGGTACAGCGCATCGAGCAGCACGCCCAGTTCGGTGGTGACATGGATGATCTGGTTGGAGGGCGGTGGTGGCACGTGGATGCAGGCGCCGAAGTAGGGCACCAGCAGAAATTCGGTCACGCGGCCTTCTTCGGTGACGTCCAGTGGCACGATATAGCCGGGGATCTTTACCTGCTGGCCGTCCATCTCCTTGACCACCGGTGCCGAGGGGAACTGCTGCAGCGAGGCCGCGCCGCCCTCGGACAGCGCATCGCCGAGCTGCGACATGTCGTGCATCGGCGTCATCTGCGGCACCTGGGGTGGCGCATCCTTGGGAATCAGTTCCTGCCAGTTCAGGGTTCGCAGGTCGGCGGCCCAGAGCGGCGAGACGAGGGTGAGGAGCAGAGCGGTAAGCAGGACGCGACGCATGACACTACCTTTGAATTGGAAAACGAAGCCGGGCTGATCAGGCCCGGCTTCGCGCAGTCACAGCCGGATGGAGAGCCCATCCGCTAACGACTGCCGATACGCGCGCCAGGCCGGCACGCTGCCCATCAGCAGGGCGGCTGCCAGAATAGCGCCGAGCAGCGTCCACTCATAGGGCGTCGGTGCGCTGAGGGGGAGATACAGGCCGTAGTTGGCCTGCACGTAGCCCTGGGCACCGGCAATGCCGGCATACAGCAGTGCGGTGCCCACCACCACGCCGGCGGCGGCCAGCGAGAAGGCCTCGAGAACCAGCAGGCTGGCGACATGCCAGGGCCGTGCGCCGACCGAACGGAGGATGGCCATCTCCCGGCGCCGCTCGTTGAGGCTGGTGAGAATCGCCGTAAGCATGCCGATCAGCCCGGTCAGCACCACGAACAGCGAGACCACGAACAGCGCCTTTTCCGCGGTGCCCATCAGGCTCCACAGCTCCTGCAGGGCGACACCGGGAAGAATCGCCAGCAACGGCTCGCCGCGGTATTCGTTGACCTCGCGCTGCACGGCGAAGGTGGCGATCTTGCTCTTCAGGCCGAGCATCGCCGCGGTAATCGCCTTGGGTTGCAGGTCCATGTGCCGCGCCTGCTCGGCGCTGACCTTGCCGGCGCCGCGGGCCGGCACGCCGTTCTGCCAGTCGACGTGCAGCGCCTCCATGCCTTCCAGGGAGATGTGCAGGGTGCGGTCTACCGGCGTGCCGGTGCGCGCCAGGATACCGCTGACCACGAAAGGCTTGTCGTCGTGCTGCTGCAGGCTGACCGTCGCCACGCCGTGGGACAGCACGATTTTGTCGCCGAGCTTGTAGTTCAGCGCCTCGGCCACCTCGGCGCCGAGCACCACGTCGAACAGGTCGTGGAAGCGCTCGCCCTGGGTCAGTTGCAGCGATTGCCCGCGACCGTAATGGTAGTGGTCGAAGTAGCCTTCGTTGGTGCCCATCACCCGGTAGCCGCGGTGCGAGTCGCCCAGGGAAATGGGGATCGCCCAGTCGACCTGGCGGTGGGTGGCGAGCTTCTCGAAGCTGTCCCAGCGGATGTTGTTGGTGGCGTTACCGATGCGGAACACCGAGTAGAGCAGCAGGTTGACGCTGCCGGAGCGGGCGCCGACGATCAGGTCGGTACCGCTGATGGTGTTGGCGAAGCTGGCGCGGGCTTCGGTGCGCACCCGCTCCACGGCGAGCAGCAGGCACACCGACAGGGCGATGGCGAATACCGTGAGCAGGGCGGTGAAGCGGCGGTTGGCCAGGCTGGCCAGGGCGAGTCGTAACAGGAACACCTCAGACCTCCTGGGGCTTGCTGGCGCGGTTGAGTTCAGCCAGCGACAGGCTGCGGTCGAACAGTGCGGCCAGGCTCTGGTCGTGGCTGACGAACAACAGGCTGGCGCCGACATCGCGGCATTCGCCGAACAGCAGCTCGAGAAACGCCTGGCGGGCATCGGCGTCCAGCGCCGAGGTCGGTTCGTCGGCGATCACCAGCTCCGGCTGGCCGATCAGCGCGCGGGCCGCGGCAACCCGTTGCTGCTGGCCGATGGACAGCGAATCGGCGCGGCGTTCGAGCAGCTCCGGGCGCAGGCCCAGGTGTTCCAGCAGCGTTATGGCAGCCCCATCGACGCTGCCATAACGCTGCGCCGCTCGTTCGGCGCGCAGGCGGGAAAAGCGGCAGGGCAGCTCGACGTTGTCGCGCACGCTCAAGAATGGCAGCAGATTGAACTGCTGGAAGATGTAGCCGGTGTGATCGACGCGAAAGCGATCGCGGCGCGCCGCCGAGAGCGTGGCGAGGTCTTCGCCGAGCAGGCGAATGGTGCCACGCCCGGGTTTCTGCACGCCGCCGAGCAGGCCGAGCAGGGTGGTCTTGCCGCTGCCGCTGGGGCCCTTGAGAAACAGGGTTTCGCCGCGTTGCAGGTGAAAATGGGGGATGTCCAGAAGCTCGTCCTGGCCGGGCCAGGCGAAGCCGAGGTCGGTGAGTTCGATCAGTGCTGTGGTCATGGGAACTGCTGGCGCTGGAGGAAAAAGAAGCAAGTGTGCCAGTCATGGCCACCAAATGCTGAGCCAGAGGGTGTTGCCGAACGTGTGCAGCAGCGGATGCCCCCGGGTGGAGGCCTCCGCCCTGTCGATCAGAAGGTCAGGCGTGGGTTGGCCGGGGTCGATTCGACACCCTGCTGGCCGCTCGGGCCGATCAGCTGCACGTTGATCTTCTGGGTGGCCGGGAACTGCTTGTAGAAGGCCGACAGGTCGAGTGCCTTCAGCTCGCCCGGTTGTTTGCAGGTAAAGCTGTAGTCGGCATCGATATCGCTGTGCTCGTGGTGATGGTCGTCGCCATCGGCATGCTCACCGTGGTCATGGTCATGGTCATGGTCATGGTCATGGTCGTGGTCGTGGTCATGATCGGCTTCTGCATGGCCGAACAGCGGGCTGCGTACTTCATTTTCGTTCAGGCTGCAGCCAGCAGCGGCGGGCAGGCTGAACAGCGCCAGGGGCTTTTCCAGCAGGGCGCGGGCGGCGGCGACGGTCTTCTTGTCGGCATCGCTGGTGGCAGCATGCTCGAAGCCGACGATGTTCATCGCCGGGCTTTGCAGCTCGATTTCCAGGGTGCTGCCTTCCAGCGCCACGTTCAGCGTGGCGACGCCGTGTTCGTGTTTGCCAAGGCTGCCGTGTTCATGGTCATCGTGGGCCTGGGCGGCGGCCAGGGGCAGCAGGGCGAAGGGCAGGGCAAGCAGCAGGTGGCGCATGGTGGGCTCCGGTAGGGTATGGGTGGAATTAATTGATACGTTATAACAAATTTTTGGCCCTTGGTAGAGCCGCCTTGGTTTGCCCGCGCGGCCGTGGGAGCATGGCGTATCGAACGAGTGGAGGTGGGCATGGTGCGTATTCGCGGGCGGATCGGCGATTGGCCAGTGGACCTGACGGTGGAACTGGATCCGCAGGATTGGGCGCAATTGGCGGCGGCCGTGCCGGCCGCTGCGGCGCAGAGCCCGGCGGTGGCCGCGTCGGTGCCGGCGCCGGCCGATCAGGATGGCCAGTGGCAGACGGTGCTGGCGCTGTTGCGCCGCGCCGGACGCATCGAAGGGCCGCAGCTGATGGCGCAATTGGCGGCGCTGGCCGGCGGTGAAGTGGCGGGCAAGCGCCTGCTGGTGCGCCTGCGCCACTGCGAGCAGGTGCGCATGGAAGCCGGCGCCGATGCGCCGGTTTATTGCTGGGTGGGAGAGGCGTAGTTCAGCTGCCTGGGTAATCTGAGCATGCGTACGGGCAACTACAAGGCGAAAGCAGACATTGTTGTTTTACCCGTGGGAACGGGCGGGGACGCCTAGGCCATGCCCGGGATTTTTCGCGGGCATGGCCCGCTCCCACAGATACTGCGCCGATGCCCGCTACCGCCGTGTTGCAGTCAAAATAGATAAAGCCCGGCATGAAGATCGTGAACAGGTTTTCTTAGTACAGCGCCTGGTACACCCGGCGGCGGTAGGTGGTGACCAGCGGATTGTCGTTGCCGAGCAGGTCGAATACCTGCAGCAAGGTCTTGTGCGGCAGGCCGTCGGCGTAATTGCGGTTGCGCACGAACAGCTTCAGCAAGCCATCCAGGGCCGGCTCGTACTGTTGGCGGGCGAGCTGCTGGATGGCCAGTTGGTAGGCGGCTTCGTCATCCTCGCCATTCTGGGCCAGGCGGCTCTTCAGGGTGGCGGCGTCCGGCAGGTCGGCGGCCTGGCGCAGGAAGGTGATCTGCGCACGGGCGCCAGCGAGGGCCTGCTTGTGTTCATCGCCCTTCACCGCGCCGAGCACCTGCTCGGCTTCGCTCAGATCGCCCCGTTCGGCCACACAGCGGGCGTAGAGAATCAGCGCCGCGGCGTTTTCGTTGTTTTCCGTCAGCAGTTCTTTGAGCGCGGCCTCGGCCTCACCGATGCGGCCCTCGGCAAAGGCGGTCTGGGCGACTTCCAGCAGGTCGGCCTGGGGGGCTTGCGGCTCGGCGACGTGAGGTTGCAGCAGGGCACGAATCGCCGACTCCGGCTGGGCGCCCTGGAAGCCATCGACCGGCTGGCCGTTCTTGAACAGCACCACGGTCGGCAGACTGCGAATGCCGAAGCGGGCGACGATGTCCTGCTCGATGTCGCAATTGACCTTGGCCAGCAGCAGCTCGCCCTGGTAGCCCTCGGTGATCTGCGCCAGCACCGGCATCAGCGCCTTGCAGGGTGCGCACCACTCGGCCCAGAAGTCGACGAGCACCGGCTTGTTGAACGAGTTCTCGATCACCAGCTGTTCAAATTGGGCGGCGCCATTGATATCGAAGATGTAGGGGGTGTCGCTCATGGTCGGTCTCTGTCCGGGCGAAAGGTGGGTGTGACTCTATAGGTGTGACTATAAGTGTGGGCGTTGCCGCAAGGCTACAAGTGCACCGCGGCAGCGTGATACAGGCTGACGTGGCGGAAGGTTTCCGGCTCGGCCAGGTCGGGCCAGGTGCAGCCCTGCAAGCCGGCGATGCGCCGGTAGCGCGGGTGGTCGAAGTCGCGCACCCGGGAGTCGGCCACCAGCACCTCGCTGGCATGTTCGAGCACCCGGTCGAGCAGCGGCAGGTTGCTGCGGTCGTAGAGCACATCGGCGACGATGGCCAGGTCGTAATCATGGCGCTCGGCGTAGAGATCGCTGGAGTAAGCGAGCTGCACGCCGTTGAGCTCGGCGTTGGCCCGGCAGGCGGCCAGGGCCAGCGGGTCCAGGTCGCAGGCCACCACCTGGGCGGCGCCTGCACGGGCTGCGGCGATGGCGGCCACGCCCGAGCCGGCGCCCAGGTTCAGCACCCGTTTGCCGCGCACCCATTCGGGGTGGCGCGCCAGCCAGTCCACCAGCACCAGGCCGCTGGCCCAGCAGAAGCACCAGTAGGGTGGCTCCTCGAGAATGCGCCGGGTTTCCTCCGGGCTGAAGCAGCGGTCCATGTTCGCCGGGTCGATCAGCCACAGGCGCAGGTCGGTATCCGGCAGAGTGGTAGCGCTCAGTCGTGCATCGCCGAGCAGATCGCCCAGGGCGGCCTGTAGATCCGGCGGTGGCGTCACAGCGCCGGGGTCACGCGGACTTCGCCGAGGGCCTGGCTTTGCGGTTCACGAATCAGCTGATTGGGCATGTGCAGCACCAGTTTGCCGGACTGATGCACGCGGCCACGCAGTTCCACGCGAATGCCCTGGTCGAAGTTCTCCGGGTTGAATTGCAGGCGAAACGGCAGCGGCGCGCCGGTGCCGCGCAGCTGGATGTTGCCGAGCAGCTTGTGCGGCAGGCCGCGCTCGTTGATGGTCAGCAATGCCAGTTCCACCTCGGCCCCCGCTGGCACATCGAGCAGGGTACCGGTCAGTTCGCGCAGGTGAGCCGGAGTTGGCGCCGGCTGCTCGGCTTTGACCGCAGGTGCCGGCGCGCTAACCGCCGGCGGTGGTGTTTCCCCGGCACAGGCAGCGAGCAGGGAGGCAAGGCAGAGCAGGGCGAGCGGGCGCAATGGCATCGGATGATCCTGGCAGACGGGCAATGCCTGGATTCTCGCCATAGCGGGCGGTGAATGCAAAGGAAAGCGCCCACGCCCGCGTGCTTGGCGCCGGGCGGTGCGGATGCGCTACCATGCGGACTTTCTCGCCCGCGATCGTTTCCAGCCATGCATTGCCCGTTCTGCTCCGCCAACGACACCAAAGTCATCGATTCGCGTCTGGTCGCCGAGGGTGATCAGGTGCGCCGTCGCCGCGAATGCCTGGCCTGCGGCGAGCGCTTCACCACCTTCGAAACCGCCGAGCTGGTGATGCCGCGGCTGATCAAGCAGGACGGCAGCCGTCAGCCCTTCGACGAGGACAAGCTGCGGGCCGGCATGCAGCGGGCGCTGGAAAAACGCCCGGTGAGCATCGAACGGCTGGAGGCGGCCATCGCCCATATCAAGCATCGGCTGCGCGCCACCGGTGAGCGCGAGGTCAAGTCGCTGGTACTCGGCGAATTGGTGATGACCGAGCTGCAGAAACTCGACGAAGTGGCCTATATCCGCTTCGCCTCGGTGTACCGCCGCTTCCAGGATCTCAACGAATTCCGCGAGGAAATCGACCGTCTTTCCCGCGAGCCGAACCAGGATTGAGATGAGCAGCAGCGATCACGCATTCATGGCGCGCGCCCTCGAGCTGGCGCGCAAGGGGCTGTATTCCACCCATCCCAACCCGCGAGTCGGCTGCGTGATCGTGCGCGACGGCAAGATCGTCGGCGAAGGCTGGCACGCCAAGGCCGGGGAGCCCCATGCCGAAGTGCACGCGCTGCGCCAGGCCGGCGACAAGGCGCGCGGCGCCACCTCCTACGTGACGCTGGAGCCGTGCAGCCACCATGGTCGTACACCGCCGTGCGCCGATGCGCTGGTGGCCGCTGGTGTCACGCGGGTGGTGGCGGCCATGCAGGACCCCAATCCCCAGGTGGCCGGCCGCGGCCTGCTGCGCCTGATGAATGCCGGCATCGCCGTGCAGGGCGGCGTGCTGGAAGCCGAGGCGCGGACGCTCAACGCCGGTTTTATCAAGCGCATGGAAAGCGGCCTGCCGCTGGTGCGCGTCAAACTGGCGATGAGCCTGGATGGGCGCACCGCCATGGCCAGTGGCGAAAGCCAGTGGATCACCGGGCCGGCGGCGCGTGCCGCGGTGCAGCGTCTGCGCGCGCGTTCCAGCGTGGTGCTCAGCGGCGCCGATACGCTGCTGGCCGACGCTGCGCGCCTGACCGTGCGCCCGGACGAACTTGGCCTGGGCGCCGAGCTGACCGCCTTGGCCCAGGCCCGGCCGCCGCTGCGCGTGCTGGTCGATGGGCGCCTGCGGGTGCCGCTCAGCGCGCCGTTCTTCCAGGCGGGACCGGCGCTGGTGGCCACCTGCGCGGCGGCCACTTCGCGCTGCCGTTACCAGGATGACGGCCACGAGCTGCTGGCCATGCCTGGCAGCAATGGTCATGTCGACCTGCGCAAGCTGCTGCTCGAGCTGGCCGGGCGTGGCGCCAACGAGGTGCTGGTCGAGGCCGGGCCGAAGCTGGCCGGCGCCTTCGCTCGTTTGGGATTGGTCGACGAGTACCAGCTGTTCGTCGCGCCCAAGTTCCTCGGCTCCAGTGCCCGACCCCTGTTGGATCTGCCCCTGGCGAAGATGGCCGAAGCGCCGGCGCTGAAGATCGTCGACATGCGCGCCGTGGGCGACGACTGGCGGATCATCGCCGTGCCTGATCGTTCGAGCTGAAGCTGTTCACGCTCTTTCTGGGCATGTGTAGGGGCAGCTACAAGGCAATAGCAGCCGTTTGCCGATCCACTGTGGAGTTACATAGATAAAGCCCGGCATAACGATGTGAACAGCCGCTCAGGCAGGGCCGCCGTGCGCTGGCGCGGCAAGTATGGTAAAACGCTGTCGGCTGCGACAAGCAGCCACACGTTCTCAGGGCGGGGTGTAATTCCCCACCGGCGGTAATGCTGCGCAACGCAGCTAGCCCGCGAGCGCCCGGTACGGCACCAGCCGCCCGGGGTCGAGCAGATCCGGTGCGATTCCGGAGCCGACGGTATAGTCCGGATGAAGAGAGAGCGGGATTGCCTGACGAGGCGGCCCTCCGGCTGCTGCATGTCCGTACCATCCCTATCGATCCAAGCTGCCCTGTTTTAACCATAAACAGGAGTCGAACATGTCCACTTCCAACAGCGTGCGCCGGGTTGCCTTCGTGCAGGCCTGCTGGCACCGCGAAATCGTCGACCAGTCGCGTCATGCCTTCATCGAAGAAATGCAGCGCCAGGGTTACGCCGCCAGCGAAATCGATTGCTTCGAAGTCGGCGGCGCCTTCGAAATTCCCCTGCACGCCAAGCGTCTGGCCAGAAGTGGCCGCTACGCCGGCATCGTCGCCGCCGGCCTGGTGGTCGATGGCGGTATCTACCGCCACGAGTTCGTCGCCCAGGCGGTGATCGAAGGCCTGATGCAGGTGCAGCTGGACACCGACGTGCCGGTGTTTTCGGCGGTGCTGACGCCCCATCATTTCCATGCCGGTGAAGAACACCAGACGTTCTTCGGCGAGCATTTTCTGGTCAAGGGCGCCGAAGCAGCGCGCACTTGTGCCGATACGCTGCGCAAGCTCAACGAGCTGCCGGTCTGAGGAGGAGCCTCTATGTTCACCGGAATCATCGCCTCCATCGGCAGCATCGCCGCCATCACGCCCAAGGGCGGCGACGTGCGCGTCTACGTGAAGACCGCCAAGCTCGACCTCAGTGATGTGGTGCTGGGCGACAGCATCGCGGTCAACGGCGTGTGCCTGACCGCCGTCGAGTTGCCGGGTGACGGCTTCTGGGCCGACGTCAGCCGCGAGACCCTGGCGCGTACCGCCTTCATCGACCTGAAGAGCGGCAGCCGGGTCAACCTGGAAAAGGCCCTGACGCCGACCACGCGCTTGGGTGGCCACCTGGTCAGCGGGCATGTCGACGGCGTCGGCGAGATCGTCTCCCGCGAGGAGAACGCCCGCGCCATCCAGTTCAAGGTGCGCGCGCCGCGGGAGCTGGCCAAGTACATCGCCCACAAGGGTTCGATCACCGTGGATGGCACCAGCCTGACGGTGAATGCCGTGGACGGCGCCGAGTTCGAGCTGACCATCGTGCCGCACACCCTGGCCGAAACCATCATGGCCGACTACCGCGTCGGCCGTCGGGTCAACCTCGAGGTCGATCTGCTGGCCCGTTACCTGGAGCGCCTGCTGCTCGGTGACAAGGCCGCCGAGCCGAGTGGGTCGGGGCTGACCGAAGGATTTCTCGCCGAACACGGCTACCTGAAGCATTAAGGACACCGCCACCATGGCACTCAACAGTATCGAAGAGCTGGTCGAAGACATCCGCGCCGGCAAGATGGTCATCCTCATGGATGACGAAGACCGCGAGAACGAGGGCGACCTGATCATCGCCTCCGAATGCGTGACCGCCGAGCACATCAATTTCATGGCGCGCTTCGCCCGCGGCCTTATCTGCATGCCGATGACCCGTGAGCGTTGCGAAACCCTCAAGCTGCCGCTGATGGCGCCGCGCAACGGCTCCGGCTTCGGCACCAAGTTCACCGTGTCCATCGAGGCCGCCGAGGGCGTGACCACCGGCATCTCCGCCGCCGACCGCGCGCGTACCGTGCAGGCCGCGGCGGCCAAGCACGCGGTGGCCGAAGATATAGTCAGCCCCGGCCACATCTTTCCGCTGATGGCCCAGCCCGGCGGCGTGCTGGCCCGCGCTGGCCACACCGAAGCGGCTTGCGACCTGGCGCGCATGGGCGGCTATGAGCCGAGCGGGGTGATCTGCGAGATCATGAACGATGACGGCACCATGGCCCGTCGCCCGGAGCTGGAAGTGTTCGCGGCCCAGCACGGCATCAAGATCGGCACCATCGCCGACCTGATCCACTACCGCATGCTCCACGAGCGCACCGTGCAGCGCATCGCCGAGCAGCCGCTGGATAGCGAGGTCGGCCATTTCAACCTGGTGACCTACCGCGATTCGGTGGAAGGCGACGTGCACATGGCGGTGACCCTGGGCACCATCTGCGCCGAGGAGCCGACCCTGGTGCGGGTGCACAACATGGACCCGATGCGCGACCTGCTGATGGTCCGCCAACCGGGGCGCTGGAGCCTGCGTGCGGCGATGACCGAGGTCGCCGAAGCCGGCAGCGGCGTGGTGCTCTTGCTCGGCCACTCGCTGGGTGGCGACGAAGTGCTGGCGCATATCCGCGAAGCGGACGGCAGCACCACCGCCAAGATACCGAGCACCTACAGCACCGTCGGCGCCGGCTCGCAGATCCTGCGCGATCTGGGCGTGCGCAAGATGCGCCTGATGAGCGCGCCGATGAAGTTCAACGCGATATCCGGTTTCGACCTGGAAGTTGTAGAATACCTGCCCCCGAAATAAAGGGGCGACCGCGATGGGCCGATTACGGCCCATCGCCCATATTTTTCGGGGCCTGCCGCGGCGGGCCCTGGCTCTTTAAAGACAGCTCGAGAACTCGCTATGACACTCAAGACCATCGAAGGTACTTTCATCGCTCCCAAGGGTCGCTTCGCCCTGGTGGTCGGCCGCTTCAACAGCTTCGTGGTCGAAAGCCTGGTCAGCGGCGCGGTCGACGCCCTGGTTCGCCATGGCATCAGCGAAGACGACATCACCATCATCCGCGCACCGGGTGCCTTCGAGATTCCGCTGGTCGCCCAGAAAGTCGCCCAGCGTGGCGAGTACAACGCCATCATCGCCCTCGGCGCGGTGATCCGTGGCGGCACCCCGCACTTCGAATACGTGGCCGGTGAATGCACCAAGGGCCTGTCCCAGGTGTCCATGGAGTTCGGCGTACCGGTCGCCTTCGGCGTACTGACCGTCGATTCCATCGAGCAGGCCATCGAGCGTTCCGGTACCAAGGCCGGCAACAAGGGCGCCGAAGCCGCGCTGTCCGCTCTGGAAATGGTCAGCCTGCTGGCGCAGTTGGAGGCCAAGTGAGCCAGAACGACAACAAGCCAGCCAAGAAAGGCCCGAGCCCCAAGCTGCTGGCTCGCCGTCAGGCGCGTACCCTGGCCATGCAGGCCCTGTACTCCTGGCATATCGCCGGGCAGGCGCTCAACGAGATCGAAGCGCAGTTTCGTGTCGACAACGATTTCAGCGCGGTCGACGGCGCCTACTTTCACGAGATCCTGCATGGCGTGCCGCGCCAGAAGAGCGAGATCGACGCACTGTTCGAGCCGCTGCTCGACCGCCCGCTGGACGAGATCGACCCGGTCGAGCTGTCCATCCTGCGCCTGTCCACCTACGAGCTGCGTAACCGCATCGACGTGCCGTACCGCGTGGTGATCAACGAAGGCATCGAGCTCGCAAAAGTGTTCGGCGCCACCGACGGCCACAAGTTCGTCAACGGCGTGCTCGACAAGCTGGCGCCGACCCTGCGCGCCGACGAAGTCCGCGACTTCAACAAGCGCTGAGTGCCTTGGGCGAGTTCGAGCTGATTCGTCACTACTTCGCCGCAGCCTCCTGTGCGCAGGCGGCCGATGGTGTGGTGCTGGGAATCGGCGACGACTGCGCCCTGCTGCAGGTCCCCCCCGGCGAGCAACTGGCGGTGTCCACCGACACCCTGGTCGCTGGCGTGCATTTCCCGGCCGATGCGCCAGGCCGTCTGCTCGGTCAGCGCGCCCTGGGCGTTTCGGTCAGTGACCTGGCGGCCATGGGTGCCACGCCCCTGGCGTTCACCCTGGCGCTGACCCTGCCCGAGGTATCCCCCGACTGGCTGGCCGACCTCACGGCCGGGCTGGAGCACATGGCGCGCCAGTGCGGCGTGCGGCTGGTGGGCGGCGACACCACCCGCGGGCCGCTGAGCCTGACCCTTACCGTATTCGGCCGCGTACCGGCTGGCCAGGCGCTGACCCGCGCCGGCGCGCGGCCGGGCGACCTGCTGTGCGTCGGCGGCGAGTTGGGCAATGGCGCCGGCGCGCTGCCGTTCGTGCTCGGCGAGCGGGCCGAGCAGCCGGAAAGCGCCGCCTTGCTGGCCCATTACTGGTCGCCGGTGCCGCAATTGCAGCTTGGCCAGGCCCTGCGCGGCGTCGCCACGGCGGCGCTGGACATCTCCGACGGCCTGCTCGCCGACTGCGGGCATATCGCCCGGGCATCCGGCGTGGCGCTGTTCGTCGAGCAGCAGCGTCTGCCCCTGTCAGCTGCCTTGCTGGCCTGCGTGGATGAGCAAAGCGCACGTCAGCTGGCGCTTGGGGGTGGCGACGACTACGTGCTTGCCTTTACCCTGCCTGCCGAGAAACTGGACGTGCTACGTGCCATGGGCCAGCCTGTACAGGTGATCGGTCGGGTCGAGGCCGGACAGGGCGTGCACCTGCTGGACGCCGGAGGCCACGCCATCGAGCCACGGTACAGTGGCTACCAACATTTCGGAACGCACCGTGACTGATCATCCCAAGCAAGTCCCCGCCGAGTTCGTGCCACCTTCCGTGTGGCGCAACCCGTGGCATTTTCTGGCCTTCGGCTTTGGCACCGGCACCATCGCCAAGGCGCCGGGCACCTGGGGTTCGCTGGCCGCCGTGCCGTTCATCCCGTTGTGGCAGATGCTGCCGGACTGGGGCTACTGGCTGCTGCTGGGCGTGACCATGGTGTTCGGCGTGTGGCTGTGCGGCAAGGTGGCCGACGACCTGCGCGTGCACGACCACGAAGGCATCGTCTGGGACGAGATGGTCGGCATGTGGATCACCCTGTGGCTGGTGCCCGAAGGCTGGGGTTGGGTGCTGGTGGGCTTTCTGATGTTCCGCTTCTTCGACATTCTCAAGCCGTGGCCGATTCGCTGGATCGATCGCCATGTGCACGGTGGCTTCGGCATCATGCTCGACGACGTGCTGGCCGGGGTGTTCGCCTGGCTGGCCATGCAGCTGCTCGTCTGGGGCTGGGCCAATGGCCTGGCGGCCAGCCTCGGTTTTGCCTGATCAGGAGCCATGATGGTGCGTGCGCTGTGGCTGGCTCTGTTGTTGTCGATCGGCGTCTGCGCCCAGGCAGGCAGTGAGGTGCCGTCCTCCATCCGCATGGCCAGCGATGTCTGGGTCGACCGTATCAACCCGGATGGCACCGGCATGTCCTGGGATATCCTGCGGTTGGTCTTCGAGCCCGCCGGCGTCAAGCTGGAGATGCAGATCGTGCCCTACACCCGCTCCATCGGCCTGGTGAAACGGGGTGAGGCCGACGCCTGGGTGGCCTCCTACCAGAACGAGGTCAGCGGCGGCGTGGTGTACCCGAGCTGGCATTACGATTCGGATCTGATCAGCGCCCTGAGCCTGGCGGCCAAGCCCGAGCCGGATCAGGCCGAGCTGCGCCGCTCGCGCCTGGTGTGGATGCGCGGCTACGAATACCAGCGCTATATCCCCGGGCTCAGCCACTACAACGAGCTGCAGCGGCGCAGCGGCATCCTGTCGATGCTCGACCAGGGCCATGCCGACTACTACATCGATGCCCGCCCCGAGGTCGAGCAGACGCTTGCCGGCGCCACCGACCCCGGCAAGTACCGGGTCACCGACCTGCTGCGCCTGCCGTTGTACATCGGTTTTTCCGACACCCCGCGCGGTCGCGCGCTGGCCAAGCTCTATGATCAGCGCATGGCCGAACTCGTCGAGCAGGACAAGCTGCGAGAAGTCTTCGAGCGCTGGGGCCAGCACTACCCCTTCGAATAGCCGGGAGAAGCACGGATGCGTCGAGTGATGATGATCATGGCAGGTTGGTTGGCGGCACCGCTGCTGCTGGCCGCGCCGCCGGTTCAGGTGGTCGGGCTGTTTCCCGGTGCGGCGGTGCTGTCGGTGGACGGCCAGCGCAAGCTGGTGCGCGTCGGCCAGACCGGCCCCGGTGGCGTGCAGGTGGTCAGCGTCGACAGCCGCGGCGCGGTGCTGCGCGTCGACGGCGTGGAGCGCAGCTACGGCCTGAGCCGCGAGTACAACACCGAAGGTTTCGCCGCCCCACAGAAACAGACCCTCAGCATCGCCCGCAGCAATGGTGGTCACTACTGGGCCGAAGGCGCGATCAATGGCCGCGCCCAGCAGTTCCTGGTCGATACCGGCGCCACCTCGGTGGCCCTCAATGAAAATCATGCCCGCCGCCTGGGCATCGACTACCGCACCAGCGGCCAGCCGATCCAGGTCAGCACCGCCAGCGGTACGGCGCGGGGCTGGCGGGTGACCCTCGACAAGGTCAGCGTCGGTTCGCTGCAGGTGCTGGGCGTCGAGGCGGTGGTGCTCGAAGGTGCCTCGCCCACCGAAGCGCTGCTGGGCATGAGCTATCTCAATCGCATCGGCTGGCGGGTAGAGAACAACCTGCTGGTGCTCGAATCCCGCCTGTAGGCCACGGGCGCCGCCCCTTCAGTGACGAGCGTCGACGGCAGTCTGTGGTCGGTCGCGGTACAGCCGGCTGACCAGCGGGCCGATGGACAGCCCCTGCAGGAGGATCGAGGTGAGCACGACGATATAGGTCAGGCTCAGCAGCAGGTCGCGCTCCTCACCGAGTGGCAGTGACAGTGCCAGCGCCACCGACACGCCACCGCGCAGCCCGCCCCAGGTGAGGATGCGGATCGCTCCGTGGGACACCTGGCGACGCCCGTCGGCGCGGCGGCGCATCACGAACACGGCTGGCGCCACGGTGAGCAGGCGCGCCACCAGCACCGCGCCACCGAGCACGAAGGCGGCGATGATGTGCAGCCAGGAGAACGGCAACAGCAACAGCTCCAGGCCGATCAGGGCGAACAGCAGGGCGTTGAGAATCTCGTCGATCAGCTCCCAGAAGCCATCGACGTAGCGGCGTGACTCGTCCGACATGGCGTGCTTGCGGCCCAGGTTGCCGATGATCAGGCCGGCCACCACCATGGCGATCGGCCCGGATACGTGCAGGCGCGCCGCCAGTGCCGCACCGCCGAACACCAGCGCCAGGGTCAGCATCACCTCCACCTGGTACTGGTCGATGCTGCGCAGCATCAGCAGCACGCCGTAGCCCAGGGCGGCGCCGAACAGCAGGCCGCCCACCGCTTCATGCACGAACAGCCAGCTCACCGTGCCCAGGGTCGGCGTGCTGCCCAGCTGCAGGATGCCGAGCAGGATGGTGAACACCACCACCGCTGTGCCGTCGTTGAACAGCGACTCGCCAACGATGGTGGTGGCCAGGGGCTTGGGCGCGCCGGACGACTTGAGGATGCCCATCACCGCGATCGGGTCGGTGGGCGAGATCAGCGCGCCGAACAGCAGGCAGTAGATGAAGTCCACGTGCCAGCCGAACAGCGCGAAGATGTAGAACGCCAGGGTGCCGATCACGCTGGTGGCGATCAGCACGCCGACGGTGGCCAGCAGGCCGATGGGCCACTTGTAGCTGCGCAGATCGCTCAGGTCCACGTGCAGCGCGCCGGCGAACAGCAGGGCCGGCAGGAACCAGGTCATCAGGATGTCGGAGAAGTCGATGCGCCGGATGATTTCCTGCGCCTCGATCTCGATCAGTGGATAACCGAGCTGGCTCAGGCCCTGGGCGATCAGCGAGAAGATCAGCGCGGTGGCCATCACGCCGATGGTCGGTGGCAGGCGGATGAAGCGGTAATTGACGTAGGTGAGCAGGGTGGTGAGGACGATGAAGGCGGCAACGAGGTCGAGCACGGGGTCTCCTTTGACGGCTGATGTTCGCCATCCCGGCGAACACCCTGGAGCCCCGATGATACCTGGCTTGTAACCAGATGTGTGGGCGTAGATGGCCGCCTGCCCATGGCAGAACGATGGCAGAAAGGCGGAACCGAAGCGGCGCTGGAGGGTCGAGTAACCATGGGTCGGAAGGCTGCAGGGCGCATGCGTCCTGGCATGAGGGGCATCGTTGCAGGATGCTCCAGCCTCCGGCATTGGACGGCCGATGCGCAATGCATCCGGCCAGCTCGACCCGCCAACGGCGGTCGTCAACTGGAGTCGACATATGCTGAAAAGCTTCGGCAAGGTGCTGCTGGGCGCTGTTGCGCTGATCGCGGTACTGGCCTTGCTGGTCCACTGGATCACCCCGGCGGTGCTCGCGCAGCACCGCGAAGACCTCATCTACTACCTGCAGGCGCACCTGTATCTGGTGTTCGTGTCGATGCTGGCAGCCCTGGCGGTCGGCATCCCGGCGGGCATCCTGCTCAGCCGGCCCGGCCGCGAGCACAGCGCCGAGCGCTTCATGCAGGTGTTCAACGTCGGCAACACCGTGCCGCCGCTGGCGGTGCTGGCCATCGCGCTCTCGGTGGTCGGCATCGGCAACGGCCCGGCGATCCTTGCCCTGTTCCTCGCCTCGCTGCTGCCCATCGTGCGCAATACCTACGAAGGCCTGCGCAACGTGCCGGGTTCGTTGAAGGAGGCCGCCACCGGCATCGGCATGACGCCGCGCCAGGCGTTGTGGCGGGTCGAGCTGCCCAACGCGGTGCCGATCATCGTCGGTGGCATCCGCGTGGCGCTGGCGCTGAACGTCGGTACCGCGCCGCTGGTGTTCCTGATCGGCGCCAACAGCCTCGGCAGCCTGATCTTTCCCGCCATCGCCCTGGAAAACCAACCGCTGCTGATACTCGGCGCCGCTGCCACGGCTCTGCTGGCGTTGCTGCTCGACGGTCTGGTGGCGGCCACCAGTCGTTTCTGGTTCGAGCGTGGGGTGGCCCGTTGAAGGAAACCATGATGAAGTCTCTCGTTCTCTGCCTCGGCCTGCTGCTGGCAGCGACCAGCCAGGCTGCGGAAATCCGTATCGGTGCCAAGGTATTCACCGAGCAGGTGATCCTCTCCGAACTCACTGCCCAGTATCTGCGCCCCCACGGCTACCAGGCGCGCATTGTCGGCAACCTGGGCAGCACCATCGCCTGGAACGGCATGAAGAGCGGCCAGCTGGACCTGACCTGGGAATACACCGGCACCTCGCTGGTGGCCTACAACAAGGTCACCGAGCGCCTCGACAAGGAAGCCGCCTACGGGCGCGTCAAGGAGCTGGACGCCAAGAGCGGCGCGATCTGGCTGGCGCCCTCGCGTTTCAACAACACCTACGCCCTGGCGCTGCCGGAAAAGGTCGCCGAGGAGAATCCGGATATCCACACCATCAGCGACCTCGCCCAGGCTCTGAAAACGCCGGGCAAGGGCAACCGCCTGCTGGCCCTGGACATCGAGTTCGCCAACCGCTCCGATGGTCTGGACGGGCTGGTCAAGGAATACGGCCTGACCTTCACCCGCAACGAGATTCGCCAGATGGACCCGGGCCTGGTCTACACCGCGTTGCGCAACGGCCAGGTGTTCGTCGGCCTGGTGTACACTACCGACGGGCGACTGGATTCCTTCGGCCTGCGCCTGCTCGAGGATGACCGCAAGTACTTCCCGGACTACACCGCTGCGCCGGTGGTCAACGCCGACTACCTCAAGCAGCACCCGGAACTCGAAGCGCTGCTCAAGCCGCTCGCCAAGCGCCTGGACGACGCCACCATGCGCCGCCTCAACGCCCGCGTCGACGTCGATCGCGAAACGCCGGCTGCAGTGGCCGCCGACTTCCTGCGTCAGGAAAAACTGATCGGGGAGGGCAACTGACATGGATTTCATGACCGCTTTCCAGCATATCGACTGGAGCCAGGTGCTCAGCCTGACCGTCGAGCATATCGCCCTGGTCGGCATCGCCGTGGGCCTGGCGATTCTCATCGGCGTGCCGCTGGGCATTCTGATGACCCGCTTCCCCTGGCTCGCCGGGCCGCTGCAGGGCCTGGCCACCGTGGTGCTGACCCTGCCGGCCATCGCCCTGTTCGGCCTGTTGCTGCCGTTCTACTCGCAGTTCGGCCAGGGCCTCGGCCCATTGCCGGCGGTGACCGCGGTGTTTCTGTATTCGCTGCTGCCGATCCTGCGCAACACCTACCTGGCGCTGACCAGCGTCGAGCCGGGCATCCGCGAGGCGGGCAAGGGCATCGGCATGAGTTTCTGGCAGCGCCTGCGCATGGTCGACCTGCCGATCGCCGTGCCGGTGATCCTGGCCGGGGTGCGCACCGCCGTGGTGATGAACATCGGCGTGATGACCATCGCCGCCACCATCGGTGCCGGCGGCCTCGGCGTGCTGATTCTCACCGCCATCAGCCGCAGCGACATGGCGACCCTTTTCGTTGGTGCGGTGCTGGTGAGCCTGCTTGCCATCGTCGCCGACCTGTTTTTGCAGTGGCTGCAGAAAACGCTCACTCCCCGTGGCCTGAAAGCCGCCCACTGAGGACTCGAACATGATTCAACTCGACAAACTGACCAAGAAATTCCAGCAGAAAGGCAAAGATGTCGTCGCGGTAAATGAAGTCAGCCTGACCGTCGACGAAGGCCAGATCTGCGTGTTCCTCGGCCCCTCGGGTTGCGGCAAGAGCACCACGCTGAAGATGATCAACCGGCTGATCGCGCCCACCTCCGGGCGCGTGCTGATCAACGGCGAGGACACCACCGGCATCGACGAAGTGACCCTGCGTCGCAACATCGGCTATGTGATCCAGCAGATCGGCCTGTTTCCCAACATGACCATCGAGGAAAACATCACCGTGGTGCCCAAGCTGCTCGGCTGGGACAGGAAGCGCTGCCACGAGCGCGCCGTGGAGCTGATGAGCATGGTGCAGCTCGAGCCCAAACAGTACCTGTCGCGTTACCCGCGCGAGCTGTCCGGCGGCCAGCAGCAGCGTATCGGGGTGATCCGCGCCCTGGCCGCCGACGCACCGGTGCTGCTGATGGACGAGCCCTTCGGCGCCGTCGACCCGGTCAACCGCGACGCCATCCAGAACGAGTTCTTCCAGATGCAGCGCGCGCTGAACAAGACGGTGATCATGGTCAGCCACGACATCGACGAGGCCATCAAGCTGGGCGACAAGATCGCCATCTTCAAGGACGGCACGCTGCTCCAGTTCGACCACCCGGACACCCTGCTGGCGCACCCGGCGGACGACTTCGTCAGCGGCTTCGTCGGCCAGGACAGCACACTCAAGCGCCTGCTGCTGATCCGCGCCGAAGACGCCGCCGACGATGCGCCATCGATTCTGGCCGAAACCAGCATCGCCGATGCCGTGGAGTTGATGGAAGAGCATGACCGCCGCCACCTGGTGGTCACCGATGCCGGCAGGAAGGCCCTGGGCTACGTGCGCCGCCGCGATATGCGTGGCCAGGGCGGTGCGGTGCAGCCTTTCGTGCAACCGTTCAACGCCACCGCCGCCCACGATGAACACCTGCGCATCCTGCTGTCGCGCATGTACGAGTTCAACCGCTCGTGGTTGCCGGTGCTCAGCGCCGACAACGACTTCCTTGGCGAGGTCACCCAGGAATCCATCGCCGACTACCTCAGCTCCGGTCGCTCGCGGGGCAAGAGCAGCATCGTCTCGCCGGCCGAGCAGATCGCCAGCTGACGAATGGCTCGAAGCCGGTCAGGCATGGCCGGCTTCGGGCGTACCCGCGTTCGTTCAGGCCTGTTCGAAGATCACGTAGACCTTGCGGCACGGCTCCAGCACTTCCCAGGTGCCGACGAAACCGGCGGGGATCACGAAGCGGTCACCGGCCCGCACGGTCTTGGCATTGCCGTCGTTGTCACGCAGCACCGACACGCCCTGGAGGATTTCGCAGTACTCGTGCTCGCTGTAGCTGACCGTCCATTGGCCGACCTCGCCCTCCCAGATGCCGCTGTTGAATTGTCCGCAGGGGCTGGCGTAATGGTTGCGCACCTGCTGCTGCGGGTCGCCCTTGAGGATCTTTTCGGCGGCGGGGCGGTAGCTTTCGGTGCTGCCGGTGCTTTGCGCGAAATCGACGATCTGCTGGATATTCATATTCGCTTCCCTGGTCAACGTGAACGTACGTCGATCTTCCCATGGCCATTGCGGGCCAGGGGCGGCGCGGCGTAACGATTTGTTCGAGTCTATGTTTAAGAAAATGAACGCAGCAAGGGCGTTTGGCCACCAACTGTCAAGAATATTGAAAACTCTGCGAGCGCTGGTTTAGTGTGGTTCGCAGTTTTCGGCCGGTAGGGCTCCTTGAAAAACGTAGGCGAGGCCGCTGGCGCAAGGCGAAAACAGGCGAAGACGTGGCGTACGTGCGGTAAATGAGCCTTTCTTAGCCTGTTTTAACGCCGCGATGGCAACGCAGTCGTTTTTAGGGGTGTCCTATAGCGGCTCACCACAGGCGCCCATGCGCCTTCACCGACCAGAGAGGATGATCAGATGACCGGTTTGACCCGTACCGATTGGGAACAGCGTGCCAAGGATCTGAAAATCGAGACCCGCGCCTTCGTGCAGGGCGAATACCAGGCTGCTCAGAGCGGTGAGACCTTCGATTGCATCAGCCCGGTCGACGGCCGGGTGCTTGGCCAGGTCGCCAGCTGCGATCTGGCGGACGCCGAGCTGGCGGTGAAATCGGCCCGTGCCGCCTTCGATTCCGGGGTGTGGTCGCGTATCGCCCCGGCCAAGCGCAAGGCCAAGATGATCCGCTTCGCCGAGCTGCTGATGGCCAACGCCGAGGAGCTGGCGCTGCTGGAGACCCTGGACATGGGCAAGCCGATCAGCGATTCCCTGGGCATCGACATTCCGGCCGCGGCCAACGCCATTCGCTGGAGCGCCGAGGCCATCGACAAGGTCTACGACGAAGTCGCCCCGACGCCGCACGACCAGCTTGGCCTGGTGACCCGCGAGCCGGTTGGCGTGGTGGCAGCCATCGTGCCGTGGAACTTCCCACTGCTGATGTCCAGCTGGAAGCTCGGTCCGGCCCTGGCCACTGGCAACTCGGTGATCCTCAAGCCCTCCGAGAAGTCGCCGCTGACCGCCATTCGGGTGGCCGCCCTGGCTGTCGAGGCCGGTATACCGGCTGGTGTGTTCAACGTGCTGCCCGGTTACGGCCACACCGTCGGCAAGGCCCTGGCCCTGCACATGGACGTCGACACCATCGTGTTCACCGGTTCGACCAAGATCGCCAAGCAATTGATGATCTACGCCGGCGAATCGAACATGAAGCGCGTGTGGCTGGAGGCGGGCGGCAAGAGCCCCAACATCGTCTTTGCCGATGCGCCGGACCTCAAGGCCGCTGCCGAGTCCGCCGCCAGCGCCATCGCCTTCAACCAGGGCGAAGTGTGCACCGCCGGCTCGCGGTTGCTGGTGGAAAATTCCATCAAGGAGCGCTTCCTGCCGATGGTGGTCGAGGCCCTGAAAGGCTGGCAGGCCGGCAACCCGCTGGACCCGGACACCAACGTCGGCGCCCTGGTCGACACCCAGCAGATGGACACCGTGCTGCGCTATATCGAGGCCGGGCACAAGGACGGCGCCAAGCTGCTGATCGGCGGCAAGCGCACCCTGGAGGAGAGCGGCGGCACCTACGTCGAACCGACCATCTTCGACGGCGTGACCAATGCCATGACCATCGCCCGCGAAGAAATCTTTGGCCCGGTGCTCTCGGTGATCGGTTTCGACAGCGCCGAGCAGGCCGTGCAGATCGCCAACGACACCGTGTATGGCCTGGCCGCGGCGGTGTGGACGGCGGACATCTCCAAGGCGCACCTGACCGCTCGCGCTCTGCGCGCCGGCAGCGTGTGGGTCAACCAGTACGACGGCGGCGACATGACCGCGCCGTTCGGGGGCTTCAAGCAGTCGGGCAACGGCCGTGACAAGTCGCTGCACGCCTTCGACAAGTACACCGAACTGAAAGCCACCTGGATCAAGCTCTGATCCTGCAGGGATGAGGCTCGCCAGCCGGCGAGCCAGGGCAGACCGGCGGCCGGGCTCCTAGAGCCCGGCCGCTGTGCTTTTACTGGAGTCAGTGATGCGTTGGGGTACCTACTTTGCCGTCTGCCTGGCGGTGATCAGCATCGGCCTGGCCATGGGCGTGACCATGCCGCTGGTGTCGTTGCGCCTGGAGAGCTGGGGCTACGGCTCGTTCGCCATCGGCATCATGGCGGCCACGCCGGCCATTGGCGTGCTGCTGGGCGCCTCGCTGGCCGGCCGGCTGGCCTCGCGCTGCCCCACGCCGCGGTTGATGCAGCTGTGCCTGCTGGCTGGCGCGCTGTCGGTCACCGGCCTGGCGCTGCTGCAGAGCTACCCGGTGTGGATCATGCTGCGCCTGCTGCTCGGCGTGACCCTTACCGTGGTGTTCATCCTCGGCGAGAGCTGGATCAACCAGTTGGCCGTGGAGAAGTGGCGTGGCCGCCTGGTGGCGCTGTATGGCACCGGCTACGCCCTGAGCCAGCTGTGCGGGCCGCTGCTGCTCAGCGTACTGGGTACCGATACCGACCTGGGGTTCTGGTTTGGCGTGTCGCTGCTGATCGGCGGCTCGCTGCTGTTGATCGGCCGCACCGGCGCGCCGGTGGTCGATGCGCACAGTGCCTCCGGGCGCGGCCTGCTGGTGTTCTGCCAGCGCATGCCGGCGATCGCCTGGGCGGTGATGCTGTTCGCCGCCTTCGAGGCGATGATGCTCACCCTGCTGCCGATCTACGGCCTGCGCCAGGGCTTCACTCAGGAAGTGGCGTTGTTCATGGCCAGCGTGGTGGTGGTCGGCGATGCCGTGCTGCAGTTGCCCATCGGCCTGCTGGCCGATCGCATTTCGCGGGTCACGTTGTTCCGAGCCTGTGGCGTGGTACTGCTGTTCTCCAGCCTGGGCATTCCGCTGCTGTTGCACACGCCGCTGATCTGGCCGGTGCTGGTACTGTTCGGCGCCAGCGCCGGTGGCCTGTTCACCCTGTCGCTGATCCTCATCGGCGAGCGCTTTCGCGATGACCAGCTGGTGCGTGCCAATGCCCACGTGGCGCAGCTGTGGGGCATCGGCTGCCTGATCGGGCCGCTGGCCACCGGCGCGGTCAGCCAGTGGGTCAGCGGGCATGCATTGCCGATGCTGATGGCGGTCGGTGCAGCGGCGTTCATCTGGCTGGCCTGGCGGCCCCGTGCCTTCGACGAACAGGTGGCGCTATAGCATCTTCTCCAGGCCGATGGCCCGGGCGAACCAGGCGTTGAAGCGCCGCCAGCGGCTGCCGGGCTCTTCGCCGAGGACGAATTCCTTGCCGTCGTCCTCGCCGACCCAGACCATCCGCGTCGCACCGTTGGCGTCGTGCTGCAGGCGCACTTCGTAACTGACCGAGGGCTTCATGCCCTGCAGTGCCAGCTCGCGCAGGTAGGCGGCGAGCCTGGGGCTGTCGACCAGCACGCCGACCTCGGTATTCCACAGTACCGAGCGCGGGTCGACGTTGAAGGAACCGACGAAGGATTTCTGCTTGTCGATGACGATGGCCTTGCTGTGCAGGCTGGAGTTGGAGCTGCCGCTGAAGCTGTAGGCCGGCGGCGAATCCGCACCCGGCTGACTGCGCAGCTCGTACAGGCGCATGCCGTGCTCGAGCATTTCCTGGCGATAGGGCGCGTAGCCGCCATGCACGGCGGGCACATCGGTGGCCTCCAGGGCATTGGTGAGCAGGCGGATGTCCACGCCGTTGTCGGCCAGGCCGATCAGGTACTGCAGGCCGGCGGGGGCGGGCACGAAGTAGGCGGATACCATCACCAGGTCGCTCTTGGCCCCCTGCAGATGCGGCGCCAACTGGGTGGTGAGCAGCAACTGCGGGTCCGGTTCGCCGCTGGCCAGCACCTTGCTTGGTGCGTCCCACAGCGCGGTGCCCGGCGCCCAGATCAGCTCGTCGAGCCAGGCCTGCAGCTTCGGCTCGTGCTGGTAGGCGAGCAGGCGTTCGTACAGCTCCGGTTGCTCGACGCGGGCGGTGTCCAGGTAGTCGCGCAGGCCCTGGCGCGCCTTGTCCAGATCCTTCTGCGAGGGCTGGCGCCAGACGAAGGCCTCGATGGGTTTGCTCAGCCGGCTGTTCCAGTACTGATCGAAGCTCTCTGCCAGATCCTTGGCCACCGGGCCGACGGACAGCATGTCGATGTCGGTGAAGTTCATGTTCGGTTCGGCGTCGAAATACTCGTCGCCCAGGTTGCGCCCGCCGACGATGGCCGCCGCGCTGTCGGCCAGCCACAGCTTGTTGTGCATGCGCCGGTGCTGCTGGGAGAGGTTCAGGCCGCGGCCGATCACCCGGGTGACGCCGGTCAGGCGGCCCAGGTGCAGGGGGTTGAAGACGCGGATCTGGATGTTCGGGTGGGCGGCCAGCAGGGCGATCCTGTAGTCCTCGCCGTCACTGGTGGTGTCGTCGAGCAGGATGCGGATGCGCACGCCGCGGTCGGCGGCCTGCAGCAGCTCCTTGACCAGTGCGCGGGTGCTCAGGCCGTCGTGCACGATGTAGTACTGCAGATCGAGGCTGTGCTGCGCCGCGCGAATCAGCTCGGCGCGGGCGGCGAAGGCTTCGTTGCTGGCCGGTAGCAGGCGAAAGCCGGAGTGGCCCCCATGTTCGGCGGCGCGCGCCGCGAGCCCTGCGCCGAATGACGAATCGGCGGCGGCCATGGCCTGGCTGGGCACGATGGGCACCTGGTTGGTACAGCCGCCGAGAATCAACAGGGCGATAAAGAGCACGCGCAAGGGCAAGGTTGCAGCCTCCAATCGGCTGTGCGGATGTGCTGATAGGACGCCGCTGCGCTGGGAAAGATTCAGTCTCTTGGCGGTGGCGAGGCGTCGAGCATGGCCGCGACGGTTTCCCCCACCTTGCGTACCGCTGCTTCGATGGTCGGGTTGGGGCGCGTGGCGTAGTTCATGCGCAGGCAATTGCGGTACTTGCCGGCGGCGGAAAAGATGCTGCCCGGCGCCACCTGGATCTTGTGCGCGGCCAGCTCGCGGTTCAGGCGCTGGCTGTCGAAGCCCTCGGGCATTTCCACCCACAGCATGAAGCTGCCCTGGGGACGGCTGACCCGCACCGAGGGCGGAAAGTAGCGGCTGACCCAGTCGCTCATCTGTTCCAGGTTGCGGGCGTACTGGCCACGCATGCGGCGCAGGTGCGGTTCGTAGTGACCGCCTTCGATGTATTCGGCCAGGGCCAGCTGCGGCAGTTGCGCGGTGGCGCCGGTGCCCATGTACTTCATGTGCAGCACCTGGTTCAGGTAGCGGCCCGGGGCGATCCAGCCGACGCGAAAGCCCGGCGCCAGGGTCTTGGAAAACGAGCTGCAGAGCAGCACCCGGCCGTCGTCATCGTAGGACTTGATGGTGCGCGGGCGCGGGTAGTGAAAGGCCAGCTCGCCGTACACGTCGTCCTCGATGATCGCCACGTCGTGACGCTGGGCCAGGGCCAGCAGGGCGCGCTTGTTGGCCTCGGGCATGATGTAACCCAGCGGGTTGTTGCAGTTGGGGGTGAGCTGGATGGCCTTGATCGGCCACTGCTCCAGAGCCAGCTCCAGGGCCTCGAGGCTGATGCCGGTGAGCGGATCGGTGGGCAGTTCCAGGGCCTTCATGCCGAAGCCCTTGAGCGCCTGCATCACGCCGTGGAAGCTCGGCGAGTCGACGGCGACGATATCGCCCGGCACGCAGATCGCCCGGATCGCCGCCGACAGCGCCTCGTGGCAGCCGGTGGTGACGACGATGTCCTCGTGGCTCAGCTGGCAACCGGAGTCCAGGGTCAGGCGGGCGATCTGCTCGCGCAGGCGCGTGTCACCGTAGATGCTGCCGTAGGTGAGGGTGTGCAGGTCCTGCTTGCGGCTCAGCCGTGACAACGCGCGCAACAGTGGCTTGAGCGTCGGGCTGTCGATATCCGGGCGACCGCGGCCCAGTTGGACGAAATCGTTGCGTGGCGAGGGGGCGATCTGTTCCAGCACCTGGTCCCACTGCGAGACGTCCACGGGGCGCTGCGGCGCCCGGCTGATCTTGGGCAGCGCCGGCTTGTCGCGGCCTTGCGGCACGAAGTAGCCGGATTTCGGTTTCGGCAGCGCCAGGCCGCGGTCTTCCAGATGGCGGTAGGCCTGCTGCACGGTGCTCAGGCTGACCCCATGTTCCTGGCTCAGGGCGCGCACCGAGGGTAGCCGGTCACCCGGTCGATACAGGCCCTGCTCGATGCGTTCGCCGAGCAGGTCGGCCAGGTTGGTGTAGAGGGTCATGTTCGCATGCCGGTATGGAAGGGAATCAGCTGAACCATACAGATGGCCCTGGTAGGGACCATTCAGTTCAGCGTGGGGCCGATCTGTATGGATTTAATTCCCTTTCTTTGCATCTGTCATGCTTTTTCGCCGCCCCCCATCATGATCTCCCATGACCCCAATGCGCAGGAGAGCGACATGAACGGGCTGAGCGATGTGCGATTGACCTTGAAAGGCAGTGAGTTGGAAGGCGGTAACGGGCGGCGACTGGCCGCGGCACCGGCGCGTTCGGCGATGACGCACCGCTGGCTGTGCTTCATCCGGCGCCTGACCACCCGGCGCGCACTGCTCAGGCTCAACGATGCTCAACTGCAGGACATCGGCCTGAGCCGCGAGCAGGCCGTGCGCGAAGCCAACCTGCCGTTCTGGAAGCTCTGACGCGGGCTACCGGGCGATCAGAGCAGTTCCTTGAGGCGGTGCCAGAGCATGCCCAGCGCCAACAGGGGCGAGCGCAGATGGCGGCCGCCGGGGAAGGTCATATGCGGCACCCTGGCGAACAGCTCGAAGCCGCCGCCGGCCTGCCCGGCGATGGCCTCGGCGAGCAGTTTGCCGGCCAGGTGCGTGGCATTCACGCCGTGGCCCGCATAGGCCTGGGCGTAGAAGACGTTGGGCTGGTCCTTGAGCTGGCCGAGCTGCGGCAGGCGGTTGGCGCCGATGCCGATCATCCCGCCCCATTGATAGTCGATGCGCACGTGCTGCAGCTGCGGGAATACCGCGAGCATCTTCGGGCGCATGTAGGCGGCGATATCGGCAGGATCGGTGCCGGAGTAGCGGCAGGCGCCGCCGAACAGCAGGCGGCGGTCGGCGGACAGGCGATAGTAGTCGACCGCTACCCGCTGGTCGCAGAGCGCCATGTTCTGCGGGATCAGGGTGTTGGCCTGCTCTTCGCTCAACGGCTCGGTGGCGATGATGTAGCTACCGGCCGGCAGCACCTTGCCGCCCAGGGTCGGGTGCAGGTCGCGGATATAGGCGTTGCAGGCCAGCACCAGCTGCCCGGCGCGCACCACGCCCTGGGCGGTGTGCACGCGGATCTCGCTGCCGTAGTCGATACGCGTGGCCGGCGAGTGCTCGAACAGGCGCACGCCCAGGCTCTGCGCCGCGGCGGCCTCGCCCAGCGCGAGATTGAGCGGGTGCAGGTGGCCCGAGCCCATATCGATCATGCCGCCGACATAGCGCTGTGAGCCGACCACCTCGTGCATCTGTTCCGGTTGCAGCAGGCGCAGCTCATGGCGATAGCCGAGGCTCTGCAGCTCGGCAGCATCTTCGGCGAAGCCGGCCAGGTCGCGGGGTTTGTTGGCCAGGTCGCAGTAGCCCCAGGTCAGGTCGCAGGCGATCTCGAACTGGGCGACTCGCCGGCGCACCAGCTCCACCGCCTCCAGGCCCATCAGTTTCAGTTCGCGCACGCCGTCCTTGCCGACCACCGATTCGAACTGCTCGACGCCATGGCCGACCCCGCGAATCAGCTGGCCACCGTTACGCCCGCTGGCGCCCCAGCCGATGCGATGGGCTTCCAGCAGCACCACCGAGAGGCCTTTCTGGGCCAGTTCGATGGCCGTGTTCAGGCCCGAGAAGCCGCCGCCGACGATGCATACGTCGGCATGCTGCTCGCCTTGCAAGGCCGGCAAGTCGAGCAGCTGGTTGGCGCTGGCGGCGTAGTAGGAGGGCGCATGCTCGGCGCTATGAACCGGCGGGTGGGCACGGGCGGTCATATGCGAAATCCTGAAGTCTGTGTGGCTAAAAATGGACGAAGCATAAGCGCGCAGGAGGTTGCCAGCCAACCACGCATCCGCCGCGCAAGCGGTGCTTTGCCTGGCTTGAGCCCGGCTGTACCATGCCCGCCTGCCGTTCCTGAGCCTCCGACCATGAGTTGTACCAGCCGCAAGATCGACCTGTTGCGCCGCCAGATTCCGCGTTTCGAGTGTGTGCCTGGCTGTCACGATTGCTGCGGCCCGGTCACGGCTTCCTCCGAAGAAATGGCGCGCCTGCCGCGCAAGACCCGCGCCGAGCAGGACGCCGCCCTGGCCGCTTACAACTGCGTACACCTGGGGCCGAACGGCTGCCAGGTGTACGACCAGCGTCCGCTGATCTGCCGGCTGTTCGGCACTACGCCGAACCTGCCGTGCCCCCATGGCCGCGGGCCCGAGCAGCCCATCGAGGCGCATGTCGAACAGCAGGTGCACCAGCTGATCGCCACTACCCGCCAGGTGCTCGTTTAGCGATTACTCCGGCACCGGCAGCGCCAGGCTCTCCTTCACCTCTTCCATCACGATATAGCTCTTCGACTCACGTACATGGGGCAGCTTGAGCAGGATGTCGCCGAGCAGCTTGCGGTAGCTGGCCATCTCGTTGATGCGCGCCTTCACCAGGTAGTCGAAGTCGCCTGATACCAGGTGGCACTCCAGCACGTGGGGCAGCTTGAGCACGGCGCGGCGGAAGTCCTCGAAGGTGTCGCCCGACTTGTAGTCCAGGCTGATTTCCACGAACACCAGCAGGCTGGCCTTGAGGTTCTGCGGGTTGAGGCGGGCGTGGTAGCCCATGATGATGCCTTCGCGCTCCAGGCGGCGAACCCGTTCCGTGCACGGCGTGGTCGACAGGCCGACCCGTTCGCCCAGCTCGGTGAAGGAGATGCGCCCGTCCTCCTGGAGGATGCGCAGGATGTTGCGATCGATCTTGTCCAGCTCGCGGCGGCTCTGGTGTTGCGTACGCATGCTCGGCACCCCTCCGTGAAAGGCTCGTAAAGCCAGAATTCCCTTCGAATATACGAGTGTATACAGTGAAAAGCACTGCTATTCACTTTCTATACTGTACGCATCGACTTCTCAAAACGTAATACGCCAGTGCATCGTCGCGGCGAGGAGAACAACATGCGGGTTCTGGTGCTTGGTAGCGGTGTGATCGGTACGGCCAGTGCGTACTACCTGGCCCGTCAGGGGTTCGAGGTGGTGGTGGTCGATCGCCAGGACGGCCCCGCCATGGAAACCAGCTTCGCCAACGCCGGCCAGGTGTCGCCGGGTTACGCATCGCCTTGGGCGGCGCCGGGCATTCCGCTGAAGGCGATGAAGTGGCTGCTGCAAAAGCATGCGCCCCTGGCGATCAAACTGACCGGCGATGTGGATCAGTACCTGTGGATGGCGCAGATGCTGCGCAACTGCACCGCCGCCCGCTATGCGGTGAACAAGGAGCGCATGGTGCGCCTCTCCGAGTACAGCCGCGATTGCCTCGACGAGCTGCGCGCGGAAACCGGCATCGGCTACGAAGCGCGCCAGCTCGGCACCACCCAGCTGTTCCGTACCCAGGCGCAACTGGATAACGCCGCCAAGGACATCTCGGTACTGGAGCAATCCGGTGTGCCTTACGAGCTGCTCGACCGCGCCGGTATCGCCAAGGTCGAACCGGCCCTGGCCAGCGTCACCGACAAGCTGGCGGGCGCCCTGCGCCTGCCCAACGACCAGACCGGCGACTGCCAGCTGTTCACCCGCAGGCTGGCCGAGATGGCCACCGCGCTGGGCGTGCAGTTCCGCTTCGGGCAGAACATCCAGCGCCTGGACGTGGCCGGTGACCGCATCAATGGCGTGTGGATCGACGGCAAGCTGGAGACCGCCGACCGCTACGTGCTGGCGTTGGGCAGCTACAGCCCGCAACTGCTCAAGCCGCTGGGCATCCGCGCGCCGGTCTATCCCCTCAAGGGCTACTCGCTGACCGTACCGATCACCAACCCGGACATGGCGCCGACCTCGACCATTCTCGACGAGACCTACAAGGTCGCCATCACCCGTTTCGACCAGCGCATCCGCGTCGGCGGCATGGCCGAGATCGCCGGTTTCGACCTGAGCCTGAATCCGCGGCGTCGCGAAACCCTGGAGATGATCGTCGGTGACCTGTACCCCCAGGGCGGCGACCTGAGCCAGGCGGATTTCTGGACCGGCCTGCGCCCGGCCACCCCGGATGGCACGCCGATCGTTGGCGCCACACCCTATCGAAACCTGTTTCTGAACACCGGACACGGTACCCTAGGCTGGACCATGGCCTGCGGCTCCGGTCGCCTGCTGGCCGACCTGATCGCCAGGAAGCGCCCGCAGATCAGCAGCGAAGGCCTGGATATTTCCCGTTACGGTAGCCCCAAGGAGTTGAACAACCATGTCCATACAGCGCCTGCGAACTGAGCCGCGCCTGAGCGAAATCGTCATCCACAACGGTACCGTCTACCTGGCTGGCCAACTGGATGAAAACCACAGCGACGGTATCGAAGCGCAGACCAAGGCGACCCTGGACAGCATCGATGCTTTCCTGGCCGAGGCGGGCACCGACAAGACGCGCATCCTGTCGATCACCATCTTCCTCAAGAACATCGACGACCGCGATGGCATGAACAAGGTCTGGGACGCCTGGGTGCCGGCCGGCCACTCGCCCGCCCGCGCCTGTGTGGAAGCCAAGCTGTATTCGCCGGATGTGCTGGTGGAAATGACGGTGATCGCAGCGCTGCCTTGATGCCTGTATCGCTCTTGGCCTAAGACTGGCCGAATTGTGGGAGCGGGCCATGCCCGCGATTTTTTCGCGCGCATGAACTAGGCGTCCCCGCGCGCTCCCACAGGTTTCCTGCTTATATCCTGCTTCGAGATAACCATGCGTCCCGCCCGTGCTCTGATCGATCTGCAAGCCCTGCGTCACAACTACCAACTGGCCCGTGAACTGGCTGGCGCCCGCGCGCTGGCGGTGGTCAAGGCCGACGCCTACGGGCACGGCGCGGTGCGTTGCGCCCGGGCGCTGCAGGCGGATGCCGATGGTTTCGCGGTGGCCTGTATCGAGGAAGCGCTGCAACTGCGCGCAGCGGGCATCAGTGCGCCGATCCTGCTGCTCGAAGGTTTTTTCGAAGCCAGCGAGCTGACGCTGATCGAGCAGCATGACCTGTGGACAGTGGTACACGCCGAGTGGCAGCTCGACGCTATCGAGCAGGCAGCGCTCCAGCGCCCGCTGAACGTCTGGCTCAAGCTGGACAGCGGCATGCACCGCGTCGGTTTCCACCCGGCTGATTACCAGGCGGCCTACCGGCGCCTGCTGGCCAGCGGCAAGGTGGTGAAGATCGTGCTGATGAGCCACTTCTCCCGTGCCGACGAGCTCGATTGCAGCCGCAGCGATGAGCAATTGGCGGTGTTCCAGCAGGCCCGCGAAGGCCTGGCCGCCGAGGTCAGCCTGCGCAATTCGCCGGCCCTGCTGGGCTGGCCGAGCATCCCCAGTGACTGGTCGCGGCCCGGCATCATGCTCTATGGCGCCACGCCGTTCGAGCAGGCCCAGCAAGTCGCCGCCCGGCTGCAGCCGGTGATGACCCTGGAGTCGCGGGTGATCAGCGTGCGTGATCTGCCGGCCGGCGAGCCGGTCGGCTATGGTGCGCGCTTCGTCAGCGAACGTGCGACGCGGGTCGGCGTGGTCGCCATGGGTTATGCCGACGGCTACCCGCGCCATGCGCCGACCGGCACCCCGGTGCTGATCGACGGCCAGCCATCGCGGATCATCGGCCGGGTGTCCATGGACATGCTTACCGTCGACCTCAGCGACCTGCCAGGCGCTGGCCTGGGCAGCCGCGTCGAGTTCTGGGGCCGCGGCGTGCTGGCCAGCGACGTCGCCCTGGCCGCCGGCACCATTCCTTACCAGCTGTTCTGTAACGTGCGGCGGGTGCCGCTGATCTACAGCGAAGCCTGAGAAGCTGTTCATGATCGCTCAGCCCAGCTGCGTCGGTTTGGCAGCTAAGTGGCGCAAGCGGTCAGTCGACCGCTTTGGCTTTTTGGTGCTCCTCAGGCCACAAAACTATCAGGCGACACCAATCGCCCCTTCAGGAGGCCGAGTGGAATCGTTGTGGAGAGGGTTGAGCGGCATGGATGCCGCGAGAGCCGCGATGGGCCAGGGATGGCCCTTCGCGGCGGGCCCTCGGAATAACGATGAAGCGAGGGAATCCCAGCGAAGCTGGGGCCGGATGTCGGGGCTAGACCTTTTGGTTTCTTTTGGGGCGATGCCAAAAGAAACCCGCTCGACAGAGCGGAACCGAACGTATGAACAACTCGATAATGCTGGCAAGCCACAGCTCACGCACGGCGTGTGGAACGTAAAAAGCTCGAGGCTGAAGCCCCTCCTACGAGATCGCTGGATGTCCGCTCTTGCCTTGTAGTCGCCCGTGCGTGCTCACAAAGATCATGAACAGGCTCTGGGCGGAATACGACCCTGAGTGTTCGGACTGTTGTAAATACTGAACACTGTCGCCATGATAAGACCACTTTTCATGGCTTCACTGGGGGTATCCAGCATTGGACGTCGGTCTTCGCCTGCAATCGATCCGCAAGCAAAAGGGGCTTTCCCAGCGCGAACTCGCCAAGCGGGCGGGGGTTACCAACAGCACCATCTCGATGATCGAGAAGAACAGCGTAAGCCCGTCGATCAGTTCCCTGAAGAAGGTGCTGGCCGGCATCCCCATGTCGCTCGTGGAATTCTTCTCTCTGGAAGCCGAGCAGGACAGCCCGGTGCAGGTGGTCTACCGCGCCAGCGAGCTGACCGATATCCATAGCGGCGCGATCACCATGAAGCTGATCGGCAAGGCGCACCCCAGCCGGGCCATCTCCTTTCTCGACGAAACCTACCCGCCGCACAGCGATACCGGCCTGGAGATGTACGCCCACGAGGGCGAGGAGACCGGCATGCTGGTAGAGGGGCGCCTTGAGCTGACCGTCGGCGACGAGGTATTCATCCTCGAGAGCGGCGACAGCTACTACTTCGAGAGCAGCAAGCCGCACCGCTTTCGCAATCCCTTCGATCAGCCGGCGCGCTTGATCAGTGCCACCACGCCCGCCAACTTCTAGGCCTGCGTCAGGCAATCTGCGCCGTCGTTGATCTGCGTCATGGGGTCACGCATCCCGCCGTTTCGGCCAGTCGGTATACTTTGCCGGCTTGCGAAACCGTGGCCGAACCACCCATGAGGGCATCTGAGTGAACCCAATTAGAAGCATGCTGGTAGCGCCGGCCATCGCCCTGGCGCTGTGGGCCGTGACGGCCCAGGCGAATACCGACGAAGCGATTGCCGAACGGATCAAACCCGTGGGACAGGTGTGTATCGCCGGGCAGGAGTGCCAGGGCGTCGAAGCCGTGGCGACCGCCGCCGCAGGTGCTGCGCGTAGCGCCGATGACATCATTGCCAGGCACTGCACGGCCTGTCACACCAGTGGGCTCCTGGGCGCGCCGAAGATCGGCGACACGGCTGCGTGGAAGGAGCGTGCCGATCACCAGGGCGGCCTGGATGGCATCCTCGCGGCGGCCATCAACGGCATCAATGCCATGCCGCCCAAGGGCACCTGTGGCGATTGCTCGGATGACGAGTTGCGCGCTGCCATCGAGAAGATGTCCGGCCTGTAAGCCGCGGGTTTGCCCCTCGACAAAGCCGCCAAGTGGCGGCTTTGTCGTTTCAGAATGATGACAACATGCAGCAAAAGGCGCAGCGGGGAAGTCCAACGGGGACGATCCCGACCGTTGGCCTGGAGAACCGCATGCCCCAATCCCGTACCCTCGAGCAAGCTGTCGACCACGTGCTGGACGCCATCGACGGGCCGATTCACCTCGGTCTACCCCTTGGTCTGGGCAAGCCCAATCGCTGGGTCAACGCGCTGTATGCGCGGCTGCGCGAAATGCCCGAGCGGCAGCTGACCATCTACACGGCGTTATGCCTGGGTCGCCCGCGGGCCGACCAGGAACTGCAGCGACGCTTTCTCGAGCCCTTCGTCGAACGCGTTTACGGCGATTACCTGGAACTGGATTTCCTTGCCGACCTGCAGGCCGACAGGCTGCCGGCCAACGTGCGTATCGAGCAGTTCTTCCTGCAGCCCGGCAGCCTGCTCGACAGCGCGCCGACCCAGCAGGACTACACCAGCAGCAACTACAGCCACGCCGCCCGTGACCTGAATGCCAAGGGCGTCAACGTGGTGGCCCAGTTGGTCGCGGTCGACCCGGCGCGCCCCCAGCACTTCAGCCTAAGTTGCAACCCGGACATCACCCTCGACCTGCTGCCGATGCTGCAGGCGCGGCGTGCGCGGGGCGAGACCATTGTCTGCGTGGCCCAGGTGCACGAAGGGCTGCCGTACATGGCTGGCGACGCGGAACTGCCGCGCGAGGTTTTCGATATCCAGCTGGGCGAGCACGAAGCCACCACGCTGTTTTCCACCCCGAACATGCCGGTCACGGTGCAGGACCATTGCATCGGCCTCTACGCCAGTACCCTGGTGCGCGACGGCGGCAGCCTGCAGATCGGTATTGGCGCCATGGGTGATGCGGTCAGCGCCGCGCTGCTGCAGCGCCATCGCCACAACCCGGCGTATCGCGCCGTGCTCGACGAGCTGCAGGGCGGCCCGGAGCACCCGCTGAGCGCCCAGCTGGGCGACCTGGAGCCTTTTCGGAGCGGGCTGTACGGCTGCAGCGAAATGTTCGTCAACGGCCTGCTGGATCTGGCCGAGGCCGGGGTGATTCGCCGCGTCGTCTACCCGGACGTACGGGTGCAGCGCCTGGCCAGCGCCGGTGCGCTGGACGCCAGCGGCCAGCCGCGCAGCGTACAGGCGCTGCTCGACGCCGGCCTGCCTGCACGCCTCGATGACGCGGCGCTGGCCTGGATGCAGGAGGGCGGCCTGCTCGACGCCAACCTCAAGATGCAGGGCGAGAATCTGTTGTTACCCACCGACCAGCAATGCTCGGCCGACCTGTCCGATCCGCTCAGCCAGGCGGCCCTGCGCGATTACCTGACGCCCGCCGCCCATGGCGTGGTGGTACACGGTGGCTTCTTTCTCGGGCCACGGTCCTTCTACGAGCGCCTCAACGCCATGACCCCGGAGCAGCGCAGTCGCTTCGGCATGACCGGCATCGGTTTCATCAACGAGCTGTATGGGCAGGAGGAGCTCAAGCGCCTGCAGCGCGTGGAGGCACGCTTCATCAACAGCGCCTTCACCGTCACCCTGCTCGGTGCCGCGGTGGCCGACCAGCTGGAGGACGGCCGGGTGCTCAGCGGTGTGGGCGGGCAGTACAACTTCGTCGCCCAGGGCCATGCGCTGCCCGGCGCCCGCTCGATCCTGCTGCTGCGCAGCTGGCGCGAATCGGCTGGCGAGGTCAGTTCCAATATCGTCTGGGAATATGGCCACGTCACCATTCCCCGCCACCTGCGTGACGTGGTGATCACCGAATACGGCATCGCCGACCTGCGCGGCAAGACCGATTCCCAGGTGATCGAGGCGCTGCTCGCGGTCGCCGATTCGCGCTTCCAGGAAGCGCTGATGCAGCAGGCCATCGACGCCGGCAAGCTGCCCAGGGATTTCCGCCTCGCGACGCGTCATGCCGATAACACCCCCGAGCGCCTGGAACAGCTTGCCGAGCGGCATCGGGCGATGTTCGCCGAGTACCCGCTGGGTAGCGATTTCACCGAGGAGGAGCAGGCCCTGTTGCGGGCGCTGACCTGGCTGAAGGGCAAGCTGCGCCTGAGCGAGGTACTGGAACTGGGCAAGGCGGCGCTGGATGCACCGCCTGCCGAGGCGTTTCCGGCAGCCCTGCAACGCATGGGCCTGGAGCAGTCCGAGGGATTGCGCGAGGAGCTGTACCAGCGGCTGGTGCTGGCCGGGCTGCAGGCTACTCGAGGAAGGTGACCTTGCCGCCTTCCAGGGACTTGATGCGCGCCAGGGATTCGATCCGGTAGCCCTGGGCATCCAGGGTGCTGCGACCGCTCTGGAAGGACTTCTCGATCACCACGCCGATACCGGCGATGCTGGCGCCGGCCTGGCCGACCAGGTCGATCAGCGCCTTGGCGGCGTGGCCGTTGGCGAGGAAGTCGTCGACCAGCAGCACGTGGTCGTCGGCATTCAGGTGTTTGGAGGAAATCGCCAGGGTGCTCTCGGTCTGCTTGGTGAAGGAGAACACCTTGGAGATGTACAGGTTGTCCTTGAGGGTCAGCGACTGGTACTTGCGGGCGAAGATCACCGGCACGCCCAGTTCCAGGCCGGCCATCACCGCCGGTGCGATGCCCGAGGCCTCGATGGTGACGATCTTGGTGATGCCCTGACCCTTGAAGCGCTCGGCGAACTCGTGGCCGATCTCCTGCATCAGCTTGGGATCGATCTGGTGATTCAGAAAGGCATCGACCTTGAGCACCTGCTCGGAGAGGACGGTACCTTCACTGCATATCTTCTGTTTCAACGACTCCACGATCGATCCTCTGGGCTCTAGAGCAAAGCGGCGGATTTTCGCTCAAATTGCCGATCATTTGTAGCGAAAACACCGCGCGCGTCATCCGCTCGTCCATTGCCGGGCCCAGCCGGGCGCTCAGGCGCTGCGGGTCAGCCGGCGCAGAATGTCCCGCGGAATGCCGCGCGGATCCAGCGGCAGCCTGTCCGGCGCCGGTTCCAGGCCCAGCTCGAACAGCCAGTTGAGGGCGTATTCGCGCAGTTGCTTGTGCTCGTACTCCTGCCACTGCTGGCGCAGGGCCGGGAAGTAGTCGATCTCGTAGTCGAAGGCGCGCAGCGGCTTGCGGCCGGTCAGCGCGGCGCTGAGCAGCGGATGGGCGTTGAGGTCGTTGAGGGTGAACAGGAAGGATTCGCGCATCGCCACGCGCTGGGCCACGTCCAGGTTCGGCACGTGGGCGTAGCGCTCGGGGTTGAGCTGCACCTGCTGGCGTTCCTCGCTGCCCTGGTCCTCCGGCGACAGGCTCAACAGCGTGCCGGCGTCCATGTCGAGCCAGTGTTCGAGGGTTTCGCGGCCGCTGATCAACTGGGTCAGGGTGTCGAGGTCGAGAGTGAGCGTGCGCATGGTGCCGGGCCTCTGCAAGGGGAGCTGACGATGACGGGGCCGGCTGCTGGAGCCGGCCTCTCACTCTGACTACGAAATGTGGCACTGGTGCCCGGCGGGATGATGGGCTCGGCGAAAAGGTGGCCTGGGTTGAGCTAAGCGATATCCAGGTCGACATTCCGGGTGGCGCGGCGCCCGAGCCGGGCTGCGGATGGTGACCTGTCAGCGCTTGAGCATCGCTCGCATGCTGGCCAGGGCGTCGTTGCCACGGGCAGCCTTGACCTCCACCGGCGCCTCTTCCTGGCCTTCCCAGACCAGATCCTCCGGCGGCAGCTCGTCGAGGAAGCGGCTCGGCGTGCATTCGACGATCTCGCCGTACTGCTTGCGCTTGGCGGCGAAGGTCAGCGCCAGGTTGCGCTTGGCGCGGGTGATGCCCACGTAGGCCAGACGCCGCTCCTCCTCGATGGTGTCGGCCTCGATGCTGGAGCGGTGGGGCAGGATCTCCTCCTCGAAACCGATGATGTACACCGACGGAAACTCCAGGCCCTTGGAGGCGTGCATGGTCATCATCTGCACGCCATCGGCCCCTTCTTCCTCTTCCTGCTGGCGTTCGAGCATGTCGCGCAGTACCAGCTTGCCGATGGCGTCCTCGATGGTCATGTCGCCTTCCTCGTCCTTGTCGAGGGTATTCTTCAGGGCGTCGACCAGGAACCACACATTGCCCATGCGCGCCTCGGCGACCTTGTCGCTGGAAGCGTTCTGGCGCAGCCAGTTCTCGTAGTCGATGTCCATGACCATGCTGCGGATGGCGGCGATCGGCTCGTTGACCACGCACTGCTCGCGTACGCCGTCCATCCAGCGCTTGAAGCGCGCCAGGCGCTCGGTGTAACGGCTGTCCAGGTGTTCGCCGAGGCCGATCTCGTCACTGGCGGCGTACATGCTGATCTTGCGCTCGTTGGCGTAGTTGCCGAGCTTTTCCAGGGTGGTGGAGCCGATCTCGCGGCGCGGCACGTTGATCACCCGCAGGAAGGCGTTGTCGTCGTCCGGGTTGACCAGCAGGCGGAAGTAACTCATCAGGTCCTTCACCTCCTGGCGGGCGAAGAAGCTGGTGCCGCCGGACAGGCGATAGGGAATCTGGTGGTGCTGCAGCTTCAGCTCCATCAGCTTGGCCTGGTAGTTGCCCCGGTAGAGGATGGCGAAGTCGCTGTAGGGCCGCTGGGTGCGCAGGTGCTCGGTGAGAATCTCCAGGGCCACGCGCTCGCACTCGGCATCTTCGTTGCGGGTGCGGATCACACGGATCTCGTCGCCCATGCCCATCTCGCTCCACAGCTGTTTCTCGAAGGCGTGGGGGTTGTTGGCGATCAGCACGTTGGCGCACTTGAGGATGCGGCTGGTGGAGCGGTAGTTCTGCTCGAGCATCACCACCTTGAGCGACGGGTAGTCCTCCTTGAGCAGGTTGAGGTTCTCCGGCCGTGCGCCGCGCCAGGCGTAGATCGACTGGTCGTCGTCGCCGACCACGGTGATCTGGTTGCGCATGCCTACCAAAAGCTTCACCAGCAGGTACTGGCTGGAGTTGGTGTCCTGGTATTCGTCGACCAGCAGGTAGCGGATGCGGTTCTGCCACTTTTCCAGGATGTCCTGATGTTCCTGGAACAGCTTGACCGGCAGCAGGATCAGGTCGTTGAAATCCACCGCGTTGTACGCCTTGAGCGTGCGCTGGTAGTGCAGGTAGACGATGGCGGCGGTCTGCTCCTTGGGGTTGCGCGCATTGGCCAGGGCCTCGTCGGGCAGGATCAGGTCGTTCTTCCAGCTGTCGATATAGTTCTTGACCTCGTCGGCACCGTCGTCGCCGGCGTACTCCTTCTGCATGATGTCGGTGAGCAGCGCCTTGATGTCGCCGTCGTCGAAGATCGAGAAGCCGGGCTTGTAACCCAGGCGCGCATACTCCTTGCGGATGATGTTCATGCCCAGGTTGTGGAAGGTCGACACCGTCAGGCCGCGGGCTTCGGCGCCCTTGAGCAGGGTGCCGACGCGCTCCTTCATCTCGCGCGCGGCCTTGTTGGTGAAGGTCATGGCGACGATGTGCTGGGCGCGGATACCACAGTTCTGCACCAGGTGGGCGATCTTGCGGGTAATCACGCTGGTCTTGCCGGAGCCTGCGCCGGCGAGCACCAAAAGTGGGCCGCCGACGTAGTTCACGGCTTCCTGTTGCCGGGGGTTGAGTCGGGACATCGTGTCTATCGCAGAGGGAAATGGCCGCGCATTTTAGCTGAAAGTCGGCGCTCATTTGCGGGCTTCGCTGCAGCAGCCGATAACCGTGCTCGCCAGCACGTTCACGCCACTTCATTGCGTCGGCGGGCTTGTCGATTACCGGGGTTTTGCCGCAGGATATCCGCCGATTTACACGGAAGTGATTGATTTGACGCCGGATGTGGCGCACTCAGAAGCGCCGCGCGCGCTCATCTTTTTCGTGCATCGGGGGATCTTTCTTGAGCGCATTCGTCGAGCCGTTGCGCCTGGTACTGCTGGCGGAGACGCCGCAGTGGAGCGAGCTGCTGCGCGAGCGCCTGGACGCCGTGGGCGGGTCGACGCCCCTGAGCTGCGCCACCAGTTGGCCGGATGCCCGGCAGCTGCTCGACACCGCCGCCGATGCCGTGCTGCTGACCACCCCCGCGCACCTGGCGGACTCCCGGCGCTGCGCGGCGCCGATCATCCTGCTGCTGGAACAGGAACCGGCCGACACGCCGCCCCAGGTCTGCGACTGGCTGGTGCGCGACCAACTGAGCCCCGAGGTACTGCGCCGCAGCCTGCGCTACGTGCGTGAGCAGAGCCGCCTGCGCCTGACCCTGCAACGTCTGGCCGAACAGGATGCACTCACCGGCATCGCCAATCGCCAGGGATTTCACACCCTGCTGGCAGCACGCCTGGCCGAGCAGGGCTGCCGCGGCCTGGCGCTGATCCAGCTGGACCTGGACAACTTCCGCCAGGCCAACGATGCCCTTGGCGACTGCGCCGGCGACCAGCTGATCCAGCAGGTGGTGGCGCGCCTCAAGCAATACCTGGAGCGCGGCGACCAGATGGCGCGGCTGGGCGGTGACGAATTCGCCTTGCTGCTCGACAGCCATGATGATCTCGAGCGCCTCCACGGCCGTGTGCAGCATCTGCTCGAGGCGCTGGGCGAGCCCTACTGGGTGGAGGGCGAAAGCCTGCTGCTCGGTTGCAGCCTCGGTGTGGCACTGGCCAAGCCGGCGAGCAGCGCCGATGGGCTGATGTGGCACGCCCATATCGCCATGCAACAGGCCAAGAGCCGCCAGGGCTGCACCTACCACCTGTACGACGAACGCCTGGACCACGGCATGCGCAGCCAGGTCGACCTGCAGCGCGAACTGCGCCGGGCGCTGCGCAAGGGCGAACTGCAGCTGCACTACCAGCCGCGGCTGTGCCTGCACAGCGGTACCATCGTCGGCCTGGAAGCGCTGGTGCGCTGGCAGCACGAAAGGCACGGGTTGCTGATGCCCGGCGAGTTCGTGCCGCTGGCCGAGGAGTGCGGGCTGATCGTGCCGCTCGGCTACTGGGTGATCGACCGCGCCATGCGCGACATGCAGTGGCTGCGCGAGCGCGGCCATCCGGCGTTGCACATGGCGGTCAACCTGTCGTTCCGGCAGTTCCAGGACAGCCAGTTGCTGCCCACCCTGGAACGGCTGATCGACAGTTGCGGCATCGACAGCCACTGGCTGGAGTTCGAGCTGACCGAAACCGCGGTGATGCGCCGCAGCGAGTACGTGCTGCAGACCATGGGCCGCCTGGGCCACCTGGGCGTGCGCTTTTCCCTGGACGACTTCGGCACCGGCTTCTCGTCGTTCGAGCACCTGAGCAACCTGCCCATCGCCCTGCTGAAGATCGATCGCAGCTTCGTCACCGGCATGGAGCTGCGCCCGCAGAGCCAGCAACTGGTGCAGGCGATGATCAGCCTGGCCCATAACCTCGACCTGCAGGTGGTCGCCGAAGGCGTGGAAAACCTGGAGCAGCTGCGCCTGCTGCGCGAATTCGGCTGCGACCAGGTGCAGGGTTACCTGATCAGCCGCGCCGTGCCACGCGCCGAGCTGGATGGCGTGCTGGCCAGGGAGCAGGTGTCGCCGCCCGGTTCACGGCAGCGGGACGCCTGACGCCGCGTCAGGCTACGACACGCAGATCTGCCCCCTGGCATCCTCGGGGCGCTGCAGGCGCGCGGTCTTCCAGCGAAAGCCCAGTACCAGGCCGGTCGCCGTCACCGCCAGCCCGGCAGCCAAGCCCCACCAGACGCCATGGGCGCCCCAGCCGAGCGGGAAGGCCAGCAGCCAGGCCAGCGGCGCACCCACGCACCAATAGCCGGTCAGGCTGATCACCAGGGTCAGGCGGCCGTCGTTGAGGCCACGAATCGCGCCCATGGCGATGCTCTGCAGGCCATCGAACAGCTCGAACCAGGCGGCGATCGCCAGCAGGCTCACCGCCAAGGTGACGATATCGGCGAATGCCGGGTCGTGGCGGTCGAGGAACAGGCCGATGATCCACTCCGGCAGCAGCCAGAACGCCAGGGCGAACATCAGCATCAGCGCGGCGCCCAGGCCCATGCCCAGATGACCGGCGAGGCGCGACAGCGGCAGGCTGCCCGCGCCGTAGTGCATGCCGACGCGGAAGGTCACCGCGTAGGACAGGCCCTGGGGCACGATAAAGGCCAGGGCCACCGACTGCATGGCGATCTGGTGAGCCGCCAACTGTACGCTGCCCAGGGCACCCATGCACAGGGTGGCGAAGGTGAACAGCCCTTGCTCGGCCGCGTAGGTGCCGCCAATCGGCAGGCCGAGGCGCAGCAGGGCGCGCAGCTCGGCCCGTTGCGGGCGACCCAGGCCACCGCGCAGCTTGTAACGCTGGTAGGTCGGCGCAATCAGGATGTACAGCCCCAGGGCCAGCGCCATGGCGCTGCTGACCAGCGCGGTGGTCAGGCCGATACCGCTCAGGCCCAGGTCCACGCCGAACCAGCCCTTGATCAGCGCATAGTTGATGATGAAGTTGGCGATGGTGCCGACGATGCTGATGGTCATCACCGGGCCCGGATGACCGATGGCGCTGGTGAAGCCGCGCAGGGCCATGAAGCACAGGTAGGCGGGCAGGCCGAGCGAAAGCGGACGCAGGAAGTGCATGGCCTCGCTGGCCGCAGCCGGATCCTGCCCCAGGTGCGGCAGCAGCGGCCCCAGGCCGTTGAGGCACAGCGCGCTGATGATGCCCAGCAGGATGGCCAGCCACAGGCCGTTGCGCAGTAGGCGGGTGACGCCCTCCGGGTCACCGGCGCCGTGGCGGATGGCGATCATGCTGCCCACGGCGGCGATCACCCCGGTGCAGAAGATCGAGAAGATGAAATAGCAGGTCGCACCCAGAGCGCCGCCGGCCAGCTGCCCAGGGCCGAGCATGGCCATCATCAGCGTGTCGGTGAAGATCATCAGCGCATGGGCCAACTGCGCGGAGATCAGCGGGCCGGCCAGGCGCAGCAGGGCGCCCAGTTCGTGACCAAGGGGACTTTTCATGATGAGTAAAACTTCGGCTGGATAATTACTCCCGGGCTGTCGGGAGATAAGCAATGCCAGCTATTCTCCGGTTTGCAGCCCGAACCCGCAAAAGGAAAATAGCCATGCATGGCATGATTAAAACTCATGGGGAGGTCCGGTGAGCCGGCACCTGCCGCCTTTATATGCCCTGCGCGCCTTCGAAGCCGCGGCGCGGCATTTGTCCTTTACCCGCGCTGCCGATGAGCTGGCGATCACCCAGAGTGCGGTCAGCCGGCACATCCGCACCCTGGAAGAGCACTTCGCCTGCCGGCTGTTCGAGCGCCGTGGCCGCGCACTGCACCTGACCGAGCCGGCCAGTCTGTTGCTGCCAGGCGTGCGCGAGGGCTTCGAGTCCATGGAGCGGGCCTGCGCGCACTTGCGCGTGGAGGACGGCACCCTGCGCCTCAAGGCGCCCTCGACCCTGACCATGCGCTGGTTACTGGCGCGCCTGTCGCTGTTTCGCGCCCGCCATGATGACCTTGAGGTGCAGCTCACCAGCGCCTGGATGGATCTCGACCGGGTGGACTTTCTGCATGAGCCGTTCGATTGCGCGGTGTTGCTCGGCGCCGGCACGTTCAGCAACGAATGGCGCAGCGTGCGGCTGTTCGAAGAGTGGCTGATCCCGGTCTGCGCGCCCGGAGCGCTGGATGAACAGCCTTGGGACGTGGGGCGCCTGCAACAGGCTGAACTGGTGCACCCGACGCCCGATCGCCGTGACTGGCGGCGCTGGCTGCAGGCCATGAACCTGACCGACCAAATTTCGCTCAAGGGCGGCCAGGTGTTCGACACCCTGGAGTTGGGCATCGTCGCCGCCGCCCGCGGTTATGGTGTGTCGATCGGCGACCTGGCGATGGTCGCCGAGGACGTGCTGCTGGGCCGCCTGGCGCTGCCCTGGCCGAGCGCCGTGTCCAGTGGCGAAAGCTATTACCTGGTGTGGCCCAAGGCCCGCCGCGGCCAGGAACGCTTCGAGCGGCTGGCCGAGTTCCTGCTCGCCGAGGTGGCCGCCATGCAGTTGCCCGACGTGCAGCTGCGGCGCTAGGAAACGGCTGAAAATTCTCGCGGATGATACTTTTTGATTACTCCACGTAAAAAATGAGGTGATTGCGTCATGAGGGCCATTGACGCACTAAAACTCTCAAGTATTCTCCGCGCTCGCCGAAAAATGGCGGCTTATCAATCACTCCATATAAGGACATGTGGAGCCATGGAGACGCGTCATGAACCAACCTCGTTCCCGTATCGCCTGGCAGCTGGCGACGGCCCTTGCCGCCATGCTGGTGCTGCTGATCAGTGTCAGTACCGTATTCGCCCTGCGCTCGCTGAGCAGCGCCAACCTGGTCACCCGTGAAGAGCACCTGGGCAGCGAAGCACGCCTGCTGGCCGACCAGTTGAGCACCTTCCACGAAAGCCTGCGCGAAAGCACCCAACGCCTCGCCGGCCTGTTCGAGCGCCGCTTCAGCAGCGGCCTGCAGGTCAGCCCGGACGAGCGCGTCGCCGCGGGTTCCCTGCAGGCGCCGGCGCTGTACCTGGGCAATACCCGACTGAACAACGATTTCAGCGAAGTCGATGAATTCCGTCGCCTGACCGCCGGCGTGGCGACCATCTTCGTCCGTGATGGCGACGACTTCGTGCGCGTGACCACCTCGCTGACCAAGCAGGACGGCGGCCGCGCCATCGGTACCGTGCTCGACCGCAACCACCCGGCCTATGCACGCCTGCTCGGCGGCGACAGCTACGTGGGCCGCGCGCTGCTGTTCGAGCGCTTCTACATGACCCAGTACACCCCGGTACGCGACAGTGCCGGGCGGGTCATCGCCGTGCTGTTCGTCGGCTTCGACTACACCGATGCGCAGAACGCCCAGTTCGCCAACCTGGAGCGCTTCCGCATCGGCAGCACCGGCTCCCTGGCGTTGCTCGACGACCAGAACAAGTGGCTGGTGGCACCTTATAGCGCGCAGCGTCCCGAGCAATTGACGGGCAACATGAGCAATGTGCTGGGCAATCCGGGCAAGGGCGGTTTCTGGAGCGATGGCAGCCAGGATTTCTACAGCGTTGCCGTGCCCTTTGCCGGTGGCCCGTGGACGGTGGTGGCAAGCATGCCGGAAGCGGAGATCCAGGCGGTGACCTGGCGAGTCGGCAGCCAATTGGCGATCGGCAGCCTGGTGACCTTGGTGCTGGCCGTGCTGGCGGTGATCTGGCTGCTGCGTCGCAAGCTGCGGCCGCTGGGGGATCTGGTCGAACAGGCCCAGGCCCTCGGTGCCGGCGACCTGAGCGTGCGCCTGCAGGTCACGAGCCATGACGAGATCGGCGAGCTGTCGCGCAGCTTCAACCAGATGAGCGAAGCGCTGTCGACCATGGTCGCGCGCATCCGCAGCGCCGCCGGCAACGTCAGCCAGCGCGCCGAGGCGCTGTCCGGCCTGTCGCGCGGTGCCTATGAAGGCATCGAGCAGCAGTCCGGCGAGATCAGCAGCATGGCCGGCGCGGTGGAAGAGTTCAGCGCCACCTCGCTGAACATCGCCGACAACATGCGCAGCACCGAGCGCATGGCCAGCGAGAACGCCAGCCAGACGCGCATCGGCCGTACCTCGATGGAAGAGGCGTCCAATGCGCTGGAGCAGATATCCCAGTCGGTGAACAGCGCGGCGAAGGTCATCGACAGCCTGGGCCAGCGTTCCCAAGAGATCGGCGGCATTCTCAGCGTCATCACCTCGATCGCCGACCAGACCAACCTGCTGGCGCTCAATGCCGCCATCGAAGCGGCGCGCGCCGGTGAGCAGGGCCGCGGCTTTGCCGTGGTCGCCGACGAGGTGCGCAGCCTGGCCGGCCGCACCCGTGAGGCGACCACCGAGATCTCCAGCATGATCAGCAGCATCCAGGGCGAAACCAGCAGCGCCATCAGCACCATGGAACAGGGCCGGCAGCTGATGCAGAACGGCCTGGAGCTCAACGCCAAGGTCGCCGCGGCGCTGACTCATATCGCCGAGCAGACCAGCGCTGCCGGCGAGCAGTTCGCGGCCATCACCACTGCCACCAGCGAGCAGAGCAGCACCGCCACGGTGCTGAGCAGCAACCTGCAGAGCATCGCCCTGGCCAACGGCGAGCAGCGCGAAGTGATCGCCAACCTGGCGCACACCTCCAAGGAACTGGAAACCCTGGCCACCGACCTGCACCGCGAAGTCGAGCGCTTCCGCTGACCCGGTCCTCCAGGACCGGTCCTCTTCGGCTGGCGCTGCCTACCGGCGCCAGCCGTCTTCCGAGCCCCGCTCAGGGGCTCGTCCAGGCTTGACGTCATCATCCTGAAAACCCTGCGTGCCAGGCTGCTGGCCTGGTGCGGCGGCTGCGTTGCAAGCCGCGGCTGTGCAGCATTGCGGACCATTTCGTGTGGAATCCGAAACGCTCTGAAAATCAGTTTCCGCCAGGGGCAATTTTTGATTGATCTGAGCGAGTCATGGTCTTAAAGTCCGCGCCCGAACGTCCATGCTGGCAACGATCCATTCGGCTCAAGTACTGACGACGAGAGGTTGCCCGGCCCCTTTCAGGGCAGGCAATTCTCGGCGACATGCCTTGGGAAGTAGGCGAACCAAAGTGGGGAAACTGATCAGACGTTCCTGGCCTGGCGACAGGCCGCCCCCGACACCCGGTTGAACCTGTGCCCGGTTCAACTGCCCGAATCCTAGTGTTCATGGTTTAGCCATTTGGAGACCCGCATGTCGATCAAGGTCGAAGACTACTACCCACGCGAAACCTTCAACAAAATGAAGGCCTTCGCCGACCAGCAGGAAACCCCGTTCGTGGTGATCGACACCGCGATCATCAGCCAGGCCTACGACGACCTGCGCGCCGGTTTCGAATTCGCCAAGGTGTACTACGCCGTCAAGGCCAACCCGGCGATCGAGATCATCGAACTGCTGCGTGACAAGGGCTCGAGCTTCGACATCGCCTCGATCTACGAGCTCGACAAGGTGCTGTCCGCCGGTGTCGGCCCGGAGCGCATCAGCTACGGCAACACCATCAAGAAGGCCCGCGACGTTCGCTACTTCTATGAGAAGGGCGTGCGCCTGTTCGCCACCGACTCCGAAGCCGACCTGCGCAACATCGCCAAGGCGGCGCCGGGCTCGAAGATCTACGTGCGCATCCTCACCGAGGGGTCGACCTCGGCCGACTGGCCGCTGAGCCGCAAGTTCGGCTGTCAGCCGGACATGGCCCTGGACCTGTTGATCCTCGCCAAGCAGCTGGGCCTGGTGCCCTACGGCATTTCCTTCCACGTCGGCTCGCAGCAGCGCGATATCGACGTGTGGGACGCGGCCATCGCCAAGGTCAAGGTGATCTTCGAGCGCCTCAAGGAAGAAGACGGCATCGAGCTGCAGATGATCAACATGGGCGGCGGCTTCCCGGCCAACTACATCACCCGCACCAACAGCCTGGAAACCTACGCCGAGGAAATCATCCGCTTCCTCAAGGAGGACTTCGGCGACCAACTGCCGGAAATCATTCTCGAGCCAGGCCGTTCGCTGATCGCCAACGCCGGCGTGCTGGTCAGTGAAGTGGTGCTGGTGGCGCGCAAGTCGCGCACCGCCGTCGAGCGCTGGGTGTACACCGACGTAGGCAAGTTCAGCGGCCTGATCGAAACCATGGACGAGTCCATCAAGTTCCCGATCTGGACCGAGAAGAAGGGTGAGATGGAAGAGGTGGTGATCGCCGGCCCGACCTGCGACAGCGCCGACATCATGTACGAGCACTACAAGTACGGCCTGCCCCTGAACCTGGCCAGCGGCGACCGCCTGTACTGGTTCTCCACCGGTGCCTACACCACCAGTTACAGCGCGGTGGAATTCAACGGCTTCCCACCGCTGAAAGCCTTCTACCTGTAAGCCCCGCTGCACCGCCAGGCGCCCGCACCCGTTGCGGGCGTTTTGCTTTCTGCGCCAGTCGGCACGGGTGCCTTGCCAGGGGGAAGTGGGCAGCGCGAGAATGCAGGCAACTCTCCGCGGTATTTAAGGATCCCCGATGCCCGATCCCGTTGCAGCCGGCCTGCGCCTGGCGCCCGATGCACTCACCCGTCCCTTCTCGCCCACGCAGTTCGCCTTCACCACCACCGATGATCTGGAACCCTTTCGCGGTGTGCTCGGCCAGGAACGCGCCGTGCAGGCGCTGCAGTTCGGCGTGGCCATGCCGCGGCCCGGCTACAACGTGTTCGTCATGGGCGAACCGGGCACCGGTCGCTTCTCGTTCGTCAAACGCTACCTGCAGGCCGAGGGCAAGCGCCTGGAGACGCCGCCGGACCGAGTCTACGTCAACCACTTCGACGAGCCCCGCGAGCCCCGAGCGGTGGAACTGGCGCCGGGCACGGCGGGTGAGTTCATCGCCGACATCAACGCGCTGATCGACAACCTGCTGGCGACCTTCCCGGCGGTGTTCGAGCACCCGTCCTTCCAGCAGAAGAAGAGCGCCATCGACCGCGCCTTCAACAAGCGCTACGACCAGGCCCTGGACGTCATCGAGAAGCTGTCGCTGGAGCGCGGCATCGCCCTGTATCGCGACAGCAGCAACATCGCCTTCACGCCGATGCTCGACGGCAAGGCGCTGGACGAGGCCGAGTTCGCCCAGCTGCCGGAAGCCGACCGCGAGCGCTTTCACGCCGACATCGCCGCCCTGGAGGAGCGTCTCAACGAGGAGCTGGCCAGCCTGCCGCAATGGAAGCGCGAATCCAGCAACGCGCTGCGCCAGCTCAACGAGGAAACCATCACCGTCGCCCTGCAGCCGCTGCTGGCGCCGCTCTCGGAGAAGTACGCCGAGAACGCCGGGGTGTGCGCCTACCTGCAGGCCATGCAGGTGGACCTGCTGAAGAGCGTGATCGACCTGCTGATCGAGGTGGAGAAGCCCGACGCCCAGACCCGCAAGCTGCTCGAGGAGCTGTATTGCCCGAGCCTGATCGTCGGCCACCACGTCGATGGTGGCGCGCCGGTGGTGTTCGAGCCCCACCCGACCTACGACAACCTGTTCGGCCGCATCGAGTACAACACCGACCAGGGCGCGCTCTACACCAGTTATCGGCAGCTGCGCCCCGGGGCGCTGCATCGCGCCAACGGCGGTTTCCTGATCCTCGAGGCGGAGAAATTCCTCAGCGAGCCGTTCGTCTGGGAGGCGCTCAAGCGCGCCCTGCAGTCGCGCAAGCTGAAGATGGAGTCGCCGCTGGCCGACCTCGGCCGCATCGCCACCGTGACCCTCAATCCGGAAACCGTGCCGTTGCAACTCAAGGTGGTGATCATCGGCTCGCGTCAGCTGTACTACGCGCTGCAGGACGCCGATCCGGACTTCCAGGAGATGTTCCGGGTGCTGGTGGATTTCGACGAGGACATCCCCCTGGCCGACGACAGCCTGGAGCAGTTCGCCCAGCTGATGAAGACCCGCACCACCGAGGAAGGCATGGCGCCGCTGAGCGCCGCCGCGGTGGCGCGCCTGGCCACCTACAGCGCGCGCCTGGCCGAACACCAGGGGCGCCTGTCGGCACGCATCGGCGACCTGTTCCAACTGGTCAGCGAGGCGGACTTCATCCGCAACCTGGCCGGTGAAGCGGTCACCGACGCCGACCATATCGAGCGCGCGCTCAAGGCCAAGGCCACCCGCACCGGGCGCGTCTCGGCGCGGATCATCGACGACATGCTGGCCGGCATCATCCTGATCGACACCGCCGGGGCGGCCATCGGCAAATGCAACGGCCTGACCGTGCTGGAAGTCGGCGACTCGGCCTTTGGCGTGCCGGCGCGGATCTCCGCCACCGTCTACCCGGGCGGCTCGGGTATCGTCGACATCGAGCGCGAGGTCAACCTCGGTCAGCCGATCCACTCCAAGGGCGTGATGATCCTCACCGGTTTCCTCGGCAGCCGCTACGCCCAGGAATTCCCCCTGGAGATCTCGGCGAGCATCGCCCTGGAGCAGTCCTACGGTTACGTGGACGGCGACAGCGCCTCCCTCGGCGAGGTGTGCACGCTGATCTCGGCGCTGTCACGCACACCGCTCAAGCAGTGTTTCGCCATCACCGGGTCGATCAACCAGTTCGGCGAGGTGCAGGCGGTCGGCGGGGTCAACGAGAAGATCGAGGGCTTCTTCCGCCTCTGCGAGGCCCGTGGCCTGACCGGTGAACAGGGGGCGATCATCCCGCACTCCAACGTCTCCACCCTGATGCTCGACGAGCGTGTGCTGCAGGCCGTGCGCGCCGGGCAGTTCCATATCTACGCCGTGCGCCATGTGGACGAGGCGCTGAGCCTGCTGGTCGGCGAGGATGCCGGCACGCCGAACGACAAGGGTCAGTTCCCCACCGGCAGCGTGAACGCACGGGTGGTCGAGCGCCTGCGCGAGATCGCCGAGATCGGCATGGGCGAGGAAGACAAGCCCGAGCAGGCCAAGGAAGCGCTCACCGCGGCGCTGCCGGAAAAGCCCAACAAGCCCCGGGCCAAGAAGCCGACGCCGGAGTAGGGCGCCAGGGCGGGCTGATCATTCACTGATCGGCTCGCCCGCCGCCGTTGGGCCGGCAGCATGCAGGGGCTTGCGCACCTGTCATGCACAAGGTTATCCACAGCTTTTGTGTATAAACCTGCCTTTGCCGGCAGGCGCTACGGGTGTAGGCTGCAGGTCTGTCTCTGCGAGGATCGCCGCCATGTCGCGTAGCCTCTGCCTGACCCGTGATTGTCTTGGCGTGACCACCCGTATCGAATGCACGGTGCTGCCCCTGGCGGGGGAGCAAGGCTTGTGGACGCTGATCTGCGTTGCCGGCCTG
>Ga0209371_1000229_pt1 | contig 71827 bp, 82 predicted proteins | sample AgamicAtAmrz_FD_187165 | JGI IMG/M metagenome (GOLD analysis project Ga0209371, IMG submission 187165) | Agave microbial communities from Guanajuato, Mexico - At.Am.rz (SPAdes) (version 2) | ecosystem: Host-associated > Plants > Roots > Rhizosphere | place: Guanajato, Mexico | collected 2012-06-07
GGCGGTTCAAATGGCTGGTGATGCTGGTCACGCTCGGCATCTATTATCTGACGCCTTTCCTGCGCTGGGACCGTGGTCCCTATGCGCCCGATCAGGCGGTGCTGATCGATATCGCCAACCGGCGCTTCTATTTCTTCTTCATCGAAATCTGGCCGCAGGAGTTCTTTTTTGTTGCCGGCCTGCTGGTCATGGCGGGGCTGGGGCTGTTTCTCGTCACATCAGCCGTCGGGCGTGCATGGTGCGGTTACACCTGTCCGCAGACCGTCTGGGTCGACCTGTTTCTGGTGGTCGAACGGGCGATCGAGGGCGACAGGAACGCCCGCATGAAACTGGATGCGGCGCCCTTCACATTTGGCAAATTGCGCAAGCGGGTGCTGAAACATGCGATCTGGCTGGTGATCGGCGTTCTGACCGGTGGCGCCTGGATTTTCTATTTCGCCGACGCGCCGACGCTGGCGATGCAGTTCATGATCGGGCAGGCGCCGATGATCGCCTACTCGACCGTCGCCACGCTGACCGCCACCACCTATGTCTTCGGCGGGCTGATGCGGGAACAGGTTTGCACCTACATGTGTCCCTGGCCGCGCATCCAGGCGGCGATGCTGGATGAGAATTCGCTTGTCGTCACCTATAATGACTGGCGCGGTGAGCCGCGCTCGCGGCACGCCAAGAAGGCTGCGGCAGCAGGGGAGAGCATCGGCGATTGCGTCGATTGCAATGCCTGTGTCGCGGTCTGTCCCATGGGCATCGACATCAGGGACGGGCAGCAGCTGGAATGCATCACCTGCGCGCTCTGCATCGATGCCTGTGACGGGGTGATGGACAAGATCGGCAAGCCGCGCGGGCTGATTGCCTATGCGACGCTGTCCGAATATCAGTCCAACATGGCGCTGGCGACCGGCAATGGCGAATACGCGATCCGCCCCGCCAATGTGCGTGATGAGGACGGCAGTTTCAGCAAGCGCGTCCGCCACTTCAACTGGCGCATCATCTTCCGGCCGCGCACGCTGCTTTATACCGCCATCTGGGCTGCCGTTGGCATCGGCATGCTGTTTGCGCTGGTGACGCGCGAGCGGCTGGCGCTCAATGTCCTGCACGACCGTAATCCGCAATATGTGCTGGAATCGAACGGGTCGATCCGTAACGGCTATACCGTGCGCATTCTCAACATGGTGCCGCAGCCGCGCATAATGAACCTGACGATAGAAGGCCTTCCGAATGCGGTGATGAAGATAAACGGCATGCCGGATACGGCCGCGCGCACCTTCGAGGTGACGGTGGAGCCGGATGAGGCGACGACGCTGAAGGTCTTCGTCACCCTGCCTGGCAAGGATATCGCGCGGACGGCGGAAAACTTCGAATTCATCGTCAGTGATACGGCCGGCCACGAAACGGCCCGCTACGATGCGGTCTTTAATGCTCCGGGAGTGAAAAAATGACAGTCAACAATCGCCAGACATCCGGCTTCGTTTTTACCGGCTGGCACATGCTCGGCGTCATGGTGCTGTTCTTCGGCACCATCATCACCGTCAACATGATTATGGCCTGGAATGCGGTCCACAGCTGGAGCGGGCTCGTCGTGCCCAACACCTATGTCGCCAGCCAGCAGTTCAATGCCAAGGCGGAAGCCGCCAAGGCACGGTCTGCAACCGGCATCAAGGGCAGGCTCGTGGTGAATGAGAAGACCGTGCGTTACGAGGTTTTCCATCCCGATAAAGGCCCGATCGATACGGATACGGTGACGGCGCATTTTCGTCGGCCCGTGGGTGAAAGCCAGAATTTCGACATGGAACTGACCCCGGCCACCACCGGCGTCTTTACCGGCGCACATGACATGCTGCCGGGGCAATGGATCGTCGAGGTTACCGCCGTCAAGGACGGCCGGATCATCGTGCATGAGGGCACGCGTATTGCCGTTATCAGGGGACGTCAATGAGCTGCTGCGCACCGGGGACGGAAGGCTCGCTTCAACTCGGCGAGCCGGTCAATCCACCATCGTCGGAGGAATTGCTGCTGGCGAGCCGCGATCTGGGGCAGGGGCTGCGTCAGACCGATCTCAGCGTGCCGGATGTTTATTGCGGCGCCTGCATCACAACCATCGAGACCGCGCTTAACCGTTTGCCGCAGGTGGAACGGGCGCGGGTGAACCTGTCGTCCAAACGTGTGGCGGTTGTCTGGAGGGAAGAGGTCAATGGCGTCAGGACCGATCCCGCCGAGATTGCCCGTGCAATTCTGTCGACGGGATATCGCACACATCTTTTTGCCAGCGGGCAGGATGCTTCGGACGCGTTGCGCTCGCAGCTGATCAGGGCGGTGGCGCTGTGCGGTTTTGCCTCCGCCAATATCATGCTTCTGTCCGTTTCCGTGTGGTCGGGGGCGGATGCGGCGACGCGCGACATGTTCCACTGGATTTCGGCGATGATTGCCGCGCCGGCGCTGATCTATGGCGGGCGTTTCTTCTATCAATCTGCCTGGAACGCGCTGAAACACGGCCGCACCAATATGGATGTGCCGATCGCGCTTGCTATCACGCTCTCTTATGCCGTTTCGCTGTGGGAAACGATCCATCACGGTGAGCATGCCTGGTTCGACGCGACCGTATCGCTGCTGTTTTTCCTGCTGATCGGCCGCACGCTGGACCATATCATGCGCGACAAGGCGCGCTCGGCCATTGCCGGATTGGCCCGGCTTTCGCCGCGCGGCGCGACCGTCATCGGTGAGGATGGAACGCGGGAATACCGCCAGCTTGCCGATGTTCAACCCGGAATGTCGATTGCGATTGCGGCCGGTGATCGTGTGGCGGTGGATGCCGTGGTCGTCTCCGGCAGCAGCGATCTCGACATGTCCATCGTCAATGGTGAAAGCGCGCCGCGCCGCGTTGCGGCAGGCGACAGCCTGCAGGCCGGCACGCTCAACCTCACCGGTTCGCTCACCGCCCGGGTGACCGCCTCGGCCAGGGATTCCTTCCTGTCGGAAGTGATCGGGTTGATGGAGGCGGCCGAAGGCGGGCGGGCGCGTTACCGCCGTATCGCCGACCGCGCCGCAAGCTATTATTCACCCGTGGTGCATCTTCTTGCGCTGGTTACATTCCTCGGCTGGGGCATTTTGGGCGGGGACTGGAAACAGGCAATGCTGATTGCCATTGCGGTTCTCATCATCACCTGCCCCTGTGCGCTGGGCCTTGCCGTTCCCGTCGTGCAGGTGGTGGCCGCTGGACGGCTCTTCCGGCACGGCATCATGGTCAAGGAAGGCTCGGCCATGGAGCGGCTGGCCGAAATCGACACCGTGCTGTTCGACAAGACCGGCACGCTGACCGTTGGTAAACCGAGACTGGTCGAGACAGGTGATGTGAAGCCGGCCACCATGGCAATTGCGGCGGGACTTGCCGCCCATTCGCGTCACCCTCTCTCGAAAGCCCTGCATGCCGCCTATAACGGTGCCTTGCCGGCCTATGAGGTGGTGCGGGAAATTCCGGGCTCGGGTGTCGAGGCCGAGACGGAAGCCGGCATCTACCGGCTCGGCAATCGCCGTTTCGCCTGCCCGGATGAGGCACGGACCGACAATGGCGATGTGCGGTCGGAAGTGGTGCTGTCGCTCGACGGCCATCAACTGGCAAGCTTCGGTTTCGAGGATAATCCGCGCGCGGGTGCGGTTGCGGCTTTGCGTAATCTCTCAGTGCGGGGCCTGATGCAGGAAATCGTTTCGGGTGACCGGGCCGCCGCCGTCAGCGCCATGGCGCAGCGGCTGGGGATCGGCAACTGGCGTGCGGACCTGTCGCCGAAGGATAAGGCGGCGCGCTGTGCCGGACTTGCCGGCGAGGGTCGCAGGGTGCTGATGGTGGGAGACGGTATCAACGATGCGCCGGCGCTCGCCGCCGCCCATGTTTCCATGGCGCCCGCCACCGCCGCCGATATTGGCCGTCAGGCCGCGGATTTCGTGTTCATGCAGGAGGATCTCGATGCCGTACCTTTTGCGATCGAGACATCGCAGCGGGCCGGAAGGCTTATCCGGCAGAACTTCGCGCTTGCCATCGGTTACAATATCATCGCCGTGCCGATTGCGATTGCCGGTTATGCGACGCCGATGATCGCGGCCATTGCGATGTCGACATCTTCACTGATCGTCGTTGCCAATGCGTTGCGCCTTGCCGGTGCGGCGGAAACCATCCGTCCCCGGAACGACGTAAAAACAGGATTTGCGGGCGAGGGGGCGCAACTGGCATGAACATGCTGATCTATCTCATTCCCGTCGCGCTGTTTCTGGGCGCGCTCGGGCTTTTCGCCTTCCTCTGGTCGGTTCGATCAGGGCAATATGACGATATGGACGGGGCTGCCTGGCGGGTAATCGATGATGGTGATGACCGGCCACGGCCCTCTTGAAGGGGAAGCAAAAGGTCAGTTTTGAACTGGTCTTGACCTGTCGCAAATATGCAAAGCTGACTTGCGTCATCAAAATTTAATCGTTTCAGTCCCGGCTAGCCTTGCCGTTTGTCCATTACAGTGCCACAACACGACCACCTAAAAGCAAGATGGAGGCACATCCGTGGAACAGGCAGAAATCGGTTTGATCGGTCTCGGCGTCATGGGCTCGAACCTGGCGTTGAACATCGCGGAAAAGGGCAACAAGATTGCCGTATTCAACCGAACCCCGGAAGTTACACGAAAATTCTACGCCGATGCGGGCGAACTGCAGGGCCAGATCATTCCCTGCGAAACCATCGAGGAATTTGTCGCTGCAATTCGTCCTCCGCGCCCGATCATCATCATGATCAAGGCCGGCGATCCGGTTGACCAGCAGATGGAAATCCTGAAGCCCCATCTCGCCAATGGCGACATCATGATCGACGCCGGCAATGCTAATTTCCGCGATACGATCCGTCGTTTCGACAATCTGAAGGATAGCGGCCTGACCTTTATCGGCATGGGCGTTTCCGGCGGTGAAGAAGGCGCGCGTCACGGACCGTCGATCATGGTCGGCGGCACCGAGGATAGCTGGAAGCGTGTCGAGAAGGTGCTGACCTCCATTTCCGCCAAGTATAATGACGATCCGTGCGTGGCATGGCTCGGCAATGACGGCGCCGGCCACTTCGTCAAGACCATCCATAACGGCATCGAATATGCCGACATGCAGATGATTGCCGAAATCTACGGCATCCTGCGTGATGGCCTTGGCATGAGCGCCGTCGAAATCGCCGATGTCTTCGCTGAATGGAACAAGGGCCGCCTGAATTCCTACCTGATCGAAATCACCGAGAAGGTTCTGCGCGCCGCAGATCCCATCACCGGCAAGCCGATGGTCGATCTGATCCTCGACAAGGCCGGCCAGAAGGGCACCGGCAAGTGGTCGGTCATCGAGGCGCAGAACATGGGCGTCGCCGCAACCGCCATCGAGGCGGCCGTGGCTGCCCGGATTCTCTCCTCGCAAAAGGATGAGCGTGAAGCTGCCGAGAAGATCTTCGGCCTGCCGACCCTTGCAGCGGCACCGGCTGACAAAAAGGCCTTCATCGCCGATCTGGAAAGCGCGCTTCTGGCCGCCAAGGTCGGTGCTTATGCGCAGGGCTTCGCCATCATGTCGGCCGCTTCGAAGGAGTTCAACTGGAACCTGCCGATGCCGACGATCGCCCGCATCTGGCGCGCCGGCTGCATCATCCGTTCGGAATTCCTCGATGAGATCACCTCGGCCTTCACCAAGGATCCGCATGTGGCCAACCTCATCGTGACACCTGCCTTCGCCGCCATCGTCAAGGATACCGATGCGCCGCTGCGCCGCGTGGTTTCCTACGCCGTGCTCTCCGGCCTGCCGGTTTCGGCACTGGCTTCGGCACTCGGCTATTTCGATGCCTATCGCCGCGGCCGCGGCAGCGCCAACCTCATTCAGGCGCAGCGCGACTTCTTCGGCGCGCATGGTTTCGAACGCACCGACGGTGTGGACAAGCCGCACGGTCCATGGGGCAGCGGCGCCGACATTTTCTGATCGGCTGAAACGACAAACGACAAAAGGCCCGCGCAAGCGGGCCTTTTTCATTTCATTGATACTTGGATTAACGGGCGGCGGCGAGGCCGACGATGAGGCCGCTGACGGCGTTGATCAGCAGGAACTGGTTGTCGACGCGGACCCAGCGCTGGTCGCGGCGCGGTTCTGCAAGGTGGTAACGGCGGTAGTCACGGCGGTCCACCATGTTGCGACGCTCACGGGCCGAGAGGCGCTGGCCGCGATCCCAGCGGTGCTTCTTGACGATGACTTTCTTGGTGGTGACCTGACGCTCGACGGTGACGCCGCGATGGCGATCGTCGTGGCGGCTCTGGGCCTGTGCCATCGGAGCTGCAAGAACTGTGGCTGCCAGAAGAATGGTGACGAACTTTTTCATGGAAGTTTCCTCTCGGGTTTCGATGAGGAGAACTTACGAATAAACGAATGAACGGAAACTGAATTTAAAATTACATTTATGTAATGGTTGTTAATGCTTAGGGGCGGGAGTTAATCTTTTGTTTTGAGTTTCTTGGCGCAAGTTTCGGAGCGTGCAGGCCGCCCGGCGTAACCGGGCGACCTTTTTTGTATCAGACCCGTTCGGCGGATTTTGCCCAGAGGTTGATATCCGCATCCCTGGCGTAACGATCGATTTCCGCCAGCTCCTCGGTGGAGAACTCGGCATTGTCGAGCGCCTTGACGCAATCCTCGACCTGTTCAACACGGCTTGCGCCGATCAGCGCCGAGGTGATGCGGCCGCCACGCAGAACCCAGGCAATCGCCATCTGGGCCAGCGTCTGGCCGCGGCGTTCGGCAATGCTGTTGAGGGAGCGGATGTTTTCAACATTGCGCTCGTTGAGGAAGGCCGGGTTCAGCGACTTGCTCTGCGATGCACGGCTGCCATCCGGCACGCCGCCGAGATATTTCGTCGTCAGCATGCCCTGCGCCAGCGGTGAGAAGACGATGGAGCCGATGCCCAGCTCTTCCAGCGTATCGACGAGACCGTCTTCCTCGATCCAGCGGTTGATCATCGAATAGCTCGGCTGATGGATGATACAGGGCGTGCCGAGGTCCTTGAGGATGGCGGCGGCCTCGCGGGTGCGCTTCGAATTATAGGAGGAAATGCCGACATAAAGCGCCTTGCCCGAGCGCACGATCTGGTCCAGCGCGCCGCAGGTTTCCTCAAGCGGTGTGTTGGGGTCGAAACGGTGGGAATAGAAAATATCGACATAGTCCAGCCCCATGCGCTTCAGGCTTTGGTCGCAGGAAGAGATCAGATATTTGCGGCTGCCCCATTCGCCATAGGGGCCGGGCCACATGTTGTAACCGGCCTTGGAGGAGATGATCATCTCGTCGCGATAGCCGGCGAAATCCGTCTTCAGGATTTCACCGAAGGCAGTTTCGGCGCTGCCGGGCGGCGGGCCGTAATTGTTGGCGAGATCGAAATGGGTGATGCCGAGATCGAAGGCACGGCGGCAAATGGCCTGTTTCGTCTGGTGCGGCGTATCGTTGCCGAAATTGTGCCAGAGCCCCAGCGAAATCGCCGGCAGTTTCAGGCCGGTCTTGCCGCAATGATTGTATTTCATGGACGCGTATCGGTTTTCGGCCGGTTGCCAAACCATGGGTCTTCCTCCACTTGCTGATGACTGGCTGCCGGAGAACCCGGCAACCCTTTGAACCGATGGAAACAGGTGCGGGCGCACCTGTCATTCCCGAGAGGGATGGTTATGCCTTTCTCCGCATCGTTTCAATGCCGGGATTGGGCGGGGATTGGCAGGAATGAAGATCGAAGATGCGGAAATGTGGCTGGGGGCCATCCGCCTTCGGGGTGAAGATGATGCGGCGCGTTTCACCGGCGGAAAGATCGAACAGATTGTCCGAATATCGCCCCGGCTGGTCCGCCTCCAGCATGACGAAGAGGGCGAGACCGGCGGCGGTGACATCGATTTCAAACTGACCGTTCTTCAGCGGCCCGACTGACAGATCCAACCCGGCGGGCTGAAGCTCCAACGCCTTGTAGGTGTCGCGCACGTGATGGCCTTCCCCGGTCATGCCGTTGGAGGCAATGAAGCTCCACGCAAGGATGGCGCCATCCGGCAGGCTGTCCATGTCGATTTCGGTCAGCGTCGCGGCCTTATCCGTCGCGCATGTGCCGTTGGCGGATTTCAGCGGCACGCGGTTGCCGTCCATGGTCAGCGCAACGACGTTCATGTCGATCTCGACATCTTCCGCCGTGTCGTTGACCATGGAAAAGCTCACCTGTCGTCCATCCCTGGAGGGAATGGCCGAGACCGTGACCGGCTGGAAGAACCGTCGGGCGGCATAATGCAGCGCCTTCCAGCCGCCGCCATAATCGAGGCTCGACCATGAGGCGACTGGCCATGTGTCGTTCAGCTGCCAATAAAGCGTGCCCATGCAATGGGGTTTCAGCGAGCGCCAGTAATCGACAGCCGTGCGGATGGCCAGCGCCTGCTGGACCTGGCTCAGATAGACGAAGTTCTCGAAATCCCTGGGGAAGCGGAAATAACGGAACATGGTGCCGGCGATCCGTTCATTGCCGCCGACATTCTTCTGGTGCAGTTCGATGACCGGCGAGGCGATGTTCATGTCCCTGTCTTCTGCATAGGTGCGGATGACGGGCATGGATGTATAGGACTGGAAGCCGAATTCGGAGCAGAAACGGGGTTTGACCGACCGGTAATTGTCGAACGACTTATTCTCGTGCCAGACGGACCAGTAATGCATGTCGCCGGAACCATCCGCGTGCCATGCATCGCCGTAATCGAGATAACCCGACGCGGGGCTCGATGGCCACCAGAGCGCTTCGGGGGCGGCTTTTTTCAGGGCCCGTTCGATGGTGCGGTTCAGACGATCATAGGCGACGAGATAGCGGTCGCGATTGTTGCGGGATTCATCGAACCAGGTCAGCGCGCCCACCAGCTCGTTATCGCCGCACCACAGCGCGATGGAGGCATGCGAGGACAGGCGTTTCACTTGGTAATCGACCTCGTGTTCGACATTGTCGAGAAAGTCCTCGCTGCAGGGATAAAGATTGCAGGCGAACATGAAATCCTGCCAGACCAGAAGGCCGAGACGATCGCAGAGATCGTAGAACCAGTCTTCTTCATAGAACCCGCCGCCCCAGACGCGGATCATGTTCATGTTGGCCTCGACCGCGGAGCAGAGGAGGTCTTCGGTCTTTTCCCGGCTGGTCAGCGAATGGAGCGCATCTGCCGGAATCCAGTTGGCGCCGCGGCAGAAGATTTCCCGGCCGTTGATGCGGAAGGCGAAACGGCTGCCCGCTTCATCCTTGTCGGTCAGTAGTTCGATGGTCCTGAAGCCGATCTGGCGGGTGACGGTCTCGTCGGGCAATTCCACCGTCAGCCTGTAGAGTGTCTGCTCACCACTGCCGGCCGGCCACCAGAGTTGCGGATTTTCCACGAAGAAGACGTGGCGCACCACCGTCTCGCCCGCGCCGACGCCGCAATCGAGCCGCAGTCTTTCATCGTTGAGGGAGAGGTAGACCGGCAGGCTTGCCGGGCCTTCGGCAAACAGCGTCACGGCCACATGCAACTCAACGCCGCCTTCGACATGATGCTGCGAGGTGACGACATGCTCGATGCGGGCCGTATCGAGGCGTTTCAGCAGGATTTTGCCGTAAAGCCCAAGCGGCGCAATGGCAATGTTCCAGTCCCAGCCAAAATGGCATTGCGGCTTGCGCAACATGTTGCCATTGGCGATCGGCGAATTGCCGGGGTGATAGGGAATATAAAAGGGCTGCCGCGCCTGCCGTTCCGCGCCGGCCGCGATGTTGGAATGGAAATGGATGCGGATGGTGTTTTCACCCGGCCGCACAGCGCGCGAAATATCGGGGCGGTAACGGCGGAAGCAATTGTCGGCACTCAGGACCGGGATGTCGTTGACGAAGACGATGGCGACGGTGTCGAGGTAATCGATATCGAGATACCAGCTGGCATCCGCCTCATCGAGAATGAATGTGCGCTCGAGAATCCAGTCCTGCTGCGCGACCCATTGCACCGCCTTCTCATTCGCGCCGTGATAGGGATCTGGAATGATGCCCGCATTTTTGAGCGCGGTGTGAATATCGCCCGGTACGGAAAGCTGGGTGGCGTGGTCTCCTTCCACCGAGGTCAGGCGCCAGGACCCGGCCAGATCGATGAGGGTTTCGGGCGAGGAAGAAGAAATCATAATCGGACCCTGCATAATATGAATTCGAAGAAGACTGGCCTGCATCATGGTGCAGGCTTGTGTCAGAATCTGGGGAGAATGGATGCTCGCAAAGCGGCTGCCTCACATTTATCCGGCTTTGCGATTTCCGCCCTTCGGCAACGTTACCGTAAAACAATCGTTCCGTCATTCCTTTGAGTGGGAATCAGTAACATGAAAAATGCCGGGGAACGCCGGGTCTTGACAATGACGTTGTCTCGCTCAGTAATTCGTTAGTTTTATCATTTTATATTAGTATTTTATGTCAGTTTTCTAATCTGAATAATTAGGATTTTCATCCAATGATATCCGAACTTTAGGCCCCGGAAGAACAGGGTCGCAGTCGGGAAATATTTTCCGGACCTATATCGTTTTAGCTGAATTGGCGGATAGTCGGACGAACTGGCCTTTGAATGCCGACCTTTGCCTTTGCAACAGCGCAAAAGCTATCTATGATTATCGTTCGGTAAAGCGTGGCGAAATGACATGAACGATACTGGCAAATCCGGCAGGGACGACATACCCGCGACCACGGGCGAGCGTCCGACCTTGAAGACAATCGCCTATATGACGGGTCTCGGCATCACCACCGTCTCGCGCGCGCTGAAGGATGCGCCCGATATCGGTGCTGAAACCAAGGAGCGCGTGCGGCTGATCGCCCGGCAGATCGGCTACCAGCCAAACCGCGCCGGGGTGCGCCTTCGCACCGGCAAGACCAATGTGATCGCCCTTGTGCTGAGCGTCGATGAAGAACTGATGGGTTTCACCAGCCAGATGGTGTTTGGCATCACCGAGGTTCTTTCCACCACACAATATCATCTGGTCGTGACGCCCCACATCCATGCCAAGGATTCCATGGTGCCGATCCGCTATATTCTCGATACCGGTTCGGCGGATGGGGTCATTATTTCGAAGATCGAGCCCAACGATCCGCGCGTTCGGTTCATGACCGAGCGTAACATGCCCTTCGTTACCCATGGGCGCTCCGATATGGGTATCGACCATGCCTTTCATGATTTCGACAATGAGGCCTATGCCTATGAGGCGGTCGAGCGGCTGGCGCAATGCGGACGCAAAAGGATCGCCGTCGTCGTGCCGCCATCGCGGTTTTCGTTCCACGATCACGCCCGCAAGGGTTTCAACCGGGCGATCAGGGATTTCGGCCTTAGCGAATTTCCGCTGGATGCCATCACCATCGAAACGCCGCTCGAAAAAATCCGCGATTTCGGCCAGCGGCTGATGCAATCCGATGACCGTCCCGACGGCATCGTTTCGATCAGCGGCAGCAGCACCATTGCGCTGGTGGCCGGTTTCGAAGCGGCAGGTGTGAAAATCGGCGAAGATATCGATATCGTTTCGAAACAGTCCGCCGAGTTCCTGAACTGGATCAAGCCGCAGATCCACACCGTCAATGAGGATATCAAGCTGGCGGGCAGGGAGCTTGCGAAGGCCCTTCTGGCGCGCATCAACGGCGCGCCGCCGGAAACCCTGCAGAGCATCAGCAGTCCTGTCTGGTCTTCGATGGCGCCGAAGCCGTAACGAGCCGCTTTGCGATTGATGGCGCGACGTCTCTACCAGCGATTGTCGCGGCTCTTTTCCTTATGTGTTACTTTATATTTCAATCGCAAGTAACTGGTTTAAAATATGTATTATTCCAGTCATCCACGCTTCGGCCGTATTCCGGTTCAAAGCCGGAATGACGGAGCCGGGGCGTGAGGGGCGGCAATGCGCATCAGGACAGGCAATCCTTCAGCGAGCCTGCAATGCCGCGCATCAGCTTGAAATAGAGGTCCGGGCCGGGTTCCAGTGTCGCTGCCTCCGGATCGAGCGTCGCCGACTTTGCGGCGGTGCCTTCGGTAATGACCGAAATCAGCTTCGGCTCGAATTGCGGTTCAGCAAAAACGCAGGTTGCGCCGAGCTGGCGAACCTTTTCCTGCATCTGCTTGACGCGGTCCGCACCGGGCAGGGTTTCGGGGCTGACGGTGATCGACCCCGCCGTCTTCACGCCGTAACGATGCTCGAAATATTGATAGGCATCGTGGAAAACGATGAAGGGCTTGTCCTTCACCGGCTTGATCGTTTCCCTGAGTTCGGCATCGAGCGCATCGAGGTCGTCGATCAGTTTTTTGGTGTTGGCCTGATAGGTCGCGGCATTGCCGGCATCGGCGGCGATCAGCGCGGTTTCTATCGTCTGCGCCATCGCCTTGGCATTGGCGGGATCGAGCCAGAGATGGGTATCGTATGCGCCGTGGTCGTGGTCCTCGTGACCCTCCGCATGGTCGTGTCCATGATCGTGCGCGCCTTCCTCTTCAGCATGGCCGTCATGCGCCTCGTGGCCTTCATCGCCATGGTCATGTGCTTCAAACGGGCCGCCTTCGCGGAAGGGCAGCTTTTCCAGACCCTTTGCGTCTTCCAGTTCCACCACGGTTGCCTTGCTGGCAAGCGCTTCGAGCGGCTTTTCCAGGAAGGCTTCCAGTCCCGGCCCCACCCAGAAGACCACATCGGCCTTTTCGAGTTTGCGCGCATTGGACGGTCTGAGATTATAGGTATGTGGGGAGGCCGCGCCGTCGACGATGAGCTGCGGTTCGCCGACGCCCCGCATGATGGCGGCGACGAGGGAATGGACGGGCTTGATCGAGACCACGACATCGGGCGCAGCGGTGGCGCCGGAAGCGGCGGCCGCTATTGCCACCGATGCCATGAGCGGGATCAGAAACGATTTCATGAAATGCACTCCACTTGAAGAAGTATAGTTATGTTATTACATTTATTGCGTAACTCTATAACGTATGCAATAGCGGTAAGCAACATCGCCGAACGGACAATCCCATGCTTCATTCCGCCGCCCATCGGGGCAAAGAGATACTGGTTTCCCTTGCCAATGCCGGCGTGCAGCGCAACGGCCGCTGGCTGGTGCGCGGTGTGGAATTTTCCGTCAGCAAAGGCGAGATCGTTACGCTGATCGGCCCGAACGGTTCCGGCAAATCCACCAGCGCGAAAATGGCGATCGGCGTGGTGAAGCCGACCGAGGGCGAGGTTTCGCGCATTGCCGGTCTGAAGGTCGGTTATGTGCCGCAGAAGCTTTCCGTGGACTGGACCATGCCGCTTTCGGTGCGGCGGCTGATGACGCTGACCGGGCCGCTGCCAGCCCGCGAAATCGACGCGGCGCTGAATGCGACGGGCATTGCGCATCTCGCCAATGCGGAAGTGCAACACCTTTCCGGCGGCGAGTTCCAGCGCGCGCTTCTCGCCCGCGCCATCGCCCGCAAACCAGATCTGCTGGTTCTTGACGAGCCCGTGCAGGGCGTCGATTTTTCCGGCGAGATCGCGCTCTATGATCTGATAAAAAATATCAGAAATTCAAATAATTGCGGAATTCTGTTAATCTCGCATGACCTGCATGTGGTGATGGCCGAAACCGACACCGTCATATGCCTGAACGGCCATGTCTGCTGCCGTGGCACGCCGCAGGCGGTGAGCCAGAGCCCGGAATATATGCGGCTGTTCGGCGGCGCCGCAGCCAAGGCGCTTGCCGTTTATAGCCACCATCACGATCATACCCATCTGCCCGATGGCCGGGTGCGGCACGCGGATGGTTCGGTGACCGATCATTGCCACCCCGAAGATGGGCACCACCATATGCATGACCACGGCCACCATCACGACAGCCATCACGAATGCGGCTGCGGGCATGAGCATGAGCACGAGGATCACACGGCACCCAGCCAGCGGCAGGGAGAGCGCCATGTTTGACGATTTCTTCGTTCGCGCCATGGTCGCCGGTATCGGCGTTGCGCTCACTGCCGGTCCCCTTGGCTGTTTCGTCGTCTGGCGTCGCATGGCCTATTTCGGCGATACGATGGCGCATTCGGCGCTGCTCGGCGTCGCGCTGTCGCTGCTGTTGCAGCTCAACCTCATTGTCAGCGTCTTTCTGGTGGCGTCGGCCGTGTCGATCCTGCTGCTCTTCTTGCAACGGCGTCAGGCGCTCTCCGCTGATGCGCTGCTTGGCATCTTGTCCCATTCGGCGCTGGCGATCGGTCTCGTCATCGTCGCTTTCATGAGCTGGGTGCGCATCGATCTCGTCTCGTTCCTGTTCGGCGATATTCTCGCCGTCACCCGCAGCGATATCGCCCTGATCTGGGGCGGCGGGCTGGTGGTCATCGTCTCCATGGTGTTCCTGTGGCGGTCGCTGCTTGCCTCCACCGTCAATACGGAGCTGGCCGAGGCCGAGGGGCTGAACCCGGAGCGTGCAAAGCTGATCTTCACGCTATTGATGGCACTGGTGATCGCCATTGCCATGAAGGTGGTCGGCATCATGCTCATCACGTCGTTGCTCATCATACCGGCGGCGACTGCCAGACGTTTTTCCGCCACGCCCGAGGTGATGGCGGTGGTGGCTTCGCTGATCGGTACGGTCGCCGTTGTCGGCGGCCTGTTCGGCTCGCTCAGTTACGATACACCGTCCGGCCCATCCATCGTGGTTGCCGCGGTGATCCTCTTCGTTATAAGCCTGTTGCCGGCGCCGGGTTTTTCCCGCGCCGCGGATGAAGGAGGCAAATCATGAATGCGCAGACCCAGCAGAACCTCACCAAGAACCAGTCGCTGGTCATGAATGCCCTCTCAAACGCGCATCAGCCGCTCAGCGCCTATATGATCCTCGACAAGCTGCGGGATGAGGGTTTTCGTGCGCCGCTGCAGGTTTACCGGGCGCTGGAAAAGCTTGTGGAGTTTGGTCTCGTGCACCGGCTCGAGAGCCTCAACGCCTTCGTTGCCTGCACCCACACGCAGGCTGAGTGCTGCTCGCACCACCATGGCACGGTGGCTTTCGCCATCTGCGAATCCTGCGGGCAGGTGACGGAATTCCACGATCATGAAATCGACCACCGCCTGGAGCGCTGGGTGAAGGACAGCAAGTTCAAGGCGGAAAAGACCACCATTGAAATTCGCGGCCTCTGCGCCGCCTGCTCGGCTTAATCTCATGGCAGGGCGGGCGTGGATGCCCGCCGTTTCCTATCCTTCGATGATCGCCAGATCTTTCGAAAAACGCTTCCAGTTTTCGATGTATTTCTCCGCCGAGCGGCGCAGCCCCGCGGCGGCCTCATCATCCAGCGTGCGGATCGCGCGCGCCGGCGAGCCGACAATCAGGGAATTGTCCGGAAATTCCTTGCCCTCCGTCACCAGCGCATTGGCGCCGACGAGGCAGTTGCGGCCGATCTTCGCGCCATTCAGGATCGTCGCGCCCATGCCGACGAGCGAATTGTCGCCAATGGTGCAGCCATGCACGATGGCATGGTGGCCGATGGTGCACATTTCGCCGATGACGGCGGGAAAACCGGGGTCGCTATGCACCATCACGCCTTCCTGAATATTGGTGCCGCGCCCGATGCTGATCGGCTCGTTATCGCCGCGCAGCGTCGCGCCGAACCAGATGCCGACATCTTCACCGAGCGTGACCGAGCCGATGACATTGGCATCGGGCGCCACCCAGTAGCGATGAGGGGCAGGGGTTTGCGGCACTCGGTCGGCAAGGCGGTAAAGCGGCATGGTGGTCTCCTCACTTTTGTTTTTTTGACGGCCTCAGGCAACCGTCACGCCCAGCGTGCCGACACCCTCGACGCCGCATTCGATGCGGTCACCACGTACGATGGGGCCGACGCCGGCCGGCGTGCCGGTCATGATGACGTCACCGGCGGCAAGCGTGAACAGCTTGGAAAGCTCGGCAATCACTTCCGGCACCTTCCAGATCATCTGGGCAAGATCGCCCGTCTGCTTGCGTTCGCCATTGACGTCAAGCCAGATCGCACCAGTAGTGGGATGGCCGACCCTGTCTGCGGGAACGATGGGGGAGACCGGTGCGGAATATTCGAAGGCCTTCGCGCCTTCCCAGGAGCGGCCCATCTTCTTCAGGCCGTCCTGCAGGTCGCGACGTGTCATATCTATGCCGACGGCGTAACCCCAGACATGGTCCAGCGCCTCGGAAGCCGGGATATCGGCACCGCCGCTTTTCAGAACCACGACACATTCGACTTCATAGTGCACATTCGATGATAGCGGCGGGTAGGGGAAATCCTGACCGGCGGGCAGCAGATTGTCCGGGTTCTTCTGGAAATAAAACGGCGGCTCGCGCGAGGGGTCGTGGCCCATCTCAATGGCGTGATCGGCATAATTGCGGCCGACGCAATAGACCCGCCGTACGGGGAACAGATCGTCCGTGCCTTCAACGGGCAGGAGAACGGGTTTCGGAGCGGGGATGACGGTGGCGGCCATGTGGATTTCCTGTCGTCTTTTTCGGTGCAATTCTTGTCCCGCGATTCCGGAGCGATTTCCAGTTCAAAATGACCCCGGCTGCAAAACTGGCTTTTTACGGTCCTTTGCTGTAGAAGCCGGCGCAAAGAGGTTAATCCATGTACAGACAAGCGCTTTCAAGCGGCGAAAAAATCTTCGCCGTGGCCCCCATGATCGACTGGACCGATTAGGCTTCATACTAGGGCGTGTAGGGGTGTTGTTGTACCTCTCGTCGTACCGCATTTTATGACAACGCTGGCGATGCGGTGACAAAATCCGATATTTTTTACAAATGCGTCAAACAATTTATTGCTGCCGCGGACAAATAAATCAGTCGAAAAATTTGTAAAACGCGTCTACATTCCTGTTGTCGAAATTGTGGTGTTTCGACATCGGCGGGGCGATGCCCGCCAAGACGCAGCGCCAGGAAGACTGGCTCACCGGCGCTAAGCGCCGTCAACCTAACTCGGCATCAGTCCGAAGCCGAACCTTCTCAAAAAAACATCGATAGATTTTGCGTCCAGATTCCGTCTGGCGCCGAGGAGAAACCATGCGATTGAACACTACCGAAGCAGCAACCTACCTCAGGATGTCGCCGTCCTGGCTTAATAAGACGCGCCTAAACGGCACAGGTCCGGTTTACATGAAAACCGGCGGCCGCGTTCAATACGAAACAACCGACTTAGACGACTGGCTTCGCAGATCTCGTCGAACCGCCGTTTATGACTTCGCGAACGACAGCGTTCGGGCGAGGGCAGCCGCATGATCGACCACGGGACACTTATGTCCATGCAAACCAGGCCCGCAAAATTAAGCAACGGGTACAAGGCTGCCATAAAAGCACTGCGGTCGTGCGCGCGATCGTATTCACCAGAACGTTACGCCGCTGCAATGGCGGCCCTCCAGTTCGTTATAGAAAACGACGAGGTAGAGGGCGTGCCCAACTCGGTTGATGCCTTCTTCGACTACAGCAAGATCGCAGGAGACAACACCCTTATGAGGCTGTCCGCCAAGGTTGATGAGCTGCACAGCGGCGCGCAGGAGGCAGCATGACCGATCGTTCTTCAGAATTCGCCAAGTTCCTTATCGAGGAATATCGGGATATTCCCGAGCAGCACCGCCCCAGTGTCGTCCGAGATCGTTTTCCCGATATCGACCACGCTGCCTTCATGCGTGGGTTCGCCATCGCGGAAGAACTCGCCGTTGCGGATGCTCTGATCGCGGCCGCCTAACCACCCTCACATTCACCGACAAACAGCAACCTGCAGGCGGGCGTCGGCAGGAGCGCACCATCTATTACACCACAAGAGGAGAACCCAGTGATTTACGACGTCGCAGCAATTCCAACGCACTATAACAGCGTCCAATTCCGATCCCGCTTGGAGGCCCGGTGGGCCGCATTTTTCGACCTAATTGGATGGAAGTGGGATTACGAACCCCTGGATTTCCACGGATGGACGCCAGACTTCCTCATCAAGGGTAAAGTTCCGGCGCTGGTTGAAGTGAAGCCAGTCTACTTCAGCGAATTTGAAACACTGTCAATCGAACAAGCCAAGGTGGCCGCAGGTAAAGCATTCCGCACGGCCTCGAACCGAAGAACGGATCCGCAATTCGAAATCATGGTCCTCGGCGCCGGGCCTTTTCGGAGCGAGGGTACTTGGGCTCTCGGCGTGATGGCCCTGGAGCGGCAGTTGGGGAGTGCTGACATTGCGGAACTTCACGACGGCTATCGCCAGAATGCGCTGGATTACGCAGCGCGGTTCGGCAGCTTTCAGTATCGCATCGGTGGGCAGCATGACGGGGATCATCACATCAAGCGGATTGAGCGTGATCGCCCCATAGACCTTTGGAAAGAGGCCGGAAACAAAGTCCAATGGCGTCCTCACCGTTTGCAAGAGGTGGCTGCGTGAGCCTCTCCATACAATCAATCGAGCCGGTCGAAAGGCCGGCATCGTTTCCAGGCGCCGCTCGGACAATTGCGAAGTTCACGGTCGAGCTCGACGGCGTTCGATTATTTGGACTGCTGCTTCGTGAGCGGACCGACGGCTCACGTGTAACTGTCGCGCCAAATATTGGAGGTCGCCACTCGGTGACATTCCGCCGCGATATCGCAGAGCAATTAACAGCAGCAGCTTCAAATGCACTCGGAGGCCGAATTGCCGAAACTTCCAAAAATACAGATCGCTGATACCATCCGATCCTTCGATGAGGCTGCTATTCGTGAACACGTCGGAATGCTGCACCAACTCGCAAATGGCCTTTCCGGTAAATTCGTGGTCTCGACATTCTTCGCGAATCCTGCCGGCGAAGACAAGGCCGGTGGAGTGATTAGCCACCACTCGGTTGGCGATGTCGACGGTACAGTGGACGCTGTCATGGCGCACGCTGAAACGCCGAACGCAAACACATACATTTGCCCGAACCTTATGCGACCGACACTTGAGCGAGGAAAGAAGGGCGGGGAAAGCGACGTAGTCGCAGTTCTGGCACTCGTAGCAGATATGGACGACGACACGGGCAGGTCCGGCACCATGCCGGTTGACCCGAACTATGTCGTCGAGAGCTCTCCGGGAAACTTTCAGTGTTTCCTACTTCTCGACACGCCGTTGTCTGCTGCCGATGCAAAACCACTGGCTCGGTCGCTAAAGGTCGCCGCGAATGCCGATCACTGTACTGTAGACATGGCACATGTCTGGCGCGTGCCTGGCACTTTGAATTGGCCGAACGCTAAGAAGCTTGCCCGCGGGCGCCATTCCGATCCGGCACCAGTGAACATCGCTGAATTGTGGGACGGCGAAGTCACAAACGTCGAAAACCTTCGCATCGCGCTACAAGCGTGGTCGGCGACGGAAACTTCGTCATCGAGTGTGACCATCGGCGAGCTGCCGAAGGCGTGCGATGTTCAAGTGGGTGAGACGTCTGCGGAAATGCTGGCCGCTGATGACGTCGGCGATCGTTCGGCACACGCCGCCAAGGTGGTAGAGCAATTGGCATTTGACGGCCTGGCGGCTGAGCAAGCGTGCGCGGCATTCCTGGCAGCTACCGGTGATTGGTTCGCCCGCTACGAAGGAAAAGATGCAGCGGCGGATTTTGCCCGACTTTGGGGAAAATTCGGTGCTCACCATGCAGAGGAGCGTAGGGCGGGAGCCGCGGCGGTTGCGGGTTTGGTGGCCAAGCGGACGGGAAAAGACCTCGTTGCCGCTAACGACAACTTGCCGAACGGTCCAACGTTTAGCATATTCGATTGGACGGTCGATCGCTTCAAAGGGGAGCCCCCCAAAGTCGAGTATCTCGTCGACGGCGTGATGCCCGCCGGCGTGCCTGGAATGGTATCTGCGATGGGCGACACCGGTAAATCGTACGCCATGCTGGAACTGCATCGACGCGTGTCCTTTGGCTCCAGTGTCTACGACGCCCCGATTTTCGGTGGAAAGGTACTGGCGCGTGGCACCTCGGTAATGATTACCAGTGAAGACGACGCCAACGAAGTTCACCGCCGCATCGCCGCTTTGGACTACCGCGAACACAGGTTTTCCGAACTCGGTCGAAAGATGATTGTTGTCCCTCTGCCTTCGGCTGGAGGTGCTCAGGCATTCTGGGCGGACGATAAAAAGAAAGGCCTGCGCGAGACCGATAACTACCGTCGTATTTGCGAGCAGCTATCTCAGATCGATGATCTCCGGCTGGTGACATTTGACCCACTGGCCAGCTTTGCACACCTGCCGCTCAATGAAGATCCGGCTGCTGGACAGTTTGTCTGCACATCGCTCTCGCGGCTGGCGACCGAGACCGGTGCCACAGTGCTGGTTGCTCACCATATGCGCAAAACGCAGAAACCGATCGAGAACCTGTCTGACGCGCGGGACAGCATTCGCGGCAGCACGGCTTTGGTTGACGGCCTTCGCCTGGCATACGCTATGTGGCCTGCAGAAGAGGCGAGGGCGCGAAAGGTGTGCAAGACGGTTGGCGTCGAGTTCATGCCGGGGAAAGTGGTACTGGGCGGCGTCGTCAAGACTAACGGAGCGGCCCGGCGCGTCATCTCAACGTATGTGCGGAATGACCACGGCCTGCTTGTCGACAAGACTGCGCAGCTGGGTTCGGCAACGCCTCCTACTGGAGATTTAATCGGCGCCCTTGTCGTCACGATCGAGGCGGCGGCAAACGCTGGATCGCCTTTCACTAAGACTGGCGCAAGCGGCGTTTTCGAGATGCGGGAGCGACTTCCGGACGAGTTGAGGGGGTTGTCGAAATCTCGGCTTCACCGACTTGTGGACGACGCTCTCGATATGGGGAAGATCGTAAAAGCAGCCGCCAAGGGTGAAAAAACGGCAAAATGGCTGGATGTTCCAGGTGGTCACTTTGCGATTGGTTTTGGTTCATTCACGACTGGTGCAGCGCGGATTTGAACGAAAGGGGCGGTCGTGAGGCCGCCCCTTTCAGCTATGCGGGTCTGACGCCCGCGGCAATTTGCTTCGCCTTGACGGCCGCTATTTTCGCCGGACGGACGAAAAGTCGATCCAGTAGATCAAGCGTCAAATCCTCAAGGGCCTCGGCCTCGTCCTTTGTGTAAGGGTCAACGTCGTGCGTCGCATCGTTTCCGTCCAGGGCGGCAACGTCAGCAAGTTCGACGATGTCTTGATCCAGTACACCCATTTCCCCAAGGGACTTGATCCGCACACGCAGTGCTTGCGCCGGCTGTTTCCCCTCAAGCCGAGCATCGTGCGTGTAGATATGCTTTGTTGCGACGTCCAGAGTCTTCCGGAACATTGCACCGGAGGCTTCATACCACGTCATCTGCCGGCACGCGTTGGCCTCTTTGAAGAGGTCGGCGATTCGTGTAGGGATGTGTTCGCTCAAAACAGTTGTGGTGGTTGCGATGCGTACAGCAACGTCACCAAGTCGATTGCCAGAGAAGTTGGAGATGTTGCCTTTATACTCGACAGCTAGTTTGTTGCCCTGTTGCGGGCTGATCCATTGATAAATGGAGAACTTCTGACAATCTGCGCACGCACCGACGACTTCATGATAGCTCGTTCTCGACTGGACGATCGTTTCTCCATGGACGTGGTGAGTGATGTTTTTCACGCCGCAACGAACGCAATCTCTAACAAAGAAGCCCATTTCGTTCCCGTTGTTTTACAAATCACTGGTGGAAAATAGACGTTCTCAGGTTGCGTTACAAGAAGAACGAAAAATTCAGATGGTGTTCTCAATGTTGTCCATCGGAACTTCCTCACCACGTCGAAGGTAGTACGCCCATGGCTGCGTTGAGCGCCGCAGCATTGTCGTCAATCACCAGTCTGATGACGGTGCAGAGAGGCAAAGGAAGATTGGCTCAGAGATGCGCCGGCCTTCCTTTATCCCTGTGACCTCGCTACTAGTTTTTCAGTGAGCTCTTTTATGCCGGGGACTTCTACAAGTGCCGCCTTAAGCTTTGGTATCTCTCTCATAGTTCGGTACAACTGATATGGATCGTACAGGTCGACGCCGATATCATGGAACTGCTTCCTGAAGTGTTTGTATAACGCTTTGCCTTTGAAAGTCCGCAGGATCAATTCGAGGTCGCGTTCATTTATTGCTTTTAGTAAAATGTTGCCCCTTGCTATGAACTGGCCAACAGCGTCTGATGGTGGATCGATTTTCGCGCTTAACTCTCCGTTGGACAATTGGTGTTTTATGGTTGGTTTGTGATCGGACTCAATCGTGGCTTTGAGTTTTTGCAGCGTCTCGGGTAGCGCTGCCCCCGCTGCAGCCAAAAGAGCTTTGCCATAATGAGCATCGGTTACAGCGTTGTTGCTTATGCGAAGGTACTCGAGGGCTAGGCTTGGATGCATCAGACATGACTCGAATTCGTTGTAGGGGAGCGTAAGAATGCCTCTATTTTCCAGTGCAACAATTTCTTCGTCGGATGCGTAGTCACGGTCAATAAGGCCCAACTTGATGGGGTGATATGGCAAAATTCGACCATATTCCAGTTGGGACGATACTGCGCGGATTACAGTATCACGTGAGTTGACGGTAATAGGTTCGAATCTTGAAGGGAGAATGTCTTTCAGCAGTAGAGATTGTCCATCGTCCTCACACAATATCGGTATCGTGTCAGTTCGCCGGATTTGGACCCTAGCGCCCACTAGATCCTTGATTACTTTGCTAGGAACCATCGAGTTTGGAGAAATTTCGACAGGTTGTTGGCCCGATTCGATAATGAATAGATGCTTTACTTCCGGTCTAGTAGCGAAGTTCAAACTGTGTGTAGCGTACACAAAAGTGGCTGCTGGTAGCTTTGCTTCAAGCGCGCTCCACATTTCGATGGCTCTGGACTCGTTGAGGTGCAGTTCTGGCTCATCGACAAAAATCGCTACGTGCTCTGAAGCTGATTGAAAACTTAGAATCGCAAATAGCAAAATTTGCCGCTCCCCCGACGAGAGAGATGACACCGGGTAGGTGACGTCGTCTTCAGCAACCAGAAGCTCAAAGTGACCACCCCGCGCTAGGTGGCTTTGCCGCGTAACCAGCCTTCTCCCGATAATCACACCGAGATCATCGAGCAGGCGGGTAAGTAAGTAATTGGGTTTCTCTGGTTTGGGTTGTTGCTCTCCGCTTTCTATCCAGTCCGCGACATTTGCGATGAAGTTGGCTTTGGTATTGGAGTCCAGTTGCTGGGCTCGCGCAAGTGCTTGATTGATCAAGGAGGGCAGGTCAGCGCTCTCTCCGTCTTGGCGACCATGTTGAAGAAGATTATATGGTTCCCTCGTCGTGTTGCCTGACCATGAACCGTTCCAACCGGCAGCAAACTCCCGGTGGGCGGGGACGTGGAATGTACTCCGACCAGTAAGAGTGAGTTGCTCGTGGAGATTGCGGAGAAAGCGAGACTTGCCTGCGCCATTCACTCCCATAATACAAACAGGCCCACGCGTTTCCACAGGTCCATGCTGGAGTAACTCAAACACGTCCATTCCCGCGTCTCCGGCTTCTGATATGGCGGGTGCAGCTTCATATTCTGACATCTTGGCGCTCAACTGATATCTTCTTGGGTGTGCCAGCCAAGATAGCAAACGTGTTCGGAAGATGTAGGCAGATTGCCTATGCCCTCCACAACAAAAACCCGTTCCCGGAAATTTCAGAAATGGCCGTTCCCATGGAAACGGGAACGGTAAGTTATTGATATCATTCAAAAACACGTTCCCATTCCCGGCGTTCCCAGCGCTTCCGGAAACGGCGTAACCAATTGAATTCATTGACGTTCCCGCGTTCCCGGTCTTTACCCCTACTACGTAGGGGAGGCGTATAGGAACGCCAGCCCCAGTAGATGGTTGGGAATCGGCGAACGAGAGATTACGAATTACATTTTTCGTTTCGACTTTATCATCGCCTTCGCAAATGCGTGGATGGCGAATTCGCGATCTGCCTCCGCCATCAGTTCTGCGATTAACGCGAAATCCATGCGGTGGATGTGAACCGCCAGTCTTTCCCGTTTTCCTTCATTTCCCATGTCGAAGCGGAGCTCGATGCCGGCATCTCTGCTGCCGGTCGCAGGCAAAGACCAATTTGCGTCGATTGAAGTTGACGTGCCCGGATGAGAGCTATTGCGATAAACAAAAGATTTTTTCAGATGCATGCAAATCCACTCGCTTCTTCGTTGAACATCTTTTCGTTCTCCCAAAAAAATATCTCACAATTCGACTACCCGTTTTTGGCCCGTTCTCGGAAAGTATGTGTGTGGTTCACGCTGTGGCGCTTTTTTATGGGCGTAAATGGCGAAGCTGGCCCGAAAACACTATATCATGTTGCTCTGTATGGAGCGCATCCAACCAAATATGGAGGCGTTATGATCAGACTTCGTGTCGAGAACATAGGAGGCCCATTCCCCGGCAAGGGGCAGGCTCCTTCAATGACACACGACAAGGTGTTACCCCGAAACGAACGCGCAGCTTTCGAAAGGCTGAACGACCTAGCCGCATTGCGGCCGCATGTGATGGATGCGGGCTCCCTTACTCCAGCGAACGATAACGGAAGACGACCAGAAGCGCCTGCGACCAAATCTATCTGGCCAGCGCGAGAGCTAAGGCTGACGCCATCACAAGCTGATTTTCTTCATCGCGGACGCAGCTCTGTGCATAAGCGCATCAACGATAGGACGGAGTTGATTTTGAAGTCCCGCGGAATGTTGGCATGGCGCAAGGGCAGCGACGACCAATTCTACCTGGTGCCGAGCGACAAGGGCCAAGCAGCGCTCAGCAAATACGAACAGCGAGAGGGACGTAAATGAAAACGACGATCACCCCACCCGCAGGCTACTACCTGTCACCGATGCTCCCAGGGATGCTATTAAAGCGCAGGGACGAGGCGCCATCATCTGCCACACCGTCATACCGCACAACAGCCGCGCACCGCGCCGCAGTGGAAAAATGGCGTAAGACGGCGCCTGCCAACGACAGCGAGATTTTCGGAAAGAAGCCGAAGACAGAAGCACCACGTCACCGCGGCTTGGGCGCCATGAGCGGGCTGCTGGCGTTCCGTAACCGGCCGACAGGCGTTTCTGAGGGTGGCGGCGTGAAAATGAAAGGGTTCGGATCCTTGGCAACGAACTGGTCGCTTGTGCCCGCCAACGACAACGTGCCGCCAGAGGATGGTTTTGGCAATGAGCGGGCGGTGCAGTACGAACCTAGCATTGATCTGATCATGGAATCAGTTGCGAAGATCACAACGCGGGAACGACCAGAGCCGTCGATCCTCAATCCGTCAAGCAACCGCGAGGTACACTCGATCCCGACTGGCGGATCGGTAGAATACGGTTCGTACGTGGATGATGAAGGCAAGCGGCACAAATGCATCGTCCGGATCGGTTCGCTTAGGTTCAGTGACGGCAGCCAAAAAGAAAAAGGCCAGAAGCTGGTATTCGGGGAAGCTGTAGACGCCGAGATCCGAATGCCAGTGGGCGCGATGCTTGGATGCAATGAGAAATCGGCTCGAGATAAAGGCGCTGAGATCGATGAGACAGGCAGCAACTCGCATTACCGATGGATGGTGAAAGGGAAGTCCGCCAAGCGACCGAAGAAGAAGGATCGATCCAAGAAGCGCGTCGTCATGTCCAAGATGGAAGCGCGAGCCATGCTTGCGAACGCGATCAAAAATACGCCTGTCATGCCAGAGGTGACGCGAGGACCGGACGGCTTTCCTTACGGCCCGACGGCGTTGCGTCAGTTGTTCATCGGTGGACGGAAGGGCAAGAACGGCGAGACGGGCTCGCAGGCTTGGGAAGACATCGCTGTTGAGAGCGAAAACAGGCGACAATTCGAAATCGCGCTCGAGAGCATGCTCGATAGCGACGTGAGGATCCTTGCCGACGCCGTTGATGCAAAGAGCTTGGCTCAACTTGGGGAGGCTCGTGGATACAAGGGACGACACGCGGTTGATGCAGGACGTTCACTTCTAAGGGCCGCCAACGACAATTTCGAGCGTGCACTCGAATTGGCTAGGTACGCTGCGGAAGGGTAGGGAAGAAAAATTCCACTCACCCACCTATTACAGTGAAGGGGTCGAAAGGTCCCAAACTGTTCTGGACGCACAAAGATTGCGACAGACGCTCGGCCAGCGATGAGCCGGGCGTAACTATCTTCTATTGCCCTTGAGCGCGTGCTCCTCCGCGAGCTCGGGCAGTCGTGCGGCCCGTTCCCTTTGCTGGTTGAGCGGGCCGCTTTTGTTTTAGCGTTCGATGATGACGCATCGAGATGGATTAGCAGCACCCTTTCTGCATTGAGCCAGCGCTTCCGCGTCTGCCTGAGCCTGGGTCTTATGAAATGAAGACCAGCCGCATCCCCTCATGCCTGTTTCCGTCAGTGCAGGACCCTTGGCGAACGCGATGTGCCCGTATCCCGTGTATTTCTCTCGGTCATTCCTGAACTTCTGCAGAGCAGAACTGCATCCGTAGAGTGTTTTGGTGTTCGCTTGGAACGGCCGATAGTTTTCCTCGTATAGCTGGCAGGACGCCAGGCCGACCACGGTCACTGCTGCAAGAATAATTTTTGATAGCACGCGCAAATCGATCCCCCTATCGCAACCTGCGGGAGATTAGGTTGGCCGTTCTGTGTTGGCAACACGATGTTGGTTCAATTCCAGCTGCGCACCGCCATCCATCTGAGGAATTCCATGACAGACGCAATCATCGCGATCTTCGTCTTGCTCGCGCACGCCCGCAACATTGATTGGCGTGGCTTGCCAGATGCCTAGGCGATCCACACCGTTCAGGCCAGTGCATCAGCGCACAGGCATTCAGCGTAAGCGGGACGCCGACCGGAGCAGATACGACACGCCATGGCGAGCATGGTATAGAACCGCTCGGTGGTCATCGATACGTGAGGTGCAGCTATCAGCACACCCGTTGTGCGTCATGTGCCTGAATAATGAGATCGTCGAGGAGGCCAGAGTGTGCGACCACGTCACGGCACATCGCGGGAGCGAGGAGCTCTTCTGGTCCGGGCCGTTCCAGTCGCTTTGCTTCTCTTGTCATAACAGCAAGAAGCAGCGCGAAGAGCGCAATAATTCAAAGATTGATGTCAACGATATCAATGGCTTACTTGACTGACGGGCAGGGGTGCATCGGTTTTCTTCCGGTGTTGCCCGCAGTACCGGCGGCGTAAGCAATTTTTCACATCCGCAAAATTCGAAATCGGAGATGGCGCCATGGCAAGACCGAGGAAGCCGACGGCTGCCCTAGAATTGAAGGGTGCCTTTAAGAAGGATCCCAAGAGGAAGATGGATCGAGCAGGGGAGCCCGTCCCGGATGGTCCTGTTGGCTCCGCGCCCCAAGGACTCACAACCGACGAAGCGGCGCTTTGGGATGAGCTCGTCGGCTACGGGTTTTGGCTGACAAACGCCGATCGCCTGATGCTGGAAATCGCCGTCAAACTTATGGTCCTGTTTCGGGCTGGCGGGCTGGATGGCGGCGGCATTTCAAAACTGATCGCGGCGTTGGCGAAGCTTGGATTCAGTCCGTCGGACCGCAGCAAGGTTCAGGCGCCAGGCGCCAAAGAGCCAGAGGCCGACCCGTTCGCTGATTTTAAGTGAGAACATGATCATCGATTCAACTGAGCACCCTCATGTAGCGGCCGGACACCAGTACGCGCTTGATGTGGTGTCTCGCAAGATTGATGCGTGTGAGTACGTGCGGCAGGCGTGCCAGAGGCAGCTCGACGACCTAGAACGCGCCGAGGACGGATGGCTTTACTATTTCGACCACCGCGCCGCTGAACTGGTTTGCAGGTTCACGTGCATGTTGCCGCACATCAAAGGGCCGCTGGCAGGTCAGAACCTGACGCTAGAGCCCTGGCAGGCATTTATCCTAACTACTGCATTCGGTTGGTTGCGCCACGACAACGGCAAGCGCAGATACCGCCGCGCTTACACTGAGGTGCCTCGCGGAAACGGCAAGACAACGTTGTCAGACGGACCGGCGCTATACTGCGGATTTGGCGAGAAGGAAGGCGGCGCTGAGATTTACTCTGCCGCTCGTACTCGGGACCAGGCAAAGGTGGCCTTCTCCGCTGCACAGGCGATGCTACGTCGTGCCACTGGGCTGCGGACAGCGCTCGGCATTGACGTTGAAGCGCATCGCATCATCCAGATGCGGTCAAATAGCTATTTCGAAGCTTTGTCGGCTGACGCCGATTCGCTTGACGGTAAGAACGTCCATTTTGCGCTTATTGACGAGCTGCACGCTCACCGCGACCGTAGTGTGTACGACGCCATTGAAACGGGCGCCGGTAAGCGCAACCAGTCCATGGTTTGGGCGATAACAACCGCAGGCGCTGACAAGACTGGCATCTGCTACGAGCATCGTACATACACCCTGAACATCCTAAAGGGCACCAAGCAGGACGATACCTATTTCGGTATCGTCTACACGATTGATAAGGACGACGACTGGACTGAGGAGTCCACCTGGCGCAAGGCAAACCCGAACTACGGTATTTCGGTGGAACCAGAGCATATCGCAGCGCTGTGCCGCAAGGCGATCGGCTCTCCGGCATCGCAGGCCAACTTTCTGACGAAGCATTTGAATGTGTGGATTCAGACGAACGAGGCGCTCTACGATATGCGTGCGTGGGATAAGTGCTTTGACGAGAATCTCGATATCGAGGACTTTGTTGGGCAGCCGTGCCGCGTCGCTGTCGACCTTGCATCAAAGGTTGATGTCGCGGCCGTAGTGGCGCTTTTCGATCGAGATGGAAAGGTGTTCCCGTTCGCTCGGTTCTATGTGCCCGAGCAGGCCATCACTGAGAGCAGGAACGACTCTTACGGAGGATGGGACGCAGAGGGCAAGCTGATTGTCACGCAGGGCGACGTCATCGACATCGACCGTATTGAGGCTGACATTATCGACATGTCTTCTCGCTTCGAGGTGCTTGAGGTCGGTTATGACCCATGGCAGGCGCAGCAAATGGCGAACCATCTTGCGGACCAGGGCGCCAACGTCGTTGAATACCGACAGACAGTTCAAAACTTCTCTGAGCCGACCAAGGAGCTTGATGCACTTATGCGCTCCGGGAAACTTGCTCATCCTTATGGGCCACGCGACCCACTATCCTGGATGATTGGCAACGTCGTTGGGCACTACGATGCCAAGGAAAACGTCTACCCACGCAAAGAGCGACCAGAAAACAAGATCGACGGGGCAATCGCCCTGATCATGTGCCTTGGCCTGCATCTCCGTGGTGGCGGCTCATCGGCAGCCTACTCACCCTGGGACGACCCAGATTTTTCCATCACAAAGGCGGCATAAATGGCTGTAAAAGACTGGTTTAGCCGCCGCACAGCGGAAAAACCTGCGGAAAACCGCGCAAATATCGAAAGCCCGTCTGTGCCGGTGAGTGCCGAGAACTTTATGGCGTTCTTTGGCGTGCAGCAGGCCAGTCTGCCACGCGTAACGATCGATGCAGCGTTGACGGTCCCTGCGGTTCTTGCGGCGGTCGCCTTCATGTCAAGGACGCTTGCCGCTATCCCGCGGCACGCGTATCGAGACACGATGGACGGCGCCAAACGCGTCGGAGGCAGGCTTGAGGTTGTCGTCAACCGGGCGCCAAACGAGACAATGGGCTCGTTTGCTTTCTGGCAGTGGTTTTGGCAGCAGGTTTTCACAGGTGGCCGCGGACTAGCCTACATCGAGCGCACGGCGCAGGGCGTGGATTCGCTCTGGCCTATGGATCCGTCGAAGACTGTCATCAAGCGCACTGGTTTCAAGACGGTCTATCAGTTTGACGGCAGGGATTATCCTGCCGAGGATGTGATCGACGTTCCGTTTATGCTTCACTCCGACGGGGTCAAGCATTACGGCCCAGTACAGCGCGCAACCAAGGCAATCCAGCTCGCGATTGCCATGAACGACTACGGTTCGAATTTCTTCGCGGGCGGCGGCGTTCCTCCGCTTTCGCTGGAAGGCCCGCTTCCGGCTGGCGCTGAAGCGATGAAGCGCGCGCAGGCGGACATCAAGCGGTCTGTTGATGCCGCCAAGGATGCAAGCGAGCCGATTTTCCCGATCCCGGCCGGCTACAAATTGCAGCCAGTCGGAATTGACCCGGCCAAAGGCCAGATGGTCGAGGCCCGACGGTTCCAGGTCGAGGAAATCGCGCGTGCATGGCAGCTTCCGCCAGTGTTTCTGCAGGATCTGTCTCGCGCGACGTTTAGCAACGCTGAGCAGCAGGACTTGCATCTCGTGAAGCACCTGATCGGGCAGTGGACCAAGGCGCTTGAGGATGAAATTAACCTCAAGTTTTTTGGACGCTCAGGCAATGGTCGTTATGTCGAGCACAATCTCGATGGGCTGATGCGTGGCGACTTCAAGAGCCGCATCGAAGGCTTGGCGCGAGCAATCCAGACGGCGCAAATTACGCCCAACGAGGCACGCGCACTCGAAAACAGGCCGGCGATGAAGGAGGGCAACGATTTGCTTGTCCAGGGGGCGACTGTACCGCTTGGGCAGCAGCCACTCGACACGGGGCAAGGCGGGGCGCCTCTGCCGGCCAACGATAATCAAGACAGCGAGGCGGAAGCCGCATGATCAAAGACATTGAAAAGCGTGGCGGCACGCTTGGCGTTGAAATTCGCGCCGAATCCGACAAGCGAACGTTGGTGGGCTATGCCGTTGTCTGGGATAGCGACACCACGATCGGCGACTGTTTTGTCGAGCGTATTGCGAAGGGCGCTTTTACTCGTGCTCTCGGCGGTGACGTGCTTGCACTGGTCAACCATGACTGGGGTCGCGTTATCGGCCGCACGAAGAGCAAGACGCTCAGGCTGCAGGAAGACGATCGCGGCCTCAAGGTCGAGATCGATGTTCCGAACACGACCGACGGCAATGACCTATGGGAGCTTGTCGAGCGTGGCGACGTAAGCGGGATGTCATTCGCGTTTCGCGCAACAAAACAGGAGTGGGACGACACCGGCGAATTGCCGAGCAGAACCATTCTTGAGGCGGAGCTTTACGAAGTCACAGCCACGCCAATCCCCGCGTACGAGGACACCACGCTCGCCAAGAGGTCGCTTGAGGCCATGAGGGCCGAGGCTGAGGCAGCGAAGTCTGACGAGCAGCGCAGGGCAGAAAACAAGGCCGCAGCTGCACGACGAATAGCCGAGCGCAAAGCGCGACACGAACAAGTAATTCGAGGCATCCGGCAGGACGCTTCGTAGTCACCCGGCACAGCCGGAGGGCATGGACGACGTCCTGCCAACCAAGAAACCCTTTAGACTGGAGACCTTAATGGCAACTCTTACCGAGCTGCAGGAAAAGCGCGGCCGCCTTGTAACTCAGGCCCGCGAAGCCCTGGATGCTATTACCAAGAATACCGATGAAGCCCGCTCCGCCGAACTCGACAAGCGCCACGATGACATCATGGCCGACTTCGACAAGGTCGAGAAGCAGATCGAGCGCGAAGAGCGTCAGGCCGCTATCGAGGCCCGCTTCGAAGAGCGAGCCCGCAAGGATCGCGAAAACCGGCGTCCCGGCGGTGACGGCGCAGGCCGTGGTCAGGACGATGGCGAAGCGCTCGATTATCGCCATGTGTTCCATAAATTCATTGCCGCTGGCGCAGACCTCGCAGAGCTCGACGCTGAAGAGCGTTCAGTTCTGAAGGCCGGCGTTCAGTCCGGCAAAGAGTTCCGCATGCAGACGACTGGCACGAATACTGCCGGCGGCTACACGGTCCCAGTCGAGCTCGCCGAAATCATCGTGAAAACGATGAAAGACTGGGGCCCGATGTACAACGACGATATCGTCACGACCCTCAACACTACGTCGGGCAACGTAATCAATATTCCGACCGTTGATGACACTACTGTTACCGCCGAGAAGCACACTGAAGGCACCGCTCTGACGGATGATGGCGGCAAGGACGCGACTTTTGGTCAGCGGACCCTCGGCGCCTACGTTTACGACACCGAGTTCGTAAAGTTCTCCATGGAGCTTGCTGCCGACAGCATCTTCAACATGGAAGCCCTGCTTGGTGCCCTGCTCGGTGAGCGACTTGCGCGCATCGCCAACCGCGAACTCACCATCGGTGACGGCACTGGCGACCCGAATGGCGTTGTGACTGCGTCCACCCTCGGTAAGACGGCTACCGCAGCCGCTGCTATCGCGTCCGACGAACTAATCGACCTCCTGCACTCGGTAAATGCGGCTTATCGTCGTTCCCCGAAGGCTCGCTGGCAGTTCGCTGACCTCACGCTGGCTGCAATCCGCAAGCTGAAGGATGGCCAGGGCAACTACCTCTGGCAGATGGGTGACATCACCAAGGAGCAGCCAGGTACGCTGCTGGGTTACCGCTACGAGATCAACGACGACGTGCCGCTGATTGCAGCTGGTGCGAAGCCTGTCATCTTTGGCGACTTCTCCAAGTACTTCGTCCGCAAGGTTGGATCGCCGGTCATCGGCGTACTGCGTGAGCGCTTCTGGCCTGATCTGGGTATCGCTGGTCTCATCCGTTTCGATGGCGAGCTCGGCGACACTGCCGCGATCAAGCACCTTGTCATGGCTGCTTCCTAATTGAGGACGGCGGGCTTCGGCCCGCCTCCATCTCAAAGGAGAGAACATGAAAGTTGAACTTTTGGTCGGCCTGTCCGGCAATGAGTATTCACTGTCACCCGGCGACCAGCGAGATTTCGATGACGACGAGGCAGATCGCCTTATCGCCGCTGGCTACGCTGTTAAGGTCGATGAACAGGTCGACACAGTAACGACCACCAAGCGGAAGGGTAAGGCGAATGTGGTATCCTCCGAAGGTGACGGCAAGAACGGGTGATCCCCTATCACTCGCGGATGCCAAGAGGCATTTGAATGTCTTTCATGACGATGACGACACGTTGATTGAGGCGATCGTCGCGTCGGCCGTGGATCATGTCGAGAAATACACCGCAACAGCGGTTGCTGTGCAGACTATAGAGGCAAAGTGCGACAGCTTTTCCGACTTCGCGCATGTGCCCGTTGCCCCGCTTACTAGCGTTGCAATTGCCTACGTGGATACCGACGGCGCAAGCCAAACCATAGCAGGGGCTGATTATGAGCTTCGCGCCGACGGCTTGCAGGTGTCGATCGTGCCCACTTACGGTAAGCAGTGGCCAGCCAAAAGGCTCGGCTCTCGCATCACCGTGACTGCTCAGGCCGGTTATGAAGACACTCCGCCGGCCATCAGGCACGCTATCCTCCTGTGGGTGGCGGATGCATACGAACGTCGCGAGAACAGTGTGGACGAGGGCTTTTCCGCCTTCGACGCGTTGCTTTGCAACTTCAGGCGAAATCTCTGATGTGGCTCCGCTTCCTTGAACCCTTCGACTGGCGACAGCCAGGGTTCACCATCGCCTATCAGCCAGGCCTCTACAACGTGACGCGCAAGTGCGCCGCAGCTGCGATAGCGGCTAAGGCTGCCGAACCCACCAAGGATCGACCGAATGCCAAAACGCAAGAGAGCGGGCGCAGGCTCGCTGAGTGAGCGCATCGGCTTTGAGGCCGAGGTTGAGGGAGATGATGGGTATGGTGGCGTGGTGGTCGGCTTCGCGGAGCAATTCGTTGAGCCAGCCCGCCTTGAGCCGCGTGTTGGTGGGTCTGAGCCTGTAATAGCCAGCCGCCTCCAAGGAATCCAGCCATTCACCATGACTGTCCGCAGCAACGAGCGCACACGCACCATCACGCCGGCTTGGCGGGCGCGGAACAAGCGTTCTGGCGTGGTCTATGCAATCAAGGCTGCGGTCAACATCGATGAGCGCAACCAGTGGATTGAGCTGCTGGTGGTGCAGGGGGAGGCGGGATGACTATTCTAGGCCTCTCAAAACTGAACCGTAAGCTTGCGAAACTGCCGGCCGCCGCCGAGAAGCGCATCAAGGAAGCAATGGGGCAGGGCGCCGACGAGATTGTCGCGCTCATGAAGTCGCTTGTTGCCGTCGATAGCGGCGAACTTCGCGATTCAATTGGCTGGACATGGGGCGATGCTCCGAAATACAGCCAGAAGATCGCCACCGTGAAGTCCGCTGACGGCAAACTCGTGATCACGATTTATGCCGGTAACAGCAAGGTGCGCTATGCTCACCTCGTGGAGTTCGCCACCAAAGCGCACGAAAATGCCGGCCAGTTCCCCGGCACTCAGCATCCAGGCACCAAAGCGCAACCATTCTTCTTCGTCTCTTACCGCGCACTGCGCCGTCGCACGAAGTCTCGCATCACACGCGCCATCAATAAATCGGCGAAGGAGGTGGCAGCGAATGGCTGATCCCACCCTCGAGCTCCAAGGCGCGATTATTGCTCGCCTCAAAGCTAATGCAGCCGTAACCGCGCTGGTTGGAAATCGCATCGCCGACATCCCGCAGTCCACGTGGGCGAAACCTTACATCAGCATCGGTCCTTCAAACTACATTGAAGAGATTATCGACTGCATAGACGGCGGTGAGGTCATGATCCAGATCGACTGCTGGTCAGAATTTACGACCATGAAGGAAATCCGCGACATTGCTGACGCGGTGCGCCGGGCATTGCGCAACTGGGAGCCTGACTTGGCAACCAACGCCATTGTGACCTTCGATCCGTGGCGCACCGACTTCATCCGCGACGGCGCACTTAAGCAGGCGTCACTTCGCTACACGGCGATCGTCGAAGAGCCGTAGGGCTCCACCCTTATCAGATATTTCAGGAGGCCTTTATGGCTCAAGCAACCACCATCAAGGGCGGCAAGATTCGTGTGCTTTTGGGCAACGATGCCGATCCGATTGTTTACAGCTCGCCCTGCGGCTTCACGCAGCGCTCCATTACGCTGAACAAGGGCCTCGAAGAGGTCAATATCCCCGACTGCGAAGACCCAGATAAGGTCGACTGGGTCGGCCGAGACGCGACGTCTCTTTCCATGGGCATCTCTGGCGAAGGCGTGCTTGCATCAGAAAGCGTCGACACCTGGCTCGAAGGCTTCGAAAGCATCGAGAGCATTCCGGTCAAGGTCGAGTGGGAATTCCCCGCCAAAACGATCACTTGGACCGGCCGCATGCACATCGAGAGCATGGAAGTCGGTGCCAACAACGGCCAGCGCGCAACCAACAACGTTTCTCTCCAGAGCGACGGCGAAATGGTTCGTGTTACCACGCCGGTCACGCCATAATGCGGGATGCGCGTATTGAATTGACCATCTGGGACGGAGACTATGAATTCCGTCTTGGATGGGGTGAGCTGGCCCAGCTTCAGGAGAAGTGCGATGCTGGGCCATACGTGGTTTTAAACCGACTTATCTCTGGCTCTTGGCGCTTGGAAGATATCGAGGGGGTTCTTCGTCTAGGTCTGATCGGTGCGGGGAAAAAACCAGAAGAAGCGACCAAGCTTATCAAGGATCATGTCAGGACACGCCCGCCGGCAGAGTACCATCCCGCAGCCGTGCTGATCCTCAGGGCGGCCGTGATGGGCGCACCGGACGAACCTGCGGGGGAGGGCGACGCAGCAAGTCAAACCGAAAACAGCTTGACGACCTCCCCGACGGAAAGCTGAGATTTGCTGCGATCTACGGCACAGGGGCGGTGATGGGCTTCACGCCTCAACAGGTCAATGAAATGTCCATGTGGCAGTTTATGGCGGCTGTTGACGGTTATGTCGAGGCTAACACGCCAGATGACGGCGGGCTTACGGCGAAGGAAGTCGATGAGCTATGGGACTGGCTTTAAGGCCAGTCTCTTAGCGCCACATTCCATTGTCCTTCGGCTGCTCGGTGCCTTCGTATTCGCGCCCCATGATCATCATCGGGATCGACGCCAAGAAGGCTATTGCACCTGCCGTTATCAATATGTGGTACATCGTCACGTCCGGTATTTCCGACATGTTTCGGATGTTCCCGCGCAGGGATGTGAGCATGTGATTGAGCCACTCCCGTGTTCCGATAGCGACGCATGGGCCAAGGATAAAAAGCGCCAGCCCCCATTTTCCAAGACGCGTGAACTTCTGCTTGAACCTCAATCCGACCTCCCTAGGTTGCCCCAAACATATCAGGACACCACTCAATGGCAACAGACCTTGAGCGCCTTGTCGTCCAACTCTCCGCGGACATCAAGGGTTACGAGCGCGCGCTCGCCCGAGCGCAGGGTGCGACGTTTCGACAGGCGCGAGCAATCGAAAATCGGTTCGCGAAAATGAACTCGAACATCAACGCGTCGTTCCGGAATATGCTCTCCGGCTCGGTCGCAGGTATTGGCGGCGTCCTGGGTACGCGCGAGATCATTCAGTACGCTGATGCGTGGACGGAGGCGGGCAATAAAATCAGAGCCGCCGCCACCTCGGCAGGAGTTCAGGCGAGGTCTCTCACGCAGTTGAAGGATGGCGCCAACGAGGCGCGCACCGCTTTCGGAGATTATGTCGACCTTTATGCGCGCCTCATTCGTTCCGCATCGGGGGTGGCAAAGTCCGAACAAGAGATTGCGACAGCTACCGATATCGTCTCAAAGGCATTCAAGGCTGGCGGCGCATCGGCGCAGGAGCAGGCAGCAGGCATTTTGCAGCTCGGCCAAGCTCTTGGCTCCGGCGTTCTGCAGGGGGATGAGCTCCGTTCTCTGCGTGAAAACGCGCCTATCCTTGCACAGGCTATCGCGAACGAATTCAAGACGACTATTGCAGGCCTGAAAGACCTTGGCGCAGAAGGCAAGCTGACATCGGACAGGGTGTTCAAGGCCATTCTCAACGCGCAGAAACCGATTGAGGCTCAGTTCAAAGCGACAAACGCCACCATCGCTGACAGCTTCACCAGGCTGAACAACGAATTCACCGCCTACATTGGGCTTGCTGACAACTCCAACGGGGCGAGCGTGAAGCTGGTCGAAGCGCTTGACCTTCTTGCCGATAACTTCTCGCAGACTGCCGATGCGGTAGTAACATTCTCTGCCGTCCTCATCGGCGCGTTTACCGGCCGCGCAATCGGTGGTGCTGTCGTCGGTTTAGGTCAGGCGATCGCGTCTCTCGGATCATTCATTACTGCACTTCGCACCGGCACCATCACCGCAGCCGCATTCAGCTCTGCGCTGGGCCCAGTAGGGCTGCTGGCGGGCGCTGCGGCGGCAGCGATATTCCTAATGTATGACGCCAATTCTGACGCAGAGCGCGCAGCAAAGGCTCACGGGGAAGCGGTCAACGAACTGAAATTCCAGATCGAGAATCTGGACTACGCAAATAGCGCGGCCGTCGCATCCACTAGAACAAAAATTGCTTCTGATGTTGAGGCGGCAAAGGCTGCCCTCGAACGCGCCAAGGCAGAGCAGGCTCTGGCGGCGTCGCTGGTGCGGGAAGAAGTCAGCCCGTCGATGTCGTTGTATCCCTCTCCTGGGGCGACTGACGTCGAAAATACTGTAAGCCAAAACCCAGTCGTTAAAGAGCGGCAGCAACTGATCGATCAGTTGGACAAGCAGCTAAAGGACCTTGAAGGCATCAACGCCCAATTCGAGAGCTATGCCTCCGGCAAAGCCAAGCCGACAAGAGACACGACCGGATTCGGCACAGGTATCGGCGCAGCTACAGAAGGCAAGACAAAGAAAACCCGCGCCAACGAATATCAGCGCGAGGTCGAGCAGATCACGAAGCGAACTGCGGCATTGAAGGCCGAAACGGAAGCGCAGGCTGGCCTTAACCCGCTGCTCAACGATTACGGCTACACGCTGGAGTTTGCGAGGGCAAAGCAGGATCTTCTTACTGCCGCCCAGGAGGCAGGCGTAAAAACCACTCCAGAGCTCACGGCCAGCATTGAAGATCTTGCCGCTGGGTACGCCAACGCCGTGGTGGCATCCGAGCAGCTTGCCGAAAAGCAGGATGAAATCCGCCAGCGTGCCGAAGAAGCCATGGCCACAGCCAAGGACGTCACGCGCGGGCTAGTTGACGGCTTCATCGAAGGGGCAGACAAGGCCGATATCTTGGCTGACAGCCTCAAGAAGATCGGCAATGCGCTGATCGATGACGTGCTTAACAGCATCTTCAAGGTCAACAATGCAGCTGGTGGCGGTGGCTTTCTGTCAAGTATCTTCGGCGGACTGTTCGGCGGTGGTGGCAAGAGCAGCTTCCCTTCGGCTCCTTTGCCCATGTACGCGTCCGGAACGTCGTCAGCCCAGGCTGGCGTTGCGCTTGTTGGCGAGAAAGGTCCAGAGCTGGTCCGGTTCAAAGGCGGCGAGCAGGTCATCCCGAACCATAGGATCGCCTCAGCGTTAAGCGCTCCGTCCCTTCCGGACATGAAGTCGGTTAGCGGTGGATCCGCCCCCCGCGTTGCTATCACCTTCTCGCAGGTTATCGATGCCCGCGGCGCCTCAATAGAGGCAGTTGCAAGACTGGAAAAGATCGTCGCCAAACAGAACGCAGAACTTCCCTACCGAGTGGAAGAAGCGGTGCGTTCTGCAAACAAACGAAATGTGAAGTTGAGGTAAGGCAGGTGACGAAAATCGTAAACAGCAGCGAGTTCAGCGCGAACTCTATCTTCGTCGGATGCAGCGTAAATGAAGATGGCGAGCCGCTGGTCGAGATCAACGGCAAGGCTATTGGCACGGTCGCCGGACTGCTCGATTTCCTTGGCAAGTACGAAGGGCAGCAGAAGGCGAAGGTGAACGTTAAATGGGCAGTTAGCGCGGTTCCAGACGGTTTACTTGGGCCTCGGGATTACAAGATTGCCGCTCCTTATCAGGCCGCTGCGGTTCTCATGGATGTTCCGATCAACATGGACATCGATCCTGGCGAGGACGCTTACGCGCGCATCGACAGGTTGCATCGCAGGCTCGATGAGATGGAATCGTCATTCGCCAGACGTGTCGAGGAAGCAATCGCATCCGCCCAGCGTCGAAACGTAAGGCGGACTTGATGACAATCACATACCCGCTCCCAACTTCGTTTTTCGATGAGTTCCCAGGCTGGTCGACTGAGTTCAATCTGCTCTGGCGACAGGAGCAATCGCGCACAGCCGGCGGCCAGACGGTCGTCAAGGACATGGGATCGCCGCTCTGGCAGATGACCGCACAGTCGCGCTCGATGAAGCCGAACGAGCTGGACTACTGGCGGGCGCGTCTCACGAGCTTAGAAAACGGGCTCAAGACGTTTCGCGCATTCCCGAAGTCACGTTGTTTCCCGGTGGCGTATCCGAACGGCAGCTGGCCGACCGGCGGCGCATTTGCCGGGGTGGGGCAGGTGGCCACGATTGCGAGCAACCGCAAGGCCATCTCGCTGTCAGGCCTTCCCGCTGGCTACAAAGTCACCGTGGGCGATTACATCCAGATCGGCGACAAAGACCTCCACATGGTCATGGAGCCTGTAACGGCCAGTGGCAGCGGCGTGACAACGCAGTTTGAGGTGCGTCCGCATCTGTGGCCGGGCGTTACGGCACCTGTCGCTGCTACGCTGGTCAAACCGTCCTGCATCATGGCGATCGTGCCCGGCTCGATTTCGACCACTGCCGAGATGGCAACGGGACGCGGCACGGTCACTTTTCAGGCGATTGAAGCCCGCTAAACACCCCCCATAGGTCAGAATGAGAAACATCTCAGCAGAAAACCTTGCTGCGCTTGAGGCGCGGCAGCTGGTGGCGCGCGACTTCCTCTGGTTTGTTGCGCGCGATCGGGCGACAGGCGCGCCCGTCACCGATGGCATGTGGTCGGACGTCGGCAACGTCACGGCTGCCATTGTTCACCCAGATACAGGCTTGCCGGTCACGCGTGACTGGTACGGCTCTGGCACGCTGGCGCAGATCGATGACATTCCACTCGTCGCCAACCTGTCGGTGCAAAACGTCAATATTCGCCTGTCTCAGGTGAGTGAGCACGTGCAGACGCTGGTGAGGCAGTATGATTGCCGTCAGGCCCGCGTCGAGATTTATCGAGGCCTGTTCGATCCGGACAGCCGTCAGATGGTTGCACCAGCCGAATGCCGCTTCGTTGGCTTCGTCGACACCATCACAATCAACACGCCCTCCGAGAACGAAGAGGGCAGCGTGACGATGGTGTGCGCCAGCCACACGCAGGAAATGACGCGGTCTAACCCGTCGACTCGCAGTCACGCCACGCAGGTGCTGCGACAGGCCGGTGATGCATTCTTCACTGATGCTGACACCTCGTCCGAGTGGGAATTCTTCTGGGGTTCCGAAAAGGGCAAGGTTGCCACGCAGCCGAAAAAGAAGAAATTTTTAGGTTTATTCTGATGGACATCCGCTTTGCCGACGCAAGCGACCGCGATCGTGTTGTGGCGCTCCTGCGCGAAAGCCACGAGGCCGCAGGCTTCACCTTTCCATTTCAGGCGGCATATGCCGATCGGCTGTTTCAACAACATCTGGCGTCAGCGATGGCCTGCGCTCTTGTTGCTGGCAAGCCCGCGCAAGGCGTGCTGATGGCCTGCGCTTTCGAACATCCCTTTGGCGCTGGCCGAATTGCCAAGGAAACGGTCTGGTTCGTCACGACGGCGGCACGCGGTCGAGGCGCAATTAAGATGCTTGATGCCTATGAGGCATGGGCGCGGTCGGTCGGCTGTGTCAATGCCGGCATGGCTTCGCTGGCGACCAATGACGTCTCCAGCCTCTATGAGCGGCGCGGCTATAGCGCTGTCGAAACTCATTTCATGAAGCCGCTCTAGCGGCGCGGCGCGCAAGGCGCATTCCAGGAAAAATCGATGGCTCTTTTCACGTCCGCGGGCATTGCCTCGGCGCTTGGCGTTGCGGCTGGAACGTTTACAGCGGTCGCTGCTGCGGTGCTTAATATCACTGTTGGCGTCGGCATCAATCTTCTGGCTAAATCACTTTCCGGACAGCCCAAAGATCCGACGTTCTCGATTAACGGCACACTTCAGGGCGGCGGCGATGTTCCACGCTCCTTCATCATGGGCCGCACAGCTACCGCTGGTTCGCTCGTTTTCGTCAATACGTGGGGGCAGGACGGTGACACGCCGAACGCCTATCTGACGCAGGTCATCGCGCTGTCGGATTTGCCTGTGCGTGGTCTAGCCGAGGTCTGGGTTAATGGCGAACTCGTGACGCTCGGCGGTCTGACTGATCGCGGCTATGCGGTCAACCAGTATCCGGACAGCCTCTGGGTCAAGTTTTACGACGGCACGCAGACGACCGCTGACAGCTTCCTGTTCACGTCGGTGTCGAACGGCAACAGGTGGTGGAATCCGGATCGCATCGGACGCGGCGTTGCTTATGCGATCGTCACGGCTCGCGTCTCGAAGAACATGTTTTCGGGCGTGCCGTCATTCAAGTTCGTGCTCGAAGGTCTGCGCCTCTACGACATCTCGCGTGACAGCACGCAAGGCGGCGTTGGTCCGCAGCGTTTTGCTGACCCGGCGACGTGGGGCGGAGATGGTGATTTCCTGCCGGCAGTGCAGATCTACAATCTGCTGCGCGGCATCACCTATAACGGCCAGTGGTTCTATGGTCTCCAGAACCTGTCCTCGTCCCGTCTGCCTGCCGCAGCGTGGATTGCCCAGATCGAGAAGCATCGCGCCGGTACGCTGGAATCAACCGGCTGGGTGAACACCTATCGCAGCGGCGGCGAAATTCAGGTCGATGCACCTCTGACCTCCGCCGTCGAAGCGTTGCTGACGGCGTGCCAGGGCAGGATTTCCGAAGTCGGCGGCGTCTACTATCTGCACTCCGGTGCGCCAGAAGCGCCTGTCATCGCCTTCACCGACGATGATATCCTGTCGACGGAAGAGCAGGAATTTACGCCTTTCCTCGGGCTCGCCGACACTATCAACGGGGTTTCGGCCAACTATCCTTCGCCGGCCGATGGCTGGGTCGCCAAGACCGCACCGCCGCTCTATCGAACGGACCTTGAAGCGATCGACGGCAACCGCCGCCTGATGGCTGATGTCGACCTGAACTTCGTTCCATATCCGGAGCAGGTTCAGCGCCTGATGAAATCTGCGTTGGAAGAGGCTCGTCGCTTCCGCAGGCACACCATCGTGCTGCCGCCGAAGTTCTGGGCCTACGCGACGCCGGGAACGGTGTTTTCGTGGACGTCAGAGCGCAACGGCTACATCGCCAAGCTGATGCGGATCGACGGGGTTGCCGATCGCGCCAACCTCGATGTGATGATCGACATCACCGAGGTCGATCCTGCCGATTACGACTGGAGCAGTGATACCGAGTTTAAGCCGCCGGTTGATGGCCAGCTTGGCGTCATTCGTCCGACGCCGCAGCCGATTGTCGATTGGTTTGCGGAGCCGGCCACGGTCAAGGACAGTTCCGGCGAAGACCGCCGACCGGCTATCCGGCTGACGTGGGACAATAGCGACGGACGCCTCGATGATGTGATCGGCATCGAATACGAGGTGAGACTACAGGCCACGCTGGAGAAAATCTCCGAAGGCCGCACAGACCAGCCGCAAGTTGGCTCGATGCTTATCTCGCAAAGCCTCCTTCCGGCCGAAAGCTACGTTGTCCGTGGGCGATACATTCCTGGGGGCGACAGGCCGGTGTTATGGTCAGGGTTCATTCCCGTCATTACGCCGAACATCCTGCTTTCTGATAAGGATGTGTTTGTTGACATCGATCTGACCGGCGTTGAAGAGGCGCTGGGGTGGCTGCGCAACAGCACCCGAACTGCGCAGGATGCCATCGATGGCCTCATAGCCGCGCAGATGGAGCTGGCAACGGTCGCCTACAAAGACACGCGGAAGCTTGCCAGAGAACTGTCTGTCGAACTCGGCGAGGCCCGCGCTGAATACAAGGAAGATATCCAACTTGCCGTGAATGAGACCATGGCCGTTGCAGGCAAGGTCGAAACACTGACGGCGGCGCTGGGCGGCAGTTCGGCGTTCGTCAATGTCGCATGGGCTGCCATCGCCGCTCCATCAGGATACGCAGCGCGGTATGGCGTGACGGCCGCTGTCAATGACGGCGCATATCGCGCTGCGTCGTTGCTGCTGGATGTGCCGTCGAACCCGGCGAGCCCAACACGCATCATCATGAAGGCCGGTCAGGTCGTCATGGTCAGCGACGACGACGCCACGATAAAGCGGCCGTTCGTGTTCCAGTCCGGTGTCCTCTATCTCGATGAGGTGAGGGTCAACCAGCTTTCGGCGTTGTCTGGCGTGCTTGGCAACGTGGATATTTCGAGCGCTTACATCGGCACCTTGACCGTCGGCACGTCAAACATCGATCCCGGCGCAATCACCGCGGCGGCGTCCGACATCCTGCCGGGTAATGGATCTGTCGATATCACCCTCACTCACGGCGCAGGTTCTCCCCGAGTTCAGGTGGAGGTGGTCGGGAAGGTGTATTCGGGCACATCCACCGATGGTGCGTATGTGACCTTTACGCTTCGAAACGTCACTGACGCCGTCGATGTTGAGACATTTCTTGTGTTCTCGAAAACGACGCCACCGGCAGGTGCTGCGCGCCTTCTTGGCTCAACGACGTACCTGTTCAACCCGCCAAGCGGCCGCACTCAAACGACATTCAGGCTGACTGCAACGCCGCAGGGAGCGACCCCTGTCAACTCCACAATCGTTGCTCAAGCATTCAAGAGGTAATCCATGACAGCCGGAAATCAGATGCAGGTTGACGCTCTCGTCGCCCTGCAAGAAGCAGAAGTGCGCGAAGGCTTCCTTAAGCAGCGGACTTTGCTGCTCGGGCAACACCTCGCCATGCAAAAGCAGGAAAACCAGATCCTTCTCGACAAGATCAACGGGCTCGAAGCTGATCTGCGCCTCGCGAAAGGCGAGGGCGACACCGTCGACACCGGTAACGGAGCATCCGAATAATGGCTAACACCACCTGGTACGGCGACGGTACGGCAACCGTCGCTGTTGGCTCCCGCACTGTTACCGGCACGGATACAGGCTGGCTGACGGAGGTTGCCGGTCTTACTCCGATCAAGGTCGGTGACAAGTTCGGCATCCATGTCGGTCGTCCGATCGTCATCGAGCAGATCATCAGCGACACGGAACTGTTGCTTGCTGATGATTGGCCTGGTCCTGCGCAGACCGACGCGCCTTACAAGGTCGAGCTGACCTCCCCAACAATTGCCGCGGTCGAGGCCATGCGCCGGCTGTTGGCTTCGTTGTCGAATGGCAATCTCGATTCCCTGTCTGAAATCTCGGTTGGCACCGATGACATTCCAATCGGGATCGGGCCGGGTGTGTTTGGGACGATCAACAAGGCCGCCTTGGTTCAGGGCGTCCAGTACGATGCGTGGGTGCCTAACCTTGCTGGCAGGGCGGCTTACAATGGCGCCGCTGCTGGCTTCTCCGTTCTCGTCATCGACATCGGAGACGGACGGTCTGCACTCTACTTCAAAAACTCGGCTACGTCGGGTGACTGGAGTGCGCCGTCTTACGTAACGGGTCCTGTCGGTCCCGCTGGCGTGAACCAGCGCGGCAACTACAGTGCAGGCACGGCTTACGCGATCCGCGATATCGTGCAGTATGGCGGGTCGACGTGGATCGCCAAGGTGGCAACGACGGGCAATGCGCCTCCCACGCTCCCGACGACCGAGAACACGCAGTGGCTCTTGTTCGCACGCTCCGGCACTCCCGGTGTGGTGGATCGTGGTACCTACAGCGGTGCTGCGGCCTACGAGACGAATGACATCGTCCTCAACAATGGCTCGACGTGGATCGCTCTGCAGCCGACCACCGGCAATGCTCCTCCCGTACTGCCGACCGAAAGCAACGCCTATTGGCGACTGCTGGCGCGTAAGGGTACGGATGGGACCGGTACGGGGGATGTTATTGGGCCGTCCAGCGCGGTCGATAATTTCCCTGTTGCGTTCGATGCGACGACGGGAAAGCTCATCAAGGCCATTACGGGCGCGATTGCGGCGTTGCATGGGCTGACACCTGCCGCTGATCGTCTGCCGTATTTCAATGGCGCTTCGTCGGCTTCACTGGCCACCCTCACGGCATTTGCCCGCACCATTCTGGATGATGCAGACGATGCTGCTGTCCGTGCCACCATTGCTGCCTTTGCCAGTGCCGGCGGCGCTCTTTCGGGTGCTGTCGACTTGGCTTTCGCCCCAAATAACTGGTCGATCAGGCAGACCACGACAGTGACGCTTGCGGCATCTTCAAACTACGTGTTTGCAGCTGGCAGCGGCCTTATCCTGATCACCGATCCGACGACTGGTAGCACCGGCGTATTCCTGTGTGGGGGTGGTGCCTCTGTTCTTCTCGGGCAGAGCATCGCAGGCACCTTCGGCATCTCTGGTTCAAGCGCTCCGCTCCGGCTGGAGTTCTCAACGCAATACTATCTTGCCAACTACAGCGGCTCCAGTCGCGTGCTTGGCATCATGAACATTCGCACGAGGAACAGTGCATGACGAGCGAGTACACAAAGCTTGAAGATGGCCTCAATCAGAATGCGTGGATCGGTCCCGATGGCAGTATCTATATTTGCCGGGAAGGGCAAACCGTCGAGGAGCTGCTGGAAGAGATCGGGGAGGGAGGTGCGTCACATGCCCCCACCATTACCGACTACGAGAACGCCATCCAGAACTTTGTCGACAGCACGGCGCGTGAGCGTCAGTTTCGCGACGGCGTGACGCTGGCTTCCTACATAGGGTCAACAATTCCGAAATGGGCGGCTGAGGCAATGGCTTTCGTCGCATGGCGCGACAACGTGTGGCGGTATTCCTACGGCGAACTGGCCAAGGTTCAGGCCGGTCAGCGCCAGCAGCCAACCGTCGAGCAGTTCCTCGCGGAGATCGCGCCTATTGCTTGGCCGGTAGCGTAACCCGGCACCCATAACAAAAGAGGCCCGTCGCTCCTCGCAAGCGCCTGGGCCTCAATACCGCAGCCTGTTTCAGGGCGTGCGGCGGTTACCTCATATAGTGGGGAAACTAGAAACAAAAGACCCGCGCAGGGTCGGGGGACGGTTTTGCGCGGGTCCTTAGGCCATGGAGTTGGGGACATGGCGCTGTCTAAACGCAACGGCCGCCAGAATGTTCCCCGGCACTCATAAGGATTCCCAATGCTCATCCACAATTGGCGGCAGGTGCTGAAACGCGCCTGGTCCGTGCGATTAATCGTGCTCGCCGCGGTGCTATCCGGCATTGAGGCGATGCTCCCCTTCATTGCGCTGCCAATCCCCGCCGGTCTCTTTGCTGGCCTAACGCTGCTGGTCACAGCTGCGGCGTTCCTGGCGCGCATTCTCGCGCAGAAGGAGGTCGGTGATGCCGATCAATAAAATCGTTGCCACGAAGCGCGGGAAGTCCGCTGTGGCGACTGCGGTGGCGCTTGCCATTGCGACTGGCTGGGCGACGTTGTTTGGCGGCTCGGCGCCAGATACGCCAGCGGAGATTCGCGCCGCCATCGCGCGCGGATACACGCCTCCGGCCGTGCAGCTTGCAATCGACAAGCTCATCAAGCCGTGGGAGGGCATCCACCTCACTGCCTACCGCGATATCGTGGGCGTTCCGACGATATGCTGGGGCGAGACCAAAGGCGTAAAAATGGGCATGCGCAAGACACTCGCGGAGTGCGATGCGATGCTCAGAAAGCGCGTCATCGAAGACTATTACCTGCCGCTCGTCGACAAGGGTCGCGGATTTCTCAAAGCTCCGGACAGCGTGCAGGCGTCTATGGTTTCTGGCGCCTATAACTTCGGTGTCGGTTCTACTAATCCCCGTCGCGGTCAACTTGGCTCGACGGCGATGTTTATCCACATCCCCAAAGGTGAGTACCGTAAGGCCTGCGAAGCGCAGACAGCATGGAACAAGGCTGGTGGTCGCGTGGTACGTGGTTTGGTGAATCGGCGTGAAATGGGTGACGCGCAGCGACTTGGTGAGGCGGAGGTCTGCGTGTCTGGTCTTGGAGGTGCCGCCAAGTGAGCATCCTCCTCAGCAAGCCCGCCCTGTATGTCTACTCCGCCATCGCCGCAGTTCTGCTGCTGTGGGCCGCACATACCCACGTCTACAACAGCGGATATGAGGCGGCAGAACTGTACTACAAGGCCGAGATTGCCGCCACAGCGGCTGCACTTGCCGAAGCGGACGCCAACGAACAGCGGCGACAGACCATCGCGAACAACGCCGCGAAAAAGCGCGAGGCCGAGGCATTGGCCGAGATCGCCGCACGCGAACAGGAAATCACCGAATTGCGAAAGGAGCTGCGGCGTGAAGCTCAGCAAGATCCTGATGCTGGCCGCACTGCCCTTGGTTCTGGCAGCGTGCAGCGTATCAACAAAATCCGTTAGCCCGATCAAGCCGCCTGCCATCACCGCGCCAGACAGCGCGCTCACAAAGGTTTGCGCATTGCCAGCCAACATCGGCAACAAGCCTCTGACGCAAGAGCAGGTCGAAGACCTCTGGATTGCGGACCGGTCTGCGCTGCTGGAATGCTATCGTCGGCACTTGGCTCTGCAAAACTACATCATCGATCGGGACGATGCGCTGCGGGGTTACGTGGCGGGGGTAAAGCCATGACCGGCGCGGAGATCATGGCAGTTGCAGGCTTCTTCGTGATGCTGTTCGGCTTCTTCTTTGGCCTGTGGAAGTACGTCGACGCGAAGATCAGTGCAGCAAAGACAGAGGCATCCGCAGCTGCGTCAGCTGCGTCTGCCATGGCCTCATTGGCAAGGGAAGAACTGGCGGCCCACCGCCTCCATGTGGCCGAAACGTATGTTTCCAAATCGGGCCTGCGCGAGCAGACAGAGCAGATCATGGGCGCGATTGGCGCCGTGAAGGATGCCGTCGACAAGATGACTTTGCGCGTCGACCGCATCGTTGAAAATCAATCCAAGCCGCGGACGACGCGAGCTTCCTGAGTTAACCCGCTTGCCGAGAGGTGGGCGGGTTTTTCATTTCTTTGTGCGGATAATGCTCCCAGCAATGCCAGGATGACTTTTCGGCCTTCGATCTGGAATACCCGAATCCTCCCCATTTACGGCAGCCGGGATGCTCACACCAGTAGTTCTCATGGACGCCATCGCCGGCCTTGTCGGACTGGTCGCTCATGTATGGGCCTCCCCGATAATCTCCACTGGTCCCCTCGACGTCTCAATCAGCGGCCAGCGAACTTTCCTCTTCCATTCGGTCAAGGCATCGTCTGGCGACGTGCAAAACACCCACTCGATAAACGCGTCGGAAATCTTGGGGTGGTCGTAGAGAATGGCGGCAATGCCTTTTCGCTCGCTAAACAACACCTCAACCCTGGCGCCGGTAGGAATGTCATCGTCATCGGCCCATAGTTCCATTGCGACATATCCGGAATAGGCGGTCAGGTCCGATTCCCGATCTACCTCCGCGACAAGGCGCGGATCGAGATCTTCGTGGATGGTTTTCTGCACCCCGAAGAAGTCGCCATCTTCCAGTAGCGCCTTGGGGTAGACACTGTGTTTTTCCAGAATGTAAGGACGGATATGCATATTCGTCTCCTATCCGAATAGATCGGCCGTCTTGGTCTCGTCTTCGACCGGCAGCAGCACAAGCCCGTCATCGGGCAACGGACGTTGGAGCGCTTTCGCTTCCTCCCATGGCGCCGTAAGCCACATCTCCACCTCGTCCTTGTTCGTCAGAATGACTGGCATCGCCTTCGGGTGGATCGGCTTCACAATGCCGTTCGGGTCTGTCGTCAGGAACGCGAAAAGCTGGTGATCTCCTTCGCGCGGGTTCTTCATCGATCCGCGAACTCCACGCCAGTCCGTCCAGATGCCGGCGAAGAAGGCGAGTGGCGTTTCCTCGTTCAGCGCAAACCAGCGCTTGGTCTTCCTCGGCTTCGTGTCTTCCCACTCGCAAAAGGTCGTCCACGGCACGACGCAACGGTTCTCTACCCGAAGCCATCGGCGCCAGTGCGGGGAGGTTACGTTGCGGATGTTCGTCACGCCAGTGTCCGGCTTGCCTTGGGTTACGAATTGCGGCGATGGCATGCCCCATGTCAGCCCGACCAGTTCCCGACCGGTTTCACCATTGCGAACCACTGGCGCCGGCCGGTCTGGATAGACTTCCACGTTCGGCTCCAGGTTAAGCCGCTCCTGCATGATGCCCGCAATGTCGCGGATCGATTCCTGATTGGTCTTCACGCGGTACAGATTACACATGCTCACCTCGGCAATTTGGCAATCGTGATGTAAGAGCCGCCCTTCTCTCCGCATTTTTGGCATTTTAGGCGGGGGCGCAATTTCTCCAGCGTGGTTTGACCGTCGACCATCTTGAGCAGGCGCCATCTTGGTAACTGTGTGACATGCTTACACGTTCCGCACCCTGCCACAACAATCTCCCAAGTCCGCAAATCAACAATCCTGACGCCAGCCTCTGCCTGTGCTGCCTTTTCGGTGATGCGTTCATCGAATGTCTGGTAGTAGACCAGCCGGCATCGTTCATAATAGCCAGAGATAGGCTTGGAGCATTTCACGATGTTTTGCGATATCATTGCCAACGGGCTGATGCCGGTAGTATTTAAAAACTCGCTGCGAACCATCTCCCCATCGAACATGCGCAAGAGCTGGCAGGTTTCGCAGATCACCCATATCTTCTCCCGCTCAAGTTCAGCATATCTGTAGCCGTTGTCATTAGCGGTCGGCGCGTTCGTCATCTGGAACCCACCCGCGCGTAAAACCTCTGCCCATCGCGGCTGTCGCCAGCGCGAGCTGCAATCGCAAATGCTGGATGTCCTCCATCAGCGTCTCTATGGCAGCGCGGCTGTCTCCATCGTGCCATGCAATGATGTGGTCCACCGGATCGGCTTCCGGTTCTCTTCTCTCTGGGCGCACGTTCTCATTCTCCTGTATCAGAGTTCAAAATTTCTCCCTGTCATGAAAAGGCGCGCCCCCGCGCCAATAAATCAGTCTGGCATCAAGTCGGCAATTTGCCCATGCGAGACAAGCAAGCGCGGGTTTGCCATGCTGCCACTTTCCTCGTCGACGGTGACGGCGTAAGCCGCAACGCCGATATGGCGAGGGGCCATAGCGCTCGCCATCTTCTCTGCTGATGCAGCGTTCGAGGCCTGCCGCATTTCACCCGGAACAACACCGCCACGGCTGTTTTTGAACTGCACGACAATGATTTTCTCAGCGTCTGCCATTTTACTCACTCCAAGTTTGTTCCACAAATGTTCTCATTATGGGAGAGAGTCAATATGGCGCTGTATACTTTAGGGGAGCGACGGTTCGTATCTATCGGTCTCAACAAGAAAAGAATATAAGCCCATTGCGGGCCGTTTCACTTGAATTTGCCAGACCCCGAAAAAAGGGAACCGGAAGCAATCGCCCTTCGGGACGTGAATATCGCGCTAGAGCTGATTGAAGAGCTATTGCAGGGCGGCCTTGATGTAGCTGCTCTTGATCATGTAGGCCTCACTCGTGCCGGCTCGGCAGATCATTCCTGCATAAAACGCAGTCGCCTGGTCATTCACGAACTGCACAGAAAAAGCAGAACCTCCGCTTAGTCCGTTCGGATTGAAATTCAGCGGCCCTTCCGCCGGCTTCAAAACAAGCACTGAGTGATCGTTCGATGGCCTTTCTAGGTGATATATAACTTTCACTTTGACAAGGCCAAGTCGACTTTCCTCCGCGGCAAGATCGTACTCTTGATGCTCAAAAGAGAAACCGCATACCTGCAAGAATGCAGTGTGAGTGTTTGGGGCATCGGGAGGAATTGCGCCGAAATTAAAAAAATGAGATTGAAGGGAGGGCGTCCCTTTGATGGATTCAGTGAAATCGAAAGCGATTATATCGTCGGCCTCCGACAAATTACGCCGTGCGAATTGTCTGACGCCGGAAGCCGTAATGACGATTGCTTCATCGGAAGCAAAGATACCGATCCGCCTTAGGTCCACATCCTTAACCTGATGATAGCAGCACACCATGTAGAATCGCTCGCCATAGCGCAGCAAAGTTCCTGAACCGCAAAGACTTACGGGGAAGGTGGGGTCGTCATTAACGGCTACGACGCAAATTGTGTATTGGGAAAGCACCCCTTGCACATTCTGGAGGGCCACATTGACGCCGTTAACAAGCACGTAATGGCGTGGTTCCATGTGACGAAAATTTAAGGACAAAGCATTCCTCGTTATCAATCTCACATCATATTAGGTGAGGGGTTCGCTATGGGATTATTAATGAAAATAACGGCGCCAGCGCTACAAAAAGAAAATTATGCTTCGAGAAGCTCGGCTTCCGCTTTTTCTGATTTCGTAGGTTCGTCACTCATTAAATCCAGATAGTCGCGGAACGCGACGATAACCGGCTTCCGTTCTGGCTTGATTATCCAACGATCGTTAGTCTTCTCGACAACGCCTTGGTCCAACAGTGCTTTGGCCGCCGGGAAGGGGCTTACTTCGAAATGATCAGGAGAGAGCGGGGGCTTTTCGTCCGGCCCCGTCGACCGCGACGAAGGGTTCTTTTCACGTTTGTCGAAGTATTTTTTATATAAGTCGACCTCACTATTGAGCTTTTCGTCGTCATCAACCAAGTCAGCAACGCTGCCGACGATACGCGTGCCGTGATCGAGGAATATGTTCATTATGAAATCGTCTGCAGCTACAAGGGGTAGACGAGTTCGAAGTTTAAAACGCTGAACAAGCTTCTTTCGGCGCTGAGTTGCCCGCCAATCTGAAATTGCGATGCTTGGCAGGATAATCAAAAGGATCAAAAGTATCATGCCTACAAAATATACAGGCATCCTGATGAGTTGAGTGGTGAGGCTCCCGTAAAAGGTTCTGTGAAAGAAGCCTGCTTCAGTCTTCGTCTCAGTGGCTGACACGATGGAAATGTCTCGTTGACCAGCGATTTTGCCAGACGCCGAGAGGGATGGTTGCTTGTTCAGATCGTGCAATGCCAAAAGTTTAAGTGTCACCCACTCGTCACGCTCGATAATTACTGGAGATAGAATGACCTTTGGGTAGGATCTCGTAAGCGTCGCGGCACTTTTAAGATAGTCGTTGCTCGTCTCTGTTACTTCCGCCCTTACGAGAGTTCCGTTAATCAACTCCACGTTCACAGGCGAATTTGCATCGTAGAATGTTCCCAAGACGTCTGCAGAGCCGCGATTTGCAATGCGAACGAGAATAACTGAAAGCGTCTTTCCAATTTTCGCGATATCTTGGGCCTGGTATATCACCTCTAGGTCAGGAAGTTTTTCTCTGACATCAAGCACAGGCTCATTCCCTAGAACCTCTACCTGCAATTTTGGCTCTGCAGTTCTGATGAAATCAGTATAAATCGATAAGGCGCCTAAAACCACCGCAAGCAAAAGACCGATGAGAGTCCACGCAAACGCAAATCTTTTATCTAAATTATTCAGTGTCTCAAACAGCTTGCTCACGGCCACACTCTCGAAATTGTCTCAATATCGTCATACTCGCGGGTGGAGAATATTTCAATTTAATGTTGCGAGGAGAATTTGGCTTTGACTGAGATAAGTTAACCAGAGCGCATCCGAAAACTGATCTACGAAGTCGTGTGGTCTGCAGAAATGTTTGTCTGCGCCTCCTCTCCGCGCCGTCCCGTAGGTCGGACGTCCAAATTCATGTCCCATCACGTCCGCCCGCATCCTGTCTGAGGCGCCGGTGTTCTCCACGCGATCTTGAAACGTGTGGCGTGGTTAGTACACGTTGTGGTTCTTGGCTGGGTGCTATTCAACGTTCATTTCTGTCCGCCTTCGCGCAGGTTGCTCGCGCTCCCATTTTTCATGTTCACCACCTTCCTCATGGCGCTCGCCGCCAATTCAGCGCGCCCGCCTAGGTAGTGCATATCGAGAATAGTCTCGACGTCTTTCAAACTGTGGCCGGTCACCGCGGCGATCTCCGGTACAGTGCACCCAGCCAGAGCCATTCTCGTGATCGCCGTTCCACGAATGTCATGGAAGGTGAGGTCGGTGATGCCGGCCTTCTCGCAGCATTTCCTCCAAGAAGTGTTGAATCCATCGCTTGTCCAGGCTCCGCCGCGGCTGTTTCGAAGGATGGCGCCCGTGCGTCTCTGAGAGCTTAGGATGGGAGCCAGAGGGCCCATTGGCACCAAAACGCGGGACTTCGTTTTCGACTGAGTGAAGCGCAGATTCGAACCGTCAAAATCGATCCAGGAGAGCCGCAGAAGGTCTCCCTTACGTTGGCCAGTCCAGAGAGCCAACTGAATGGCTAAACACATGTAGGAGGGCGCCACGGCCTCAAACGCGGCCACGTCAGCGTCACTCCACGTCCGGTCGCGCCTCGTGGAGCGGTACAATCGACCGCCTCGTTCGGCGATGTTGACTGAGATCATCCCACGGTCTTTTGCGAACGAAAGAACTCGAACAAGCACCATCCATGCGAAGTCGGCGCTGCGAGGCTTGTCGGCCATGCCGTCACGCCAGTCCTTGAACACGCCGCGCGTCGGCGGCTGCTGTAGCTCATCGAGCGACAAGCGGCCGAACTGCATTCGGATTTTGTCGAGGTATCGATCGTATTCCTGGCGGGTCACAGGCTTGGTACGACGAAAATCTGAAGAGCCGCGGTAAAGCGTGACCAGCGACGACAGGTCAGTGGGTGAGGGCGCTCTGCGCTGCTCGTGGGCTAGCTTGAATGCGTCACAGAGAACGGGATCGCCCGGTTGGATCGGCTCGCCTTTGTCGTTCTTGAGCAGGGGACCGCCTCGCCAAGCGTAGCAGTAATAAATGGTCTCGCCGCTCGAGAGGGTCTTCTTGACCTTTGCAAGGCCCTTTAAATTTCCCTTACGCATTGCAACCACCTTTCCATCGCGGGACTAGCTGCCGCCGGCACAAGTGCCGAAAGCGTTCATCGTCTCCTCATGTGGTGGTGCGCGATTGGTGGTCGCGAAGGTAGGTTAGGCAGTATCGTGTGCGTGGGTCAAGTGCGAGTTGTCCGAGGTTTTTTGATCTTTATTGATTTACGTTGCACGTTGCCTGGGGGATTGTTGTCTGCTTTCTTCCGCGTGAACCTTGTTCGTTCCTCCCTAAGAGCCTTGTCCCTTTCATCTTGTTCCTGCTTATCAAGCTCACGCCAGAAACGTGTTTCTTCGCTCCACTCCTTCACAACGGTTTCCATCTGCGGAGCAGATTCGACTTCGCGCACAACGACGCACCATCCGTGGTCGTTGTCCACGCTGTCGACAAAATAGCGTCTCTGGACGCTATAAAAGCGGTAGACATCATCAAGGCCCCATTTGGCATATGTGTCGCCAACGTTCGGGACGGCGCCTTGGAAGTGGCTTGTGTCAGCCCCAATAAGCGCCTCAATAGTTCCGTCTGAATGAAGGCAGTATATTCGAACGTCAAAACCTTCACCGCTCATAGGGGTCGCCCTCAAGCTTTTGTTGTGACGCCACAGCCCTGCGAAGTTTCGCCTGTGTCGATGAAGATCACGCCGGCTTCCTCCAGAGATGATTGGATATCGCGCAAAGTCCGCTCATAGGGCGTGGACTTCTCGCTCTCAAAATTTGCCAAGGTAGCCCGCCCGACTTTTGAAGCTTTGGCGAGATCATCTTGCGACCAGTTAATCAGTGCGCGCGCTGCCCGGCACTGCGCTGCTGTAATAGACATTTTTTATAACTCTATCATTTTTGTATTGACTTAGCGCCAACTCGATGTATTTTGTATCGTGTTATAGCGAAACAATCGCTTCGCAGCAACCGAGGAGCATACCGAAATGACGCATGCCGCAAGAAGACACGAACCTGCGCGGAGCAATGCCAGAGAGCAGCTTCCTCGCGCATTGGTCGGAAGAAGACGACCGACCTTCCAAGATGTTTTCGAGCAGGAGAACCCCCCGAAATTTTCGGTGGGTGACATGCTCAAGTTTCAGAAATCAGACGGCTACGTTTGGTACCTGACAATATTAGGCTTTCGCCCCGGTGGCGTGGTCGATGCGATGTACTATGATGGCCTCCCACATCCATTTCTTTGCACGCTGAGCGAATTGAGCAATCTTCGCATTCTCGAAATCACGCGCCTATCAAGGGAAGACGTCGAGGATTACCGCGCCGCTCTTGGCATGGATCCGAAGCTAGTGAATTGACCTTTTCCGCCAGCCTCCGCATTCCCAGGCTGGCCACCTTGCCGCAGCGCGCCTTCGGGCAGCGCGCGGTCCTTTATCCCCGAGGAGACCTAGTCGCGCTGTTGCGGCTGGATCAAGCGCCACCACCGCTGATCACCCGTCGACCTACCAAGTCGGCGGGTGAATTATTTTGCGTCCATTGCATTTTCCCTCTTGCAAAACTAACGTATATCCGTTAGTTTCCAATCATGAACAGGGAGCAAGCAAATGACCAACAGCACCGCAGCAATCAAAGTAAACGTTACCCGCCGCTTCGACCGTGATTGCAAGGTGTTTGCCTTCGACGTCGTCGACAATGAAGTTTACCGTGAAGTTTCCAAACACAAGGCGTTCATGTTGATCATGCAGGCGCAGGAAGTTGCTAACGATCTGGACATGATGTGCAATGTGTACGGTATGGATTACCTGCGGGCCGCGTAATGACAGGCGAAGAATTCAAAGATATCCGCAAGCGGCTTGGCTTCACCCAGGCCGAACTTGCCGCGCTCTTGGGCTACGGATCAGCGATCCGCGTTTCTGAATTTGAGCGCAAAACTAACCCTGTGCAGGTCCCGCGCCTTGTTGCTCTGGTCATGTTGGCCATGGATCAGACCGGCTGGAGACCAGCGGCCGAGTGACGCCAGAATCACCAATTGGCGGACATTCTCGACTGATTGATTATTGCGTCAAAACCTTTCCAACAACCATTACCTGGATCGGCGTTGGTCCGTTCATCAACGTCACTTCTCCGGAAACTCTTGACTGAGCCCAAGCCGCGGTCGGGCTGTCTTTCAGTGCAATTGTTACCAAAGAAACTGCGATTATTGTGAGAATGAATTTTGTATATCGATCGATCATGGCGCCCTCCAGCAAGAATTGTCTTTGCCGTGGATTTTGTACGAGCGCCAACAATGATGCAACTAAATGCATCGGCCTCGATCGGTTCAATTCTCCGTCACCGTCTTCAACCACTTCCATCCCTCGAATTTATCGCCTTTCTCCCTGATCTGCGTGTACCTTTTCAAGCTGTTCCAGGTGCGGTGGCCGGAGACGCTAGCGGCGAGGGGGATTGTCCGCCCCATCTCGAACAGACGGGAAATCCCTTCATGGCGAAGGTCATGGAAATGTAGGTCTTCGATTTCAAGGAACTGGCACGCGCGTGTGAAAGCTGCACCAACCCCCGCAGTGCCGTAGGGGAATATCCTCGGCCCGGTTTTCGGCATGGCCTTGATGATCTGCATTGCCTCGGGTGGAAGCTCGCACCAGACGTCGTTACCCTTCTTCTGTCCGGGGTGTTTAAGATCCCTCACGAGAATACGGCTATGCGCCTCATCCAAGTCCTCCCACCCTATGCGAACGATCTCTTCTTGTCGCCGCGTTGAGTAAATCGCAAACGCGACAACTCGGTCCATCCGTGACACGTGCGGCGTCGCCACGTTTCGGCTGGTGAAGTACTCCATGATCCTGTCGAGCTCGGCGAGAGTGGGGCGACGAGTGCGACTCTCAGAATTGGCAATAGCGTTCAGTTTTCTGAGGACCGTTTGCGCATCCCGCATGGCGATGGGATCAAGCGGCATGCCCCACGCCGGCCGAGCGATAGAAAATATGGAAGACAGGTGCGAAAGGTAATTGCCAACAGTCTGCGGCTTGCGGCCCTCGGCCAGTTCGGTGGCAAATGCCACGATGTCATCGCTTCGGATATCTGCGCAATCCATCGTGGCAATCTTGAACGTTTTGATCGTTCGGAGCACCTGCTCCTTAGTGGCGCCCATCGTTCCTTTTTCTTTTACGTACCGATCAATGGCATCCGCTAACGTGAAGCGGTCGGCATTCAGCCGCTCGAGCGCGCCAGGTTTGTCGATTTCAGTCTCGCGAAAACGAATCCACGCTTCTGCCTCGCGTTTCCGGTCAAACGTCTTGGCTTCTCGGAAAACGATACGACCGCCTTTTTTTCGGAGTATCTGCGCGGTATAACCAACCGATCCGTCTTTGCGCTTTCTCGCGGTAATAGTGCCCATCGGTACAACATTCCTATTTCAGTACGACATTGTTGTACTACACTGGGAAATTCGGTGCAACATCGTGAAAAAGTACGACGGGAGACGCTAAACTTTGACATTAATATATCGGACTTAAACCGTTGAATTTTTATGAAAATGCAGTGAGATCAGGGGCTAAAATCTTCGCCGTGGCCCCCATGATCGACTGGACCGATACCCGCTGCAGATTTCTGCACCGGCAATTGTCGAAGCGCGCGCTGCTTTATACCGAAATGATCGTCGCCGATGCCATCATCCACGGCCAGCGCGACAGGCTGCTCGGTTATCACCCTGAGGAACATCCCGTCGCGCTGCAGCTTGGCGGGTCTGATCCGACTAAACTTGCCGAGGCGGTGCGGATCGCCGGCGATTACGGATATGACGAGATCAACCTCAATGTCGGCTGTCCCTCGGATCGCGTGCAATCCGGCACCTTCGGCGCCTGCCTGATGCGCGAGCCGGACGTGGTGGCGCAATGTGTCGCGGCAATGAAGGCTGTCGCCAGCGTGCCGGTTACGGTGAAATGCCGGATCGGCGTGGACGATCAGCAGCCGGAAGCGGTTCTGCCGGATTTTCTGAAACGGGTTGTTGCGGCAGGCGCGGACGCGGTCTGGGTTCATGCGCGAAAAGCCTGGCTGCAGGGGCTTTCGCCAAAGGAAAACCGCGAAGTGCCGCCGCTCGATTATGATCTCGTCTATCGCATGAAGCGGGAAAACCCTGATGTCTTTATCGGCATCAATGGCGGTATCGCCGATCTCGATCAGGCGAGCGGGCATCTCCAGCATATGGATGGCGTGATGCTTGGCCGCGCCGCTTATCACAACACGTCCATTCTTGCCGATGTCGACCATCGTATCTATGGCGAAGAGGCTCGCCAGCCGGACTGGATGGCGCTGCGTGACGCGATGATGGCCTATGCCGCCGACTATATCGCCGCAGGCGGACGTCTCAACCACGTCACCCGCCACATGGTCGGGCTGTTTCAGGGCATGCCCGGCGCGCGCCGTTTCCGGCAAATCCTCTCCAGCGATGCCACCCGGCCGGGCGCTGGCCCGGAGGTGATCGAGGCCGCTTTTTCGGCCATCGATTTCAGCCCGACGAAAGACATGGCGGGCTGAAAGCGCTCAGACCGCCTTTTGCAATTCCTGTGCACCAACAGGCGCATTCACCTTGCCGCCGGTGATGAAGAAGGCGAAGACATCGCGCGGTGTCTTTTCGACTTTCCGATCCGGCGCTATCAGCGGCAGATCGTCCGGCACGCCACCCTTCGCATATGTGTTTACCCGCTCGGCCCAGTGGTCGATGTCTTTTTTCGGGTAACAGGTCTTGATATCGTCCTCGCCCTTTTGCAGGCGGCAATAGACGAAATCGGCCGTCACATCCGGCAGCATCGGATAGTCATGATGGTCGGCGCAGACGACGGCGACCTTGTGTTTGGAGAGAAGTTCGATGAATTCCGGAACCTGAAATGTCTCGTTGCGCACTTCGACGACATGGCGAAGACGGATGCCGTCCTGCTTCTGCGGCAACAGGGACAGAAATGCGCCAAAATCCTCCGCGTCGAATTTTTTCGTCGGCGCGAATTGCCAGAGGATCGGGCCGAGGTGGGACCCGAGTTCCGTCAGCCCCTGCGTCAGAAACTTCGTCATCGATTCACCGGCCTCGGCCAGAACCCTGCGGTTGGTGACGAAGCGGCTCGCCTTTAGCGAGAAGACGAAATCCTCGGGCACTTCGGAAGCCCATTTGGCAAAAGTTTCCGGCTTCTGGCTGCTGTAATAGGTGCCGTTCACCTCGATGGCCGTGAGCTGCCGGCTGGCATGCTCCAGCTGGCGCTTCTTCGGCAGTTTTTCCGGATAAAACGTACCTTCCCATGGCTCGAAGGTCCAGCCGCCGATACCGGTGCGGATCGTGCCTGATGTCGACATATGCTGTTCCTCCTCCGGCCTTCGGCCTATCGAACCCTTGCGACGAAAGCTGCGGATTACTCCGCAGCCTCCCGTTTTCCGGCCGGCCGGCGCTCCAGAAGCTCCTTCAGGAAGTGACCGGTATAGGAACGCTCGACCTTGACGATGTCCTCCGGCGTGCCGGTCGCCACCACTTCGCCGCCGCCCGTGCCGCCTTCAGGCCCGATATCGATGATCCAGTCAGCCGTCTTGATGACTTCGAGATTATGCTCGATCACCACGACGGAATTGCCCTGCTCGACCAGCGCATGCAGCATTTCCAGGAGCTTGTTGACATCGTGGAAATGCAGGCCGGTCGTCGGTTCGTCGAGAATATAGAGCGTGCGGCCCGTCGAGCGTTTCGACAGTTCCTTGGCGAGCTTGACGCGCTGCGCCTCGCCGCCGGAGAGGGTATTGGCCTGCTGGCCGACCTTGATGTAACCGAGGCCGACATCGAAAAGCGATTGCAGCTTGTCGCGCACGGCCGGCACGGCGGCGAAGAACTCCACGCCTTCCTCCACCGTCATATCCAGCACGTCGGCAATGGATTTGCCCTTGAAGGTGACATCGAGCGTCTCGCGATTATAACGCTTGCCGTGGCAGACATCGCAGGTGACGTAAACGTCAGGCAGGAAGTGCATCTCGATCTTGATGACGCCATCGCCCTGGCAGGCCTCGCAGCGGCCGCCCTTGACGTTGAAGGAGAAACGGCCCGGTGCATAACCGCGCGCCTTCGCTTCCGGCAGGCCGGCGAACCAGTCGCGGATCGGTGTGAAGGCGCCGGTATAGGTGGCCGGGTTGGAGCGCGGCGTGCGGCCGATCGGCGACTGGTCGATATCGATCACCTTGTCGATGAATTCGAAACCGTCGATGCGGTCGTGTTCGGCCGGGATTTCGCGCGCACCCATCACCCGACGCGCCGCCGACTTGTAGAGCGTCTCGATCAGGAAGGTGGACTTGCCGCCGCCCGATACGCCGGTTACGGCCGTGAAAACACCGAGAGGCACGGCGGCCGTGACATTCTTCAGGTTATTGCCGCGTGCGCCAAAAACCTTGATCTCGCGGCCCTTCTTGGGCTTGCGGCGCTCCGCCGGCACGGCGACGCCGAGTTCGCCGGAGAGATATTTGCCGGTCAGCGATTTCGGATTGGCCATCACCTCCTGCGGTGAGCCCTCCGCAATCACCTGACCGCCATGAATGCCGGCGGCGGGGCCGATATCGACCACATAATCCGCCGTCAGAATGGCGTCTTCGTCATGTTCGACCACGATGACGGTATTGCCGATATCGCGCAGGTGTTTCAGCGTATCCAGCAGCCGGGCATTATCACGCTGGTGCAGGCCGATCGAGGGTTCGTCGAGAACATAGAGAACGCCGGTGAGGCCCGAACCGATCTGCGAGGCCAAACGGATGCGCTGGCTTTCACCGCCGGAAAGCGTACCGGAATTGCGCGACAGGCTGAGATAATCCAGCCCGACATCGTTGAGGAAACGCAGGCGTTCGCGGATTTCCTTGAGGATGCGGACTGCGATCTCGTTCTGCTTGGCGTTGAGGCTTTCCGGCAGCACCTCGAACCAGTCGCGCGCGGTGCGGATCGACATTTCGGTGACTTCACCGATATGCAGCCTGTTGATCTTGACGGCGAGCGCTTCCGGCTTCAGGCGATAACCGGCGCAGGCCGGGCAGGGGGCCGCCGACATGTAGCGTTCGATTTCCTCGCGCGCCCAGGCGCTGTCGGTCTCTTTCCAGCGACGCTCCAGATTGGGCACGATGCCTTCGAAATTCTTCACCGTCTTATAGGAGCGGGCGCCGTCCTGATAGTTGAATTCGATCTTGTCATCGGTGCCCTGCAGGATGGCGTGCTGCGCCTCTTTCGAAAGATCCGACCACTTGCTCGACAGCTTGAAACCGAAAGCCTTGCCGAGCGCTTCGAGCGTCTGATTGTAATAGGGCGACGAGGATTTCGCCCAGGGAGCGATGGCGCCGTCGCGCAGGGTGCGGGCGGGCTCCGGCACGATCAGGTTTTCATCCACCTTCTGCTGCGAACCGAGGCCATCGCAGCTGGGGCAGGCGCCGAAGGGATTGTTGAAGGAGAACAGCCGCGGCTCGATTTCCGGAATGGTGAAGCCGGAAACGGGGCAGGCGAATTTTTCCGAAAACAGCACACGTTCATGGGTTTCGTTGAGCGACTTGTTGGCGGAACCGCCGGCGGCGGTTTCTTCCGGCGGCAGGGGCTTGTCGGCGAATTCCGCGACCGCCAGACCATCGGCGAGCTTGAGGCAGGTCTCGAGACTGTCGGCAAGGCGCGCCGCCATATCCGGGCGCACCACCGCACGGTCGACCACCACGTCGATGTCGTGTTTGTATTTCTTGTCGAGGGCGGGCACGTCGGCGATTTCGTAGAACTGGCCATCCACCTTGACGCGCTGGAAGCCCTTCTTCATCAGATCGGCGAGTTCCTTTTTATATTCGCCTTTGCGGCCGCGCACCATCGGCGCGAGAATATAAAGACGCGTACCTTCCTCGAAAGCGAGAATGCGGTCGACCATCTGGCTGACCGTCTGGCTTTCGATCGGCAGGCCCGTGGCCGGCGAATAGGGCACGCCGACACGCGCGAACAGCAGGCGCATATAGTCGTAGATTTCCGTGACCGTGCCGACCGTGGAACGCGGATTGCGCGATGTGGTCTTCTGCTCGATGGAGATTGCCGGCGACAGGCCGTCGATCTGGTCGACGTCCGGCTTTTGCATCATTTCCAGGAACTGGCGCGCATAGGCCGAAAGGCTTTCGACATAACGGCGCTGGCCTTCGGCATAAATCGTATCGAAGGCAAGCGAAGACTTGCCCGAGCCGGAAAGGCCGGTCATGACGATCAGCTTGTTGCGCGGCAGGTCCAGATCGATGCCCTTGAGGTTGTGCTCGCGGGCGCCACGGATGGAAATCGTCTTCAGTTCACTCATGACAAGGCTCGGACAAAAATAACAGGCTTGATGGCAGCGCGTCCTTATGTAGTGACGCAGCCGGATGTGTCGAGGTCTATTCCCAATCGGTCGCAGCTTTTCGGAATGCTTGACTCGAAATCTGCGATTTAATAGAACAAAAAAGGAACGAATTGCAAGCGCGAATGTCTGCTCCCGCAGCTTAAGATTATTCTTTGTGGATAGTTCCATGCTTGCGGTGCCCTTTGCGGGCGGCGGCAGCTATTGTGTGGCGAATTTTTTGAAATGCAATTGCCGGTCATGATGGCCGGCGGACAGGATGACGAGATGGCTGGTAGCGTAAACAAGGTAATTCTGATCGGGAACGTGGGCGCCGATCCCGAAATCCGCCGAACGCAGGATGGCCGCCCCATCGCCAATCTGCGCATCGCCACCTCGGAGACCTGGCGGGACCGTAACAGCGGCGAGCGCCGCGAAAAGACCGAATGGCACACCGTCGTCGTCTTCAACGAAGGCCTGTGCAAGGTCGTGGAGCAATATGTAAAAAAGGGCGCCAAGCTCTATATTGAAGGCCAGCTGCAGACGCGCAAATGGCAGGACCAGACCGGCAACGACCGTTACTCCACCGAAATCGTTTTGCAGGGCTTCAACTCCACGCTGACGATGCTCGATGGTCGCGGTGAGGGCGGTGGCCGCAGCGGCGGCGATTTCGGCGGCGGCAATGATTATGGCAGCGGCGGCGGCTCCAGCTATGGCGGTGGTTACGACCAGCAGTCCTCGTCGCGCGGCGGCTCTTCCCGTAGCGGCGGCGGCCAGCCTTCCGGCGGCTTCTCCAACGATATGGATGACGATATTCCGTTCTGAGCGGGACAGCGACTGACAGGAGGCGGGCACCGGGCAAACCACGGACTGCCCGCTTTGAGGCTGCGAGGACCTATGCCGCGACCTTGTCCGCCAGCATCGCGACCATGACATCGGATTGCGACACGATGCCCACCATCTTGCCTCTGGCGTCGATAACCGGCAGGTAGTGCAGTCCTTCTTCGGCAAAGCGGATGATGGCCTCCTCGATTGCCGTTTCCGGCCGTACGGTTCTGACTGGCGATGTCATGATGTCCTTGACGGTATCGTTGGGGGCGCTTGCGCCGGAGAGGATGAGGCGCAGCCGCTGCAGGAAACCGATGGAGGGGCGGCCGTTTCTCCAGCTTGCCTTTTCCAGAAAATCCGTCTGGGTGACGATGCCGACGATCTCCGCTTTATCGTTGGTGACCGGCAATGCCTTGAAATGGTGACTGTGCATCAGGGCATGGGCGTGTCGCAGACTGTCATCGGGCGCAACACCGACGACATCGCGCGACATGACGCTGGCGCAATCGAGATGCAGCGCACGGCGACGCCAGGAGCGCAGTTCGGTCTTGCGTAAAATGGTTTCGAGCTCGTCACGGTCGATATCCAGGACCTGGTCATATTCCTTCAGCACCTCGTCGAGGTCGTTGGAGGAAAAGCCGATTTTCTGGATGGGGGTCGGATCCGTGGTGCCGTGGGCAGCCTTGCCAAGCTTCAGACCATGAGGGTATGCGCGGCCGGTGGCATTGTTATAGGCGAGGGCCAGGGCAAGAAGGATCAGCGAATTTCCGGCGACCGGCCAGAGCAGGAAGCCATAACCCAGAATGTGCACGGCAGGGCCGCCAAGAACGGCGGTCAGCGCCACCGCACCGCTTGGCGGGTGCAGGCAGCGCAAGGCCATCATCGCGGCTATGGCAAGACTGATGGCGAGCGCGCTGGCAAGAAATAGATCAGGAACCAGCAGAGCGATTGTCACGCCCACGAAGGCCGAAACGAGGTTACCGCAGAGGATCGACCAGGGCTGCGCCAGCGGGCTTGAAGGCACGGCGAACAGAAGCACGGCCGAAGCGCCCATCGGCGCGATCATGGCGGGCAGGGTGGGATCGAAACTGAGAGCGAGACTTCCCAGAAGGCCGGTCAGCAGGATGCCGACAAAGGCGCCGGTTGCCGAGCGCAGCCTTTCCCTGTTGCTGATGGGTGCGGCATCCGGGATGAGGCGACGCAGCGTGGAACGCATGGAGATAACTTTCGAATCCGAAAAAACATGCGTCTTTTAGCCGAAGCGGCGGTCGGATTTAAAGGGAGGATTTTCCGGCATTTCAGCGGTTGGCGGGAATTTATTGCGCTGGCGCCACCAAGGGGCGGCTTTTCAAAAAGCGAAGGCCGATTTTATGCCGTCGACCACGAACTGCACGGAAAGGGCGGCAAGCAGCACGCCGAGCAGACGGGTCAGGATCGCGCGGCCGGTATTGCCGAGAAAACGGTCCATTCGCTCCGAGACGATCAGGGCCGCATAAACGAGGGCCATGGCGAAAGCGAGGATCAGGATGAGCACCAGCATCTCGACGGTGGTTTTCATCGAGCCGGCAAGTAGCACGGTTGCGGAAATGGCGCCCGGTCCGGCGATGAGGGGTAGCGCCAGCGGAAAGACCGCCAGATTGTGAAGGTGGTCCTTGGTGATGGCGATCTCGGAGGTCTTTTCCTTGCGCTCCTGGCGTTTTTCGAAAATCATCTCGAAGGAAATCCAGAACAGCAGCAGGCCGCCGGCGATGCGGAAAGCGCCGAGCGAGATGCCGAGAAGATTGAGGATGGCAAGGCCGAAGAGCGCGAAGACGGCGAGAATGCCGAAGGCGATGATGGAGCCGCGCAGCGCCACCTGGCTGCGCTGGTCGCGCGTCATGCCGGCGGTCAGCGCCAGAAAGACGGGGGCGAGGCCCGGCGGATCGAGCGTGACCAGAAGTGTGGTAAGCGCGTTGATGAGCGTTTCGCTGCTGGCCATTCTTTCCCCGTCTCATCTGTTTTTAGGGCGGAGCCTACGCAAGTCGCCGGCACTTTGAAAGGGAGCGGCGGCGCTTTTGCCGGGCTAAATCGTGAAAAGCGGCGTTCGTCTTGCAAATGACGCAAAAGCCTGTTCAAAACTCGCCGGGAAATTGGCTTAACGTGGCTGTTTCCGCTATAAAAATCCATCCGATTCTTAACAGAGAATGTGATCCGTTTTGACTGACCAGAGCCCCCCCGGCGGCGGAAAACTTCCGCCAGGCATTGAACCGATTTCCATCATGGAGGAAATGCAGCGGTCGTATCTCGATTACGCCATGAGCGTCATCGTGTCCCGCGCGCTTCCCGATGTGCGAGACGGCCTGAAGCCGGTTCATCGCCGTATTCTTTACGGCATGTCCGAACTCGGCATCGACTGGAACAAGAAATACGTCAAATGCGCCCGCGTTACCGGGGACGTGATGGGTAAATTCCATCCGCACGGCAATGCCGCGATCTATGACGCCTTGGCGCGTATGGCGCAGGACTGGTCGCTCCGCCTGCCGCTGATCGACGGGCAGGGCAATTTCGGCTCCATCGACGGCGACCCGCCGGCGGCAGAACGTTACACCGAATGCCGTCTGGAAAAGGCCGCCCATTCGCTGCTCGACGATCTCGACAAGGAAACGGTCGATTTCCGCGACAACTATGACGGCACCTTGCAGGAGCCGGTCGTCATTCCGGCGAAGTTCCCGAACCTTCTGGTCAACGGGGCAGGCGGCATCGCGGTCGGCATGGCCACCAATATTCCGCCGCACAATCTTTCGGAAGTCATCGACGGCTGTATCGCCATGATCGACAATCCGGCGATCGAGCTGCCGGAACTGATGCAGATCATTCCCGGCCCGGACTTCCCGACCGGCGCGCTGATCATGGGCCGTTCCGGCATCCGTTCGGCCTATGAGACCGGCCGCGGCTCGGTCATCATGCGCGGCCGCGCCACCATTGAACCGATGCGCGGCGACCGCGAGCAGATCATCATCACCGAAGTTCCCTATCAGGTGAACAAGGCGAACATGATCGAAAAGATGGCCGAACTGGTCAAGGAAAAGCGCATCGAGGGCATTTCCGACCTGCGCGACGAATCCGACCGTCAGGGCTATCGCGTCGTCATCGAGCTGAAACGCGACGCCAATGCGGAAGTCATCCTGAACCAGCTTTACCGCTACACGCCGCTGCAGACCTCCTTCGGCTGCAACATGGTGGCGCTGAACGGCGGCAAGCCGGAGCAGATGACGCTCATCGACATGCTGCGCGCCTTCGTGGCCTTCCGTGAGGATGTCGTCAGCCGTCGTACGAAATATCTGCTGCGCAAGGCGCGCGAGCGTGCGCATGTGTTGGTTGGTCTGGCGATTGCGGTTGCCAATATCGACGAGGTCATCCGGGTTATCCGTCATGCGCCCGATCCCGCTTCGGCCCGCGAAGAGCTGATGACGCGGCGCTGGCCGGCGCAGGATGTGGAAAGCCTGATCCGTCTGATCGACGATCCGCGCCACCGCATCAATGAAGACGGCACCTATAATCTCTCGGAAGAGCAGGCGCGCGCCATTCTCGAACTGCGCCTTGCCCGCCTCACCGCGCTTGGCCGCGATGAAATCGGCGACGAGCTGAACAAGATCGGTGCTGAAATTTCCGAGTACCTCGAAATCCTGTCATCGCGCCTGCGCATCCAGCAGATCGTCAAGGATGAGCTTGTCGCCATCCGCGACGAGTTCGGCACGCCGCGCCGTTCCGAGATCGTCGAGGGCGGTCCCGATATGGACGATGAAGATCTCATCGCCCGCGAGGACATGGTCGTCACCGTTTCGCATCTTGGCTACATCAAGCGCGTGCCGCTGACCACCTACCGGGCGCAGCGTCGCGGCGGCAAGGGCCGTTCCGGCATGGCGACGCGCGACGAGGATTTCGTCAACCGTCTCTTCGTTGCCAACACCCATACGCCGGTGCTGTTCTTCTCCTCGCGTGGCATTGTCTACAAGGAAAAGGTCTGGCGCCTGCCGATCGGCACGCCGCAGTCCAAGGGCAAGGCCCTCATCAACATGCTGCCGCTGGAGCCCGGCGAACGCATCACCACCATCATGCCGTTGCCCGAGGACGAAACGACCTGGGAAACGCTGGATGTGATGTTCTCGACGACGCGCGGCACGGTTCGCCGCAACAAGCTCGGCGATTTCGTGCAGGTCAACCGCAATGGCAAGATCGCCATGAAGCTGGACGAGGAGGGTGATGAAATCCTCTCCGTCGAAACCTGTACGGACCGCGACGACGTGCTGCTGACGACCGCGCTCGGCCAGTGCATCCGCTTCCCCGTGGACGATGTGCGCGTCTTTGCCGGTCGCAACTCCGTCGGCGTGCGCGGCATCAACATGGCCGAGGGCGACCGCATCATCTCCATGACCATTGTGGGCCATGTGGAAGCTGAACCTTGGGAGCGTGCGGCCTATCTGAAGCGCTCGGCTACCGAACGGCGTGCCGCAGGCGTCGATGAGGACGATATCGCGCTCGTCGGCGAAGAGGTGACGGAAGAGGGTGAACTCAGTGAAGAGCGTTATCAGGAACTGAAGGCACGCGAAGAATTCGTGCTGACGGTTTCCGTGAAGGGCTTCGGCAAGCGTTCCTCTTCTTACGATTTCCGCACCTCGGGTCGCGGCGGCAAGGGCATCCGTGCCACCGATACCTCGAAGACCAACGAAATCGGCGAACTCGTCGCGGCCTTCCCCGTGGAAGAAGGCGACCAGATCATGCTGGTTTCCGATGGCGGTCAGCTCATCCGCGTGCCGGTCAACGGCATCCGCATCGCCAGCCGCGCCACCAAGGGTGTGACTATCTTCTCGACCGCCAAGGATGAGAAGGTGGTTTCCGTGGAGCGCATCAACGAGCCTGAAGGCGACGACGAAGCGGAAAACGGCAATGGCGAAGATGCCGCCGACGATCTGCCGGATACGCCGGAGGCACCGGAAAACGAGGCGTAAGCCGCCTCGTTATCTTCGGTTACCAGTCAAGAAAAACCCCGCGGCGCTCAGGCTCCGCGGGGTTTTTGTTTGTGCCTTGTCGACTGCGTTTGATTTTCAGCGAATGCGAATATGGACCGGAGCGCGACCCGAGCGGCTAGCGACATGAAGGTGGATGTTCGCTTCCGGTTGATTGGAGCGCCAGGCGCGGGCGCCGTGCGACAGAAGCAGCGCCACGAGATCGCGTGTCTTCGCCTTGGAACGATTGAGACCGAGATCGGCGATACGCATCGCCGCTTCGTGAATGGGATGCAGAACCGACAGGCTGCCATGCCCGTTGCCAGACGCAATGTCCGAATAATTCTCGTTGACTGCCATCTTGGAAAGCCTCGCTACACATTACAAACTTCGAGGAGACAGGCGATGTTTCGACCATGAAGCACCGCCTGCGGAAACGTCTGTTACTGGAGTGACGCCCAGCAGCTGACGCCTTTCTTTTTCAATGCATTGCATGCATTCACCGCGGCGTTCTGGCCATCGAAACCGCCGAAACGGGCGCGGTAGATCTGGGAGCCGTCCTTGCTGAAGGCGACTGTGAAGGGTTTTGCGGAGCGCAGTGCCGCGCCGCCTTTTTCCTGCGCGTTCTGCAACAGGCCGCGCGCGGAGTTCTCATCGGGAGATGCACCGATCTGGATCACCCAGCCGCCCTGCGGAGCCTCGGACCTGGCCGAAACCGAAGGGGCGGAGACGACAGGCGCCGTGGTGGAGGCTGTGACGATATTGTCCACCTTGGTCGAGTTGGTGATCAACTTGCGGTCCGGCGCAGCGGGCGCCTGATTGATTGGATCCTTGCCCTTCTGCCAGGTGGCGGCTTCCATGGCCTTGACGGCTGCATTGGAAGAGGAGCCTGCAAAGGCGGTAACCGGCGCTTCTTCGTAACGGGTCTGCGGCACCGGACCGGAATTGGGCAGGCCGGCTGCGGTTGCTGCAACTGCAACGGACGGAACAGCAGCGGCCACGGCGACGGGCTCTTCGACCGGCGCTGAGCGGGTCTGCGCGATCAGGTTGCTGTTGCCGCCACGCGATGCCTGCGGCAGATAGGTTGCGACAAGCTTGCGCATGGTGGCGTCACGGGCAGCGCTGGAGCGGCCGCCAAGAACGACGGCGACGATGGAGCGACCGTCGAGCTGCGCCGATGTGGCAAGGTTGCTGCCGGCTGCGCGGGTATAACCGGTCTTGATGCCATCCACACCCTTCACGGTTCCGACGAGGCGGTTATGGTTGCCGATAACCTGCTTGCCGAAGTTGAAGGTGCGGGTAGAGAAATAGCCGTAATATTGTGGGAAATGCTGACGAAGCGCGACGCCGAGGCGGGCCTGGTCGCGCGCCGTCGTCATCTGCGCCGTGTTGGGCAGGCCGTTGGCGTTGCGATAGGTCGTGCGGGTCATGCCGAGTGCACGGGCCTTGGCGGTCATCATTCTGGCGAAACGGTCTTCCGAGCCGCCGAGATATTCGCCGAGCGCGGTTGCCATGTCATTTGCGGACCGGGTGACGAGTGCAAGGATAGCCTGTTCCACTGTGATGCTGCCGCCGGCGCGCACGCCAAGCTTGGATGGCGGCTCCTTGGCGGCGTTGGCTGACACCGGCACCTTGGAATCGAGCGAGATACGTCCGGTATTGAGCGCCTCGAATGTCAGATAAAGCGTCATCATCTTCGTCAGCGAAGCCGGATAACGCAGCCCGTCCGGATCCTCGCCATAAAGGACCTTGCCGGTCTTGGCATCGATGACGATGCCCGCATATTTCGGATCGGCCTTTGCGGTTTGAACGGATGTTGCGGTTATGAACGCCGCAGCAAGGGTTAACGCAATAAACCTTACGAAAGACGTCGCACCCGCTTTGCGCGAATGTGCCCCAGATAGACTTTTCAACACTGCTGAACTCTTCAATCGCATATTTCTGTTCCGCTCGGACACGCCCCGCCCGATGCTCCGGGAAGAAACTTTATCGGGATGGCGTTACCAAGTGGTTTATGAAAGGTATCTGCCTTCCATAAAATGCGACTTTTCGCACGCAATCTGTGCCGTGCTGTTTCACCGATTTCCGTCTTTTACGAGGCGGCGCTCGATATAGTTTTTCACATCCCCGTCCAGCTTTTGCCATTGCGGCAGCAGGGCGGAGGAGAAACGGTAGAACAGGCTGAGGTCCTGTCCGGCGTGAATATCCCTCTGACAATCGCTGCCGGTGGCCGCCTGCGGCGTTTGTGGCATGAGGCAGCGCACCACATAGGCGCTTTCGCCCTCGCGCTCGCCGGTCAATATGACTTCCTTGCCGTAGCCGGAATCGGCGCGCAGGCGGTGCAGCAGCAGGCCGTGCTTCAGCGGCACGGGCTCTCCCTCCGTCAGCCGCGAATAGATCGGCCCGAAACGTCCGGACATGTCCTCGGACATGGTGCTTTGCGAAAGCTGGATGAAGATCAGCCCTGCCGCCTGCGCCGGATCGTCGAAGACGGCGCGATTCGCTTCCTCATAACCCTTGAGGTCAGGCCAGCTTAGATAAAGGTCGACGCGCTCGCGTTCTCCGCCGAGGCGTTCGGAAGGCGCCCGCAGGGTGTTTTGGGCAAGCTTCAGGCGGTCGTTGCCGATGACGATCTCCACCTCCTCGGTGGCCGTCGTATGGCCCGCCTGGAGAATCCGCTCGCCATACCATTTGATGCCGACATTGAGGACGCCGAGAAAGACGAGAAGAATTCCGGCGATGAGAGCGGCCCGGAGCATGAGGGACGATGAAAGCAGGGGTTTCTGGTCGTTCATGGGCTTCCATATTCGTTCCGGCCGCCGGATCAATTTCCGGCCGGGAAATAGCCGTGCAAAGCTTTAACCCGGGGCAATCGGCATTGAAATGATGTTTTGCCGCTGCTACCTGATAACCACCAAGCAAAGGACGGCATATGGCAGCGCGCGACAGATATTCCCGGAAGCTCGAATGTTCCAGATGTGGTCATCAGGGTTTTGCCGAAGCGTCGGAATCGGATGATAAGAGCCGCCGGGACGTCGATTTTCGCATCGATGAAATGCCGCGCGGATTTCGCGCGGAGCGCGTCTCGGGCGATCCGACGGATTTCATGATCCGCTGCGCCCAGTGCGGCAATATATTCCGTTTCCTGCAGAAAACCGCCTATGCGCCCGGAGGCGAGCCGCGCGTTAAGGCCTGAAGGGAAGGTGCCGGCATGACTTTACCGCAACAACCGAACGGAGCGCCGCAAAGGCGCAAGCCGATCTGGCCGTGGATCGTGCTTCTGGTGCTGACGCTTTCAGCCATCTATTCCTATAATCGCGCCAACGAAATCATCGCGGAATTGTCCGATACCTTGCCGCCGGCGCTGCTGAACCTGTTTGAGGATATTCTCCGGGGTGACGGCCGGCATGGCAACGGCGGGCCGAGCATCGGCGTTTGAGCCGAGGGCGGTCAGAGAGCCGCGGGGCCTTTTGGCCGCGCTTCGTCTTCTGGGCCATAAAAGAAAAAAGCCCCGCAAAGAGGCGGGGCAGGTTGATCGCTCGGGGAAAGTTGGGCAATGCCCGGGAGCGATGGCTTGATATAAGTGACAATAGTGCTGACGCGATAGGCCATTTCCGTTCCAAACAGTACGCCTATGCATAAATTTCGCTCAATCCGCAGATTTTTGAACGATGAGTTTGGGCAATCTGTAAGACAACTTGACAGACTTTCGCTTTATTCTTCGCATTGCCTCGAATTGCACATATTCGCCTTTAACATAACGTGACATGAGCAGACGCATGGATAAATCGGGAATCCTCTTCGTGGCGCTTTTGCTGGTGCTTGTCGCAATCGTTTTAAGCCTGACGCTATTCGAGACGGCTCAGCAGGTGCCCTCGATACCTTCAGGTGATGGATCCCTGCTGCCGCCGGCAACGACCCCGGGGCAATGATCTGCCAACCGTAAGAGAAGGGCGATACAGCTCGCCCGGGCGGGATTGACGGCCTTTTTCAAACCGCTATAAAGCCTCACCACCGATGGATGGGTGTCCGAGTGGTTTAAGGAACCGGTCTTGAAAACCGGCGTGCGTGAGAGCGTACCGTGGGTTCGAATCCCACCCCATCTGCCATCAAGCGCAAAAAACATTCTAACACTGCTGCGGACGAG
>Ga0209371_1000230_pt1 | contig 71436 bp, 64 predicted proteins | sample AgamicAtAmrz_FD_187165 | JGI IMG/M metagenome (GOLD analysis project Ga0209371, IMG submission 187165) | Agave microbial communities from Guanajuato, Mexico - At.Am.rz (SPAdes) (version 2) | ecosystem: Host-associated > Plants > Roots > Rhizosphere | place: Guanajato, Mexico | collected 2012-06-07
TCGCTCAATTTCCTGATCGGAATCGAAAAATTCCATATTGAGTTGCTGAGCTAACTGACGACCAATAGTGCTTTTGCCGGCACCCATCGGCCCAACCAGAAAGATATTGCGTTTCTCTGCCATTTTTGTCGGTATTACTAAGAATTCGTTGATGATACCCCGCGTGCAGCTAAATAGCTGGCGGGACAGGAACTGAGACCTCATGAGCGTTAGCAAGAGTCAGACGAAAAATTATCTCAACACTCAAGGGCGTTTGGCAACCGAATAAATCGCCCTCCGGCATTCCTCTTGCGGGGCCGGTGTGCGATATGCGAAACGAGGCGCATTAGCGCTGCGCTTTTTACGCGCCGCCTTCAGAAGAGATATCTGACCCTGACGGATACGCGCCGTCGGGACGGTTACAGCGTTCTAAAAATCGCTAAACCTTGTAAGCTAATTCCTGTCCTGCGTCAACGCAGTTGGCACCAGGGAGCGTATTTTCCGGTTTATCCGGCCGTAAGCGCTGCTTCCCTGACCAATCGCGGTGTAATAAAGATAACCAGCTCGCGTTTTTTATTTTCCGCAGTCTGGTGGCGAAACAGCGTGCCCACTAGCGGAATATTGCCCAGCACGGGTACGCGATTTTCACCCTGACTACGCTGCTGCTGAAAAATACCGCCCAGCGCCAGCGTTTCGCCATCTTTTAATGTGACCTGCGTTTCTATTTCCTGCTTATCTATTGAAAGTACGCTGCTGTCACCGCTCTGGACGACGCGGCCCGGCACGTTCTGGCTGATACGGATTTTCAGCTGAATACGCCCGTTGCCCAGCACGTTGGGCGTCACCTCCATACCCAGCACCGCTTCCTTAAATTCAATGGTGGTCGCGCCGCTGTTGCCTGCTGAGACCTCATAAGGGATTTCGCTGCCTTGTTTTATCATCGCCTTCTGCTGATGCGAGGTGAAAAGGCGTGGGCTGGCAATAATATCAACCTGATTCTCCTGCTCCAGCGCGCTTAGCTCCAGATCAAGCAGCCGGCTGCCAACGCGTGCCAGCGTGACGCCTGCGCTTATTCCCGGCGAACCAACAGCCAGCGGAATCGCCAGCCGCGGATTGCGTAGCGCATCCGTGACCGCATCTACGCCAGAAGCGAGGCTCCAGTTGACGCCAAGTTCGCGCAGTGTCTCTTCGCTGATGGTGACGATCTGCGCCGCCAGCTCAACCTGCTCGAGCGGCACATCCAGCGCGCGCAGCCAGCGCTCGGCATCTTTAAGCGCTGCTGCCGTATCACGCAGCAGCAGCGCATTAGCGCGTGCGTCCAGCGTCACGCTGCCGCGCGGCGTCATCAGGGTTTGCCGCTCACCCTGCAGGCTGCGAAAGACCTCCGCTGCGCTGGCGTAGTGCAGCGTTACGGTACGTAGCTCGAGCGGCTGTTGCTGCGCGCTGGCCGCTCGCTCTGCCTGCTCCTCCTGTTGTTTTTGCTGTCGCCAGCTGTCGGGATAGACCAGCAACACGTTCTCCTCTTCCAGTACGGTGAGGTTGGCAAGCCGCGTGACCAGCGACAGCGCCTGCGTCCAGGGGACATCGTCGAGCCGCAGCGAGAGCTTGCCTTCTACGCCAGGAGCAATCAGCAGATTGAGGTGCTGATAATCTGCCAGCGCCTGAAGAACTCGTCCAACCGGTGCGTCATCAAAATTAAGGCTGAGCCTCTGGTTATCATCGTCATTGGCGAGTGCGGGCGTGAGAAAGCTGCACGCCAGCAGAAAGAGGGCCATCCTGAGCATAAGCACTTCCTTTTAAAGAGAAAGTAGTAATCTGCGGTAAACAGCCGCTGCGCGTTTTCAGCGTCAGGCTGCGCCGCGCGATCGCACTTAACTGCCAGCCTGGCAGCGCAACAGGCTCCGCTGGTGCAATTTTCAATATTGCGTTCTGCGGCGAAACCAGCCAGGCGCGCAGTGCAGGTTCGCGTCCTAGCACGCCCTGTAACCGCCAGCCGGTAAGGGCTTCCGTTGGCGCGTCACAAAGGCTGCTTGCTACGGGTTGAAACGGATCGCGCGGTGCGGCACACAGGCTGGCGGCAACGAACCAAAGGGTAACCAGCTCATAGCGCATCGTTGCTCTCCAGCCAAAAACTGGCCTGTAATCGTCCCTGCTGCGCCTCCAGTAAAAAGCGTGCAGGAAAAGGCGTTGCAGCCTTAGCCAGTTCGGCAAACAGCGGCTGAAATTGCGGCCAGGCCAGCTGTAGCGTTAGAGTGCGCGGCTCCGATTCCGGCTGCCATGTCTCCAGCTGGTTACCGCGTGCCGCCAGTACCGCCTCAAGCAGTGCGCTGCGCGCCGAGGCATCAGGTGCGTGCACCAGGTCGGCCAGCTGTGAGCGCAACAGCGTCTCAGCAGGCAGCGCATTGAGCTGCGCTAGCTGATGCTGATAAGCGTGTTCAAGCACGCTCAGTTCGGCGCGCAGCGTCTGCTGCGCCAGCCGCTGCGGCTGAATAAAAAGCAGCCACAGCGCCACCGCCACCGCGGCCAGGGCCGCCGTCGCGATAACAATCTGTCTGCGTAACGACAGGTGCAGCCAGTATTCCACCGGGCTATTCATCGCTGGACTCACCGGTTTGCGCGCGCAGTGCAAAACGATAAAAACCATCCTGCTGGCGCTGCACGTTACCCTGCATAACCGCAGTAAACAGCGGCAGCCCTTTAAGACGCTGACGAAAATCGCGTATCGCCTGTATATCCAGCGCCCGCCCTTCTATCCGCAATTGCGCTGGCAATTTTTCTACCCGCTGTAGCCAGAGGCTGTCTGGCAGCAGCGACGGAAGCGACTGCCAGAACTGGTGCCAGCGCATCAGCTCGTCGGCCTGTTGCTGCGCTCGCCGCCGCTGTGTCTGCTGGGCTGTTAGCTGTTGCTGTAGCGCCCGCTGCTGGCTGAGCCGCTGGCCGACTTCCGTTAGCGCGTGCTGCGTATCCCGCTTCGCGGCCTGCAGCTGCTGGCCGGTAAGGTCGAGACGCCACAGCTGTAAAGCCGCCGCCAGCAGCAGCGCCAGTAGCATGACGATGGCAAACCCGGTACTGACGCGCCGCTGGCGTTGCAGGCGCGCATAACGCCACGGCAGTAAATTCACCGCGATCATCAGTTATCCTCCGAGCGCAGCGCCAGCCCAGCAGCAATACAAAATGGTGCCTCCTGCTGTGGCAGCGGCGGTTGCTGGTAGACAAACAGACTGAACGGTGAAAAAGGCGAGAATCTGTCAGGCAAGGCGACATGAGCCGGCACACAGCCGTATAGCGCGCTGGCCGCAGGAAAACAGCGCTGCGCCAGCGCCTCTGGCGTAATGTCCAGGTCGGCGCAGCCAGCAAGGCTGTCGCTGGCGCCGCAATACCAGAGCCATTGGGTGTCATGGTGCAGCAGTAGCGCTGCATCCTCTGCCAGCCCTGCGGCCTGTGCTGCCAGCGCCAGCGCATGCGTCGTCAGTTCAAAAACGGCGGGTTGCAATGCGCTTTGCTGCAGCGGCGCCAGCCACTGGGCAATCGCTTCCCGCCGGGCGGCCGTCACATACAGCTGGCTGTCCAGATCGCTGGCGCGATAATCCAGCGCCAGCGCGTCCGCATCGACGGGGAAAAGCCGCTGCGCCGCGGCCGCCACGTAGCGCCCCAACGCAGGCTCCTGCAAACGCTGCGCTGGCAATGTCAGCGGCCGTTGCAAGACCAGTTGGGCAGGCAGCCCGACGCGCAGTGAATAGCGCTGCGGCAGCTGCTGTTGCAGCTTACGCAGCGCCGCCTGCAATTCAGGCGAAGATTGCAGCACGCCGTTTCTTAACGTATCTTTCGGCAGCCCTTGCTGCCACCAGCGACGCAGCTGCCAGCCGTCGCGTCGGCGTTGTATTGCGAGGGCACAGAGCTGCGTATTCTGAATATCCAGTCCGACTTGCCATGTCTGAAAAGCCATGCGCGCGATCTCCTTATCTACAGGGGTAAAAGGACGTATCAAAGCGTCTGGCTTGCCTTTATACTACCGCGCGGTTGTTTATAAACTGCCCAAACGACAACAGATGGGAAATTCCAGGTGAAGTTCGTAAAGTATTTATTAATCCTTGCAGTGTGTTGCATCTTGCTGGGAGCTGGCTCGATTTATGGTCTGTACAAATACATAGAGCCGCAGCTGCCCGACGTAAACACGCTGAAAGATGTACGTCTGCAAACGCCAATGCAGGTGTACAGCGCGGATGGCGAACTGATCGCCCAGTACGGGGAAAAACGCCGTATCCCGCTTACCCTCCAGCAAATGCCGCCAGAGATGATCAAAGCGTTCATCGCGACGGAAGACAGCCGTTTCTACGAGCATCACGGTGTCGATCCGGTCGGTATTTTCCGCGCGGCCAGCATCGCACTGATGTCAGGCCATGCTTCGCAAGGCGCGAGTACCATTACTCAGCAGCTGGCGCGTAACTTCTTCCTGAGCCCTGAGCGCACGCTGATGCGTAAAATCAAGGAGGCATTTCTCGCTATCCGTATTGAGCAACTGCTGAATAAAGATGAGATCCTTGAGCTCTACCTGAACAAAATTTACCTGGGCTATCGCGCTTATGGCGTGGGTGCCGCCGCGCAGGTTTACTTTGGTAAACCGGTCGATCAGCTTTCGCTGAGCGAAATCGCGATGATTGCTGGCCTGCCAAAAGCGCCCTCGACCTTTAACCCGCTCTACTCCCACAGCCGCGCGCTGGCGCGCCGTAACGTGGTGCTGGCCCGTATGCTGGATCAGCAATACATTACCCAGCAGCAGTATGACGAAGCGCGCAACACGCCGCTGGTCGCCAACTATCACGGCCCGGAAATCGCCTTCTCTTCGCCTTATCTGAGTGAGATGGCACGTCAGGAGATGGTGAAGCGTTACGGCGACGGTGCTTATAACGACGGCTACAAGGTCTACACCACCGTTACGCGCCGTTTGCAGCAGGCAGCGCAGGATGCGGTACGCAACAACGTGCTGGCCTACGATATGCGTCACGGCTACCGTGGCCCAACCAGCGTGTTGTGGAAAGTGGGTGAGCCGGCGTGGAGCCAGGAGCAGATCCTCAAGGCGCTGAAGCCGCTACCGGCTTACGGGCCGCTGTTGCCTGCCGTTGTCACACAGGCCAGCAGCAATGAAGCCACCGCCATGTTGAAGGATGGCACCAGCGTGTCGCTGGGCCTTGCGGGCGTGCGCTGGGCGCGTCCGTTTAAATCCGATACGGTACAGGGCGCGACGCCAAAAAGCGTGTCGCAGGTTGTCCAGACAGGCCAGCAGATTTGGGTGCGCAAAGTCGACAACGACTGGTGGCTGGCGCAGGTGCCAGACGTTAACTCGGCGCTGGTATCGCTTGATCCGCAAACCGGTGCGGTACGCGCGCTGGTGGGCGGATTCGACTTTAACCAGAGCATGTTCAACCGCGCCACCCAGGCACTGCGTCAGGTCGGCTCTAATATTAAGCCGTTCCTCTACACCGCCGCGATGGATCGCGGCCTGACGCTGGCCTCCATCCTGAATGACGTGCCGATTTCACGCTGGGATGCAGGCGCAGGTGCCGACTGGCGGCCAAAAAACTCACCGCCGACCTATGATGGTCCGATTCGTCTGCGCCAGGGCTTAGGCCAGTCGAAAAACGTGGTGATGGTGCGCGCCATGCGCGCGATGGGCGTTGATTATGCGGCTGAGTATCTGCAACGCTTCGGCTTCCCGGCGCAGAACATCGTGCATACCGAATCGCTGGCACTGGGTGCAGCCTCCTTTACCCCTATGCAGGTCGCGCGTGGCTATTCAGTGATGGCGAACGGTGGCTTCCTGGTTGACCCCTACTTCATCAGCAAGATTGAGAACGAGCAAGGCGGCACGGTATTCGAGGCGAAGCCGCGCATCGCCTGCCCGCAGTGCAACCTGCCGGTGATTTATGGCGATACCCGTAAAGCGCTGGCGCTTAATGAAGAGAGCGTGGAGAACGTTGCCACCTCAGAGCAAAATCAGAACCAGCCTGCGCCGCAGCCCGCGCTGGAGCAGGTGCCTGCACAGCCGCAGCCGGGCGGCGCGCAGGAGTATGCGCCGCACGTCATCAACACGCCGCTGTCGTTCCTGATTAAGAGCGCCCTCAACTCAAACGTTTTCGGCGAACCAGGCTGGATGGGCACTGGCTGGCGTGCCTCGCGCGATCTGAAGCGCAACGACATTGGCGGCAAAACCGGCACCACCAACAGCTCCAAAGATGCCTGGTTCTCGGGCTATGGTCCTGACGTCGTGACCTCCGTATGGATCGGCTTCGACGATGCACGCCGCGATCTCGGCCGCAGCACGCTGTCAGGCGCCATCCCTAACCAGATTTCCGGCTACGAAGGCGGCGCGAAGAGTGCCCAGCCTGCCTGGGATGATTATATGAAGAGCGCGCTGGACGGCGTGCCGGAGCAGCCGCTGACGCCACCAGACGGTGTCGTTACGGTCACTATCGACCGCAGCACCGGTAAGCTGGCGAACGGCGGTGGTAATACGCGTCAGGAGTATTTCATCAACGGCACGCAGCCAACGGAATATTCCGTTCATGACGTTGGCACCACCATTATGGATAACGGTGAGAGCCACGAGCTGTTCTGATTCCTGATAAAAAAGCAAAAGGCCGACAGCAATGTCGGCCTTTTTTATTCTGTGACTGCAATACCTTTAGTAGCTGAGCCTGCCCTGCTGCACCAGCCATTCGCGCACCAGGAACAGCGCGCTGACGTTGCGTGCTTCACGGAAATCGGGCTCCTGCAACAGCGCCAGCAAATTATCGAGCGGCCAGCGGTGCTCGATCAGCGGTTCTGGCTCATCGCCTTCCAGCCGCTCAGGATAGAGCCCTTCGGCCACCACAATGTTCATCTTGCTGGAAAAATAGGAAGGCGCCATGGTGAGCTTGCTGAGGAACTCCAGCTTTTCGGCGCCAAAGCCCACTTCTTCTTTCAGCTCGCGGTTCGCCGCCTCGAAAACCGTTTCGCCGGGATCGATGAGTCCTTTTGGGAAGCCCAGCTCGTAGGTCTCCAGCCCAACCGCGTACTCCTGTATCAGCACGACCTGATTATCAATAATCGGCACAATCATCACCGCCTCGCGCTCGGACGGTTTCATGCGCTCGTAAATGCGTCGCGCGCCGTTACTAAAGGCGAGATCGACCGATTCGACGGTAAACAGCCGCGAGCGCGCCACCGTTTCTACATTGAGGATGTCGGGTTTTTTTAACGGGTTTTTCATATCAGCCTCAGACTTTCAACGCCGTGCGATGCCGGGACAAATCAGCTTACCTGACCAAAAGCGATTGTGCGACAGCGAGTTTAGCGGCCCATGCTCGCATAACATCTTGCGGAGCGATAACAACGCATTGTTATAGCCGTTAACGTTTTTGCCATAAGTCAACGTCGCCAGGTAAAATTCAGAAAAGACCGATGTTTAATTCAGTTTATGGCAGTTAACATTCGCGCAAGGCATGCTGCACTAACTTCTAATTTAATGATTTTGCGCGTTATTTCCTCCGGCATTTTACTTGTCAGAGTTGTTTATTCCCGCCAAAATTGTCTTAAATAACAGTTCTATCTGGGAGCATAAGTCTAAAGTGAAGGCAGGATTTTGGCTGAATTGAGCAAAGCATGAGCACAATCCTCATTGTATTGGTAATAGTGCTGGTCTGCTCAGGTTTGGCAGGTATTGGCTTTTGGTACGCTATGCGGCATCGCCCGCCGTTGGCGAAACCGCTGCCATTTATCAGTCCACCCTGCCGCAAACTCACCGACGACGAACGCCGTGCGGTGGAGAAATACGTCGCCTCGCTTGCGAGACCGTCGCGCCCTGCCGTACCCGGCGAAAAACATGCCCTCTACGATAACCTCACGCTGACCGCCCAGAGCAATAATGTCTATCCGGTTACGCGCGCCATCACCCGCTATGGCCTGTCGACCGATGACCCGCACAAGTGGCGCTACTATCTCGACGAAGTGGAAGTCCATCTGCCGCCGCACTGGGAGCAGTACATCACCGATGAAAACTACGTTGAGCTGATCCGTACCCAGACCATTCCGCTGGTTATTTCGCTTAATGGCCACTCGCTGGTTAACTACGGCACAGATCAGCCTTCGCTGCCTGCACTGGTGCGCCCAGGCTCAACTAACGCCTCTATTCGCAAAGAAGAGAGCGAAAACGTAGAGCTGCTGCAGGTGCGCAAAGAGACGCTGGAGGAGTATCAGCTGACGCGTCCGGACGGCACACGCGAAGCCGTTACCATTACGTTTGGATTTTTGCTGTTTTTTATTAGCCTGCTGGTGCCCGCCAGTTTCATGATCTGGCTGGTGTTGCTGGGCTGCGCCATGATCGGGGCCAGCATCTGGTCGCTGTTTCATATTCCCAGCCAGAAGCGCATGCGCGATATTCACTGCCTGCGCGGTGCGCCTAAGCGCTGGGGCCTGTTCGGCGAATCGAACCAGGAACAGAGCAATATCACGCTGGGCATTATCGATCTCGCCTATCCGCCGCACTGGCTGCCCTACGTAGCCCATGACCTGGGCCAGACCACCGACGTCGAAATCTATCTGAACCGGCAGGTGGTGCGGCAAGGCCGCTTCCTGTCACTGCAGGATGAGGTGCGCAACTTCCCTATTCAGCGCTGGCGCAAAAACGTGGTGCTGGCCTGCGGCTCGCTGCTGGTAATGGCGCTGCTGGTCAGCTGGATCCCGCTCAGCATGCCGATCAAACTTAGCCTGGCGTGGGTAAAGGGCACTGAAAGCCTGGAAGTGAACAATGTCGATAAGCTGGCGGCGCAATCGCTGCACGTCGGCGATATTTTAAAGGTCAACGGCACCGGCATGTGTTCTGTGCCTGATAATTATCAGAGCAACCGCAGCTACGCCTATATGCCGTTTGACTGTTCGGCAATTTACTGGAATAACGCCTCACCGCTGCCACAACCGCAGTCGGACATTATCGATAAAGCCTCGGCGCTGCTGGAGGCAACCACGCGCCAGCTGCATCCAGAAACCAATACCGATCCCAAGCTCAACCCGCAGCTCGCCTCGGCAATCCAGAAATCGGGCATGATCCTGCTGGACGACTTCGCCGACCTGGTGCTGAAAACCCAGGATCTCTGTAGCCAGCAGCAGGATTGCGTGCGGCTGAAAAATGCGCTGGTGAATCTCGGCAACGCCAAAGACTGGGACACGCTGGTGCGCCGCGCCGACTCTGGACAGTTAAATGGCATGAACGTGCTGCTGCGTCCGGTAAGCGCAGAGGCGCTGGAAAACCTGGTCAACACCGCGACCTCCAGCTTCTTTTTTCGCGAGACGCGCCGCGCCGCCGAGAACCTTAACAGCCCGCCGCCGGGCGGATTCCTGATTGCCAGCGACGAAGGCCGCCAGCTGGTGAACCAGCCGCAGCCTTCCGTGTCACTGTTCGATCTGGATGCGCCCTCACAGTGGCGCGAGCTGCAAAGGCTCTCTGGCATGCTGCTGCATACGCCGTTCAGCGCCAGCGGCATCATTACCAGCCTGTCGGTGGATGCCAACGGCACACGCCATATCGCCCTGCACAACGAACCGGATGCGATGGCGATGTGGCGCTATCTGGGCACCGCGCTGCTGCTGACGGTATTGCTGGGCTGCGCGCTGGTGAACGCCCTGCTGGCGCTGCGTCGCATCCACCGCAACCGTCAGCGCATGGCCAATATCCAGCAATACTACGACAAGTGCTTTAACCATAATCTCGGCACCATGCAGAGCGTACGCTCAATGTTTTAACGCAGCTGGATGCAGCTTTTTCTGCCTGATGTTGCTGGCTGCACCCTGCTCTTTCCCACCCTATTTTATGCTACCCTGTCGCCCTCTTTTCACCGGGGAACCTGCCTGATGACGCTGAACTGGTCGCAAATTGATACCGTACTGCTGGATATGGACGGCACGCTGCTCGACCTGGCCTTCGACCGCCATTTCTGGCTGGAGCATGTGCCGCTAACGCTGAGCGAAACGCGCGGTATTACACTGGCGGAAGCAGAGTCGCTGATCGCCGGAAAATACCAGGCCGTGGCGCATACGCTAAACTGGTATTGTCTGGACTACTGGGCAGCGGAACTGGCGCTGGATATTCGCGCCATGACCTTTGCGAAGCGTAGCCTGGCGGCGATGCGTGAAGATACCGTGCCGTTTTTGCAGGCGCTGCGTCAGGCAGGTAAACGCACCATCCTGCTGACCAACGCCCATCCCTACAACCTGGATATCAAACTGGCGCAGACAGGTCTTGCGCCGCACCTTGATTTATTACTTTCCACCCATACCTTTGGGTATCCGAAAGAGGACCCGCGCTTGTGGCAGGCGGTGGAGCAGCACACCGGATTTCATCGTCCGCGAACGCTGTTTATTGATGACAACGAGACCATTCTCGACGCCGCAAAAAGCTGGGGCATCGGCTGGTGTTTAGGCGTCAGCAACCCCGACTCCGGGCGTCCCGATCAGGTCTTCCAGCGTCACGCGGCGGTCCGCGATTTTCGCACCCTGTGCAGCGCGCTGGCGTAAACGGGAGCAGCAATGAAAGAGAAAAGCAGCGAAGGCGTACGCCTCGACAAATGGCTGTGGGCGGCGCGCTTCTACAAAACGCGCTCGCTGGCGCGCGACATGATCGAAGGCGGCAAAGTGCACTACAACGGCCAGCGCAGCAAGCCGAGCAAGCTGGTGGAGCTGGAAGCGGAACTGACGCTACGCCAGGGCAACGACGAGCGTACCGTGATTGTGACCGCGCTGAGTGACAAGCGCGGCCCGGCGGACGTGGCCCAGCAGCTTTACAGCGAAACCGCCGCCAGTATTGAGAAAAGGGAAAAGACGGCGCTGGCGCGCAAAATGAACGCGCTCACCATGCCGCACCCCGATCGCCGCCCCGATAAAAAAGAGCGCCGCGATCTGCTGAAATTTAAATTATCGGGCGACGAATAAGCTTCGCCCCAATGAGAGAAACGTTATGTCTGTACAAGATCAACTGCATCGTTACCTGTTTGAAAATGTGGCCGTACGCGGCGAGCTGGTGAATGTCAGCCACACCTGGCAGGAAATCATCAAAAACCATGACTATCCGGCACCGGTGCAGACGCTGCTGGGCGAACTGCTGGTGGCGACCAGCCTGTTGACCGCCACGCTGAAATTCGACGGCGACATCACCGTTCAGCTACAGGGTGACGGCCCGCTGTCGCTGGCGGTGATCAACGGGAATAATCGCCAGGAGCTGCGCGGCGTAGCGCGCGTTAAAGGCGATATCCCGGCAGGCAGCACGCTGAAGAGCATGGTGGGCACGGGCTACCTCGCGATCACTATTTCGCCAGAGAAAGGTGAGCGCTATCAGGGTGTTGTTGCACTGGAAGGCGAAACCCTGGCCGCCTGCCTGGAAGATTACTTTATGCGTTCTGAACAGCTGCCGACCCGCCTGTTTATTCGCACCAGCGAGAAAGGCGCAGCGGGTATTCTGCTTCAGGTGCTGCCTGCGCAGGATACCGAGACGGAAGATTTCAACCATCTGGCGACGCTGACCGAAACCGTCAAGACCGAAGAGCTGATCGATCTGCCTGCGACTGACGTTTTGTGGCGTCTTTACCACCAGGAAGAAGCGACCGTATTTGATCCGCAGACGGTAAGCTTTAAATGCACCTGCTCGCGTGAACGCTGCGGCGAAGTGCTGAAGACGCTGCCTCAGCATGAGGTCGACGAGATCGTTGAAGAAGATGGACAGGTCGATATGCACTGCGACTACTGCGGCACGCATTATGTTTACGACGCGGTCGATATCGCGGCGATCCGTAAAGGTGGAGCTGACGGCGAAAGCAGCGAAAGCATTCACTGATTTATCTCTGGGCGGCTTTGCCGCCCTTTTCACCTTCTGCTATATCCCCTTAATTTCCAACGTAAAATAACCCCTCCTCGCTAACTTTACTTTCAAAAGCGATGCTTTTTGCTGCTTAACGCGCCCTGGTTCGCATTTCTGAGGGACAACGCTTTTCCCACAGGCTGAGAAGAGTACACTGCGCGCGATCGTGCATCCGCCCGGCAGAGTGCGGCGTTTTTTGTGCGACACCTATAACTATTCGCCTGTGCAGTACCAAAACGATTTAAGGAGCAGTCACATGCGCGTTACCGGCCTGACCTCGCAAGATCTTGCCGCTTTGGGCATCGAGGGCACCACAGAAGTGGTCCACAACCCCGATTTCGATACGCTGTTTACCGAAGAACTCCGCCCCGAGCTGGAAGGTTATGCGCGCGGCACCCTGACGCAAAGCGGCGCAGTCGCGGTCGATACCGGCATCTTTACCGGCCGATCGCCCAAGGATAAATATATCGTTCGCGATGAGACCACACGCGACACGCTGTGGTGGAACGATCGCGGAACCGGTAAAAACGACAACCAGCCACTGTCGCCAGAAACCTGGCAGCAGCTGAAAAGCTGCGTAACCGAGCAGCTCTCAGGCAAACGCCTGTTTGTGGTTGATGCCTTTTGCGGTGCCAACGCCGACTCGCGCCTCAGCGTGCGTTTCGTCACCGAAGTGGCCTGGCAGGCGCACTTCGTCAAAAACATGTTTATTCAGCCGAGCGAGAGCGAACTGGCTGAATTTAAGCCCGACTTCGTGGTGCTGAACGGCGCGAAATGCACCAACCCCAACTGGCAGGCGCAGGGTCTGCACTCAGAAAACTTCGTGGCATTTAACCTGACCGAAGGGATGCAGCTGATCGGTGGCACCTGGTACGGCGGCGAAATGAAGAAGGGCCTGTTTGCGGTGATGAACTACCTGCTGCCGCTGCGCGGCATCGCCTCCATGCACTGCTCGGCTAACGTCGGAAAAGCGGGCGACGTAGCGGTGTTCTTCGGCCTCTCCGGCACCGGCAAAACCACCCTTTCCACCGATCCGGAACGCCAGCTGATTGGCGACGACGAGCACGGCTGGGATGATGACGGCGTGTTTAACTTCGAAGGCGGCTGCTACGCCAAGACCATCAAGCTCTCCGAGCAGGCTGAACCGGAGATCTATCGCGCGATCCGCCGCAATGCGCTGCTGGAGAACGTGGTGGTGCGCGAAGATGGCAGCGTTGATTACGATGACGACAGCAAAACCGAGAACACCCGCGTTTCCTACCCGATCGATCACATCGACAACATCGTGCGTCCGGTGTCGAAAGCGGGCCATGCGAAGAAAGTAATCTTCCTGACCGCTGATGCCTTCGGCGTGCTGCCGCCGGTGTCGCGCCTGACGCCGGAACAGACGCAGTATCACTTCCTCTCCGGCTTTACCGCCAAGCTGGCGGGCACCGAGCGTGGTGTGACCGCGCCAACGCCAACCTTCTCGGCCTGCTTCGGCGCGGCGTTCCTGACGCTGCACCCGACGCAGTACGCGGAAGTGCTGGTGAAGCGGATGCAGGCAGCCGGCGCGCAGGCTTATCTGGTCAATACCGGCTGGAACGGCAGCGGCAAACGTATTTCGCTGAAGGATACGCGTGCGATTATCAACGCGATTCTGGCTGGCGAGCTGGACGATGCTGAAACCGAGACGCTGCCGGTGTTTAACCTGCAGGTGCCAAAAGCGCTGGGCCAGCTTGATGCCGCTACGCTCGATCCGCGTCGCAGCTGGGAAAGTGAAGAGAAGTGGCAGGAAGCCGCGCGCGATCTGGCGCAGCGCTTTATTACCAATTTCGAGAAGTACACCGATAACGCGGCAGGTGCCGCGCTGGTGCAAGCAGGTCCGGTTCTGTAATCCTCTGGGCGCGGCAACCGCCGCGCCCTGTTTCTTAACTTTGCGCTACGCTGACAGGAGCGGACTGCTCGGCCAGCGGCAGCCAGGCGCGAATACGTAATCCCCCGCGCTCGCTCTCACCAATCTCCAGCGACCCCTGATGCGCATCGATAATGCGCTGCACAATCGCCAGCCCAAGCCCGGTGCCGCTGGTGCTGCGCGCGCTGTCGCCGCGTACAAAGGGTTGCAGCAGATGCGCCAGCTGCTCCGGCTTGATGCCCGGGCCGTCATCCTCGACCTGGAACCAGGCTCGATGCAGTTCGCGGCCGCTGCTCACCTTAATCCAGCCATTGCCGTAGCGCGCAGCGTTTACCACCAGGTTCGCCACCGCACGCTTGATCGACAGCGGGTTGATATTCAGTATCAGCTCCTCCGGCATCACTGCGTTCTCAATCTCGCGTTCGTAGCCGCTTTCAGCTGCCACGACTTCGCCCAGCACACCGTTGATGTCGGCGCGCTCCGTCTGGATCTCCTGGCCGGTGCGCAGGTAGTCGATGAACTGTTCGATGATGGCGTTGCACTCTTCGATATCTTTGTTAATCGATTCGGCGAGGTAGCCATCCTCTTCGCCCATCATCTCTGTCGCGAGGCGGATACGCGTTAGCGGCGTACGCAGATCGTGGCTGACGCCCGCCATCAGCAGCGTACGGTCGTCCGCCAGCTGTTTAACACCAGAGGCCATCTGGTTGAAGGCGCGCGTCACCGACCGCACCTCCGACGCGCCATACTCGCGCAGCGGCGGCGGGATAATCCCTTTACCAACCTGCAACGCCGCATGTTCCAGATCCACCAGCGGCCGATTCTGGATGCGGATAAACAGCCACGCGCCGCCAATCGCCAGCAGCATGATCGCCAGCGTGTAGCGGAACAGCGGTGAAAAGTCGCCCTGATGGATCTCGGTCAGCGGCACGCGCACCCAGATGTCCGGCGACAGCCAGGTTTTCAGCCAGACGACGGGCGAGTTCTTATTCACCTCAACGCGCACGTCGGTCGGGCCGCCAAGCTGCTGCCCCATCTGCTCGCTGAGGAATTCATAGTGCTGCGCCCAGCGCAACCCGCTCTCTTCGGCCGCCGCATTGGTATACAGGGAAATGCCCAGTTCGCGGTAAATCTCGCGGCGGAATGCAGGCGGCACTTCCAGCTGCGTGCCATCTTCCAGCTGTAGCCGGTCGGTCATCAACATGCGCACTTCATACGCCAGCACCTTATTGAACTGCTGCAGGCTGGGAAGAATGGCGAAGTTGAGCACCACCAGGTAGGTCGTTACCAGGCTGACAAACAGCAGAGTAACGATCAATAGCAGGGTGCGAGCGAACGAACTGCGAGGCGAGAAGCGCAGTCGCCTCATGCTTTAGAACCGTCCGGAACGAATACGTAGCCTAAGCCCCAGACCGTCTGGATGTAACGCGGATGCGCCGGATCTTCTTCCACCATGCGGCGCAGGCGGGAGATCTGTACGTCAATGGATCGCTCCATTGCGCTATATTCGCGGCCACGCGCCAGGTTCATCAGCTTGTCGCGCGACAGCGGCTCGCGTGGATGGCTGACCAGCGCTTTCAGTACCGCGAACTCACCGCTGGTAAGCGGCATCGGCTCATCTTCACGGAACATTTCACGCGTGCCCAGGTTAAGCTTGAACTTGCCGAAGGCAATAACAGCTTCTTCCTGCGACGGCGCGCCCGGCAGTTCATTCGCCTGACGGCGCAGCACCGCGCGGATACGCGCCAGCAGTTCACGCGGGTTGAAAGGTTTTGGAATATAGTCATCGGCACCGATCTCCAGCCCGACGATACGATCGACCTCTTCCCCTTTTGCCGTCACCATAATAATCGGCATCGGGTTGCTCTGGCTGCGCAGGCGGCGGCAAATTGACAGGCCATCTTCGCCTGGCAGCATCAGATCCAGCACCATGAGATGAAAGGATTCGCGGGTCAGCAGACGATCCATCTGCTCGGCGTTAGCGACGCTGCGCACCTGAAAGCCCTGCTCGGTGAGATAACGTTCCAGCAGCGCACGCAAACGCATATCGTCATCAACGACCAGAATTTTGTAGTTCTCTTGCATTTTCTACTCCCAAAGGCGCGATTGCCCGAACCGATATTGTTAAAAAAAGTTGCCTGCCTGTGACAGTCATTAATGGTTTATATTCTAGCCGAAATTGTTACAAAGCATATTAAACAGGAGCTTATCTTTAATTTTATCGCTGCGTTAACTGAAAAATCACGCTGTTAGCTGTGCTTAACACGGTTACGGCAAATCTGAAAGTCAGCGCGTTTTTCTTGCCATCGGCGGCAGTAAAATCCGGCCAGCCATTAATCAAACAGCCAGATCAACCAGTTAACCTGCAATTTGGCTTAAGCGCCATCTATTGCCGTCCATGCGTGTACCGACAGGGAGAGGCCGGGCCAGACAGCAGCATAAAATTCCGGCCACGGCGAACCTTGCCGCAGGCTTCTCTCGGATTAACGCCATTTCACTCATCATTCAGGCCATTTAAAAATAAAGGACGCTAAATCAATCAGTAAAGCTATCTTTCCGCCCTTTGTGAATTGAACCACACTGCTTGCACACGCTTCACTACAGGGATAGCAATAATGAAAAAAACGTTGTTAGTGCTGGGTACGCTGGCCGCCCTCAGTCTGAACCCAACCTGGGCGGCGACCGCAACTGGCGAAGCCGCTGGCGCGCAGGCTTCGACCACCGCGCAGGGCAATTCTAACGCCATTGGCGTTGGCGCAGTCGCCGCGCTGCTCGGTGTCGCCCTCGCGACCGCCGGCGGCGGCGACAAAGGCACTTCATCTTCCACCACTACCTCTACCGTGGCGGGAAAATAACGATTTCTTCTGCTTTATCTTTTTTGACCCTGCCCGTTTCGCCACCGGGGAAGTCAACACCAGGTTTTCACCGTTGAAAACCTGTTCCCCGACTCTTTTTTGCCGCGCCTGATTTGCTTTACACTGCCTGCTTTACCCTTCAGAGCCGACACGCATGAAAACCCGACTGATCACTCGCGAAGGCTTTAATAAGCTGAAAGCTGAGCTCGACTATCTCTGGCGCGAAGAGCGTCCCGAAGTCACTAAAAAAGTGACCTGGGCTGCCAGCCTCGGCGATCGCAGCGAAAACGCTGATTACCAGTACAACAAAAAACGCCTGCGCGAAATCGATCGCCGCGTACGTTATCTGACAAAAAGCCTGGAGTCGCTGCGTATCGTTGACTATTCGCCACAGCAGGATGGCAAAGTGTTTTTCGGTGCCTGGGTTGAAGTCGAGAATGATGACGGTGAGATAAAACGCTTCCGCATCGTCGGCTATGACGAGATTTTTGGCCGCAAAGATTACATCTCTATCGACTCGCCGATGGCGCGCGCGCTGCTGAAAAAAGAGGTGGGCGACGCGGCCACCGTCGAGACGCCAGCGGGTCCGGCGCTCTGGTACGTCAATGAAATTTCCTACCCGGACGCCTGATTCAGAATATCGCTGAAAGCCGTCCCCATCGCTGGCAATTTCACTTTTCAGTCCGTATAACTGTCCCCTGTTTTTTAACCCTGTAAGCAAGACAGAATCGATGATGAAAGATCTCAGCCACATTATTGCCAGTGAGCTGCAGGCGCGTGCGGAGCAAGTTGAAGCTGCCGTGCGTCTGCTGGACGAAGGGAACACCGTGCCGTTTATCGCACGCTATCGTAAAGAGGTAACCGGCGGTTTGGACGACACCCAGCTGCGCCAGCTGGAGACGCGCCTCGGCTACCTGCGCGAGCTTGAGGAGCGCCGCCAGTCGATTCTGAAGTCCATTGACGAACAGGGCAAACTCACCGGCGAACTCGCCAGCGCCATCAACACCACCCTCAGCAAAACCGAACTCGAAGACCTCTACCTGCCCTATAAACCCAAACGCCGCACCCGTGGCCAGATCGCGATTGAAGCAGGTCTCGAGCCGCTGGCCGATACGCTGTGGCAGGACGCGTCGCAGGATCCCGAGCAGCTGGCCGCGCAGTATGTGGATGCCGACAAAGGCGTTGCCGACGTGCGTGCCGCGCTGGATGGCGCGCGCTATATCCTGATGGAGCGCTTTGCTGAAGATGCCGCGCTGCTGGCGAAGGTGCGCGACTATCTGTGGAAAAACGCGCACCTGGTGTCGCGCGTGGTAGAAGGCAAAGAGCAGGAAGGGGCGAAATTCCGCGACTATTTCGACCATCACGAAGCGCTGAGCGGCGTACCGTCGCACCGCGCGCTGGCCATGCTGCGCGGCCGCAACGAGGGCGTGCTACAGCTGTCGCTCAACGCCGATCCGCAGTTCGACGAGCCGCCGCGTGAGAGCTATGGCGAAACGCTGATCGCCGAACACCTTAACCTGCGCCTGAACGGCGCGCCGGCCGACAACTGGCGCAAGGCGGTGGTGAGCTGGACCTGGCGCATCAAGGTAATGCTGCACCTGGAAACCGAGCTAATGGGCACGGTGCGCGAGCGCGCCGAAGATGAAGCGATCAACGTTTTCGCCCGCAATCTGCACGATCTGCTGATGGCTGCTCCAGCGGGTATGCGCGCCACAATGGGCCTCGATCCGGGGCTGCGTACCGGCGTAAAAGTCGCGGTGGTAGACGACACCGGCAAGCTGGTGGCGACCGATACCATCTATCCCCACACCGGCCAGGCGGCCAAAGCCGCCAACGTGGTGGCCGCGCTGTGTGCGAAACACCAGGTTGAGCTGGTGGCGATCGGCAACGGCACCGCCTCGCGCGAAACCGAGCGCTTTTTCCTCGACGTGCAGAAACAGTATCCGCACATTACCGCGCAAAAAGTGATTGTCAGCGAGGCTGGCGCTTCGGTTTATTCTGCCTCAGAGCTGGCGGCGCTGGAGTTCCCGAATCTTGACGTCTCTCTGCGCGGGGCGGTTTCTATCGCGCGTCGTTTGCAGGACCCGCTGGCAGAGCTGGTAAAAATCGATCCGAAATCGATCGGCGTGGGCCAGTACCAGCATGACGTCAGCCAGAGCCAGCTGGCGAAAAAGCTGGACGCAGTAGTAGAAGACTGTGTGAACGCCGTCGGCGTCGATCTCAATACCGCTTCGGTCCCGCTGCTGACCCGCGTTGCCGGGCTGACGCGCATGATGGCGCAGAACATCGTCAGCTGGCGCGACGAAAACGGCCGCTTCAACAACCGCCAGCAGCTGCTGAAAGTCAGCCGTCTCGGCCCGAAAGCCTTTGAACAGTGTGCGGGCTTCCTGCGTATCAACCACGGCGATAACCCACTTGACGCCTCAACGGTGCACCCGGAAGCCTATCCGGTGGTAGAACGTATTCTGGCAGCAACCGAGCAGGCGCTGAACGATCTGATGGGTAACCCGTCCAGCCTGCGCAGCGTGAAGGCGGTTGATTTTACCGACGAGCGTTTTGGTCTGCCGACCGTCACCGACATCATTAAAGAGCTGGAAAAACCTGGCCGCGACCCGCGCCCGGAATTCAAAACCGCCCAGTTTGCTGAAGGCGTGGAAACCATGAACGACCTGCTGCCAGGCATGGTGCTGGAAGGCGCGGTCACTAACGTCACTAACTTCGGCGCTTTCGTTGATATTGGCGTACACCAGGATGGCCTGGTGCATATCTCTTCGCTGTCGGATAAGTTCGTTGAAGATCCGCACCAGGTGGTGAAAGCGGGCGATATCGTGAAGGTGAAAGTGCTGGATGTCGATCTGCCGCGCAAGCGTATCGCGCTGACCATGCGTCTGGATGAACAGCCTGGCGACAGCAACGCGCGCAGCAGCGGTAACGGCAATGGCCGCAGCGCGCCACGCGACAACGCCCGGCCAGCGGGCGGCGCGAAAGCGCGTCCGCGCCAGAACAGCCAGCCCGCCGGTAACAGCGCAATGGGTGACGCGCTGGCGGCGGCGTTTGGTAAGAAACGCTAAGAACGGCGCGCGCCCGGCTCATTCATGGCTGGGCGCGCGTAACTCCCTCAGTAAAGTTGAAAATCCCTCCCTGAGCGCTACGCTGAAAGCACGCCTGCATAAAAAACAACCCGGGACGTGGCACCCAATTCGCGATGGAAACGATCACAGCGCTGCTCGATAAAATCTATGCCGACACCTTTCCTCAGGCGGCGCGCGAGCGCTTGCTAAGCCATATTGCCGCCGCGCGCGACGCTATCAAGCTGCCGCGCAAAGCGCACTGGGATGAGCAGGATGTGGTACTGATCACCTACGCCGATCAGTTTCGTGAGCCGGACGTGCCCACGCTGCAAAGCTTTTCCCGTTTCTACCAGCAGCACCTGCAATCCACCTTTCCGCTGGTGCATCTGCTGCCCTTCTTCCCCTACTCGTCGGACGACGGCTTTTCGGTGATTGACTACCATCAGGTCAATCCGCTGTGCGGCGGGTGGCCCGATGTCGCCCGGCTGCATCAGGAAACGCGCCTGATGTTCGATTTTGTCTGCAACCATATGTCAGCGCATAGCGCCTGGTTTAAACACTACCTGGCGCTCGATCCCGGCTGGGACGACTTCTTTATCAGTATGCCGCCCGCAACCGATCTGAGCGGCGTCACGCGGCCACGCACCTCGCCGCTGCTGACGCCGTTTGAAATGGCAAATGGCGAGATGCGTTTTATCTGGACCACATTCAGCGCCGATCAAATCGACCTTAACTTCGGCAACCCCGAGGTGCTGATCCGCATGGTGGATGTGCTGCTCGACTACCTGCAAAAAGGGGCGGATTATGTGCGACTCGACGCCGTCGGCTATATGTGGAAAACGCCCGGCACGCGCTGTATCCATCTGGAGAAAACCCATCTGCTGGTGAAGCTGTTTCGCGCCATCGCCGATACGGTCGCGCCCGGTACGGTAATCATTACCGAAACCAACGTGCCGCATAAAGATAACGTCAGCTATTTTGGCGACGGCCACGACGAGGCGCAGATGGTGTATCAGTTCTCCCTGCCGCCGCTGGTGCTGCACGCCATCCACTCCGGCTCAGGACGCGCGCTGCGCCAGTGGGCTGGCGCGCTTGAACCCGGCAATGGCGGCACAACGTTCTTTAACTTCCTCGCCTCGCATGATGGCATCGGGCTTAACCCGGCGCGCGGCATTCTCTCCGAAGTCGAGATCGTGGCGCTGGTGCGCGATCTCGCCCTGGAAGGTGCGCTGGTCTCCTATAAAAACAATCCAGACGGCACCACCAGCCCGTATGAAATCAACGTCACTTATCTCGACGCGCTGAATCGACAAGAGGATAGCGACGACACGCGACTGCGCCGCTTCTTGCTGGCGCACGCTATTTTGCTGGCGTTTCCTGGCGTGCCCGCGATCTACATCCAGAGCATTCTCGGCTCACGCAACGACTACGAGGGCGTAAAAGCTGCTGGCCACAACCGCGCCATCAACCGGCAGAAATTTGATTTGCAGATGATAGAAGAGGCGCTGGTGGAGAGTAATGGGCTGCGCCACGCGATCTATACCCGTCTTAGCCAGCTGATCCAGCTGCGCACGCGCCAGCCCGCCTTTCATCCCGACAACGCTATGGAGCTGTTCGACAGCGATAATGCGCTGCTGGTATTAAAGCGCTATGCGCCGCAGCATGAGGATAAGGGTCTGCTGTGCGTATTTAATCTGAGCGGAAAAACCGTCAACGCAAAACTGCCGGAGGCGCGGCTTTTTCAGGATGTGATGACAGGAGAGAAAGTTGATGGCACCCAGCCGCTGTCGCTGGATGCCTGGCAGTTTGTCTGGCTACGCAGCTGATTACTTATAAACATCCGCAGTGGCGCTGAATTTACCGTGTTCACGGCCAGCGATCACCAGGAAGTATTTGCCTCCTTTTTCATCAGCCAGTCTGGAAAGCTCGCGTTTGGCATCCATCGGCGAAGTAGTTTCCGCCGTGGTATTCACCGAACCGATCTTTTCAAGATTCATTTTTTGTACTTCTTCTTTGGTTACTTCCTTGGCCGCGAACGCTGAAAATGACACCGCGCCCATCACCACTGAAGCCACAACCCATTTCATCACCTTCATTACAGTACCCCTCATTCATTTCCGTTATGTGAGATGTAAGCAGACGCTGAACGCGTCAGGCGAGATGGAACGGCATTGTCCTCTCCCTGGACAATTCACATCCTTAAGCGGCCATGCTTACCTGAAAAGTATTGTCGCTGATGGGAAAATTGCCAGCCTTGCGTCAGGTTAAAGCGCAAAACTCCTGACTGAAATCAAGAATATGCTGGCAGAAGGCATCGGGATGCGAAATAAACGGCGCATGCGCAGCTTTCTCCATGACGACAGAAGGCGAAGCGGGCAGTACCTCATCAAGTTGTACCGCTATACGGCGCGGTACCAGCCCATCCAGCGCGCCATAGAGGCGTAAAAACGGCTGCGTAATGTGTGGCAACCGATCGCGCAGATCGACCTCACGCAGAATCGCCAGCCCGCCATCCAGCACTTCAACCGGCGGCATGGGCTGCGCCAGCACTACCTCTTTCAAGCGGCGCGCATCCTGCCGCGCGCTGTCAGTGCCCAGCGTTTGCAGTGCGAGAAAGCGTTCAACGGTGCGCTGGAAGTCGCTGTTAAGCTGCGAACGGAAGGTTTTTAACGTCTCTGGCTTGATGCCGGGCCAGCCATCGCTGGCGGTAAAACAGGGCGATGAGGCAACGCTGATCAATCCCGCCACCTGCTGCGGCACGCGCAACGCCAGTTCGGTCGCGACTAACCCGCCGAGCGACCAGCCCAGCAGCAGCGCGCGCGGTGGCAGTTGTGGCAGCAGAAGCTGCGCCATTTCTGGCAGTGAAAGCGCACCAGCGTGCTGGCTGCGGCCATAGCCGGGCAGATCGACCAGGTGCAGGCGAAAATGCGGGCTGAGTCGCGGTACGATGCTTTGCCACACTTCCGCGTTCAGTCCCCAGCCGTGCAGCAGCACAAGATCGCTATTCCCTTCTCCGCAGGTATGCCAGTAAAGCGAGGTCATCAGTTACTATCCCGTAAAACGTAAAAGGAGGCCGCTATGCTATCAATGCCTGCCCTCTGTTGGCTATGCCGACTGCCCCTGAACGTGGCAGCACATGGGTTGTGCAGCGTCTGCCTGCGTGCGCTGCCGCCGCTGCCCGTTCTCTGTCCGCGCTGCGGTCTGCCCGCGGGTTCCTCACACACAGCATGTGGCCGCTGCCTGCATACGCCGCCGAGCTGGCAGGCGCTGGTATGCGTCAGCGGCTATCAACCGCCGCTGCGCCGCTGGGTGCATCAGCTGAAGTTTTACCGCATAACCGCACTCAGGGTGATGCTGGCGCGTCTGCTTTTGCTAAGCTGGCTGGACGCTCATCGCACGCGTGGGCTGGTGCGGCCAGATTTACTGCTGTGCGTGCCGCTGCATAAGGTTCGCGCCTGTCAGCGCGGCTACAATCAGGCCGCGCTACTGGCCCAGCCGCTGGCGCGCTGGCTCGGCTGTGAGTTCCGTGACGGCGTGCACCGCAGGCGGCGCGGCGCACTACAGCACCAGCTCAGCGCCTCGCAGCGCCGCCGCAACGTGCGCGGCGCTTTCCGCCTTGAAATTGCCGTGCGCGGACGCCATATCGCCTTGATTGACGATGTGGTGACAACGGGTAACACCGTCGGGGAAATCAGCCGCATTTTGCTGGCGCAGGGCGCAGCCAGCGTACAAATCTGGTGCCTGTGCCGTACCTTGTAGAGCGTCGGTGATGGGCGTATTATAACCAACTAAATTAGTCAACTATTGAGCAATCGCCATGATCCGAATTACAGACTCTGCCCAGGAGCACTTCTCTAAACTGCTGTCAAAACAGGAAGATGGCACCCAGATTCGCGTATTCGTTATTAACCCGGGTACGCCAACCGCCGAGTGCGGCGTCTCTTACTGCCCGCCGGACGCGGTAGAAGCGACCGATACCGAGCTGAAGTTCGAGAAGCTGTCGGCATACGTTGACGAGCTGAGCGCGCCTTACCTTGAAGACGCCGAGATTGACTTCGTTACCGACAACCTTGGCTCACAGCTGACGCTGAAAGCGCCGAACGCCAAAATGCGTAAGGTTTCTGACGATGCACCGCTGACCGAGCGCGTTGAGTATCTGTTGCAGGCGCAGATCAACCCGCAGCTGGCTGGTCACGGCGGCCGCGTGTCGCTGATGGAAATCACCGACGACGGCTTCGCTATCCTGCAGTTCGGCGGCGGCTGTAACGGCTGCTCCATGATCGACGTTACGCTGAAAGACGGCATCGAAAAAGAGCTGCTGGCCGCTTTCCCGGACCTGAAAGGCGTGCGCGATCTCACCGAGCACCAGCGCGGCGAGCACTCCTACTACTAATTTTCTCCGCGCGCGACAGCCACTGGCTGTCGCGCGCCGCCTGCTATTCGCCTTTCCGTGTCTGACTGACCGCTTTCAGCAGTTTTACCACCGCCTTATCCGCAAAGATCGTCTCTAGCGGCTGCGCCAGTTTGCGTCGCCAGTTGGGATATTGATCGACGGTGCCGGGCACGTTGACCGGCGTTGTCATACCCATCCAGTCTTCTGGTTGCAGGCCAAGCAGCGCGCTGCCGGTTGCGGCAAGAAACTTATGCATCGCCAGATTAAGCGCGGGCGTCATTTCCAGCTTATCGGCCTGCCGCGCGCTACGTGCGGGCATAGCACCTGCCTGATGCAGCGCATCCAGCAGCGCCTGCTTCTGCTTCGCACGCTGCTCATGCAGCGACTGCAACACCTCTTTGCCGGGATAAAGTTTGAGCTTCTCCCCCAGTGCGAAATCACCTGCGTTCCAGAAACCGCTAAGCGTCGGCAGATCGTGCGTACTGGCGCTGGCAATTGACTGGCGCGGGTAGTCGCCTGGCTGACGATAGCTGCCGTCGCGCTGCTGCTCAAACCACATCACTTTCCAGGAGAAAACGCCGCTGGCGCGCAGCAGCCCGACAATCTCTGGCGGCACAGTTCCGAGATCTTCGCCGATAACCATACAGCGGTGCCGCTGGCTCTCCAGCGCCAGGATCCCCAGCAGATCCTGCACCGGATAGCTGACGTAAGCCCCTTTGTCAGCGGTCTCCCCTTTCGGCACCCACCACAATCGCAGCAGCGCCATAACGTGGTCGATGCGCAGCGCGCCGCAGTCGCGCATATTGGCGCGCAGCATGTCGATAAAAGGCTGATAGCCGCGCGCGCGCATCACGTGCGGGTCCATTGGCGGTAGCCCCCAGTTTTGCCCCAGCGGGCCGAGCCGGTCTGGCGGCGCACCGACTGAGGCCTCCAGACGATACAGCTCGGGATCGTGCCAGGTTTCCGCGCTGCCCTCTGCGACGCCAACCGCCAGGTCGCGGTACAGCCCCACCGTCATTTTCAGCGCCTGGCTACGTGCCCAGCACTGAGCGAACTGCGTTTGCGCCAGCCACTGTAACCACTGCCAGAAAGCAATCTCCTCTTCATGCGTTTCGCACCACTGCTGTACCTCAGGCGACTGGCTGTTACGCCAGCCTTCCGGCCATGCAGGCCAGCCCCAGGCTTGTTCATCCTCAGCGCGGCGCTCCGCCTGAACGCCGTCGTAGGCCGCCTGATAACGCAGGCTGTCGCCGCCGTCACGCACAAACCCGGCGAACGCCTGCCGCTGCGCGTCATCTTCTGCGCGCTGGCTGAACTGCGCCCACGCATGGCGCAGCGCGGCGAGTTTTAATGCCATCACCGCCGCGTAATCTACAAATTCACTGTCGCGTGCCTTCGCCAGTGCACGCTGGGTTTTTGCGGCCTTCCACCATTTCTGCGCCGCCGCACTCTGCTGAAAGTCCTCCAGCTGCGCCACGTTGATATAGATGATATTCAGCCAGCGTCGCGACGATGGACTATAGGGGCTGGCGAAATCGGGCGTCGCAGGATAGAGCGCATGGAGCGGGTTCAGCCCAACGAAGTCGCCGCCCTGCCGGGCGACCTGTTCCAGCAGCTGCCGCAAATCACCAAAATCACCGATGCCCCAGTTATCGGCGGAGCGTACGGTGTAGAGCTGCACCAGCGCGCCCCAGCGCTTCTCGCCGTTGCGCAGCGGCTCCGGCAGCCAGCAGCGGCGCGGCGTCAGGATGATGCGCGTCTGCCATTGCTGCTTCCCCTTGCGCAGCGTTAGCTGGTGATAGCCGTGCCCAAGCGGTGACGGCAGCGTGAAAGGCTCGCCCGCCTGAAGTTCGCCGCTAAACTCGCGGCCTTTTTCACTGCACAGCCGCCACTGATAAAGGCCGCGCCCTGTTGGGTTAAGCTGGCGCGCCGCGCCGCCGCTAAAAACCTGCACCGGTGGCAGCGGTGCGCCTTTTTCTTTTCTGGCATCGCCCATCACCGCCAGCAGCGCCGTTTTGGTTTCGTCGCTGATGGCTTCCGGCTCGCCTTTGGCGTTGGTATAGGTCAGGGAAATTCCGGCGGCTACTGCCGCGCGATCCAGTGCGCTTTCTTTCATGCTCTCCCCTTAGCGTCTCGGTCCAGGACAGTGGATTTGCGATGTAGTATCTGCCTGATGGAGGCAAACAGAGCATTAAGTAAAGACGGCAGTGCAGAAAAAATCGACAGGAAACAAAGAAAAACGCCAGCCGGAACGGCTGGCGTGAGTGGGTCAGGAATGCAAAAAGCCTTCGCGCCATGCCGCTTGAGACGGCACAGCGTCGGGATCAGCAAAGCTCGAGCTGAACTTCGTGCTGCTCAATCACCTTCATAATACTGGCAGGCGGCTGTTTGTCGGTATAGAGCTGATCGATTAGCCCCATATTGCCGAGATTCACCATGGCGTTGCGACCAAATTTAGAATGGTCGACCACCAGCATCACGCAGCGCGAATTTTCAATAATAGCGCGCTTGGTGCGGACTTCGTGGTAATCGAACTCCAGCAGAGAGCCATCCATATCGATGCCGCTGATACCGAGAATGCCAAAATCCAGGCGGAACTGAGAGATAAAGTCGAGCGTCGCCTCTCCCATAATGCCGCCGTCGCGCGTGCGCACCTCACCGCCCGCAATAATCAGCCGGAAATCAGGCTTGCTCATCAGCAGCGTCGCCACGTTGATGTTGTTAGTCACTACGCGCAGGTTTTTATGGTTCAGCAGCGCATGCGCGACCGCTTCTGGCGTGGTACCGATGTCGATAAACAGCGTCGCGCCATCAGGAATTTCGCTGGCGACACGCTCGGCGATACGCGCTTTTTCCGCCGACCACATCATCTTACGTTCTTGCCAGGCGGTATTTTCAGAACTGGAAGGCAGAGCTGCGCCGCCGTGATGACGCTGAATTTTATTCTGATCGGCGAGATCGTTGAGATCGCGGCGGATAGTTTGTGGGCTTACTTCAAAATGCTCGACCAGCTCTTCGGTGCTGACATATCCCTGACGCCGGACCAGATCGATAATGGCGTCATGACGTTGCGTCTGCTTCACATTACTCTCCTGTTTTCTCTTCTTATCCGGCGCTAACGACGCCGTACTGCACGGGTATCGACAAAGGCCATTGCCAGACCGACCAGCAGACCGGCAACGTGAGCGCCATTTGCGATGGCGAGCCCGAACGCGCCATACCAGCCGATCACCAGCCAGACAATAGCGAAACCAATCAGGCCGCGTTCCAGATAGACGCCGCTTTCGGGATCGCGCTCGCCGCGCAGCCAGCAGTAGCCCATCAGCGCGTAGACCACGCCCGACAGCCCGCCGAACCAGATACCGCTGAATTTGGCCTGTACAAAGCCGCTAAGCAGCGCCGAAATCAGCATAATGACAAACAGCTTGCCGCTGCCGAGGCGTTTTTCTACCGCACCGCCGAGATACCACCACCACATCAGGTTGAACAGAATATGCAGCAGCGAGAAGTGCAGCAGCGCATGGCTGAACCAGCGCCATACCTGAAGATACTGCCCCGGCCCGTCCGGCCAGCTCAGCCACAGCAGCACCGTCTGATCGCCAAAAATTTGCATCAGGATAAAGACAGCGATGCAGATAAAAAGGACGGTCATGGTGAGCGGACCGGCACGTTCGCGGATATTTAACCAAAAATTGCTGCGCTCATAGCGCAGGCCGCTTTTGGTATTACCGGTATGCCAGCTGGCGGCCTGGTAGCGCGGATGTTCAGGCTGACGGACAAACTGCTGAAGTTCGTTTTCGACCATCGACAGCTGACCTTCATCATCCAGCAGGATCACGTAATGGCCATCGTGCTCGATTCGCAGCGTAACGCCGCGCGTCGCCATATAGTCGACAAAGGCCTGCGCCATGCGCGGGTTATTAAACTGGGTAATGCGCACCATTTTCACTCTCCTTGTTCACCGCGCGTGGCTCAGAGGCCGCCGTTTTTAACCTGCGCCGGAAAGGCAGCGCGCCAGGCGTCAAAGCCGCCGTCAATGCTGTAGGCTGCGCTGAATCCCTGGCTCAGCAGATACTGTGCGGCGCCTTTGCTGCTGTTGCCGTGATAGCACATCACCAGTACCGGCAGCTCACGGCTGGCGCTGGCGAGGAACTCATTCAGGTTGCTGTTACTGAGGTGCTGCGCGTTTTCCGCATGGCCAAGAGCAAAGCTCTGCGGATCGCGAATGTCGACCAGCAGCGCGCCTTGCGCCAGATGCTCGCTGGCCTGCTGAACGTTAATGCATTCGAAGGTTTCCATGGTTCTCTCATTACGACGACACAATTGTCGCCTAGTGTAACCCGATAAGGAGCCCCGATAACCTGACAAAGGGTCCGGCTTTGTATTTTTTTCTCAACAGGAATGTTAGCTGTATCACGCTAAAATGTTTTTACCGCGTTAAACGCTGGCATCAATGTTGGTTTGCGATTATCATTATGCTCGAAAACGAACATTAATGAACTATTCCGAACATCGGAGGAGATGACGTGGAAACCAAAGACCTGATCGTGATCGGCGGCGGCATCAATGGTGCCGGTATTGCAGCAGACGCTGCAGGACGCGGCCTGTCAGTGCTGATGCTGGAGGCGCGGGACCTGGCTTGCGCGACCTCTTCTGCCAGTTCAAAGCTGATTCACGGCGGCCTGCGCTACCTCGAACACTACGAATTCCGTCTGGTCAGCGAAGCCCTGGCGGAACGCGAAGTCCTGCTGAAGATGGCCCCGCACATTGCTTTCCCGATGCGCTTCCGCCTGCCGCACCGCCCGCATTTGCGTCCGGCGTGGATGATCCGCACCGGCCTGTTTTTATACGATCACCTCGGCAAACGCACCAGCCTGCCGGGCAGTAAGAGCCTGCGTTTTGGCGCGGATTCGGCCCTTAAGCCGGAAATCACGCGCGGTTTCGAATATTCTGACTGCTGGGTTGACGATGCTCGCCTGGTGGTTTTGAACGCGCAGGAAGTTGAAAAACGCGGCGGTGAAGTGCGTACCCGCACCCGCGTAACCCGTGCATGGCGTGAAAATGGCCTGTGGATGGTAGAAGCAGAAGACGTCGACAGCGGCAAAACTTACACCTGGCGCGCCAAAGCGCTGGTGAACGCGGCGGGTCCGTGGGTTAAGCAGTTCTTCGACGACGGCCTGAAGCTAAAATCGCCTTACGGTATTCGCCTGATCAAAGGCAGCCACATTGTGGTGCCGCGCGTACACAACGAGAAGCAGTCTTATATCCTGCAGAACGAAGATAACCGTATCGTGTTTGTTATTCCGTGGATGGATGATTTCTCTATCATCGGCACCACCGACGTGGAGTACAAAGGCGATCCGAAAGACGTCAAAATCGAAGAGAGCGAGATCGACTATCTGCTCAAGATTTACAACAGCCACTTTAAAAAGCAGCTGGCCCGTAACGACGTCGTCTGGACCTATTCCGGTGTGCGTCCACTGTGTGATGACGAATCTGACTCACCGCAGGCGATCACCCGCGACTATACGCTGGATATCCATGACGATAACGGCCAGACGCCGCTGCTGTCCGTGTTCGGCGGCAAGCTGACCACCTATCGTAAACTGGCGGAGCATGCGCTTGAGAAGCTGGTGAAATATTTTCCGAACGCGGGCCCGGCCTGGACGAAGAACTGCGTGCTGCCGGGCGGTGATTTTTCTGGTACGCGTGAAGACTATGCAGCTGGCCTGCGCCGTCGCTATCCGTTTATCAGTGAAGGCATGGCGCGTCACTATGCCCGCACCTACGGCAGCAACACCGAAACGCTGCTGAGCGGCGCGACTCGTCTTGAGGATCTGGGTGAGAACTTCGGTCACGATTTCTATGAGGCCGAGCTGCGTTACCTGGTGCAGAACGAATGGGTTCGCGAGCTGGATGACGCTATCTGGCGGCGCACCAAGCAGGGTATGTGGCTGACTGAGGCTCAGCAGGCACGCGTGGCCGAGTGGCTGTCAACGCACGGGCAGAAACCCAGCCTGTCGCTGGCGAGCTAAATAAGATTAACGGGGCTTCGGCCCCGTTTTTTTTGCCTGTGCATCAGGTTTCGCCGCGTTGCGGGTTGTCTGCGCAGCAGGTAACTATGAGAAGGTTCCGCCCGCCAGGCTTTGGGCAGTTTCAGCAGTGCCGCTGCCGGCGTGCGTGTTAAGGGTGTCGCCACACCCTTAACAATCTCGGCTTCCGGCAGCCTCCACGCCGCGCTGCGCGCGGTCCCTTCGTTGCTTACGTCGGCCTTACGGACCACGCGGATTCGCCTTCCTGGCTCATGCCGCGCTCTCGCCGACGTCCTGTCGGCTCGTCCTGGCCGCCGTGCGCGCCTCAGCGTGTCGGATGCCTCTGACACTGCCCCGCCTGTAAGTTTTCTGACTTTTATTAACGGCTGTGTGGTCTGAATGCTGGTTCGCGCTTGCAGCAATGACGTGGCTTATTGAAATAAAAAAGTCACAGCGAGGTTTTGGGGGGCCATCCCATCCGCTGAGCGGAGGAAGGATTTCAGGATGAGCCCCAGGGATGGGGCGAATAAGGCGAATCCAGCCGGTCCGTCGAAATCCTGAGGGAGCGAAGGGACCCGCGTAGCGGGCGGATGGGCTGGCCCAGGGCGCGGGTGCAGGGCCGGCGCCTACCGGCCCTGCTCGGTCGCCCGCAGCGGGTAAAATGAAACTGCCCGGCTGTCGGGCGAACGAAACCTGCACCAAGGCCCGACTGCGCAGCAGACAAACCCGCCTGGCGGACGTAACCCGCTCAGAGCCTCACCGGCTTAATATTCCAGATCTCATCCGCATACTCCTGGATCGTCCGGTCTGACGAGAAATACCCCATATTGGCGATATTCAGCGCCGCGCGGCGCTGCCACTCTTCCGGCCTGCGATAAAGCTCATCCACTTTATCCTGGGTATCCACATAGCTGCGGTAATCTGCCAGCAGCTGATAGTGGTCACCGAAGTTCACCAGCGCATCAAACAGATTGCGGTAGCGGCCCGGCTCCTGTGGGCTGAAAACGCCAGAGGCGAGCTGCGTCAGCACCTGATGTAGCTCAGCGTCCTCTTCGTAATATTTACGCGGGTTATAGCCACCGCTGCGCAACGCTTCGACCTGCGGCGTCGTATTACCGAAAATAAAGATATTCTCTTTGCCCACATGCTCCAGCATTTCGACATTGGCACCGTCCAGCGTACCAATGGTCAAAGCGCCGTTGAGCGCGAACTTCATATTGCTGGTGCCCGACGCCTCGGTGCCCGCTGTGGAAATCTGCTCAGAGAGATCCGCCGCCGGGATAATGATCTGCGCCAGACTGACGCTATAGTTCGGAATAAACACCACTTTCAGCTTGTTCTTCACCTGCGGATCGTTGTTGATCACGCTCGCCACGTCGTTGATCAGGTGAATAATGTGCTTGGCGGTGTAGTAGGCGGAGGCCGCCTTGCCCGCGAAAATGTTGACGCGCGGCACCCAGTCAGCGGTGGGATCAGCCTTGATGCGGTTGTAGCGGGTAATCACATGCAGCACATTGAGCAGCTGGCGTTTGTATTCGTGGATACGCTTGATCTGCACGTCAAACAGCGCGTTGGGATCCAGCACAATGTCCAGATTCTTCGCCACCCAGTCTGCCAGGCGGCGCTTGTTATCGAACTTGGCGTCGGCCACTTTTTCAATAAATGCCGGGTAGTCGATCTGCTGGTTCAACTCAGAAAGCTGGCTGAGATCGGTGCGCCAGGTGCGGCCAATCTCCTCGTCCAGCAGCTCTGACAGCGCAGGGTTAGCCAGCGCCAGCCAGCGACGCGGCGTCACGCCGTTGGTCTTGTTGCAGAAACGTCCCGGAAACAGGCGGGCAAAGTCGGCGAACAGCGACTGCACCATCAGATTGGAGTGCAGTTCAGACACGCCGTTAACCTTGTGGCTCACCACGACAGCCAGCCACGCCATGCGAATGCGGCGGCCGTCATTCTCATCAATGATCGAGATGCGCGACAGCAGATCCCAGTCGTCCGGGTAGTATTCCTGAATAGTCTTCAGGAAATAGTCGTTGATTTCGAAAATAATGCCCAGATGGCGCGGCAGGATCTTACCGATCATATCCACCGGCCAGGTTTCCAGCGCCTCAGTCATCAGCGTGTGGTTGGTATAAGAGAAGACCTGGCAGGTCACTTCAAACGCGTCGTCCCAGGTAAACTTGTGCTCGTCGATCAGCAGACGCATCAGTTCCGGGATGGCCAGCACCGGATGGGTATCGTTGAGATGGATAGCGATCTTGTCCGCCAGGTTGGCCCAGGTCTTATGCATCTGCCAGTGCCGGTTAAGGATATCCTGCACCGTGGCGGAAACCAGGAAGTACTCCTGGCGCAGGCGCAGCTCGCGTCCCGAATAAGTCGAGTCGTCGGGATAGAGTACGCGCGACACGTTCTCCGAGTGGTTTTTATCTTCCACCGCGGCAAAGTAATCGCCCTGGTTAAATTTACCCAGGTTGATTTCATTACTCGCCTGCGCACCCCACAGCCGCAGCGTATTAGTGGCGTCGGTGTCAAAGCCGGGGATGATCTGATCGTAAGCCATCGCCACGATCTCTTCCGTCTCCAGCCAGCGCACTTTCGCCCCTTCATGCTGGATGCGGCCGCCGAAACGCACTTTGTAGCGCGTGTTGTAGCGCTGGAATTCCCAGGGGTTGCCATACTCCAGCCAGTAGTCCGGCGACTCTTTCTGCTCGCCGTCGATGATGTTCTGTTTGAACATGCCGTAGTCGTAGCGGATACCGTAGCCGCGCCCCGGCAGGCCGAGCGTGGCAAGCGAATCAAGGAAGCAGGCAGCTAACCGTCCCAGGCCACCGTTACCGAGGCCGGGATCGTTCTCCTCTTCCATCAAGTCGGCAAGATCCAGCCCCATCTCATCCAGCGCCTGATTGAGATCGTCATAAATGCCCATCGCCAGCAGCGCGTTGCCTAACGTCCGTCCCAGCAGAAACTCCATCGACAGGTAGTAAACCTGGCGGACATCCTGCGAAAGCTGCGCGCGGCTGGAGCGCAGCCAGCGCTCCACCATACGGTCGCGCACTGCCAGCAGCGAGGCGTTAAGCCAGTCGTGCTGGTTCGCTACGGAGGGATCCTTGCCGATGGTAAACATCAGCTTATAGGCAATCGAGTGTTTCAGCGCTTCGACCGTCAGGGTCGGCGACGCATAGGTGAAAGGAGCATTCATGTCAGTTATCCCAGTCTCGTTACAGCAAACGTTGATAAAGATCGCGATAAGCCTGAGCGGCTACCTGCCAACTGAAATCCATGCCCATCGCCTGGCGCTGAACGTAGCGCCAGAGCGAAGGCCGCGACCACAGAACAAAAGCACGTCGAATCGCCCGTAACAAAGACCAGGCGTTACTGTCTTCAAAGCTAAACCCGCTGGCGATGCCGTCGGCCAGGTTCTCCAGCGAACTGTCGTTCACCGTATCCGCCAGGCCACCCGTACGCCTTACCAGCGGTAAGGTGCCATATTTCAGTCCGTAGAGCTGCGTCAGGCCGCAAGGTTCAAAGCGGCTCGGCACCATAATGACGTCTGCGCCGCCGACGATACGGTGTGAGAAGGCTTCGTGGTAGCCAATCTGCACGCCAACGCTGCCGGGATGCTCCGCCGCCGCCGCAAGAAAGCCCTGCTGCAACTCGGCGTCGCCCTGCCCCAGCAGCACCAGCTGGCCGCCCTGCGCCAGCAGGCCTGGCAAAGCCTCCAGCACCAGATCGAGCCCTTTTTGCCGCGTCAGGCGGCTGATCACCGCGAAGACCGGCACGCTGTCATCCACCTTCAGCCCCATGGCGATCTGCAACTGGCGTTTATTCTCCGCCTTCGCTTCCAGCGTGTCGCGGTTATAGCGCGCGCTGAGCAGCAGGTCGTGCGCCGGGTCCCAGATGCCAGGATCAACGCCGTTCAGAATGCCGCTGAGACGTCCTTCACGCAGCCGCTGCTCCAGCAGCGATTCCATGCCGTAGCCGAACTCCGGGCGCGTAATCTCGTGCGCGTAGGTCGGGCTGACGGCGGTAATATGATCGGCGAAGAAGAGGCCGGCCTTCAGGTAGGAGATCTGTCCGTAGAACTCCAGCCCGTGCATATCAAAGAACGATCTCGGCAGTTCGATTTCGTCCAGATGACGCGCGTTGAACAGCCCCTGATAGGCCAGGTTATGTACGGTAAATACCGACTTTGCCGGACGCCCGCGCGCTTCCAGATAGGCACAGGTCAGGCCCGCGTGCCAGTCATGCGCATGCACAATGTCCGGCTGCCAGTACGTATCCAGCCCACAGGCAATTTCACAGCCCATCCAGCCCAGCAGGGCAAAGCGCAAGTAGTTGTCCACATAGGCGAACTGCGACGTATCGTGATACGGGCTGCCGGGGCGATCGTACAGCTCCGGCACGTCGATCAGATAGATACCCACGCCGTTAAAATGGCCAAACAGCAGCCGTGTCGGACCGGCAAAGGTCTGCAACTCGGCCACGACTTCCGTTTCGGGAATCCCTTTGCGCAGATCCGGAAACGCAGGCAACAGCACCCGCGTATCCGTTCCATCTGCAATCTGCGCCTGCGGCAATGCCCCAACAACATCAGCCAACCCGCCGGTTTTCAGCAGCGGAAATAGTTCTGAACAGACATGTAAAACCTGCATCCTCGGCCTCTTAATTAGTGATCGGGCGCGATCCTCGCGTCGATAATATGGTGCTTTTTATCGCTGGGTTACGCGCTGGCCAGCCTGGCAAGCATGGCGCGTGTGACCAGAACGATACCCTCTTCTGAACGGTAAAACCGGCGGCTGTCCTCGTCGGGATTTTCTCCTATTACCATACCGTCCGGCAGCACACAGGCGCGGTCGATCACGCAGTTGCGCAGGCGGCAAGATCGTCCCAGTACCACATCGGGCAGCAGAACGGCAGAATCAATATTGCAAAAGGAGTTGATGCGCACGCGCGGGAACAGCACGGAATTCACAACAACCGAGCCAGAAATGATGGAACCACCAGAGATCAGCGAGTTCATCGTCATTCCGTGGCTGCCCGAGCGGTCCTGCACAAACTTAGCGGGCGGCAGCGGCTCCATATGCGTCCGGATCGGCCAGGTATGGTCATACATATCCAGTTCCGGCGTCACCGAGGCGAGATCGAGATTAGCCCGCCAGTAAGCCTCCAGCGTGCCCACATCACGCCAGTAGGGCGTCATATTCTCATCCTGCTGCACGCAAGAGAGCGTAAACGAGTGGGCATAACCTTCGCCGCTCGCCACGACTTTTGGCAGAATATCTTTGCCGAAATCATGGTTGGAGTTGGGCTCCTGCAAATCTTCTTCCAGCAGCTGATACAGATAATCCGCGTTGAACACGTAGATCCCCATACTGGCGAGCGCCTGAGTATCATCGCCGGGCATGGCTGGCGGCTGCGGCGGCTTCTCGACAAAGTCGATCACTCTGTTCTTTTCGTCCACGGCCATCACGCCAAACGCCGTCGCTTCATGAATCGGCACGGGCAGGCAGGCGATAGTGCACTTCGCGTCTGCATCCACGTGATCGAGCAGCATGCGCGAATAGTCCATTTTATAAATATGGTCCCCGGCCAGAATCACGATGTACTGCGCCTGATAGCGGCGAATAATGTCGAGGTTCTGGGTCACGGCGTCTGCGGTGCCGCGGTACCAGTGTTCGGTTGCCGTACGCTGCTGCGCTGGCAGCAGATCGACAAACTCGTTCATCTCCTCGTTGAAGATAGACCAGCCGCGCTGAACGTGCTGCGTTAGCGTGTGCGACTGGTACTGGGTAATGACCCCGATGCGGCGAATTCCAGAGTTAATACAGTTAGAGAGGGCAAAATCGATAATGCGAAACTTACCGCCGAAGTGCACGGCTGGCTTGGCGCGTTTAGCGGTGAGGTCTTTCAGGCGCGTGCCTCTTCCCCCGGCGAGGATCAGCGCAACAGTCTGTGTAGGGAGCTGGCGGGCCAGCATCAGATGTTCAGTTCTGTCTAACTTAACCATGTCTGACTCCTTATGATTGCTTTTGGAACACGCACACACCGTGTGCGGGACCATGCCAGACAGTCGACAAAATGGGGTTGTCATCCCCGGCGAAAGGAGGAACGGCACGCCATTCTCCGTCTGGTAAGGCGATGTCACTCACCGAATCCGTGGCGTTTATTGTTATTAACCAGCGGCCGGAGAGCAGAATCTGCATTCTGTGCGCCTTCTGCTCCCACTCCTCTCGCTGCAATGGCTTGCCGCTGGCATTGAGCCATTGCACATTACCGTCGCCCTCTTGCCACCAGCGATCGGCGGTTAACGCCGGGATCTGCTGACGCAAACGGATCAGGGCGGCGGTAAAATCCACCAGACTGCTCTCTTCTTCCTGCCAGTCGAGCCAGGTAAGCGCGTTATCCTGGCAGTAGGCGTTGTTGTTACCGTGCTGGCTGTGGCCGCGCTCGTCACCAGCAAGCAGCATTGGCGTGCCCTGTGCCAGCAGCAGCGTGGTTAACAGCGCATGGGCGCTCAGGCGGCGACGTTCGATAATGTCGAAACTGGCGCGCAGCCCCTCTACGCCGTGGTTGTGGCTAAAGTTGCTGCTGCTGCCGTCGCGGTTATCTTCGCCATTCGCCTGGTTGTGCTTCTGGTTAAAGCTCAACAGATCGCACAGCGTAAAGCCGTCATGGGCAGTAATCAGGTTAATGGCGGCGTGCGGCAACCGGCCGTCACGCTGAAACAGGTCGCTGGACGCGGCGAAGCGGCGGGCAAATGCGCCGTTGCTGACCTCGCGATGCAGCCAGAAGCGCCGCATGTCGTCGCGGAAATGGTCGTTCCACTCGGCGAACAGCGGCGGAAAGCTGCTGACCTGATAGCCTCCAGGGCCAATATCCCACGGCTCAGCGATTAGCTTGACCTTTGATAGCAGCGGGCAGGCTTTGATCGCCTCAAACAGCGGCGCGTGCGCCGAGAAATCGGGCGTGCGCCCCAACACCGCTGCCAAATCAAAGCGGAAGCCGTCGACGTGACAGACGCGCACCCAGTAGCGCAGCGCCTCCAGCGCCCAGTGCATGACCTGCGGATCGCTGAGGTTCAGCGTATTGCCGCAGCCGGTCCAGTTTTGATAGTCACCCTGTTCGTTGAGCCAGTAATAGCTGGCGTTGTCGACGCCGCGCAGCGACAGTGTCGGGCCAATCTCCTCCAGCTCGGCGGTATGGTTGAACACCACGTCCAGCAGCACTTCAATGCCTGCGGCGTGCAGATTCTTTACCGCCTGCTGAAACTCCTGTAGCGGCGTCACCTCACCCTGGCCAGAGGCATAGCGCGGATCGACCGCCCAGAGCGCAAAGGGGTTATACCCCCAGTAATTGCTCAGGCCGAGGCGTTGCAGGCGCGGCTCGCTGGCAAAATGCGCGACGGGCAGCAGCTCCAGCGCGGTAACACCAAGATGGCGCAGGTAATTCACCATAACAGGATGGCCAAGCGCAGCGTAAGTCCCACGCAGCGATTCCGGAATTTCCGGATGCCGCTGCGTTAATCCACGAACGTGCGCCTCATAAATCACCGTCTTACCCCACGGGGTTCGCGGTGCTATATCACCTTCCCAGTCGAAGTCCTCCGCCACCACCAGCGATTTAGGCGCAACGGCGGCGCTGTCCTGTTCATCAGGGCGATCGATGCCGCCATAGATACGCGCGTCGTCCGGCACATCGCCCTCTACCGCGCGGGCGCAGGGATCGACCAGCAGCTTGGCCGGATTAAAACGGTGGCCGCGCTCGGGAGCCCAGGGACCATGCACGCGGAAGCCGTAGCGCTGGCCGGGCTTTAGCGCCGCTGCGTAGCCGTGCCAGACGTCGCCGGTACGCGCCGGGAGATCAAGGCGACGCTCTTTGCCGTCGCTGAACAAGCAGAGTTCTACACGTTCGGCATGCCGGGAGAAGAGCGTAAAGTTCACGCCCTTGCCGTCGTAACTGGCGCCAGGTGGCTCAGCACGTCCCGGAAGCAGCGTCATTCCGCCTCCTTCACCAGCCACAGGGTTGAGAGCGGCGGCAGCGTCAGCGACAGCGACTGTGCCCGGTTATGGCTGGGGATCTCATCGGTGTGCACCACCGGGTTGCGCGTATCGCTGCCGTGATAGCTGTGCTGGTCGGTGTTCATTACCTCGCGCCAGCGTCCCGCCTGGTTAACGCCGAAGCGGTAGTGATGGCGCGGCACCGGCGTAAAGTTGCTGGCGACGATAATCTCGTTGCCGTCGCGATCGCGTCGGACAAAAACAAAAACCGAGTTCTCGCGATCGTCGACCACCAGCCACTCAAAACCGTCTGGATCAAAGTCCAGCTGGTGCAGCGGCGCATAGTGGCGATAGGTATGGTTGAGATCGCGCACCAGGCGTTGTACGCCGTGATGCCAGTTATCCGCCCCTTCCAGCAGGTGCCAGTCGAGGCTGACGTCGTGGTTCCACTCTTTGCCCTGGGCAAACTCGCCGCCCATAAACAGCAGCTTTTTGCCGGGGAAAGCCCACATCCAGCCGTAATAAGCGCGCAGGTTAGCGAACTTCTGCCATGCATCGCCCGGCATACGGTCAAGAATCGATTTCTTGCCGTGCACCACCTCATCATGAGAGAGCGGCAGCATGAAGTTCTCGGTGTAGTTGTACATCATGCCGAAGCTCATCAGATCGTGGTGATGGCTGCGGTAGACCGGATCGAGCTTCATATAGTCGAGCGTGTCGTGCATCCAGCCCAGATTCCACTTGTACCAGAACCCGAGACCGCCCGACTCCGGTGGACGCGACACGCCGTCAAAGTCGGTGGACTCTTCAGCAATGGTGACGGTGCCTGGCGCAGCGCGCCCCAGCGTGCGGTTGGTGTAACGTAAAAAGGCGATGGCTTCGAGGTTTTCCCGCCCGCCATAGTGGTTTGGCACCCATTCGCCTTCGGCACGGCTGTAGTCGCGGTAAATCATTGACGCTACCGCGTCGACGCGCAGGCCATCAATGCCGTAGCGCTCCAGCCAGTACAGGGCATTGCCCGCCAGATAGTTGCTCACTTCGCGGCGGCCAAAATTGTAAATCAGGGTATTCCAGTCCTGGTGATAGCCTTCGCGCGGATCGCTGTGCTCATAGAGTTCGGTACCATCGAACTTCGCCAGGCCGAAATCGTCGCTGGGGAAGTGGCCCGGCACCCAGTCGAGCAGCACGTTAAGCCCTGCCTCATGCGCGGCGTTGATAAAGTAGCGGAATTCGTCGCGCGTGCCGAAGCGGCGCGTAGGCGCGTACATGCCGAGCGGCTGGTAGCCCCAGCTGCCATCAAAGGGATGCTCATTGATCGGCAGCAGCTCAATATGGGTAAAGCCCATCTCCTTCACGTAGGGCACCAGCTGCTCTGCCAGCTCTTTATAGCTGAGCCAGAAGTTGTTCTCCGTGTGGCGACGCCAGGAGCCGAGATGCACCTCGTAAACGGAAATTGGCTGGTCGAATTCGTTGCGCGCCTTGCGATCCTCGCTCATCTCCACCTTAGGCGGCAGGCCGCAGATCATCGACGCGGTTTGCGGACGCATCTGCGCTTCAAAAGCGTAAGGGTCAGCTTTAATACGCAGACGCCCGCTATTATCGACAATTTCGAATTTATACAGCTGGCCGTTGAACGCACCGGGCACAAACAGCTCCCAGATGCCCATTTCACGGCGGAAGCGCATCGGATGGCGACGACCATCCCAGAAGTTAAAGTCGCCCACCACGGAGACGCGCTGTGCATTCGGTGCCCAGACGCTGAAGCGGGTGCCATGCACGTTGTCGATCACCGCGCCGTGCGCGCCCAGGGTTTCATAGGGACGAAGATGGGTGCCTTCCGCCAGCAGCCAGGCATCCATCTCCTGTAACAGCGGGCCGAAGCGGTAGGCATCGTCGATCAGGTTCTGCTGGCCGTGCCAGTTCACCGCCAGCTGGTAGCGAAACATATTCTTGCGGCGCGGCACCACCGCGCTGAAAAAACCGCGTGAATCGAGGCATTTCAGCTGGGCGACTTTGCGCCCGGTATTGGTTTCAATCACCCACACTTCTGAGGCGTCGGGCAGTAGTGCCCTGACTTCCAGCCCGTTGGCTGTCTGGTGCATCCCCAGTAACGAAAAAGGATCAGCATAATTACCCGCGAACAGGGCGTTGATCGCCTGGCGATCGGGAAGCTCTGACATGACTTTTTTCCTGTGATTATTTGGCAGGCGAAATGGACGCGGCATTTACCACGCATCAGGTGCGCTGCTCTTCATTGAGCCATGCGTACATCGGCAGAGAGAGGAAACCGCTCCGTGGGAAATTATCTTTGCCGTGTACAACAACTATTCAGTGCGTAATGCAAAACAGTCAACAACCGGCACATCATTGTTAAATCATAGCTTGGGCTTGCAAGTTGCCAGGGCAGAAAACGAAAAATTGTTGATGGGGACGTAAAAAAGGGAAGCCGATCACTTACGGACAGTAAGTTGTTTGACTTATTTCAGAATAATCATGCAAAAGGCCGGGAAATCCCGGCCTCGCTTAGTTTTTTATTTTAGTCGACCAACAGTCGCAACATGCGACGCAGCGGCTCCGCCGCGCCCCATAACAGCTGGTCGCCAACCGTGAAGGCTGACAGGTATTCCGGGCCCATATTGAGCTTGCGCAGACGGCCAACCGGTGTCGTCAGCGTACCGGTTACCGCCGCAGGCGTCAGTTCGCGCATGGTCAGCTCGCGGTCGTTAGGCACCACTTTCACCCATTCGTTGTGCGACGCCAGCAGCTGTTCAATTTCAGCCAGCGGCACATCTTTCTTCAGCTTCAGGGTAAACGCCTGGCTGTGGCAGCGCAGCGCGCCGACGCGCACGCAAAGCCCGTCAACCGGAATGGTGTTCTGCGTGCCGAGGATTTTGTTGGTTTCCGCCTGGCCTTTCCACTCTTCGCGGCTCTGGCCGTTGTCGAGCTGCTTGTCGATCCAGGGGATCAGGCTGCCCGCCAGCGGCACGCCAAAGTTGTCGGTCGGCAACGTGCCGGAACGGGTCAGCTCGGTGACGCTGCGCTCGATGTCGAGAATCGCCGAAGCGGGGTTCTGTAGCGAGGTCGCCACGTGATTGTGCAGCATTCCCATTTGCGTCAGCAGTTCGCGCATATGGCGCGCGCCACCGCCGGATGCAGCCTGATAGGTCGCCACAGAGGCCCACTCTACCAGATCCTGCGCAAACAGGCCGCCCAGCGACATCAGCATCAGGCTCACGGTACAGTTGCCGCCAACAAAGGTGTTGATGCCCTTGTCGAGACCCTGACGGATCACCTGATGGTTGACCGGATCGAGAATAATGATGGCGTCATCCTTCATGCGCAGCGTGGAGGCCGCATCAATCCAGTAGCCCTGCCAGCCGCTTTCGCGCAGCTTCGGATAGACTTCACTGGTGTAATCGCCACCCTGACAGGTGATGATAATATCAAGCGCCTTTAGCGCTTCGATATCAAATGCATCCTGCAGCGCACCGGTCGATTTGCCGCCAAACGTCGGCGCGGCCTGTCCCAGCTGCGAAGTGGAGAAGAAGACCGGATTGATGACGTCAAAATCACGCTCTTCGCTCATGCGCGACATCAGCACGGAGCCGACCATACCGCGCCAACCAATAAAACCTACATTCTTCATTTTCTGTCCGTCTCAGTCAGCGATAAAAACTGACCTGCTTACCGAAGGGAAGAGCGAAATGGAATATTCCCGCCGCTCTGCGTCATAAATGGATTTACCTGTGACCAACAACTCTACAAAATGCTGCACTTCTGGCAAGTGAATTAATTCGATTGCGCCAACTTTTTAAGCAGTGCGGCTAATAACCCGCGCCCGAATGTAAGGGATACCGTAAAACAGATGACCGAAATGATTTCTGCGACCATTTTACTGCTGCTTATTATGGATCCGCTGGGCAACCTGCCGATTTTTATGTCGGTGCTAAAACATCTTGAGCCAAAACGCCGGCGCGCGGTGTTAATCCGCGAGCTGCTGATTGCGCTGGTGCTGATGCTGCTGTTTCTGTTCGCGGGCGAACGCATTCTGGCCTTTCTTAACCTGCGCACCGAAACGGTCTCTATTTCCGGCGGCGTCATCCTGTTTTTGATTGCCATCCGCATGATTTTCCCGTCGGGTGAAAGCAGCACCAGCGGGCTGCCTGCGGGCGAAGAGCCGTTCCTGGTGCCGCTGGCGATCCCGCTGGTTGCCGGTCCGTCGCTGCTGGCGACACTGATGCTGCTGTCGCATCAGTACCCTAACCAGATGGGGCACCTGGTTGGCGCGCTGCTGATCGCCTGGGGCGTAACGGTGACCATCCTGCTGCTCTCCGGGCTGTTTTTGCGGCTGCTGGGCGATAAAGGCGTCAATGCGCTGGAGCGCCTGATGGGATTGATTTTGATTATGCTGGCAACCCAGATGTTCCTCGACGGCATCCGCATCTATCTAAAATTATGATGTAGCGCAAAGCGCGGCCTGTTTACCAGGCCTGCTATTGGTGTGGTTTTGCATTGATTGACTTTCAGCTGCCTATTATCGCGCGGCTAAAAGTAACTTCATACCAGGACCACACCATGAAAAACCACCAACCCGCGCAGCCTTCACGTCGCGCCATCCTGAAAAAGACGCTGGCTGTTTCTGCCCTTTCCGTTACCGGCGTCGGCACGCTGGCGCTGCCAACGCTCTCTTTCGCCGCTTCACTCAGTAAAGAGGAACGCGACGCCATGACGCCGGACGCGGTGATTGCCCATTTCAAGCAGGGCAACCTGCGCTTTCGCGAAAACCGCCCGCTCAAACACGACTTTCTGGCGCAGAAGCGCAACAGTATTGCCGGTCAGTATCCTGCGGCGGTTATCCTGAGCTGCATCGATTCACGCGCGCCCGCAGAGATTGTGCTGGACGCCGGCCTTGGCGAGACCTTCAACGCGCGCGTCGCCGGCAATATCAGCAACCGCGATATGCTGGGCAGCATGGAGTTCGCCTGTGCCGTCGCCGGTGCCAAAGTCGTGCTGGTAATGGGCCATACGCGCTGTGGCGCGGTGCGCGGCGCAATTGATAATGCTGAACTGGGCAATCTGACCGGCCTGCTGGATGAGATTAAACCGGCGATTGAAAAAACCGTCTATAGCGGCGAGCGCACCGGCAGCAACTACGACTTTGTTGATGCGGTCGCGCGCAAAAACGTTGAGCTGACCGTTGAAAATATTCGCAAAAACAGCCCGGTGCTAAGACAGCTGGAAGATGAGAAGAAAATCAAGATTGTCGGCAGCATGTACAGCCTGGCTGGCGGTAAGGTAGATTTTTTTGCGGTGTAGCAGAGAAGCCGTCACGCAGGCGTGACGGCTGTTAGTTACGACAGCAGCGTAAAGGCAATCATGCCAACAATCGCGCCGGTGGTGCCCAGAATGGTCTCCATCAGCGTCCAGGTCTTCAGCGTTTCCCCTTCGGTCGCACCGGTAAAACGGCCAAACAGCCAGAAGCCCGCGTCATTAACGTGGCTGATGATAATCGAGCCGCCGCCGATACAGATCGACAGCGCCGCCAGCTGCGCGCCGCTGTAGTGAAGCGGCTCAATCACCGGCATCACCAGCCCGACCGTGGTCAGGCAGGCCACCGTTGCCGAGCCCTGAATCACGCGCACCGCGCCGGACAGGATAAAACAGGCCAGCGCAATCGGCAGGCCCGCGCCGGTCAGCGCATGGCCCAACACCGGGCCGACGCCGGAATCGACCAGCACCTGCTTGAACACGCCGCCCGCGCCGATCACCAGCAGAATAATGCCCGCTGGCTGTAGCGCGCTGCCGCACACCTGCATCACCTTCTCTTTATCCATGCCCTGACGGTACGCCAGACCGTAAATGGCCACCAGGCAGGCGAGCAGAATCGCGGTGAACGGGTGGCCGATAAACTCCAGCCATTCGTACAGCGAAGAGCCCTGTTCGGTAAAGCGCGCGCCGATGGTTTTCAGCCCCACCAGCAGCAGCGGGAACAGGATCAACGCCAGGCTGAAGCCGAATGACGGCAGTTTGGTCGCATCGACATCCGGCTGATGATCTTCCGGCGGCGCGCTAAAGGTCACGCGGCGCGCAATCAGCGAACCAAACAGCGGCCCGGCGATCAGCATCCCCGGAATCGCCGCACACAGGCCCAGCAGGATCATCCAGCCGAAGTCGGCGTGCATCTGCGAGGCAAGCAGCATCGGCGCCGGCCCCGGCAGCAGAAAGGCTGCCGAGGCCGCCACGCCCGCAAACAGCGGGATCACCAGCTTGACCAGATTGTCATGCGTGCGGCGCGCCACCGCGAAGGCAATGCTAATCAGCAATACCACCGCGACTTCAAAAAACAGCGGCAGCGCGCAGATTAAACCCGCAATGCCCATCGCGTAGTGCGCGCGGCTTTCGCCAAAGGTTTTCAGCATGCGGATAGCGATCTGATCCACCGCGCCCGTCTCGTGCAGGATTTTCCCGAACATTGCGCCCAGCGCGACGACGATAGCCAGAAAGCCCAGCGTACCGCCCATGCCCTTCTGCATGGTATCGGCGATCTTATCCAGCGGCATCCCCGAGCAGACGCCCGCGCCGATCGAGACCAGCATCAGCGCGACAAACGCGTGCATACGCGCTTTCATCACCAAAAAAAGCAGCAGCAGGACAGAGCCTGCTGCGGTTAACACCAGCGTTGCGGTACTCATGACTAACCCTTGTTGATGGCTTCCCCGATAGCCGCAACCGTAGCCGCAACAACCTCGTCAACTGAATGATTGATATCCACTGTCAGCACGTCCGGCTCGTCAGCGCCCGGCTCTTCCAGCGTGGCGAACTGCGTCACCAGCATCTGCGGCTTAAAGAAGTGGCCTTTACGCGCTTTCAGGCGGGACTCGATAGTGTCGAAGTCGCCCTTCAGGTAGATAAAGCGCAGGTTGTCATTGCCCTGACGCAGGATGTCGCGGTAACGCTTTTTCAGCGCCGAACAGACGATGATGGAGATGGCCTGCGTGCGCTGCATCGCAAACGCCGCGTCATTGAGTGCCTGTAGCCACGGCTGACGATCGTTGTCGTCCAGCGGGTGCCCTTCGGCCATCTTCATGATATTGGCGCGCGGATGGAGAAAATCGCCGTCGAGAAAGGCGGTGTTCAGCTGATGAGAAACCTGGTTGGCGACAACGGATTTACCGCTGCCTGAAACGCCCATCAAAATAAAGACGTGATGTGACGAAGATTGAGTAGTCATTTTTCTGCTCCGGCAGGTCAATATGCCAATGTTACCGATAACAATACTGGTTGCCATTGTGTGAAGCCCATTACAGGCTGGCAACCCTGTTTAACCGGAAAAGCACGAAAGTGTGAACTGACTCATAAAAACGTCACATTCAGATGCTGCCGCCTTCGGTGATGTCAAAGCCGATATCCAGCGGCGCAGAAACGCTGAGATCGCCGCTGATACGCGCCAGCAGCATGGCGGCCGCTTCACGTCCCATGCGTTCACGCGGCGTCAGGACGGTCGCCAGTTTTGGCGTCACGACCTGACTAATATCATGGCCGTGAAAACCGGCAATCGCCATTTGTGACGGCACTTTCAGCCCCTGGCGCTGGCATTCAAACATCGCGCCGACGGCGAGGTCATCGTTGGTGCAGAACAGGCTGTCGGTTTGCGGATAGCGACGCTGCGCCTCGCACAGCAGCATGCCGCCCGCACTAAAGGAAGAGGCCTCTTCCATCATTACGCTGTGCGGCTCCAGCCCGGCTTCACGCATCGCCTTTTCGTAGCCCTGCTGCTTTTGCAGGGTACGTTCATCGAGGCGCGCACCGAGATAAACCGTATGACGATGACCTTTACTGAGGATGGCGTGCGTCATCTGGCGTGCCGCTTCGACGTTATCAAATCCCACCGCCATGTCGAGGCACGGCGAGACGCTGTCCATCATCTCAATGACCGGGATACCTGCCACTTCCAGCATACGTAGCGTGGCTGGCGTATGCGTGCGCTCGGTCAGGATGACGCCGTCGATATTCCAGCCCAGCAGCGAGCGCAGCTGTAGCTCCTCTTTTTGCGGGCTATAGCCAAAGTGGGCCACCAGCGTCTGATAGCCTGCTTCGTCGGTGACGGTTTCAATGCCGCGCAGGACGTCGGCAAAAACCTGGTTGGTCAGCGAGGGTAACAGCACGCCAATTGCGCGGCTGGTCGCGTTGGAGAGCATATCCGGCGCGCGGTTGGGGATATATCCCAGCTCATCAAGCGCGACGGCAATCTTGTCACGCAGCGCCGCCGAGACCTGCTCAGGGTTGCGCAGGTAGCGGCTGACAGTCATTTTTGTTACGCCGACACGGTCGGCAACATCCTGTAAAACCGGTCTTTTTTTCTTCATCGTAAGCGCCCAGGGTCACAATTACGACGAGTCTATCACTATTCAGTCACAGAATTGTAAAGCAGGGCGCGGCAGTGCGCGCCCCGTCACCGCTTAAACCGGCGGCAGATCGAACAGCAGGACTTCGGCGTCGCTGCTGGCTTCAATCGTCAGGCTGGCCTCGTCCCAGATGGCAAAGGCATCGCTGGTGCGAGCGGTTTCGCCGTTAACGCGGATGTCACCTTTCACCACCTGAACCCAGACGCGGCGGCCAGCATCGATGCTGACGCTATCCTTTTCGCCTGCGCTGAACACCCAGCGCGACAGCGTCATATCCTGATAGACCTTGAGCGAGCCTTCACGCGCGTCCGGCGTCAGCACAAACTGGCGGCCTTTTACGTCCGGGAAGCGGCGCTGGTCGTAGCGCGGTTCAATACCGGTACGTTCCGGGATAATCCAGATCTGATACAGATGCAGCAGATCGCTGCTGCTGGCGTTGTATTCAGAGTGACGCACGCCGGTACCCGCGCTCATGATCTGAAACTCGCCCGCCGGGATTTGTTCTTTGTTCCCCATGCTGTCCTGATGTTCTACGGTGCCGGAAAGCACATAGGTCAGGATCTCCATATCTTTATGCGGGTGCGTACCGAAGCCCTGCCCGGCCGCGACAACGTCTTCATTAATGACGCGCAGCGCTGAGAAGCCCATAAAGTTAGCGTCGTGGTAGCTGGCGAAAGAAAATGTGTGCCAGCTTTCCAGCCAGCCGTGGTTAGCGTGGCCGCGTTCTTCTGCTTTGCGTAAGTAAATCATGTTCAGTTCTCCTCAATGTTTTAGAGCAGTCTGAACCTGAGCAGTCGCTATTGATAGCTGAAAAACTTCACGCCTCTGTTCAAAATTAGTGAATGAGATTTGGCGGGATGGTGAGCGTTGCTGAATAAGCGGACGAGCAAAAAAAAAGCCAGCACCCGAGCTGGCTAAATAATACTGGAAGCAATGTGAGCAATGTCGTGCTTTCTGGTTTGTCTGGCGACGCCCCGAGAACGCATGGCAATAATAATCATTATCATTCGCGTCTGTAAAGCCTTTTGTGATCTTTTCTGTTGATTATTAATAAGATTTCCTTGATGTTTGAAAGGGTTTTTCCGTCAACGCAAGGAGAAGGATAATGAGCGAAATTGTCGTGCGACACGTTATGCCTGAAGATGCCGCTGCCTTAATGCATATCTACAGCCAGCCGGACACCATGGCGAACACGCTACAGCTACCGCTACCTTCGCTGCAAAAATGGCAGCAGCGGCTAAGCAACCTCTCTCCGACGGGACATTCGCTGGTCGCCTGCATCGAAGAGAGAGTCGTTGGGCAACTGACGCTGGAGGTCATCGCGACAGCGCGCCGTCGCCACTGCGCCACGCTGGGCATGGGCGTCGATGAAACGTATCGCAACCGCGGCGTTGGCAAAGCGCTGCTCGGCGCGGCGGTCGATCTCTGCGACAACTGGCTACAGGTGACACGTATGGAGCTAACGGTATTTACCGACAATCCCGCCGCCATTGCTCTCTATCGTCATTTTGGCTTTGAGGTTGAGGGAACGGGAAAAGGCTTTGCTATGCGGCAAGGCGAGATGGTCGACGCGCACTATATGGCGCGTCTGAAGTAACAGAGGGGCCATTGTGGCCCCTCTGCTGTTAAACATTAATACCCCGCGCTTAAATCTCCCGGCGTGCGCGGGTCAGAAGCCCCATACAGCGTGCCATCCGGCCCAATCATAATGCTCTGCGTACTGCCCATCGCGGGCAGCACCTTCACATGCTGGCCTTTATTCTCCAGCAGGCGCAGCGTATCCGGGCTAAAGCCCTTTTCAACGCGCAGCTGATCCGGCAGCCATTGATGATGGAAGCGCGGCGCATTGGTCGCTTCGGCCACATTCATGCCAAAATCAATGCTGTTCACCACCATTTGCAGCACAGTGGTGATAATGCGGCTGCCGCCTGGGCTGCCCGTAACCAGCCAGGTTTTGCCATCTTTCGCCACAATCGTCGGTGACATAGAAGAGAGTGGACGCTTGGCTGGCTGTACCGCATTCGCCTCGCCGCCGACTAAACCGTAAACATTCGGCGTGCCTGGCTTGGCGGAAAAGTCGTCCATCTCGTTATTCAGCAAAATACCGCTGTTGCCCGCCACGATGCCGCTGCCAAAGTTGGTATTCAGCGTATAGGTCACCGCGACGGCGGTGCCTTGCTTATCAACCACTGAAAAGTGCGTGGTCTGGTTGCTCTCATAGGGCTCCAGCTTGCCCGGTTTGATCTCGCTCGACGGACGCGCTTTTGCCACGTCAATCTGCCCGGCAATCGACTTCGCGTAGGCTTTGCTGGTGAGCGCCTGCCACGGCACCTTCACAAAATCGGGATCGCCCAGGTATTCCGAACGGTCGGCGTAGGCGTACTTCTCCGCTTCGGCGATAACCTGCATCGCGTCGGCGCTGCCAAAGCCCATCTTCGCCAGATCGAAGTTCTCCAGGATATTGAGGATCTGCACGATATGGATCCCGCCCGATGACGGCGGCGGCATTGAGAAGACCTCATAGCCGCGATAGGTGCCGCTAATCGGCTTGCGCTCGACGGCGCGGTAGGCCGCCAGATCCGCTTTGCCGATCAGGCCGCCGTGCTGCGCCATCTCACCGGCAATCTCGTCGGCGATTTCGCCTTTATAGAAGGCGTCCGGGCCCTGCTGCGCAATCAGTTGCAGGCTGTGAGCGAGGTTCTTTTGTACCAGGCGGTCGCCTTTCTGCCACGGCGTGCCGTCGGGCTTAAAGAAAATCGCCTTGCTGTTGGGGTGGCTCAGCAGCACCTCTTTGCCGTAGGTTTTCAGATCGTCTGCCAGCGAGTCATTCACCACATAGCCTTCGCGCGCCAGTTTAATTGCCGGCGCCAGCAGCGTGCTGAGCGGCAGCGTGCCGTACTTCTGCGCCGCCAGCGCAAAGCCCGCGACGCTGCCCGGCGTGCCGGAGGCAAGATGCGAGGTCAGCGATAGCTTGCTGTCGGCGTTGCCCTGCTTATCGAGGAACATATCGCGCGAGGCGCGGCCAGGCGCCATTTCACGAAAGTCGATAGAAGTGGCGCGGCCAGAGGCGGTACGCAGCAACATAAAGCCACCGCCGCCGAGATTGCCTGCCTGCGGATGCGTGACCGCCAGCGCAAAGCCAACGGCAACGGCGGCGTCCACCGCGTTGCCGCCCTGGCGCAGGATATCGACGCCCACCTGGGTCGCCAGCGCATCGACCGACGCCACCATGCCGTGCTGCGCCCTGACCGGATGGAAGGTATCATCTTCCACGCCGTAAGAGACCGGCGGCGCACTGGCGGGCGCGGCGTCGGCGACGCTGATCACCGTCAGACTCATCATTACTGCCCAGCCAAGCTGGCGCATATTTCCTCGCATCACCATCTGTCCACCCTTTTCAGTTGTTTACATTTGTTATTACGCAGGCAAGTGGTTATGAATACAGCAAAAAAAGAGCCGCTAAGTCAAATTCGGTGAGTTCCTGGGGGAGAAGTTTGTGAGGTTGCTAAACTTATAGCAGCGGCCACGGCCGCGTTGACGGAGGAAGTCTGATGAAAAAATGGTTAATTGTCTTTGCCGCGCTGCTGCCGTTGAGCAGCATGGCTAATATGCTGAATAACACCAACCAGCCTAATCAGCCGGGCTACAACCCAAGCCAGCAGCGTATGCAGACGCAGATGCAGATCCAGCAGCAGCAGCAACAGAGCAAATTGCAGCAGGATCAGCAGCAGCAGAACCAGCAGATACAGCGGAAATTGCAGGAGCAGCGCAACAGCGCCCAGCAGCGCGTTATCACCACACAGCCGGGGCAGCAGCAGAACCGTAATTAATGGAAATCGGGGCCGATGATGTCGATGCGATCGGTGCAGATAGCGTCAACGCCCCATTCCAGCAGCGTCCTGGCGCGTTCGGCATCGTTTACCGTGTAGACCAGAATATGCAGGCCCGCGGCCTTCAGCGCCGACACGCGCTCAGCGTCGAGCAACTTATGGTTAAGGTGAATGGAGACGCAATCCAGCGCGGCGGTTTTTGCCTGCCACTCCTTATCCCATTCATCAAGCAGCAACCCGCGCGGCAGATCCGGTTCTGCCTGCATCGCCGCTTCCAGCGCCTCATACGAGAACGACGACAGCAACGGCGCGGTCATCCCCTGCCACAGCGTTTTCGCCGCAAGGGCGATAGCGCGTCCGGTTTCCACTTCGCTGCCGGTTGTCGGTTTGATTTCAATGTTCGCCATCATGCCGTGCTGACGACAGCGCGCTGCCACGTCAGAGAGCAGCGCCAGCGGTTCGCCGTCATAGGCTTTACTGAACCAGCCACCGGCATCGAGCTGCACCAGCTTGTCCCATGACAGATCGCCCGCCACGCCCCAGCCGTTGCTGGTGCGATCCAGCGTATCGTCGTGCAGCAGGAAGATCTGCTTATCCTGCGACAGTTTGGCGTCAAACTCGATCATGGTGTGGCCGAATTTTGCGCCAGTGTCGATTGCCGCCAGGGTATTTTCCGGTGCCAGTTTGCCGCCGCCGCGATGGGCGACGATATGAGGATAGGGCCAGTTGTGCTTGTTCATTCCAGACGCTTCCCGCTAGTTGGATCGAAGTAGTGTAACGCATCCGGCGGCAGATGCAGCCACAGCGTGCTGCCCGCCTGGGGCCGTTCGCTGTGCGGCAGACGCACCACTAGCGGCGTCTCGCCGATGCGGCCATGCGCCAGATTATCAGCACCCAGCAGCTCCAGCGTCTCGACGCGTAGCGGAATGGTGTCGCGCTCGCGCGGGCTGACCTGCACATGCTCCGGACGAATGCCGAGCGTCACGGCGCGACTCGCCCACTTCGCCTTGCTGTCGCCGAGCGGCAACGCATGGGAGTTGTCGATAGCGAAACGCGTGCCGTCGCCACTGATTTGCCCTTCAATCAAATTCATTGCCGGCGCGCCGATAAACGAAGCGACAAACTGGCTGGCGGGACGCTCATAGATCTCAACCGGCGTGCCGATCTGCTCGACAAAGCCCTTGTTCAGCACCATCACGCGCTGCGCCAGCGTCATCGCTTCGACCTGGTCATGCGTCACGTAGAGGCTGGTGGTTTGCAGGCGACGGTGCAGTTGCTGCAGCTCAAGCCGCATCTGCACGCGCAGGCGCGCGTCCAGGTTAGAGAGCGGCTCATCGAACAGGAACACCGACGGCTCGCGCACGATGGCGCGTCCCATCGCCACGCGCTGGCGCTGGCCGCCGGAAAGCTCGCGCGGGCGGCGGCTCAGCAGCTGGTCCAGTTCCAGGCTACGCGCCGCCTCCAGCACGCGCAGGCGGATATGCTCTTTGTTCATGCCGCGGATCTTCAGCCCATAGGCCATGTTCTCTTCGACCGTCATGTGCGGGTAGAGCGCGTAGTTCTGGAAGACCATGGCAATGCCACGATCTTTCGGCTCCAGCTGCGTCACGCGCTTGTTATCAATATAGATATCGCCAGAGGTGACGCGCTCCAGCCCGGCCACCATGCGCAGCAGCGTCGATTTGCCGCAGCCGGACGGCCCGACCATCACCATAAATTCACCGTCGTTGACGGTGACGTTGAGCGGCTGAATAATTTGGTTCTTGCCGTCATAAGACTTGGTTACCGCCTGAAGGATTACGCCTGCCATGCTTATTTCTCACTCTCAACCAGGCCACGCACGAACGCACGCTGCATGACCAACACCACCACCACCGGTGGGATCAGGGTTAATAACATTGCCGCCATCACTTCGTTCCACTGCGTCGGCGATCCGCTGGTGGAGATCATGCTTTTGATCCCGGCCACTGCGGTACTGAGCGACGCGTCATTGACGATCAGCAGCGGCCAGAGATACTGGTTCCAGCCGTAGATAAAGGTGATAACGAACAGCGCCGCCAGGTTGGTTTTTGACAGCGGCAGCACGATGTCCCAGAAGAAGCGCAGCGCGCTGGCCCCGTCGATGCGCGCAGCCTCAACCAGCTCGTCCGGCAGCGACATAAAGAACTGGCGGAACAGGAAAGTCGCCGTGGCCGACGCCATCAGCGGCAACGTCAGGCCGCTGTAGCTGTCGAGCATATTAAGATCGGCGATCACCTGCACCGTCGGGAAGATACGCACCTCAACCGGCAGCATCAGGGTGATAAAGATCAGCCAGAAAAAGAGCGTGCGCAGCGGAAAACGGAACCAGACCAGCGCAAAAGCAGAGAGCATCGACACGGTAATTTTGCCAACGGTAATGCCGAACGCCATGATCAGGCTGTTAAGCAGCATCAGGCTGAACGCCGGGCCGCTGCCGTTAACGCCCTGCGTCCAGATGCGCGAAATGTTCTCCCACAGATGGGTACCGGGGATCAGCGTCATCGGCACCTGATAGACCGCCTCGTTATCTAGCGTAGCGGCGACAAAGGCGACGTAAAGCGGGAACAGAATGGTAAGCACGCCCAGCACCAGCAGCGTGTGGCTGAAAATATCCAGCCCGCGACGGTTTTCGATCATTGGTACTGCACCTTACGCTCAACGAAGCGGAACTGGATAACGGTCAGGCCAATCACCAGCAGCATCAGCACCACCGACTGCGCCGCCGATGAGGAGAGGTCCAGTCCGGTGAAGCCTTCGCGGTAGATTTTGTAGATTAGCGTGGTGGTCGCCTGCACCGGCCCGCCGCCGGTCGCGGCGTCGATAACCGGAAACGTGTCGAAGAAGGCGTAAATCAGGTTCACCACCAGCAGGAAAAAGCTCACCGGCGTAATCAGCGGCAGCGACAGGTTGAAGAAACGTCGCACCGGGCCTGCGCCGTCGATCGCCGCGGCTTCCACCAGCGATTTCGGGATCGACTGTAGGGCGGCAAAAAAGAAGAGAAAGTTGTAGCTCATCTGCTGCCAGATCGAGGCCACCACGATCAGGAACATCGCCTGGCCGCTGTTCTGCGCATAGTTCCAGTTGTAGCCCAGCTGGTTCAGGAAGTGGCTAATCAGGCCAAGGCCGGGATTAAACAGGAACATCCACAGCACCGCCGCGACAACGGGCGCAACCGCATAGGGCAGCAGCAGCAGGGTCTGATAGAGCTTGCGCAGGCGGATGACATAATCCACCAGCGCTGCCAGCAGTAGCGACAGCACCATGCCGCAGACTGTCACCAGCGTGCTGAAAACGATGGTGGTCCAGAAGGCCTCAAGGTAGTAGCTGTCCTGGAACAGGCGCTTAAAGTTTTCGAGGCCGACAAAGGTGCTGGAGAGACCGAACGGGTCAAGGTTCTGCAGCGAATACCACAGGGCTTCGCCCGCAGGCCAGAGGAAAAAGATAGCGGTAATCAGCAGCTGCGGCAGTACCAGCAGATAGGGCAACAGGCTGGTGCGAAACACCGGGCGAGATGAAGACATAGCGTACTCTGTCTGAGGAAAAGAACAGGGCCAGCACGCGCTGGCCCTATTAGCGTCACAGGTTATTTCACCTGCTGTTCAAAGCGGCGCAGCAGTTCGTTGCCGCGTTTCACTGAGTTATCCAGCGCAGCCTGCGGCGACTGCTTGCCGGTCCAGACGCCTTCCAGCTCTTCGTCAACGATGGTGCGGATCTGCGGCATATTGCCCAGACGCATGCCTTTGGTGAACGGCAGCGGATCTTTGTTCAGCATCTGACGCGTGGCGATATCTGCGCCCGGGTTCTTGTCATAGAAGCCCTGCTGTTTGGTCAGCTCATAGGCAGCGGTAGTGATCGGCAGGTAGCCGGTTTTCTGGTGCCACTCGGCGGCGATTTCCGGCTGCGCCAGGAACTGCATAAACTCCGCGACGCCTTTATAGGTGCTGGCATCTTTGCCTTTCATCACCCACAGGCTGGCCCCGCCGATAATGGCGTTCTGCGGCGCGTTCTGCACGGTCTCGTCATACGGCATCATGCCTACGCCGAAGTTGAATTTAGCGTAGTGCTTGATGTCGGCCAGCGAGCCAGATGAGGCGGTCGTGATGCCGCAGTCGCCGTTATAGAACTTGGCGGTGGATTCGTCTTTACGGCCGAAATAGGTGAAGTCGCCCTTCTTGTTCATCTCTTCCAGCATCTGGATATGGCGCACCTGCACCGGCTTATTGAACTCCAGTACCGCATCGGTGCCGTCGAAGCCATTGTTTTTGCTGGCGACCGGCAGGGCGTGCCAGGCGCTAAAGTTTTCGATCTGGATCCAGCCCTGCCAGCCGCTGGCGTAGCCGCAGCTCACGCCCGCTTTACGCAGCGCGTCGGCGTCTTTCGCCAGTTCCTGCCAGGTTTTCGGTGGCTGATCCGGGTTCAGGCCCGCTTTTTTGAAGGCATCTTTGTTGTAATAAAGCACCGGCGTGGAGCTGTTGAACGGCTGGGAGATCAGGTGGCCGTTTGCGTCGCTGTAGTAGCCCGCCACGGTTGGCACAAACTGTTTTTCATCAAACTGGATGCCCGCGTCCTGAAACACCTGATGCACCGGCACGATCGCTTTTGAGGCCATCATGGTCGCCGTACCGACTTCATAAACCTGTAATATGGCTGGCGCTTTGCCGGTGCGTACCGCTGCGATGCCCGCTGCGAGGCTCTGCTCGTAGTTACCTTTGTAGGTCGGCACGATTTTATAGTCGGGATGCGCCTGGTTGAAACGCTGTGCCAGCGAGTCGACTTCTTTGCCTAACTCGCCCTCCATGGAGTGCCAGAAAGGAATTTCCGTGGCGGCCAGCGCGTTGCCGCTGATGGCCAGGCCCAGAACCGCACTCATCAGGCTTTTTTTATAGGTAAAGACAGACATAGAGTTTTCCTGTGCAGGTAGGTACGCGCGATATCACGCATTTTTTGTTCGCGAAGTAACATGACACGGGAAAATGACGGATTAATAACAGCCAGATGACAGCCGCATGACGGCCAGATGAAGGGCTTACCTAAAATATTTTATCGCACAACAGCCAAGGGCCGTCGGCGGCGCAGCCAGGCCTTATCCAATGCCAAAGGCCGTCGGCGGCGCAGCCAGATTACGGGCGGCCAGCGCGCAGTCACCGGAGCGTACACGTAGTACGTGAGGATGACGAGCACTGCCCAACCGCAATCTGGCAAGTAAGCCAGGCCTAAGCACCCAAGTAAGCGCTGCGGACGGCTTCGTTGGAGAGAAGCGCTTCGCCGGTATCTTCGAGCACCACATGCCCGTTCTCCAGCACATAACCACGATCCGCCAGCTTCAGCGCCTGGTTAGCGTTCTGCTCCACCAGGAAGATGGTCATCCCCTCTTTGCGCAGTTGCTCAATGGTGTCGAAGATCTGCTGGATAATGATCGGGGCCAGCCCCAGCGACGGCTCATCCAGCAGCAGCAGGCGCGGCTGGCTCATCAGCGCACGGCCAATCGCCAGCATCTGCTGCTCACCGCCAGACATGGTGCCTGCACGCTGAATTTTACGCTCCGCCAGGCGCGGAAAGAGCTCATAGACGCGCGCGATACGCGTCTGATACTCATGTCGGCTGGCGAAAAAGCCGCCCATCGCCAGGTTCTCTTCCACCGTCATGCGCGAAAAGACGCGACGCCCTTCCGGCACGATGGCAATCGCCTCACGCATAATGCGCGCGGTTTGCCAGTCGGTGATGGTCTTGCCGTCAAAGGTAATGCTGCCCTGGGTGGCGCGCGGCTCGCCGCACAGCGTGCCGAGCAGCGTGGTTTTCCCCGCGCCGTTCGCGCCGATCAGGGTGACGATTTCGCCCTGGCTGATATGCAGACTGACGTTATGCAGCGCCTGGATCTTGCCATAGTGCGCGCTGACGTTGTTAACGGATAACATCGGGTTTGCCATGTTACGCCTCTCCTAAATAGGCTCGGATCACATCCGGATTGTTACGCACCTCTTCCGGCGTGCCGTTGGCCAGCGGCGTACCCTGGTTCACTACGTAAATACGGTCAGAAATGCCCATCACCAGCTTCATATCGTGCTCAATCAGCAGCACCGAAACCTTGTGCTCGCCGCGCAGTTCGGCAATCAGCTCGTCCAGCTCGTGCGTCTCTTTCGGGTTAAGCCCGGCGGCCGGTTCATCCAGCATCAGGATCTCCGGGCGCGTCACCATGCAGCGCGCAATCTCCAGACGGCGCTGCTGGCCGTAAGCCAGATTGCCCGCCTGACGGTTGGCAAGATCGAGCAGCCCGATACGCTCCAGCCAGGTGGCGGCGCGATCCAGCGCCTCGCTCTCGCCGCGGCGGAACGCCGGGGTTTTGAACAGGCCAGAAAAGACGCCGCTTTTCAGGTGCTGATGCTGCGCGACCAGCAGGTTCTCAATCACCGTCATCTCGCGGAACAGCCGCACATGCTGGAAGGTACGCACCACGCCCATGCGCGCAATCTTCTGGCCAGGCAAGCCTTCCAGATGCTGTTCGCGCAGCTTAATGGTGCCGCCGGTGGGTTTATAGAAACCGGTCAGGCAGTTAAATACGGTGGTTTTCCCCGCGCCGTTTGGACCGATCAGCGAGACGATCTCCTGCGGGCGCAGCTCCAGCGCCACGTTGTTGACCGCCAGCAGGCCGCCGAAGCGCATCATCAGGCCTTCAACGGCTAATAAAGGCTGACTCATGCCTGCTCTCCTTGTTTCTGCTTCAGTTTCAGGTGCGGACGCTTCATTGGCAGCAGCCCCTGTGGACGCCAGATCATCATCAGCACCATCAGGCCGCCCAGCACCAGCATGCTGTACTCATTCAGGTCACGCATCAGCTCGCGCGAGACCACCAGCAGGATGGCGGCGAGGATGACGGCAAACTGCGAGCCCATACCGCCCAGCACCACGATTGCCAGCACAAAGGCCGATTCGACAAAGGTAAAGGATTCCGGGCTGACAAAACCCTGGCGGGCGGCAAACAGCGTACCGGCGAAGCCGGCAAAAGCGGCGCTGATGGTAAAGGCGGTCAGCTTGATGCGCGTCGGGCTAAGGCCCAGAGAACGGCAGGCGATTTCATCCTCACGCAGCGCTTCCCACGCGCGGCCAAGCGGCATACGCAGCAGGCGGTTAATGACAAACAGCGTCAGCGCCACCAGCAGCAGCGCCACCAGATAGAGAAAAATCACGCGGTCGCTGGGATCGTATTTCAATCCGAAAAACTCATGGAAGGTGCTCCATCCGCCCTCAGAGACCTTACGGCCAAACTCCAGGCCGAACAGCGAGGGTTTTGGGATCTGCGCAATACCGTTAGGGCCGCCGGTAATGGCGGTATTGTTCAGCAGCAGGATACGCACAATCTCGCCGAAGCCGAGCGTCACAATCGCCAGATAGTCACCGCGCAGGCGCAGCACCGGGAAGCCAAGCAGCAGGCCAAACAGCGCCGCCACCATGCCCGCCAGCGGCAGACACTCCCAGAAGCCGAGGCCGAAATAGTGGTTCAGCAGCGCGAAGGTATAGGCGCCGATGGCGTAGAAGCCGCCGTAGCCCAGCACCAGCAGACCAGAAAGACCAACCACTACGTTGAGGCCCAGGCCGAGCATCACGTAGATCAGCGTCAGCGTGGCGATATCTACCGCGCCGCGCGAGACGAAAAAGGGCCAGGCTACCGCCACGACGATCAGCGCCAGCATAAACAGCTTCTGCTTTGGCGTAGAGCCATCAATGCCGGGCAGCACCAGCGCCGGACCGGAGATTTTTTTCAGGCCGCGCTGCCAGTACGGGCGCAGCAGCTGGAACAGGAAGACCACGGCGCAGCCGACAAAAATCCAGTTCCAGCGCACGTCGCCCGCGCTCTGCACCACCAGCCGCGTGCCGTCGAGGCCCAGCCGCATCCCCATAAAGAAGCTGGCCAGCACCAGCAGCATCACAGAGGAGAGCAGCGCATTGATAAAGGAGGATTTCATACTTTTTCTACCTCCGGGCGACCGAGAATACCGGTCGGCATCACCAGCAGTACCACGATCAGCAGCGCAAAGGAGACCACGTCTTTATATTCGGTGCTGAGATAGGCCGAGGTCAGGGCTTCGGCAATGCCGAGCACCAGGCCGCCGATCATCGCGCCAGGAATACTGCCGATGCCGCCCAGTACCGCTGCGGTAAAGGCTTTCATCCCGGCCATAAAGCCGATAAAGGGGTTGATTGAGCCATAGAACTGGCCGAGTAGCACGCCCGCCACCGCTGCCATCGCCGCACCAATCACGAAGGTCAGCGAAATCACGCGGTCGGTGTTGATGCCAAGCAGGCTCGCCATCTTCAGATCTTCGGCGCAGGCGCGGCAGGCGCGGCCCATACGCGAATAGCGGATAAACAGCGTCAGCGCCAGCATCGCCAGGAAGGTTACCAGCCAGATCACAATCTGCATGGTGGAGACGGTGGCGGCAAAGCCGTTGCTCTGGCCCAGCGTCCACTGGCCGGTGATCAGGCTCGGCAGCGCGAGGTCGCGCGATCCCTGCGTCAGGCTGACGTAGTTTTGCAGGAAGATCGACATGCCGATGGCGGAGATCAGCGCGATCAGGCGCTTCGAGGATCGCACCGGCTTATAGGCGACGCGCTCAATGCTCCAGCCGTAGGCGCTGGAGATCAGAATCGCCATGATGAAGCCCGCGGCGATCATCAGCCAGCCGGTGTCGATGCCCATCATCATCAGGGCGGCGATTACGATAAAGGAGACATAGCTGCCGATCATATAGACCTCGCCGTGGGCGAAGTTGATCATGCCGATAATGCCGTAAACCATGGTGTAACCGATGGCGATCAGCGCGTAGGTGCTGCCGAGGGTAACCCCGTTAAGCATCTGCTGAATGAAATAAAGAACTTGCTCGGACATAGTGAGGACCTGCATAAGAACGGGAAAATCCCCTGCCTCTGCGGCAAGGGATTTGTCTGCCGATAGGACGATTACTTAACCGCGGTAGAAGAACCGTCTTTGTGCCATTTGAACACGCCGAACTCGAAGCCTTTCAGATCGCCTTTCTGATCCCAGCTCAGGTTACCCATCACGGTCGGGACCGGCTCGCCAGCCTTCAGGTTTTTTGCAATCTCTTCCGGCTCGTCGCTTTTGCTGCGTTCGATACCGGCCACCAGCGACTGGATAGCCGCATAGGTGGTCCAGACGAACGGACCGGTCGGATCTTTACGGTTCTGCGCGGTGTTGGTTTTAATCGCGTCAACGATCGCCTTGTTCTCTGGCAGCTGGTCATAGCGCTTCGGCAGCGTGACGTAGATACCTTCTGACGCATCGCCCGCGATGTTGGAGAGCGACGCGTTACCCACGCCTTCTGGCCCCATAAAGCCAGCGTTCAGGCCAGCCGCTTTCGCCTGACGCAGGATCTGTCCCATTTCCGGGTAGTAGCCGCCGTAATAAACGAAGTCCACGTTCTCTTTCTTCAGGCGTGCAATCAGCGTTGAGAAATCTTTATCGCCTGCGGTGATGCCTTCAAACAGCACCACGTTGCCGCCTTTGGCCTTCAGGGTTTTCTGCACCGATTCCGCCAGGCCCTGGCCATACTGCTGCTTGTCATGCACTACCGCGATACGCTTGGGTTTGATCTGGTCAAGAATGTAGCTCGCCGCCGTTGGGCCCTGATCGGAGTCCAGGCCGGTGGTGCGCATAATGGTTTCGTAACCGCGTGCGGTCAGCTCTGGCGCGGTCGCGGCCGGGGTAATCATCAGCACGCCTTCGTCGTTGTAGATGTCAGACGCAGGCTGAGTAGAAGAGGAGCAAAGATGGCCGATAACGTATTTGATGCCGTCGTTAACGACCTTGTTCGCCACTGCAACGGCCTGTTTCGGGTCGCAGGCGTCGTCATATTCCACGCCTACCAGTTTGTTGCCGTTTACGCCGCCTTTGGCGTTGATATCCTTAATCGCCTGCGCGGCGCCGGTGAACTGCATGTCGCCATACTGTGCAACCGGACCGGTTACGGCACCGACAATCGCAATTTTAATGTCGGCAGCCAGGGCGGCGTGGCTCATTGCCAGCGCAACGCAACCCGCCAGTAATGCGCGGCCTTTACTCATTTTCATGCGGACTTCCCCATCTTGTTGTGTCTGTGATTTGTGGTTTGCTTTGCGTACCAGATAAAGCCGAAAAATGATGTGTTATGAACGATTTAGCGTGCTTTTCTGGTTTTTTTTGGTAATAAGGCTTTATTTTTCAGGTTATTAAACAGGAAGTTTCTTCTGTAAATCAACTGACACATTGGGAAATAGACGCCCGGAACAGCATAATCATCTGGTTGTTCCGCAGGCTTTTTACTTACTTCCCCAGCGTGTTGTGCTGGCTTTTGCACCACTTCTTATTCTTTACTTCCAGTATCCTGGCATCCAGGCCATCTTTTGACCTGTTTTCATCGCAAAAAAGTGACGGCGCTCTGGCTGTATAAATTCGCTACACTATGCCCTTTCGACTAGTACAGGTGTTTGTTATGAAACTCACTATTCTGCGCCTGACGACGCTCAGCCCGCAGGACCAGATTGATCTGATGAAAATCTGGCCGAAGGAGGATATGGCCGTGATGGAAAAGAGCCTGGGCGAAAACAGCCGGGTTTATGCCGCGCGGTTTAATGAGCGATTGCTGGGGGCGCTAAAGCTGGAAATATCAGGCACACACGGAAAAATTTCGCAGCTGGAAGTGCGGGAGGTGACGCGGCGTCGCGGCGTCGGTCAGTATCTGCTGGAAGAGACAATCGCGCTAAACGGGTCGATTGCTGACTGGTGGGTAGCGGATGATGGCAGCGCGAATCAGGGCGAGCGCGCCGCCTTTATGCAGGCCTGCGGTTTTCGCGCGCAGGCGGATGGCTGGGTGAAATAGCGGGCAAAAAAAAGGGCGACTTCACGTCGCCCGTTTTCGTTATGCTTCTATCGCCATGCGCAGTTTTTTCATGGCGTTCTTTTCCAGCTGTCGCACACGTTCGGCCGACACACCGTAGCGATCCGCCAGTTCCTGCAATGTGGTTTTGTTGTCTTCATCCAGCCAGCGGGCACGAATGATATGCTGGCTACGCTCGTCGAGGCCCTGCATCGCATCGCTCAGCTTATCTGCTGCGTGCGATTCCCAGTTATCCTCTTCGATGCCGTCTGCAAAGTCTGAGGTTTTATCCTGCAGATAAAGCACCGGTGCCATCGCTTTGCCTTCGCCGCTCTCGTCGTCGGCGGACATATCGAAGGTCATATCCTGCGCGGCCATACGCGATTCCATTTCGCGCACGTCTTTGCTGCTCACGCCCAGTTCACGCGCTACCATTTCGACTTCGTCCTGGTTGAACCAGCCCAGACGCTGCTTGGTTTTACGCAGGTTGAAGAATAGCTTACGCTGTGCTTTGGTGGTAGCGACCTTCACGATACGCCAGTTGCGCAGCACGTATTCGTGGATCTCGGCTTTAATCCAGTGCACGGCAAAAGAGACCAGACGCACGCCTACTTCAGGGTTAAAGCGACGCACCGCCTTCATCAGGCCGATGTTCCCTTCCTGAATCAGGTCCGCCTGCGGCAGGCCGTAACCGGAATAATTACGAGCGATATGAACTACAAAGCGCAGGTGAGACAGGATCAGCGTCTTAGCTGCATCCAGATCGCCCTGGTAATGCAGCCGTTCAGCCAGCGCTTTTTCCTCTTCTGCCGACAGCATCGGCCAGACGTTGGCAGCCCGAACGTAAGATTCCAGGTTACCAAGAGGAGCAATAGCTAAAGTTTGCATTTCTTTGGTCATTCAAACCCTCACAATGGTTATTAAGTTGCTGCGTCTTCCCTTTGAGCAGACGTTACCTTAAGTCAACGCCGGGGAAAATCCGAAAGCAATCTGTGCTACTCAGAGTAGCAAAGTTATCCACAAGTTCAATTTTAACAGTGAATATTTTACACACAGATGACAATACGGGAAGAGAGGAGGTTCCTCTGCGCCCGGATCGTCGGCAGCAGAGGAACATTATACCAAAAAAACGTTGCAGGCGGTTACTGGGGCGTAAAACGACGTAAATGTTGTACGGTGGCGAGCCAGGCGGCGATCCAGCCAATGATCGCGGCGATCAGCAACAGCAGCAGCCCTTCATCCCACGAGAAGCCTGTCAGCACAAACGTCGTGCCGAACACCTGTGCCACCTGAGCGACGACCGACTGTAGACGCAGCACCAGTACCTCGGAGAGAATCAGCGACAGTACCGCGCCGCTAAAGCCGAGCAGCGCGCCGCCATAGAGGAACGGCCGCAGAATAAAGCCGTCGGTGGCACCGATCAGCTTCTGCACGTTGATGGTATCGCGCCGCGCAAAAATACTGAGCCGCACGCTGTTACCAATCACCAGGAACACCGCGACAATCATCAGAATGCCGATCATCGAGGCGACCTGGCCCACCAGCCCGGTCAGCGCGGCAAGCCGGGCGAACCAGCTGTCATCCATGCGCACTTCATCAACGCCCTGCACCTTCGCCACCGTATCGCGCAGATTTTGCATGGTGTCGGAGTTCTGGAAATTCAGCTTCGGCGTAATGATCGCCACCGCAGGCAGCGGGTTCTGCTCCAGCATATCCATCGCGCCGCCAAAGCCAGACCAGTTGCGGAACTCGTTCAGCGCCTCTTCCCGCGTCAGGTAGTTGACGTTGTCCACGCCATCAACCTGCTTCAGCTGCGCCACCACGTTCTCTGCGGCGGTGTCATCCAGCGTTTTTGACAGATAAACCGTCAGCTGCGGCGCGGGATACCACTGCGTCGCGGCCTGGCTGACGTTTTTCCATACCATGTAGCAGACGCTGGGCAGCGTCAGCGAAATGGCGATCACCATTACCGTCAGCAGCGTTGCCAGCGGCTGGCGATACATATCTGACAGCGTGCCGCGCCACGCATAGCGCCACTGTTCCTGCCAGCCGCCCTTTAGCGCTTTGCTTTTTGAGGGCGTTTTCGCTTTTGGCGCAGCGGGTCGCTTGTTGCGTTTATTGACCATCATGGCCTCCATGCAGACGTCCCTGATTGAGGGTCATCACGCGGTAGTGGCGACGCGCGATCAGTCCGCTGTCATGCGTCGCCATCAGTACGGTGACGCCAACGCGGTTGAACTCTTCAAACAGGCGCAGAATATCTTCCGACAGCGCGTCATCCAGGTTGCCGGTTGGTTCGTCGGCCAGCAGCACGGCGGGTTTGTTCACCACGGCGCGCGCGATACCGACGCGCTGCTGTTCACCACCAGAGAGCTGAATCGGGTAACTTTTCGCCTTGTCGAGCAGGCCGACCTTATCCAGCGCTGCCGACACGCGGCGGCGAATATCTTCGCCGCTGGCGCCGGAGATGATCAGCGGGATTGCCACATTGTCATAGACCGAACGATCCATCAGCAGGTGGTGATCCTGAAAGATCATCCCGATCTGGCGACGCAGGAACGGCACCTCACTGTTGCGCAGCCGGGAAATGTCGTGCCCGCTGAACCAGATCTGGCCCGCGCTCGGACGCTCAATGCCACAAATCAGCTTCAGCAGGGTACTCTTACCAGCACCGGAATGGCCGGTAAGAAACGCCATTTCGCCAGGGCGCAGATGGAAATCCACGCCCTGTAGCGCCTGACGTCCACCGAGATATGCCTTACTGACCTCTTCAAAGCGAATCATCCCAATTAGTCCTCTCGGGCAAACAGTGCCTCAATAAAATCCTCGGCCTTGAACGGCCGTAAATCTTCAATGCCTTCACCGACGCCGATGTAGCGAATCGGGATGCCGAACTGATCGGCCACCGAGAAGATCACGCCGCCTTTCGCCGTGCCGTCCAGCTTGGTCAGGGTAATCCCGGTCAGGCCCACCGCTTCATGGAACAGTTTCGCCTGGCTGATGGCGTTCTGGCCGGTGCTGGCGTCGATGGTCAGCATCACCTCATGCGGCGCATCTACATCCAGCTTTTTCATCACGCGGGTGATTTTTTTCAGCTCTTCCATCAGGTGCGATTTGTTCTGCAAACGGCCAGCCGTATCGGCGATCAACACGTCAACGCCGCGCGCCTTCGCCGCCTGGATGGCGTCGAAAATCACCGAAGCAGAATCTGCGCCGGTATGCTGTGCCACAACAGGAATGCTGTTGCGCTCGCCCCATACCTGCAACTGCTCGACGGCTGCGGCACGGAAGGTATCGCCTGCCGCCAGCATCACCGATTTACCCTGCGCCTGATACTGGCGCGCCAGCTTACCAATGGTGGTGGTTTTACCCACGCCGTTGACGCCAACCATCAGGATAACGAACGGCGCTTTGCCGCTAACGTCGAGCGGGGCGTCGACTTTCGCCAGGATGCCGGACATCTCTGCTTTCAGCAAACCGTAAAGCGCTTCTGCGTCGCGTAGCTGTTTGCGGTTCGCCTGCTGCGTCAGGTTCGTAATGATGCGGCGCGTGGTTTCCACACCCACATCGGCGATCAGCAGCTGCTCTTCCAGCTCCTCGAACAGCTCGTCATCAATTTTTTTGCCGCGGAACAGGCTGATAAAGCCGGAGCCGAGGTTTTGCCGGGTTTTCACCAGGCTGCGCTTCAGGCGCGCAAAAAAGCCCTCTTTCGTTGGGCGCTCCTGCTCCTGAGCCAAAACAGGCGCGGCGGCGAGCGGCAGATCGCTGGCGGTATTCTGCACCTCTTCGTCAGTGACAATGTCCTCTGCTTCTTCTTCGGCGATGACCTCTTCAGCCACTTCATCCTGCGGCGCTTCTGCCAGCGCCAGCGCCGCCAGCTCGTCGTCATCCAGCGGCTGCTCATCTTCCGGCAGCGTTTCCGGCAGGATCTCTTCTTCAACCGGCTGCGGCATCAGTTCCGGCTCTTCTTCCGGGACGATCTCCTCCAGCGGCGCGATAATCTCGGCGTCCTGCACAGCCTGAGGCGTTTCTTCAACGTCGGGCTCTGCAACCGCTGGCTCTTCGACACGCGCAGGTGCTTCGCGCTGTGCCTCAGCGACCTGCTCGGTCACGTCAACAGTATGCGCCGCGTCAGTTTCCGCCTGCGTTAATGCAGTATCTTGCGGCTCTTGTTCCGGCGTTTCAGCAGGCTTTTGCGTCTCTTCTTCTTTGCCAAATCCCAGCCAGGAAAAAAAGCCACGTTTTTTCTCTTTTGCCATTGTGTGACCACACTCCTCGATGGCTAAATCCCGGTCGCTCGCTGTTCCCAGGGGATAAAAATTAGCTCTGGTTTTAACCGCCAAAACGGCGAAAAACGGCAGAATTATGTATGACTTCAGCAACTCACTAGTCTAACACTTTCCAGCCAGCGCACCACAGCACCCTTTTTTACCGTTTCTTCTCACCGATTCGCCCGTTAAACTACGCAACAAATTATGACGAGTTGTGAGCAAGATGAGTAAAACTCCCCGTGGCACAGGCGGTGCCGGACAAATCCGCATCATTGGCGGCCGGTGGCGTGGACGCAAACTGCCGGTGCCGGACAGCGCCGGACTACGCCCCACCACCGATCGCGTACGTGAAACCCTGTTTAACTGGCTGGCTCCGGTATTGCAGCAGGCGCGCTGCCTTGACTGCTTTGCTGGCAGCGGCGCGCTGGGCCTGGAGGCGCTGTCGCGTCACGCTGCATCGGTGACGCTGCTGGAGCTGGAACGTCCGGTGGCGCAGCAGCTGGAGAAAAACCTGAAGACCCTGAGCGCCAGCGACGCGCAGGTGATCAACACCAATACGCTTAGCTGGCTGGCCGCTTCCGGCGAGCCTTATAATGTGGTATTCGTCGATCCGCCGTTTCGCAAAGGCCTGCTGGAGCAGACGTTACTGCTGCTGGAGCAGAACGGCTGGCTGTCGGACGACGCCATGATTTACGTGGAAAGCGAAGTGGAGCACGGCACGCCACCGGTGCCCGCCAGTTGGGCGCTGCATCGCGAAAAGATCGCCGGACAAGTGGCGTATCGTTTATATCACCGACAACAGGAGACATCTGATGTTGCTTAATTTAGGTCGCCTGTTGATGCTGTGCGTCTGGGCTTTTTTAGTGTTTAACCTGATCGATCCCTATCCAAAGCCGCTGCGCTACTTTATTCACGTTGCGCTGTTCTTTATGGTGCTGATGCACGGGCTACAGCTGACGCTGCTGCGCGCCACGCAGCCGAAAGATGCACCGCCGATCGACCGCTGGACACAAACGAAGATTTTCCTGTTTGGCGTGTTTGAACTGCTGGCGTGGCAGAAAGCTAATTTTCCCAGGAAGAAATAAATCAAGCGGGCTGAAAGGCCCGCTTTTTACTGCACCGGCGTAAAACTAACAAAACGCGAGCCCTGCATCTTCAGCTCACCTTTCGCGCCGGTATCCATCTGGTTGTAATCCTTCTCGCCCACCATCACCTTGATGTCACTGGCTCCGTTCAGCGGATGAAACCAGGCTTCATAGCGCATCTCTTCACCCGCGATCACTTCCCGCTGGCGCGAACGGCGATTCGGCGACGGATATTCCCGTTTGGTTTTCACCTTTACCGTGAGCGTACGCACCGGCGAGGCGTCGTTGACCGCAGCTTCACGCCGCTGCTTGATGAACTGGCGGGTCGCCAGCACGGCGATAATGGCCAGCACGATAAAAAAGAGTAGCGGTGGTTTGCTCATGATTTTTCTCGTCTCGTTAAGCGCTGAAAAGCAATGCGGGTGAAGCATACAACCAGAGTTGCCTCATTGTCACATTGCGAGGCCGTAACCTAAACTGGGATCGACTTATTGGGAATTTTCACCATCTGATGGACAGGTTGTCCTTAAGGGAGCAGCGATGCTGTGGTCATTTCTTGCCGTACTTTTCTCCGGTTGGCTCTACGTTGATGCATCTTATCGCGGCCCGCAGTGGCAGCGCTGGTTGTTCAAACCGATCACCCTGCTACTGCTGGTCGGCTGGGCCTGGCAGGCACCGGTACTGAAACCGACTGATTACTTAATTATTGCCGGGCTGGTGGCGACGCTGACTGGCGACGCGCTGCTGCTGCTGCCGCGCCAGCAGATGCTCTATGCGCTGGGCGCGTTTTTCCTGTCGCATCTGCTTTACACCATCTGCTTTGCTGCCAACATGACGATGACGTTCTACTGGCCGATCCCGCTGACGCTGCTGATTATCGGCGCGGTCACCATCGCGGTGATCTGGAGCCGGCTGGAGGCGCTGCGCTGGCCGATTTGCACGCTGATTGGCATGACGCTGGTGATGACCTGGATGGCTGCCGAACAATACTTCTTCCGGCCCAGCGATGACAGCTTCACGCTGATTGTCGGCGCGAGCCTGCTGCTGCTGGCAAATATCGTCTGGTTCGTTAGCCACTATCGCCGTCGCTTCAGCGCCGACAGCGCCGTTGTCGCCGCCTGCTATTTTGCCGGACACTTTATGATTGTCCGCTCGCTGTGGCTCTACTGATGCAAACCAGTCTTGACTCTGGAGTCGACTCCAGAGTGTAGGATGCAGTAACGGGCGGCATCGCCCGTTACTGGAGGTTATATGCACCAACATCACGCTTGCGGCTGCGGCCGCCCACGCAATACACACTCAACCAATAAACCCCTGTGCGCGGTACGCAGCTCACCACCAGCTCGTCTTAACATCAGCACCGCCACGCCCGTACAGCCTGATAGCGCGGGTTGCTGCTGCGACGCTAACAGCAGTCCCGGCGGCGAAACAGACGAAGAGAGCGACCGGCGCGGCTCCTGGCATTTTAACTGGCGCGTCAGCGGCATGGACTGTCCCAGCTGTGCCCGTACCGTCGAAACCGCCGTTAACCAGCTGCCACAAGTGGTGCAGACGCGCGTTGTCTTCGCCAGCGAAAAACTGCGGGTCGATGCCAGCGCCGATGTGGCCGCCGCCGTTGAACAGGCGGTTACGCGCGCCGGTTTTACCCTGATCAGCGAAACTGATGCCCCGCCCACGCCTTCCCGCTGGCGCGATAACCGCGCAATCATCGTGCTCACCGTTATGATGCTCGCCAGCTTTATGCTGAGCCAGCTTGCGCCGCGCTGGGGCGATGGGCTGTTTATTGTTAGCACGCTGATCGGTTTATGGCCGGTGACGCGCGGCGCATGGCAACGCGCACGCAGCGGCTCGCCTTTTACCATCGAAACACTGATGAGCGTTGCCGCCGCCGGTGCGCTGCTGATTGGTGCCCATGCCGAAGCGGCAATGGTGCTGCTGCTGTTTTTGCTGGGCGAACGGCTGGAGGGCTTCGCCGCGGCCCGTGCGCGCAGCGGCGTTACGCAGCTGATGGCGCTGCGCCCGGAAAACGCAACGCGGTTACAGGCAGGCGTTCGGGAAACCGTGGCGCTGGCGGCCTTGCAGCCTGGCGATGTGATTGAGGTCACAGCTGGCGGGCGCCTGCCGGTCGATGGCTGCCTGCTGAGCGAAGAGGCCAGCTTTGACGAAAGTGCGCTGACCGGCGAATCCTTGCCGGTGACGCGCAGTAAAGGCGACGTGCTGCTGGCCGGTGCAACCAGCGTAGATCGCCTGGTGCAGATTGAAGTCACCTCAAAACCAGGCGAAAGCGCCATTGACCGTATTCTGACGCTGATAGAAGAGGCGGACAGCCACCGCGCGCCGGTTGAACGCTTTATCGATCGCTTTAGCCGTATTTATACCCCGCTGATTATGCTGCTGGCGGCGCTGGTGATGACGGTGCCGCCGCTGCTTGGTTTCGGCGGCTGGCTGCCGTGGATTTATAAGGGGCTAACGCTGCTGCTGATCGGCTGCCCGTGCGCGCTGGTGATCGCCACGCCTGCTGCCATTACCTCAGGTCTTGCCGCCGCCGCGCGTCAGGGCGCGCTGATCAAAGGCGGCGCGGCGCTGGAGCGTCTCAGCCAGGTAAAGGCGATTGCCTTCGATAAAACCGGCACCTTAACCCAGGGCAAACCGCAGGTCACTGCCGTGCTCAGCTTCGCTAGCGCAACCCAGGATGAGCTGCTGGCGCTGGCCGCTGCGGTAGAACAGGGATCGACGCATCCGCTGGCAGCCGCTATCGTCGCGGCTGCCGTGGAAAAACAGCTGGCTTTGCTGCCCGCGAGTCAACAAACCACGCTGGCAGGCAGCGGCATCGCCGCACAGATTGCAGGCGCACAGGTAGAGCTGCTCTCTCCAGCTCGCGTGACGTCGCTTAATGCCGCGCAGCGCGCGCAGATCGCCCGGCAGGAAGCGCTGGGACAAACGCTGGTGGTGATTCTTCGCGACGGCGAACCGCTGGGCGCGCTGGCGCTGCGCGATAATCTGCGCAGCGATGCACAGTCTGCACTGGCGGCGCTGAACAAGATGGGCGTTGAGAGCCTGATGCTCACCGGGGACAACCCGCGCGCGGCGGCGGCCATTGCCCACCAACTCAACATCGATTTTCGCGCAGGACTGCTGCCCGCCGATAAAGTCGACGCTATCCGTGAACTGGGCCAGCAGAAACCGCTGGCGATGGTGGGTGACGGCATCAACGATGCGCCCGCCATGAAAGCGGCCACCATCGGTATCGCGATGGGCAGCGGCAGCGATATTGCGCTGGAAACCGCCGACGCCGCACTAACGCGTGATGCGTTGCCGCTGCTGCCGTCGCTGCTCACGCTGGCAAGGCGCACGCGCGCCACGCTGCGGCAGAATATCGCGATTGCGCTGGGGCTAAAGGCGCTGTTTCTGGTGACGACGCTGCTGGGCTTTACCGGATTATGGCTGGCGGTGCTCGCCGATTCCGGCGCGACGGTGCTGGTGACGGCTAACGCGCTGCGTCTGTTGCGAACGCGGCGCGGTTAACAGATAACTCAGGCACCGAGGCCCTTCTGGATCAAATACTGGTAAGGCAGGGTTTCGGTTTGCTGCGCCAGCAGGCGGTGCTCCATAAAGCGGCAGAAACCGGGAATATCGCGCGTGGTGGCGGGATCGTCAGCAATAATCAGCAGCGTTTCCCCATCCTGCATGGTGCGGACCGTTTTACGTACCATCATTACCGGCTCGGGGCAGCGCAGGCCCAGCGCATCCAGCTGGCGATCGGCCTGGGAGAAGTTGTCGCTCATAAATCACTCGGTTTAAAACAGGGGCGCTCATTTTAGCGCGCTGCTCCACATACGCAACACGAGAACGATTGCGTTAAAATTAACCATTGCGTAAATAGCACAACGCGGTAATATGCCGCGGTTTTTACATACGGTACCGTCGCGCAGGCCTGGCTTTGTGCGGCAATGGGTTCCCTCACCCCAATATGAAAAAGGTCCAATATGATCGCATTTTCTCCGCGTCAGCGTCAGCATGCGCTGGTCTGGCTGTCTCTGTTTCACCTGCTGGTGATTATTTCCAGTAACTATCTGGTGCAGCTGCCGGTTTCTGTGTTTGGCTTTAACACCACCTGGGGCGCGTTCAGCTTCCCGTTTATCTTTCTGGCGACTGACCTGACCGTGCGCATTTTCGGCGCGCCGCTGGCACGTCGTATTATCCTCGCGGTAATGATCCCGGCATTGTTCGTCTCCTATCTGGTGTCGAGCCTGTTTTATCAAGGCCAGTGGCAGGGCTTAGCCGCACTGCAGGACGTTAACCTGTTTGTCGCCCGCATCGCCTGCGCCAGCTTTATGGCCTATGCGCTGGGACAGATCCTGGACGTGCACGTCTTTAACCGCCTGCGCCAGCTGCCGCAGTGGTGGATCGCACCGGGCTGCGCCATGTTCCTTGGCAATATCAGCGATACGCTCGCCTTCTTCTTTATCGCTTTCTATAAAAGCACCGATCCTTTTATGGCGACGCACTGGGTAGAGATTGCGCTGGTGGATTACAGCTTTAAGGTGCTGATCTGTCTGGTCTTCTTCCTGCCCGCCTATGGCGTGCTGCTCAATGCGATGCTGAAGCGGCTGGCGGAGCGCTCGCAGCGCCCCCAGATAAATTTCGGCTAACCGGCATAGAGCCTTTCGCCATGACCCGCTAAGATCTGCTGACAATCAGGCGGTTGCTTTTGCCGCCAGATTCACGTTGTATGAACGCCTTACTGGAATCAAATAAAGGGATTCAGATGCGAAACTTAGTGAAATATGCGGGTATTGGCTTACTGGTGCTGGGCCTGGCGGCCTGCGATCAGAAGAAAGATGACGCGACCGG
>Ga0209371_1000231_pt1 | contig 71359 bp, 65 predicted proteins | sample AgamicAtAmrz_FD_187165 | JGI IMG/M metagenome (GOLD analysis project Ga0209371, IMG submission 187165) | Agave microbial communities from Guanajuato, Mexico - At.Am.rz (SPAdes) (version 2) | ecosystem: Host-associated > Plants > Roots > Rhizosphere | place: Guanajato, Mexico | collected 2012-06-07
ACCACTCAGGTTCTGGTCATCCTGGCTAGAAAGCTCGCCAGAGTCGCATTCGCCTTGATGAAAACTCAAGGCGAGTACGTCAGCAGAAGGGCATAAACACATTGCCCTAAACCATAGAATCTCCTACAAAAGCAGCAGCGCCCGATGTCTGCTTTTGCCTTCAAGCGTCAGGCAGGCCGGCGCACGTCACCAGTCACCAAATCTCGAATCACGCTCGGATTGCGCCGCCCGCCCAGGGCGCCACCCAGCACCGCATCCAGCTGCCTTGGAAAATACTGCTCGACCCGCAACCGCGAACGCGCCGCCGGTCGACCGGCAGGGTTGGCCGAGGTCGACACCAGCGGGCCGGTCAGCGCACAGAGTTCACGCACCCGTGGGTGGTCGCTGACCCGCAGGGCCACCGTATCGTGCTGGCCGGTGATCCACTGCGGCAGGCGATCCTGATGCGGCACCAGCCAGGTATTCGGGCCTGGCCAGGTGCTGGCCAGGCGGTCCTGCCAGACCTCGGGCAGGTCGTCGAGCAGAAAGTCGAACTGGCGAATGGTATCGGCCACCAGGATCAGCCCCTTGTGCACGGGCCGTTCCTTCAGGGCCAATAGCCGATCCACGGCCATCTCGTCCCAGGGGTCGCACCCCAGCCCCCAGACCGCCTCGGTCGGGTAGGCGATCACACCACCGGCACGCACCACGCGCGCTGCCTGCTGAACCTGCCAACTGGTGACCATGCATACCTCCGCCGAAAAACACTGGGCGCAGTGTATTACGGCTTGCGGCCCACCCAAAGCCCGGCTTCGCAGGCGACCCGCCCATCGAGTTCCAGCTCGGTCAGCGCCGCCAGCACCTCCGGCAACGGCCAGCCGGCGGCATGGGCCAGGGCTTCGCTGCTATGGGGTGCGGCGTACAACAAGGCCAGCAAGGGGTGGGGCGTAGCCGGCGGCGCATCGCAGGCCTGTTCCGCTGCCGACACCTGCTGCCAGCCGCGCAGGGCTTCGAGGATATGCTCGATGCTTTCCACCAGCGTGGCGCCATCGCGGATCAGCTGGTGGCAGCCCTTGGCGCCCGGATGGTGGATGGAGCCAGGGATCGCGTACACCTCACGGCCTTGCTCGGCGGCCAGACGCGCGGTGATCAGCGAGCCGCTGGACGGGCTGGCCTCGACCACCAGCACGCCCAGCGACAGGCCGGAAATGATTCGGTTGCGGCGGGGGAAGTTGGCCGCCTGGGGCGGGCTGTCCAGCGGCAGCTCGGACACCAGCGCCCCGCCGCGCTCGACGATATCCCGGGCCAGGCTCTTGTGGCGCGCCGGGTACAGGCACTGCAGGCCGGTGCCGAGTACGGCCACGGTGTGCCCGCCGCCATCCAGGGCGCCCTGATGGGCCGCGCCGTCGATGCCCAGGGCCAGCCCGCTGGTGACCACGAAGCCGCCACGCGCCAGGCTGCGGGCGAAGCTGTGCGCGGTATCCAGGCCCGGCCTGGAGGCGCGCCGGCTGCCGACCATGGCCAGTTGCGGGCGTTCCAGCAGGGCCGCGTCACCGGCCACGAACAGCAGCGGCGGCGCATCGCAGAGTTCTGCCAGCAAGGCGGGATACCCCGGCTCGTCCCACATCACCAGTTGCTGACCAGGCACCTGCAGCCATTCGAGGGCCAGGCGCGCCCGCTCACGAATCTCGGGGCTACGGCGTGCCTCGCTACAGGCCAGCGGCAGGCCGAGGGAACGCCAGGCGCTCGCCGGGGCACTGAGGGCAGCCGAGGCACTGTCGAAGGCGCTGAGCAATTTCCGGAAACGCCTGGGGCCCAGCTCCGGCAGGCAATGCAGGCGCAGGCGGGCTTCGAGTTCGGCGGGGGAATGACAGGTCGACATGGCGGATCATCCTTGATCATAAGCCTTATCGAATAGCACAAGCCCCGCGTGAGCGGGGCTTGCAGGTGTTACGGATTGCGTACCTTGTCCATCACCGCCAGCTGCCGGGAGGCATTGAGGATCATGCCGTAGCTGAGCTTCTCGTAGGTGCGGAACACCATCAGCAGGCCGGCGCGCTCGTCCGGGATCTTCACCGACTCGCCGGTAACCCGGTCGCGTACGGTTTCGCCGGTCTTGTAGACCGCCAGCACGTTGCCGATCTCCAGGCCGTCACGGATGCCCTTGTTGAGGGTGACCACGTCGAACTGACCGATCTGGCTGACGCCACGGGGCACGTCGAGGATCAGGCCCTTGATCTCGCTCTTCGGCTCGCTGGGCATGAAGGTCGAATTGATCGCCCGCTCCTCGGTGGGGAACAGGCGGTCGCCGTTGCGCACTTCCTGGGTGGTGCGGGTCAGGTTGAGGGTACCGACGCCCTCTTCCTCGGCGATGATTTCGCCACCGCCGATGTCATCGGCGTTGATACCGAGAAATTCCTTGGTCACCGGATCGGTGTAGGTCTTGCCCTGGCGGAAGATGCCGTACACCGGTGCGGCCGGGTCGAAGCTGCCGCGGGCGTACACACGGTCGCCAGCGCCACTGACCACGCGCTCGGCGTTGCCGGCGACGATATAGGGCGCACCCTGGAACTGCTCGGGGGAATCGACGATGCGGTTCTTCAGCAGGAAGCTGTTGATCGCCTCCAGCGGAATGGTCGGGATGGCCTCGGCCATCGGCGTGCTGCGCACCTTCGGCGACAGCTTGATGGTGCCGCGCGAATCACCGCGGCCCAGCATCAGCCGGGGCTGACCATCGATATAGACCAGGCTCAGCACATCGCCGGGATAGATCAGATGAGGGTTCTGGACCTGGGGGTTGGCGTGCCAGATTTCCGGCCACTTCCAGGGCTGACGCAGGAACTTGCCAGAGATATCCCAGAGGGTGTCGCCCTGCACGACCGTGTAGCGGTCGGGGTGGCCTTCCTTGAGCTGCACCTCGGCCAGGGCCATCCCGGTCTGCGCCAGGCTGCTCGCGCCGACCAGCAGCAGGGCGAGTAGTGATTTCCTCATGCGGTGAATCCCTTTATGATGTGCCTTCGCGTGAAGCGCCCTAGCGCTGCGACAGAGCCCAGTAAATCCGCGGCTTGACGCCGTTTTTTGAATGCTTGCGTCATCTTAGCAGCGGATTTTGAATTTATTCCACAAGTGCATCACAAACGTATTATGGCGATTTTAAACATTCTCGAATTTCCCGATCCGCGCCTGCGCACCATCGCCAAGCCGGTGGACGTGGTCGATGACGCCCTGCGTCAACTGATCGACGACATGTTCGAAACCATGTACGACGCCCCCGGGATCGGCCTCGCCGCCACCCAGGTGAATGTGCACAAGCGCGTTGTGGTGATGGACCTGTCCGAAGACAAGAGCGAGCCGCTGGTCTTCATCAACCCCACCTTCGAGTCGCTGACCGAGGAGATGGACCAGTACCAGGAAGGCTGCCTGTCGGTGCCCGGCTTCTACGAAAACGTGGATCGCCCGCAGAAGGTGAAGATCAACGCCCTGGATCGCGACGGCAAGCCGTTCGAGATGATCGCCGAGGGCCTGCTCGCCGTGTGCATCCAGCACGAGTGCGATCACCTCAACGGCAAGCTGTTCGTCGACTACCTGTCCACGCTCAAGCGCGACCGCATCAAGAAGAAGCTGGAAAAGCAGCACCGCCAACAGGCCTGATCGGCCCACAGCAAAGGCTTGCCGCGGCAAGCCTTTTGTTTTTTAGCGCTCTCAATCTGCCCGTTACAGCGAGACCCCATGACCGAAGCTCTGCGTATCGTATTCGCCGGCACCCCGGAATTCGCCGCCGCCCACCTCAAGGCCCTGCTCGACACGCCGCACCAGATCGTCGCGGTGTACACCCAGCCGGATCGCCCGGCCGGCCGTGGCCAGAAGCTGATGCCCAGCCCGGTCAAGCAGCTCGCCATGGAGCACGCTATCCCGGTGCTGCAGCCGCCAAGCCTCAAGGACGCGGCCGCCCAGGCCGAGCTGGAGGCTTTGAAACCGGACCTGCTGGTGGTGGTCGCCTATGGGCTGATCCTGCCCCAGGCGGTGCTGGATATCCCGCGCTTCGGCTGCATCAACAGCCACGCCTCCCTGCTGCCGCGCTGGCGCGGTGCGGCGCCGATCCAGCGCGCCGTGCAGGCCGGTGATGCCGAGAGCGGCGTCACCGTGATGCAGATGGAAGCCGGGCTGGACACTGGGCCGATGCTGCTCAAGGTGCGTACACCGATCACCGCCGAAGATACCGGCGGCAGCCTGCACGACCGCCTGGCCGAGCTGGGCCCGCCGGCGGTGATCGAGGCCATCGCAGGCCTGGCAGGCGGCACCCTGATGGGCGAAGTGCAGGACGACGCCCAGGCCAACTACGCCCACAAGCTGAACAAGGATGAGGCGCGCATCGACTGGAGCCGCCCGGCCGATGAGCTGGAACGGCTGATCCGCGCGTTCAATCCCTGGCCGATCTGCCACAGCACCCTGAACGAGGCGCCACTCAAGGTACTGGCCGCTCGTATCGGCGAAGGCCAGGGCCAGCCCGGCGAGATTCTCGCCGCCAGCAAGGACGGCCTGACCGTCGCCTGTGGCACTGGCGCCCTGTTGCTCACCCGCCTGCAACTGCCCGGCGGCAAGGCGCTGAACTTCAGTGACCTGTACAACAGCCGCCGCGAGCAGTTCGCCGTCGGCACGGTGCTGGCATGAACCCCAGGCTGGCAGCGGCCCGTGCCCTGGCCGCGGTGCTCGAAGGCAAGGCGTCGCTGGGCACCAGCCTGCCGCCGCTGCTCGACCGGGTCGAAGCCCGCGACCGTGGCCTCGCCCAGGACCTGGCCTTTGGCGCCGCCCGCTGGCAACCACGCCTGGCGCTGATCGCCGACAAGCTGCTGCGCAAACCCTTCAAGGATGGCGACCGCGACCTCGAAGCGTTGCTGCTGGTCGGCCTCTACCAGCTGTTCTACACCCGTATCCCGGCTCACGCGGCGATCGGCGAAACCGTCGGCTGCGTCGACAAGCTGAAGAAGACCTCGGCCAAGGGCCTGCTCAACGCCGTGCTGCGCAATGCCCAGCGCGACAGCGAGAGCCTGCTTGCCGAACTGGACCGCGACCCGGTGCTGCACACCGCCCACCCGCGCTGGCTGCAGAAGCAGCTCAAGGCCTTCTGGCCCGAGCACTGGCAGGCCATCTGCGCCGCCAACAATGCCCACCCGCCGCTGATCCTGCGGGTCAACCGTCGCCATGGCAGCTGCGACGACTACCTGGCGCGGCTGCGCCAGGTCGGTTTCGACGCCGAGCCCTGCACCTTCAGCCGCGACGGCATCCGCCTCTTGCAAGCCTGCGACGTCACCCTGCTGCCGGGCTTCGCCGAGGGCCACGTCAGCGTGCAGGACGAGGCCGCGCAACTGGCCGCCGACCTGCTGCAACTGGCCCCCGGCCAGCGCGTGCTGGACGCCTGCGCGGCGCCCGGTGGCAAGACCTGCCACCTGCTCGAAGCCGAACCGGGTTTGAGCGAAGTGGTCGCCGTGGACCTGGAGGCCAAGCGCCTGGCGCGGGTGCGCGAGAATCTCGATCGTCTGGGCCTCGACGCCACACTGATCGCCGCCGATGGCCGCGATACCGCTGCCTGGTGGGACGGCAAGCCGTTCCAGCGCATCCTCCTCGATGCACCCTGCTCGGCCACTGGCGTAATCCGCCGCCACCCGGACATCAAGCTGACCCGCAAGGCCGATGACATTCCGGCGCTGGCCACCCTGCAAGGCGAGCTGCTCGACGCCATGTGGTCGGCCCTCGAAGTCGGCGGCATCCTGCTCTACGCCACCTGCTCGGCCCTGCCGACGGAAAATACCGAGGTCATCGGCGCGTTTCTCGAACGCACGCCGGGCGCCCGCGAGCTGGATATCGCCGGCCCGTTCGGCCTCAAGCAGCCCCATGGTCGGCAACTGCTCGCCCAGCAGGACGGCCATGATGGTTTCTACTATGCCAAGCTGATCAAGATCGCAGCCGCTGGAGCAACCCGATGAAGATCATCATCCTCGGCGCCGGCCAGGTCGGCGGCACCCTGGCCGAGCACCTGGCCAGCGAGGCCAACGACATCACCGTGGTGGACACCGACGGAGATCGCCTGCGCGCCCTCGGCGATCGCCTGGACATCCGCACCGTGCAGGGCAAGGGCTCGTTCCCCACCGTGCTGCGCCAGGCCGGCGCCGACGATGCCGACATGCTGGTGGCGGTGACCAACAGCGACGAAGTCAACATGATCGCCTGCCAGGTCGCCTACACCCTGTTCCATACGCCGACGCGCATCGCCCGGGTGCGCGAAGCGGCCTACCTGACCCGCGAGGCGCTGTTCGACAACGAGGCCATCCCGGTCGACGTGCTGATCAGCCCCGAGCAGGTGGTGACCAACTACATCAAGCGCCTGATCGAATACCCGGGCGCCCTGCAGGTGATCGACTTCGCCGAAGGCAAGGCCCAGCTGGTGGGCGTCAAGGCCTACTACGGCGGCCCGCTGGTCGGCCAGCAGCTCAAGCAGATCCGCCAGCACATGCCCAAGGTCGACACCCGGGTGGCGGCGATCTTCCGCCGCGACCGGGCGATCATGCCCCAGGGCGATACGGTGATCGAAGCCGACGACGAGGTGTTCTTCATCGCCGCCAAGGCCGATATCCGTGCGGTGATGAGCGAGATGCGCCGGGTCGAGAACGAGTACAAGCGGGTGGTGATCGCCGGCGGCGGGCATATCGGTGAGCGCCTCGCCGAGGCCATCGAGAGCCGCTACCAGGTGAAGATCATCGAGATGAACCCGGCGCGCTGCCGCTACCTCTCGGAAAACCTGGAAAGCGCCATCGTGCTGCAGGGCAGCTCGTCGGACCGCGACCTGCTGGTGGAAGAGAACATCAAGGACGCCGACATCTTCCTGGCCCTGACCAACGACGACGAAGCCAACATCATGTCCTCGCTGCTGGCCAAGCGCCTGGGCGCGCGCAAGGTGATGACGCTGATCAACAACCCGGCCTACGTCGACCTGATCCAGGGCGGCGAGATCGATATCGCCATCAGCCCGCAGCTGGCCACCATCGGCAGCCTGCTGACCCACGTGCGCCGCGGCGATATCGAGAGCGTGCACTCGCTGCGCCGTGGCGCTGCCGAAGCCATCGAGGCCATCGCCCACGGCGACGCGCGTTCGAGCAAGGTGGTCGGCAAGGCGATCAAGGACATCTCGCTGCCGCCGGGCACCACCATCGGCGCGATCATCCGCGACGAGGAGGTGCTGATCGCCCACGACGTGACGGTGATCGAGTCCGGCGACCACGTGATCCTGTTCCTGATGGACAAGAAGCATATCCGCGACGTGGAACGGCTGTTCCAGGTCGGCCTGACCTTCTTCTAGGGAGCCTCTCATGAGTACCGACGCACTGGAAAAGATGCTCGCCAAGGGTGTGGATACCGCGCTGCTGCGCTTCGGCCTGGGCAAGGGCTATCTGGATGCCGGCGATGCCAGCAAGGCTGCCGAACACCTGCAGCGCTGCGTCGAGCACGACCCGCAGTATTCGGCGGCGTGGAAGCTGCTCGGCAAGGCCCAACAAACCGCCGGCAACCCGGATGCCGCCCGCAGCGCCTGGCAGAGCGGTCTGCAGGCCGCGCAGGCCAAGGGCGACAAGCAGGCGGAAAAGGAAATGACCGTGTTTCTGCGCAAGCTGGATAAAGCCGCTCAATAGGCCGTGGCGGGGTCATCGAGGCGACTTGAGCGCCTGCACCTCGCGGGTCAGCAGGTCGATAAAGGCCTGGGCCAGGGGCGAGCGTTCCTGGCGGCGTTTGACCAGCCACACCGCGGTGGTGGCGTCGGCATCGGTCAGGGTACGGAACACCACGCCATCGATGCGAATGCGCCGAAACGATGCCGGCAGCACCGAAACCCCAAGCCCGGCGGCCACCAGGCCGATGATGGTCAGTGCCTCGTGGGCCTCCTGGGTGATGCGCGGGGTGAAGCCGGCCTGGCGGGCCAGGCTGAACAGTTGGCCGTACAGGCCGGTGCCGTAGCTGCGCGGAAAGAACACGAATGGCTGGTCCGCCAACTCGGCCAGCGCCAGCCCACCGTCCTGTTCACCGGCCAGCGGATGCCCGGCATGCAGCAGCGCCACCAGGGGCTCGCTGAGCAGTTCCACGGCATCCAGCTCGGCGGGCAGTTCCAGCGGGCGGATCATGCCGATCTGCAGCTTCTTGTCCATCAGCGCCTGGCAGACCTGACTGCTGGTCATTTCCTGCAGATCCAGGTGCACCGCCGGAAACGCCTGGCGAAAGGCGAACACCGCCCGGGGAATGATCGACACGAAGGGCGCCGAGGCGGTGAAGCCGATCTGCAGCTCGCCGATCTCGCCCTGCTCGGCACGGCGCACCACGTCCACCGACTTGCTGACCTGGGCCAGGGTCTGCCGCGTCTCCTCGAGAAACAGCCGCCCGGCATCGGTGAGCGCCACGTGGCGGTTGCTGCGCTCGAACAGGCGCACCCCCAGTTCCTGCTCCAGCGCCTGGATCTGCTGGCTCAGCGGCGGCTGGGAAATGCCCAGCAGGTCGGCGGCGCGACCGAAGTGCAGCTCTTCGGCAACGGCCACGAAATAACGTAAATGGCGCAACTCCACCGCTCACCCCCAATAGGTCGAATAACGTATCGATCATGTCGAATATTATATTGGAAAGAACTTGCACGCCTATTTATCCTGACCCCATTCCCAATAACAACAACCACCCATGCCGACATTCGTCAGTGCATGCGGCGGCGCTTCGCCTGGGAATCGAGTGTTCAAGAGGTCGTAATGAGTCAGCCCGTTCCACACACACCGCACGAGTGTGTCAGCCCCGCAAACGAGGAACCTGCCCCCCGCAGCGCCCCACTGGATCCCGTTTATATCCAGAAGGGCACCCGCGCCTTTCTGCGCACCATTCTCGCCATGTGCAGCGGCGGTTTCGCCACCTTCGCACTGCTCTATTGCGTACAGCCGATGATGCCGATGCTGGCGCAGCAGTTCGCGCTCAGCGCCGCACAAAGCAGCCTGATCCTTTCCGTGTCCACCATCACCCTGGCCCTCGGCCTGTTGATAACCGGGCCGTTGTCCGATGCGCTCGGCCGCAAGCCGGTGATGGTGGTGTCGCTGCTCGCCGCCGCCCTGTTCACCGTCGGCAGCGCGCTGATGCCGACCTGGGAAGGCGTGCTGGTGATGCGCGCGCTGGTCGGCCTGGCACTGAGCGGCCTGGCCGCCGTGGCCATGAGCTACCTGAGCGAGGAAATCGACCCGCTGCACCTGGGCCTGGCCATGGGCGTATACATCGGCGGCAACGCCATCGGCGGCATGAGCGGGCGCCTGCTCAGCGGCGTACTGGTGGACTTCATGTCCTGGCACGCGGTGCTCGGCACCCTCGGTGGCCTCGGCCTGCTGGCCGGCACGGCGTTCTGGCGCCTGCTGCCCGAGTCGCGCAACTTCCGCCCCCGCTCGCTGCGCCCGCGCAGCTTGCTGCAGGGCTACACCCTGCAGTTCCGCGATGCTGGCCTGCCATGGCTGTTCTTGCAGGGTTTCCTGCTGATGGGCGCCTTCGTGACGCTGTTCAACTACATCGGCTACCGACTGATCGAAGCCCCCTTCAAGCTCGACCAGACCAGTATCGGCCTGCTGTCGATCGTCTACCTGTCGGGTATCTACAGCTCCGCGCAGGTCGGCGCCCTGGCCGACAAGCTGGGCCGTCGCAAGGTGCTCTGGGCGGTGATCGGCCTGATGCTCGCCGGTCTGGTGCTGACCCTGTTCGACGTGCTGCCGGTGATCCTGGTCGGCATGCTGCTGTTCACCTTCGGCTTCTTCGGTGCCCACTCGGTGTCGAGCAGCTGGATCGGCCGTCGCGCCACCCAGGCCAAGGGCCAGGCATCGTCGCTGTACCTGTTCTGCTACTACCTGGGCTCCAGCGTCGCCGGCACCCTGGGCGGGGTGTTCTGGCAGGCCGGTGGCTGGGACGGCCTGGGCCTGTTCATCGGCTCGCTGCTGCTGATCTCCCTGGCCGTGGCCCTGCACCTGTCGCGCCTGCAGGCGTTGCCAATGGCTGTCGCATCGCGCTGAGCCAGCCAATCACGCCATGAAAGACGCCGGATGCCCGTGAGGGGATCCGGCGTTGTTGCTTTGCGGCCGTGTCAGTTCAGCGCGGTGCGCTGCGGCAAGCGCCGCACGATGGCCCCGAGCAGCATGCCGTACAGCGGTACGAACAGCGCCAGGCTGACCGCCAGCTTGATCACGTAGTCGACCACGGCGATCTCCACCCAATTGGCGGCCATGAACGGGTCGCTGCTCTGCCAGAAGGCGATGGAGAAGAACGCCAGGGTGTCCATGGCCTGGCCGAACACGCTGGAGGCCGCTGGCGCCACCCACCAGTGCCTGAGCTGGCGCAGGCGGTCGAACACCTGGATGTCGAGCAGCTGGCCGAGCACGTAGGCCAGAAAGCTGGCCAGGGCGATGCGGAACACGAACAGGTTGAATTCGCCGAGGGCCGCCACGCCGCCGAAGGCGCCTTCATGGAACAGCACCGAGACGATGTAGGAGGCGATCAACGCGGGCACCATCACCCGGGCGATCACCACGCGCGCGGCATGTTTGCCGATCAGGCGGACGGTGAGGTCGGTGGCCAGGAAGATGAACGGGAAGCTGAAGGCGCCCCAGGTGGTGTGCCAGCCGAACAGGGTGATCGGCAACTGCACCAGGTAGTTGCTGGCGATGATGATGAGGATGTGGAACGCGATCAGCGCAGCCAATACGGCGCGGCTGACCGAGGCGGGAAGCAGGGTCATGGGATGTCCTTTTTCGTGAAATGGGGTTAGGGAACCCATTGCCGCAGCCGACATGGCTGCAAGCGGCGCGCAGTGTACTGCCTGGGCTGCCCTGGTAACAGCCCGCCCGGCGGATGACCAACCTCTTTGCTTGGCGACGCCTCGAAGGCAGAAGCGGCCCACTCAACCGGTCGCTCCCCACGCTCTGCGTGGGATGCTAGCGGCTGCTCGGCGATCCATTGTGGGAGCGCGCCATGCGCGCGAATCGCGGGCATGGCCCGCTCCCACAGGTACTGCACCGCTGGCCGCCTTCGCCACACAACAGTCGTTTCGCCGACCCTGTCAGCCGTTGCTGGCCAGTTGCGCACCCTCGGGCATCACCCGCCGGGCCAGCTGGAAGTGCTTTTTCCAGTAGCCGTCGCTGAGCTTGTCGATGCGCACGTTGGTGCCACGCCGCGGCGCGTGAATGAAGCGGTCGTTGCCCAGGTAGATGGCCACGTGGTCGACACTGCGCCCACGGATACGGAAGAACAGCAGGTCACCCGGCTCCAGATCGCCCTTGGCCACCTTGGGACCATCGACGCGGGAGAGCGCGCGGGAGGTGCGGGGCAGGTCGAGGTCATCGACCTTCTTGAACGCATAGTTGACCAGGCCGCTGCAGTCGAAGCCGTGCTCGAGGCTGGTGCCGCCCCAGCGGTACGGGGTGCCCAGTGCGCTCAGCGCCCGGTTGACGACAGCCTGGGAAGAATTGGGGTCGGCCTTGGCGGGGGCGACGACACGGCTGCTGCCGTCCTGCAGGTGAACCCGGAAGCTGGCCGAGGCATTGCCAGCTGCAGCACATAAGAGGGTGCCGCCCAAAAACAGAGAAAGGATCAGTTTATTCAATTCGATGACCTTGAAAGAAGACTCAAGCCGCCGCGAATCCCTTCCTTGATCAGCCACTTGCAACCTAAATAATGAACTAAAAGAGTGCTCCGCACGTCCCGTGGACGGACAGTTGAAAATTGCCCTGGGTTCATTTTTTCCGCTTTTCGGCGACGAACGGTAAAGGTCAGAAGCCGCCTGACACAGGGCAGGAATCGCCCCTGTATCTGCTAGGGTTACAGCTCCCTCACGCATCAGGACAATGCCGATGAAGCCACTCAAGACCGTGGTCACCGCCAGCCTGCTGGCCCTGAGCGCCAGCCTGTACGCCCAGGCGGAAGACGCCAAATGCGCCAGTGTCAGCCTGGCCGACCCAGGCTGGAGCGACATCGCGGTCACCAACGGCATCGCCAGCCTGCTGCTCGACGGCCTGGGCTACAAACCGCAGACCCGCACCCTGGCCGTGCCGATCATCTTCGCCGGCCTGCAGAAAGGCCAGGTCGACGTGTTTCTCGGCAACTGGATGCCCGCCGGCCAGCATGACTACGAGCGCTACGTGGCCACCGGGCAGATCGACAAGGTGGTGGAGAACCTCGGCGGCACCGAATACACCCTGGCCGTGCCGACCTACGCTTATGAAGCCGGCGTGAAGGATTTCAACGACCTCGCCGAATTCGCCGACAGGTTCGGCAAGAAGATCTACGGCATCGGCTCGGGCTCGCCCGCCAATGACTACATCCGCCAGATGATCGCCGGCGACGAATTCGGCCTGGGTGACTGGCAGTTGGTGGAGTCCAGCGAGCAGGCCATGCTGGTGCAGGTCGGCCGCGCGGTGAAGCGCGACGCGTTCGTGGTGTTCCTCGGCTGGACGCCGCACCCGATGAACGTGCAGTTCGACATGAGGTACCTCAAGGGCGGCGAGAAGTTCTTCGGCAGCACCGGTTCGGTCAACACCCTGGCACGCAAGGGCTTTGTTGCCGAATGCCCGAACGTGGGCAAGCTGCTGACCAACCTGAAGTTCACCCAGGAGATGGAAAACACCATCATGGACGACGTGCTCAACCGCAAGGTGGCCAATACCACGGCGATCAAGAACTGGATCAAGGCCAACCCGCAGGTGCTGGAAGGCTGGCTGGAGGGCGTGAAAACCCGTGATGGCGGTGACGGCCTGGCGGCGGTGAAGGCCAAGCTGTAGGCACAACGAACGAGGCCGGCGGAGCAGGGCGCCGGCCCGTTGGATTCAGTCGCGGATAAAGCGCAGGCCCACACCCTCGGGAGTGACGCGCATGACTTCCATCTCCAGGATTGGCGCCTCGATGGGCAGGTCCTGCACCTGGCCGGTCACCCGAGTGCCGGGCTCCAGGTCGGCCAGACTCTCGTGCTTGACGTACACGCCGCCATCGGAAAGATCGCGGGTCTGGGCGACCAGCTCACCGAAGCTCGGGTGGCAGATCTTGATCCGACATTTCATCGGGGTACGGGGATGCTGACGCTGGTTGGCGGACATGTCCTGACAGCCTCGGGAAAGATGTGCCCCGTTAATAACTCAAATTGCCGGGCAAGCCTAGCGAAGCGGCACGAGGTTGCGAGGCGCCGCCGGTTTCAGTACCAGCGCTCTTCGCCCTCGGGGCGTTTCTTGAAGCGCTTCATGCTCCACATGTACTGGCTGGGGTAGGCGCGTACGTACTTCTCGACCACGCCACTCATGGCCGCCACGGCGGTGTAGGTGTCTTCGCTGTACATGTCCTCGGGCGCGGCCTCGAGGATCACCTTGTAACCCGAGCCGTCCTCCAGGCGCAGCGCATGCAGGAACACGCCGACCGCCTTGCCGCCGGCGAGCATGCCCGGCACGAACTTGCTGGTCAGCGCAACGGTGCCGCAGAAGGGCACGAAGATACCAGCCGACAGGCTCGGCTCCGGGTCGGCGGGGATGCCCACGGCACCGCCTTTGCGCACTTCCTTGATGACGCTGAGGATGCCTTCCTTGGTCGATGGGGCCACCCGGTTGCCGAGTTGCACCCGTTGCTCGCGCAGCAGGTCATCGACCGCCTTGAGCTTCGGTGGGCGGTAGAAAATGATCGGTTTGCACTGCGAGCAGTAGAAGTGGTTGAGCACTTCCCAGTTGCCCAGGTGGCTGGTGATGCCGACCACGCCCTTGCCGGAGGCAAGCGCGGCTTCGAGCACTTCCAGGCCCTCGACCTCGCGCACGCGGGCCAGTGACTTGTGGGCCGGCCAGACCCAGGCGCAGGCGCTCTCGGTCAGGGTGCGGCCGATGTCCATCAGGCTGCGGCCGACCAGCTTGTCGTGCTCGGCGGCGGTCAGTTCCGGAAAGCACTTGGCGAGGTTGATGCGCACGACTTCACGGGAGCCGTTCGGCAACTTCCACATCAGCCAGCCAATCATCGCGCCGAGCGATTGCACGGCACGCCAGGGCAGGAGGGCGAACAAGCGCAGGGATCCGACCACCAGCGCGCCTTTGAGCTTTTCCACAAGCAGCTCCCGATAAAAAAGGGCGCGTATTGTAACCGTCCGGGGCCGACCTGACTGTTACATACACGATCAGAAACGACGAAACGTTCAATAAAGCTGGGTTTTGAGACGTTCCTGCAGCTGCTGCTCGTAGGCCTGGACGTCGAACTGCGGGTCCATCACCGCCTTCAGCAGGTCGCCGGCCGACGGCAGGCTGGCCCGCTCGACCTGCCGTTCGACCGCCCACAACCCGGAGCGCACCGCCGCCTTGGAGCACTGGAAGTAGCAGGTGTCGACGCTGATGCGCAGCACGCTGCGCGGCAGCTTGCCTTGCGCCTCGCACAGCGCCAGCAGCTCGGGCTCCAGCGAGATGGTCGCGCGGCCGTTGACCCGGAAGCTTTCGCCCACCCCGGGAATCAGAAACAGCAGCGCCACGTGGGGGTCGTGGAGGATGTTGCGCAGGCTGTCGATGCGGTTGTTGCCGGGGCGGTCCGGCAGCAACAGGGTGCGCTCGTCGAGGATCCGCACGAAACCCGGCGCATCACCCCGTGGCGAACAGTCCAGCCCATCCGGCCCATGGGTGCCCAGCACCACGAACGGCGAAGCCGCCACCAGCGCCTGGTAGGGCGCGCTCAGGTAGCCCAGCTCCTTGCGCAGGGAGCGCTCGTGGGGCACGCCGTAAAGCGCCTCCAGTTGTTCGAGGGTAGCGATGGTGGTGCTCATGGCTGCTTCTCCGTTTGCAGTTGTGGGTAGCGATCGCAGTCGCGGGTGTGGTCCATGACCATGCCGGTGGCCTGCATGAAGGCGTAGCAGATGGTCGGGCCGACAAAGGTGAAGCCGGCCTTCTTCAGCGCCTTGCTCATGGCCTCGGCTTCAGGGGTGACCGCCGGCACGTCGCCGCGGCCACTGAAATGGTTGATCTTCGGCTGGCCGCCCACGAACGACCAGAGCAGCGCCACCGGATCCTCGAGGCGCAGCCAGGCCTGGGCGTTCTGGCGCGCGGCCTGCAGCTTGAGACGATTGCGGATGATGCCGGGGTCCTGCATCAGGGTGTCGATATAGGCATCGCTCATCGCTGCCAGGCGCTGGGCATCGAAACCGAACAGCACCTCACGATATCGCTCGCGTTTCCTCAGCACGGTGATCCACGACAGCCCGGCCTGGGCTCCTTCGAGCAGCAGCATCTCGAACAGGTGGCGGGGATCGCGCGACGGCACGCCCCATTCCTCATCGTGATAGGCCTGGTACAGCGGGTCGTCGTTACACCAGAAACAGCGGGGCATGGCAGTCGGCTCGGGGAGGGGCGAGGGCAGACTATAACCGCGGACCATCGGCGCCTGCAGCCTGGGTGCAACCCGGGAAGCGATAGCGGCCCGACCGCCAGGTTTCCCGCCGAAGGGCTGATGACGATTTCGCGCCCATGGTGCGCGCCCACAACGGCCAGGGCGAGTCGCCGCCAGAGGGCTCATCTCTCGCTAGCCTCGAATTCCACCGAGGCCGCAACGATATCCACAGGGCGTGCGCTGCGCCGCGGTCGATTTATCAGGCGAGACGGCGCAGCATGCGGGCTGCGTCTTGCATCGGGTATACTCCCCGGCTTTCTGTCGCAGCCCCAACAGGTGAATTTTTCGTGAGCCAGACAACGCCTGCCGTGCGCACCTTCCAGGACCTGATCCTCGCCCTGCAACAATACTGGGCCGAGCAGGGCTGTGTGGTACTGCAACCCTATGACATGGAAGTGGGTGCCGGTACCTTCCACACCGCCACTTTCCTGCGTGCCATCGGCCCGGAAACCTGGAACGCCGCCTACGTGCAGCCATCGCGCCGGCCGACCGACGGCCGTTACGGCGAGAACCCCAACCGCCTGCAGCACTACTACCAGTTCCAGGTGGTGCTCAAGCCGAATCCGGAAAACTTCCAGGAGCTGTACCTGGGCTCGCTGAAGGCCATCGGCCTCGACCCTGAAGTGCACGACATCCGCTTCGTCGAGGACAACTGGGAATCGCCGACCCTCGGCGCCTGGGGTCTGGGTTGGGAAATCTGGCTCAACGGCATGGAAGTCACCCAGTTCACTTACTTCCAGCAGGTCGGTGGTATCGAGTGCTACCCGGTCACCGGCGAGATCACCTACGGTCTCGAGCGCCTGGCCATGTACCTGCAGGGCGTCGACTCGGTCTACGACCTGGTATGGGCCGATGGCCAGTTCGGCAAGGTCACCTACGGCGACGTGTTCCACCAGAACGAAGTGGAGCAGTCGACCTACAACTTCGAGCACGCCAACGTCGACAAGCTGTTCGAGCTGTTCGATTTCTACGAGAGCGAAGCCAACCGCCTGATCGAGCTGGAGCTGCCGCTGCCGACCTACGAGATGGTGCTCAAGGCTTCCCACACCTTCAACCTGCTGGATGCCCGTCGCGCCATTTCGGTGACTGCGCGCCAGCAGTACATCCTGCGCGTGCGCACCCTGGCCCGCGCCGTGGCGCAGAGTTATCTGCAGGCCCGGCGCCGCCTGGGCTTCCCGCTCGCCACCGCCGATCTGCGTGATGAAGTACTGGCCAAGCTGGAGGCTGCAGAATGAGTGCGCTCGATTTTCTGGTTGAACTGGGCACCGAAGAGCTGCCACCCAAAGCCCTGAAGACCCTGGGCGAATCCTTTCTCGCCGGTGTCGAGAAAGGCCTCAAGGCCGCCGGCCTGAGCTACCGCGGTGCACGTTACTACGCCGCGCCACGCCGCCTGGCCGTGTTGATCGAGCAACTGGCCACCGAACAGCCGGATCGCACCGTCAACCTCGACGGCCCGCCCGTGCAGGCGGCCTTCGATGCCGAGGGTAACCCGACCCAGGCCGCCCTGGGCTTCGCCAAGAAGTGTGGCGTGGAGCTGTCGGCCATCGACCAGAGCGGGCCGAAGCTGAAATTCAGCCAGCACATTCCTGGCCAGCGCGCCTACACGCTGCTGCCCGGGATCGTGGAAAATTCCCTGAACGAGCTGCCGATTCCCAAGCGCATGCGCTGGGGCGCCCGCAAGACCGAATTCGTACGCCCGAGCCAGTGGCTGGTGATGCTGTTCGGCGACCAGATCGTCGACTGCGAAATCCTCGCCCAGAAGGCCAACCGCTTCTCCCGCGGCCACCGCTTCCATGCCAACCATGAAGTGCGCATCTCCGCGCCGGCCATGTACGCCCAGGAGCTGCGCGCCGCCTACGTGATCGCCGACGCCGCCGAGCGCCGCGAGCAGATCGCCAAGCGCGTCGACCAGCTGGCCGCCGAGCAGCAGGGCACCGCCATCGTGCCGCCGGCGCTGCTCGACGAAGTCAGCGCCCTGGTCGAATGGCCGGTGCCGCTGGTCTGCTCCTTCGAGGAACGTTTCCTGGAAGTGCCCCAGGAAGCGCTGATCACCACCATGCAGGACAACCAGAAGTACTTCTGCCTGCTCGATGCGGACGGCAAGCTGCTGCCGCGCTTCATCACCGTGGCCAACGTCGAGAGCAAGGACCCGGCGCAGATCATCTCCGGCAACGAGAAGGTGGTGCGCCCGCGCCTCACCGACGCCGAGTTCTTCTTCAAGCAGGACAAGAAGCAGCCGCTGGAAGCCTTCAATCAGCGCCTGGCCAACGTGGTGTTCCAGGCCCAGCTCGGCACCGTCTACGACAAGGCCCAGCGCGTCTCGGCCCTGGCCGGTTTCATCGCCGGGCGCATCGGCGGCGACGCCAAGCGTGGCGCCCGCGCCGGCCTGCTGAGCAAGTGCGACCTGGCCAGCGAGATGGTCGGCGAGTTCCCGGAAATGCAGGGCATCGCCGGCTATTACTACGCGCTGAACGACGGCGAGCCCGAAGACGTTGCCCTGGCCCTGAACGAGCAGTACATGCCGCGCGGCGCCGGCGCCGAACTGCCGAGTACCCTGACCGGTGCGGCGTTGGCCCTGGCCGACAAGCTCGACACCCTGGTCGGCATCTTCGGTATCGGCATGCTGCCCACCGGCAGCAAGGACCCGTACGCGCTGCGCCGTGCCGCCCTCGGCGTGCTGCGCATCCTCATCGAGAAGGGCCTGGACCTGGATCTGGGCGCCACCGTCGAGTTCGCCGTGCGCCAGTACGGCAGCAAGGTCAAGGCCGCCGGCCTGGCCCCGCAGGTGCTGGAATTCATCTTCGACCGTCTGCGGGCGCGCTACGAAGACGAAGGCGTGGACGTTTCCGTGTACCAGGCCGTGCGTGCCGTGAACCCGCTGTCGCCGCTGGACTTCGACCAGCGCGTGCAGGCCGTACAGGCCTTCCGCAAGCTGCCCGAAGCCGAAGCCCTGGCCGCCGCCAACAAGCGCGTGTCCAACCTGCTGAGCAAGGCCGATGGGCAGGTGGCGAGCAGCATCGAAGCCCACTACTTCGACACGCCGGCCGAGTTCACCCTCAACGCCGCGATCCAGAAGGCCGACAACGCCGTGCAGCCCCTGGCGCAATCGCGTCAGTACCGCGAGGCGCTGGCCCAGCTGGCCTCGCTGCGCACCCCGGTGGACGCCTTCTTCGAAGCGGTGCTGGTCAATGCCGAAGACCCCAAGGTACGTGCCAACCGCTACGCGCTGCTGGCGCGTCTGCGTGGCCTGTTCCTGGGCGTCGCCGATATCTCGGTACTGGGCTGACCACCTTGCCCGGCCCGCACAGGGCCGGGCGCTGAGGAACACGCGTGAAGCTGATCATTCTCGACCGCGACGGGGTCATCAATCAGGACTCCGACGCCTATATCAAAAGCCTCGAGGAGTGGATTCCGATCCCCGGCTCCATCGAGGCCATCGCCGCGCTGAGCAAGGCGGGCTGGACCGTGGCCGTGGCCACCAACCAGTCCGGCATCGCTCGCGGCTATTACCCGCTGAGCGTGCTGGAAGGCATGCACGCGCGGTTGCGTGAATTGGTGGCGGAGCAGGGCGGTGAAGTCGGCCTGATTGTGCAATGCCCCCACGGCCCGGACGACGGCTGCGACTGCCGCAAGCCCAAGCCCGGCATGCTGCGCCAGATCGGCGCGCACTACGCTGTGCCGCTCGCCGGCGTGTGGTTCGTGGGTGACAGCGCCAGTGACCTGGAAACGGCGCTCGCCGTCGACTGTCAGCCCGTGCTGGTGAAAACCGGCAAGGGCGAACGCACCCTGGCCAAAGCCGCTCTGCCAACCGGCACCCTGATATTCGACGACCTGGCGGCCGTGGCTGCCCGGCTTCTCACTTGATAGCGCAGGCACGCCCTGCCACGGTAATCGCTCCCATGTCGCCAGTGCAGTCCCTCAGAACCGTACTCTTCTACCTGCTGCTGTCTTCCAGCTCGTTCGTCTGGTGCATCATCAGCGTATTCGTCGCGCCCTTCCTGCCGTTCCGTGCCCGCTACCGCTTCGTGGTGCAGGCCTGGTGCCGCAGCGCGGTCTGGCTGGCCAAGGTGGTTGCCGGCATCAAGTACGAGGTCAAGGGCGCCGAAAACATTCCCGAGCGCCCCTGTGTGATTCTCGCCAAGCACCAGAGCACCTGGGAGACCTTCTTCCTGTGCGCCTACTTCGAGCCGCTGAGCCAGGTCATCAAGCGTGAGCTGATGTACGTGCCGTTCTTCGGCTGGGCGCTGTCCATGCTCAAGCCCATCGCCATCGACCGCAGCAACCCCAAGGCCGCGCTCAAGCAACTGGCCCAACAGGGCCGCACACGCCTGGAGCAGGGCGCCTGGGTGCTGGTGTTCCCGGAGGGCACGCGTATCCCGGACGGCCAGATCGGCAAGTTCTCCCGCGGCGGTACCGCCCTGGCGGTGAACAGCAACCTGCCGGTACTGCCGATCGCCCATAACGCCGGGCAGTTCTGGCCGAAGGACGGCTGGAGCAAGAAACCGGGCGTGGTGCAGGTGGTGATCGGCCCGGCCATGTATGCAGAAGGCGAAGGCCCACGGGCGATCGCCAACCTCAACGAGCGCGCATTCCAGTGGGTCAGCCAGGCGCAATGCGAAATCGGTGCACTCAGCCCCCAGGCCGCTCCGGTGGAAACCGCCAATGACCTCGCCTGACCCGGCCAATCTGTGGATAACCTGTTGAGCGAATTCCTTTTTAATTGAGTTTTCCCGCTCAATGTACTGATTTAACTGGATTTTTATTGGTACCCAAGCTGTCGATAAATTGGGCATAAGTTTTACCCGGCAACTTGACGATGTTCACGTTGACGTATCGCTTAGTAGGGGCTCAACCGGCTAAGCTGGCGCTCTGCCAGACACAGAAACATGGCGAAACGGAGTTCGTGACATGCTTTCGATTTATCAGCTGAAACCGCGCTTTCAGAACCTCTTGCGTCCCCTGGTACGGCGCCTCTTCGACGCTGGCGTGACCGCCAATCAGGTGACTCTGAGCGCCGCCGTCGTATCGGTGCTCATCGGCCTGCTGCTGGCCCTCTTTCCCGAGCGCCTCTGGCTGTTCGCGCTGATCCCGCTGTGGATGATCCTGCGCATGGCGCTCAACGCCGTCGATGGCATGCTGGCCCGCGAGTTCGGCCAGCAATCGACACTGGGCGCCTACCTCAACGAACTCTGCGACGTGATCGCCGATGCCGCGCTGTTCCTGCCGTTCGCCTTGTTGCCAGGCGTATCACCGACCCTGGTGGTGGTGCTGGTGCTGTTCGCGCTGATCAGCGAATACGCCGGGGTGATGGGCCCCATGGTCGGCGCCTCGCGTCGCTACGACGGGCCGATGGGCAAGAGCGACCGCGCCTTCTGCTTTGGCGTGCTCGGTGCCGGGGTGGCCACCGCGCTGCTGCCGCTGAGCTGGATCGATCCGATTCTCGCGGTGATCACCGCGCTGCTGCTGTACACGCTGTTCAACCGCGTACGCCACGGTTTGGCGCAAGCGTCTTCTTCTGCGCAATAGGAAAGCCCTGATGACCGAAGTTCGCGCCAGTACCTTCACGACCCACGACGGCGTCAGTCTGTTCTACCGTCACTGGCCGGCTGCCGATGTGCGGCCCGATGCCGCCCGCCGCGCCATCGTCATGTTCCACCGCGGCCATGAGCACGGCGGGCGCATGGCCCATCTGGTCGACGAGCTGGGCCTGCAGGGTTTCGATTTCTTCGCCTGGGATGCCCGCGGCCACGGCGAGTCGCCGGGGGAGCGGGGCGACAGCCCGAGCTTCGCCACCAGCGTGCGCGACGTGCAGACCTTTATCGACCATATCGCCGCTAGGTACGGCATCGAGACCGGGGACATGGTGGTGCTGGCGCAAAGCGTCGGCGCCGTGGTGGTTTCCACCTGGGCCCACGACTACGCACCGAAGATCCGCGCCCTGGTGCTCGCCTCGCCGGCCTTCAAGGTCAAGCTGTATGTGCCGTTCGCCCGCCCGGGCCTGAAGGCGATGCGCGCCTGGCGCGGCAACTTCTTCGTCAACAGCTACGTGAAGGCCAGGTTTCTCAGCCACGACCCGCAGCGCATCGCCTCGTTCGACAATGACCCGCTGATTACCCGCGCCATTTCGGTGAACATGCTGCTGGGCTTGTACGACGCCGCCGAGCGCGTGGTCGCCGATGCCCAGGCGATTCAGATTCCCACCCAGTTGCTGATCTCCGGCAGCGATTTCGTGGTACACCGCAAGCCCCAGGAGCAGTTCTTCCAGCGCCTGGGCAGCCTGGACAAGGAAATGCACGTGCTGCCCGGGTTCTTTCACGACACCCTGGGCGAGCGCGACCGGGCCCACGCACTGACCCGCATTCGCCGCTTCGTGCTGAAAGCCTTCGAGCAACCGCTGCAGCGCCCATCACTCTTGGACGCCGACCGCCTCGGCTGGAGTTGTGCCGAAGCCGAGGAACTGGCGGCGCCGCTGCCGAAAAACTCGCCGCGTGATCTCTACTGGCGTGCCACGCGGGCCAGCATGCGCCTCGGCAGCAGTATTTCGGCGGGCGTGCAACTGGGTTTCGAGACCGGTTTCGACTCGGGCAGCACCCTGGATTACGTGTACCGCAACACCCCCACCGGCAGTTCGCCGATTGGCCGGCTGATCGACCGCAACTACCTGAACTCCATCGGTTGGCGGGGCATCCGCCAGCGCAAGGTGCACGCCGAGGAACTGCTGCGCCTGGCCATGGCAAGGTTGCGCGAGCAGAGCCGCCCGGTGCGCATCGTCGATATCGCCGCCGGTCACGGCCGCTACATTCTCGAAGCGTTGGAGCAGGGCAGCGACAAGCCGGATTCGATCCTGCTGCGTGACTACAGCGACATCAACGTGCGTGACGGTGCAGCGCTGATCGAGCAGAAGGGCCTGGGCAGCATCGCCCGCTTCGTCAAGGGCGACGCCTTCGACAAGGCCGACCTGGCAGCGCTGGAGCCGAAACCGACCCTGGCGGTGGTCTCCGGCCTCTATGAGCTGTTCGCCAGCAACGCCATGGTCGGCGACTCCCTGGCAGGCCTGGCGCAAGCCGTGGAAGAGGGCGGGTACCTGATCTACACCGGCCAGCCCTGGCACCCGCAGCTGGAGCTGATCGCCCGTGCCCTGACCAGCCACCGCGGTGGCGAGGCCTGGGTGATGCGTCGGCGCAGCCAGGCGGAGATGGATCAGTTGGTCGAAGCCGCGGGCTTTCGCAAGATCACCCAGCGCATCGACGAGTGGGGCATCTTCAGCGTATCCCTGGCGCAGCGGGTGTCCTGATGACGCCCGCCGCGGTCGTTCGCGAAAGCGGATTATGGAAGCGCGGCGTACTCTGGTTGCTGCTGCTCGCGCCGCTGTTCTTCGGCACCTATGGATTCGCCAACGGTTATACCGCCCAACGCGACGACGTCGGCAGCCTGGTGTTCGGTTGGGAGCGACAGATTCCCCTGTGGCCGTGGACGATCATTCCCTACTGGTCGATCGACCTGCTCTACGGCCTGGCCTTCCTGCTGCCGGCCACCCGTGCCGCGGTGGATCGCCTCGGCCTGCGACTGCTCACCGCCCAGGTAATCTGCATCAGCTGCTTCCTGCTCTGGCCGCTGCGTTTCACCTTCGACCGGCCGGCACTGGATGGGCTGTTCGGGATGATGTTCGACGTGCTGATGGGTTTCGACAAACCCTTCAACCAGGCGCCTTCGCTGCATATCACCCTGCTGGTGGTGCTATGGGCATGCTTCGCCCATTACGCGAGCGGGCTGTGGAAAGTCGCCTTGCACCTCTGGTTCTTCTTGATCGGTCTGTCGGTGCTGACCACCTGGCAGCACCATTTCATCGACGTACCGACCGGCCTGCTCGCCGGCTTCCTGTGCCTGTGGCTGTGGCCCAGCGAGGGGCGCAGCCCGCTGCTGGCCTGGCACCTGGCCCGCGATCCGAAGCGCTGGCGGCTGGCCTTGCGCTACGCCTTTGGCGCAGCCCTGTGCAGCGCGCTGGCGATCCATTTCGGCGGCCTCGCGCTGTGGCTGCTGTGGCCGGCCCTGTCGCTGCTGATGGTGGCGCTGAATTACGCACTGTTCGGCGCCAAGGGTTTTCAGAAGCGTGCCGACGGCCGCCTCAGCGCCGCCAGCACCTGGCTGCTAGCGCCTTATCTGGCCGCTGCCTGGATCAACTCCCGAGCCTGGACCCGCCAGCATCCACAGCCTGATGAAGTGGCCGACGGCGTGTGCCTCGGCCGCATTCCCGGCAAGGGAGAAGGGCAGGCCTTCGCCGCTATCGCCGACCTCTGTGCCGAACTGCCGTGCCGGGTGGAAGGCCAGGTCTATCGCGAACTGGCGTGCCTCGATCTGATCGCCCCCAGCAGCGAACACTGCCTGCAGGCGGCCGTGGCCATCGAAGACCTGCGGCGCCACGGGCCGGTGCTGGTGTGCTGCGCCCTGGGCTATTCGCGCAGCGCCACCGCCATCGCCGCCTGGCTGCTGCACAGCGGCCGCTGCAGGAGCGTCGCAGAGGCGGTTTCGCAGCTGCGCCAGGCTCGCCCCCAGGTCGTGCTCGGAAACGCGCATTTACAGGCCCTGGAAGGCGTTTCAAACCCTTCGCTATCCACCGTGGGAGGCAGATTACATGGCCAGTGAAATGCAGCTACGCCTGGTCGCCGGTTTGCTGCGCCGCGGCCGATCTCTGGATCACCTGTCGGGCGCACTGACCTTGCTCGCCTTGGTCATCGGCCTGGGGCCGCTGCTCGGCTTCATGGCACTCAGCACGGGGGCGGCCGTGTGCATTGCCTTGCTGATGTGTGGCCTGGTGCAGAAATACTACGCGCTGCGGGTCGCCCTCGATGCCGAGCTGTTCGCCAGCCTGGCCGCGGCGCCCGAGCAGCTCGACCGGCGTACCACGGAGCTCGATCAGGCATTGGCATGGCTGGGTCGCCAGAACGCGCCGACCCGTTCCTGGCAACAACGCAGCCAGGGCGCCCTGCGCCTGCTGCGTCTGCAGGCCCTCTGGCTGGCCCTGCAGGTGTTGGTCGCCCTGGCGGCCATCGTGCTGATGCCGTGGCTTTCACACATTCGATTCGGATAAGGACGCTGACATGCTCGCCTCGCTGGTCGCCTTTTTCATCACCTCCGGTGCGCGGCTGCTCACCGGTGCCCGCGCCCTGTGGCTCGGCAGCACCGCACAGCCGGTACAACGTATCTACTACGCCAACCACAGCAGCCACGGCGACTTCGTGCTGCTCTGGGCATCGTTGCCTGCGGAGCTGCGCAAACGCACCCGCCCGGTAGCCGGCTCCGATTACTGGATGAAGGGCGCGCTGCGCAGCTTCCTGATCCAGAAGGTGTTCAACGGTGTGCTGGTCGACCGCCAGCGCAGCGACCCCAGCGCCAACCCGCTGCAGGCGATGCTCGATGCGCTGGCCGAGGGTGATTCGCTGATCGTCTTCCCCGAGGGCACCCGCAATCTGGAAGATGGCCTGCTGCCGTTCAAGGCAGGCCTCTATCACCTGGCCAAGGCACGCCCGGATGTGGAGGTGATCCCGGTGTGGATCGCCAACCTCAACCGGGTGATGCCCAAGGGTCGAGCCTTGCCGCTGCCGCTGCTGTGCACCCTGAATTTCGGCGCGCCGCTGGGCATGGGCGAGGAGGAGGGCAAAGAGGCCTTCCTCGAACGCGCCCGCAGCACCCTGCTGGCCCTGGCTCCCGAGGAGGTTTGAGATGGATCGCAATACCTTGCTGTTGTTCGCCGGTATCGGTGGCCTGCTGTTGCTCGCCAGCCTGATCGGCTGGCTGCTGAAGCTGCGTGCCGGCCCTGGCCCGCATTCGGTCATCGACAATCTCAATGCGCGCATCAACGCCTGGTGGGTGATGGTGGCGGTGATCGGTTTCGCCTTCCTGTTCGGCAATACCGGCGTGGTGGTGCTGTTCTATTGCGTGTCGTTCTATGCGCTGCGCGAGTTCATGACGCTCACGCCCACCCGGCGCAGCGACTACCTGGCACTGGTCGCCGCCTTCTACTTCGCGCTGCCGATGCAATACCTGTTGATCGGCATCGGCTGGTACGGCCTGTTCGCCATCTTCATTCCGGTCTACGTGTTCCTGCTGCTGCCGATTCTGTCGTCCCTGGGCGGCGATACCACACGCTTTCTCGAACGTACCTCCAAGGTGCAGTGGGGCCTGATGATCGCGGTGTACTGCATCTCCACCGTACCGGCGTTGCTGACCCTGGAGATTGCCGGCTTTGAGGGCCGCAACCTGCTGCTGATCGCCTGGCTGGTGATCGTGGTGCAGATCTCCGACGTGCTCCAGTACGTGTGCGGCAAGCTGGCCGGCAAGCGCAAGATCGCCCCCAACCTGTCGCCCTCCAAGACCGTGGAAGGCTTCTTCGGTGGCGTGGCCCTGGCGACCCTGATCGGCGCCTCGCTGTACTGGATCACCCCTTTCGCCTTCTGGCAGGCCGGCCTGTTCGCCCTGCTGGTATGCCTGCTCGGCTTCGCCGGCGGCCTGGTGATGTCGGCGATCAAGCGCGACCGCGGGGTGAAGGACTGGGGCCACATGATCGAAGGCCACGGCGGCATGCTCGACCGCCTCGACTCGGTGTGCTTCGCCGCCCCGGTGTTCTTCCATATGGTGCGCTACTGGTGGGGCTGAGCTGCTAAGCGATCGACAGGCAAGAAAAAACCCGGCGCCAGGCCGGGTTTTTTATGCACCGTGAACGGCGATCAGACGTCGAGGTTGGCTACCGCCAGGGCATTGCTCTCGATGAAGTCGCGGCGCGGTTCCACTTCGTCGCCCATCAGGGTGTTGAAGATCTGGTCCGCGGCGATGGCGTCTTCGATGCGCACCTTGAGCATGCGGCGTACTTCCGGGTCCATGGTGGTTTCCCACAGCTGGTCCGGGTTCATCTCGCCAAGCCCCTTGTAGCGCTGGATGCTGTGGCGCTTGGTGCTCTCGGCCATCAGCCAGCTCAGGGCTTCCTTGAAGGTGGAGACCGGCTTCTTGCGCTCGCCACGCTGCACGTAGGCACCTTCTTCCAGCAGACTGTTCAGCTGGTCGCCCAGGCTGGTGACGGTCTTGTAATCGTTGCTGGTGAAGAAGTCACGGTTGAAGGTGATGTAGCTGGAGTTGCCGTGGGAAATCAGCTCGACCTCGGGCAGCCACAGGTGGCGCTCGGTGTCTTCGCGCAGGCTGGTCCTGTAGGCCAGGCCGGAACGCTCCATGGCCTTCAGACGGGCATCGAACTTCAGGCGCCAGGCTTCCATGACGTTCTGGTCGGCGAGCATCTCCTGGGTCACGCCCTGCAGGTAGACGAAGTGCTCGGTGATCTCCTCCGGGTACAGGCGCGACAGGCGCTTGAGGGTCTTCATCACGGTACGGTAGTCACCGACCAGGCGTTGCAGGGACTCGCCGGAGAGGCCAGGCGCCGCTTCGTTGACGTGCAGGCTGGCGTCCTCCAGGGCCGACTGGGTCATGTACTCCTCCATGGCCTCGTCGTCCTTGATGTACTGCTCCTGCTTGCCCTTCTTGACCTTGTACAGCGGCGGCTGGGCGATGTAGATGTAGCCGCGCTCGACCAGCTCCGGCAGCTGACGGAAGAAGAAGGTCAGCAGCAGGGTACGGATGTGCGAACCGTCGACGTCAGCATCGGTCATGATGATGATGTTGTGGTAACGCAGCTTGTCGATGTTGTATTCCTCGCGGCCGATGCCACAGCCCAGGGCCGTGATCAGCGTGCCGACCTCCTGGGAGGAAATCATCTTGTCGAAGCGTGCCTTCTCGACGTTGAGGATCTTGCCCTTGAGCGGCAGGATGGCCTGGGTCTTGCGGTTACGGCCCTGCTTGGCAGAACCGCCCGCGGAGTCACCCTCCACGATGTACAGTTCGGAAAGGGCAGGGTCCTTCTCCTGACAGTCGGCCAATTTGCCGGGCAGGCCGGCGATATCCAGCGCGCCTTTTCGGCGGGTCATCTCGCGAGCCTTGCGCGCCGCTTCACGGGCACGGGCGGCATCGATCATCTTGCCGACCACGGCCTTGGCTTCGTTCGGGTGTTCAAGCAGGAAGTCGGCGAAGTACTTGCCCATCTCCTGTTCCACCGCGGTTTTCACCTCGGAGGAAACCAGTTTGTCCTTGGTCTGGGAGCTGAACTTGGGATCCGGCACCTTCACCGAAATGATCGCGGTCAGGCCTTCGCGAGCATCGTCACCGGTGGTCGAGACCTTGTGCTTCTTGGCCAGGCCTTCCTGCTCGATGTAGTTGTTCAGGTTGCGGGTCAGCGCCGAGCGGAAGCCGGCCAGGTGGGTACCACCGTCACGCTGCGGAATGTTGTTGGTGAAGCACAGCAGGTTCTCGTTGAAGCTGTCGTTCCACTGCAGGGCGACTTCCACGCCCACGCCGTCGTCACGCTGGACGTTGAAGTGGAACACCTGGTTGACCGCGGTCTTGTTGACGTTCAGGTACTCGACGAATGCGCGCAGGCCGCCCTCGTACTTGAACAGCTCCTCCTTGGCGGTGCGTTCATCCTTGAGCAGGATGCCGACGCCGGAGTTCAGGAACGACAGCTCACGCAGGCGCTTGGCGAGGATGTCCCAGCTGAAATGAATGTTGGCGAAGGTCTCTTCGGACGGCTTGAAGTGGATCTGCGTGCCCGTGCCATCGGTGTCACCAACGGCCGCCAGAGGTGCCTGGGGTACGCCATGGACGTAGGTCTGCTCCCAGATCTTGCCGCTACGGCGAATGGTCAGCACCAGCTCCTTGGAGAGGGCGTTCACCACCGATACGCCCACGCCGTGCAGACCACCGGAGACCTTGTAGCTGTTGTCGTCGAACTTACCGCCGGCGTGCAGCACGGTCATGATGACCTCGGCTGCCGAGACGCCTTCTTCCTTATGCATGTCGACCGGAATACCACGGCCGTTGTCGCGCACGCTGATCGACTCATCCGGGTGGATGGTGATGGTGATCTCGCTGCAATAACCAGCCAGGGCTTCGTCGATGGAGTTGTCGACCACCTCGAAGACCATGTGGTGCAGGCCGCTGCCATCGTCGGTATCACCGATGTACATGCCTGGCCGCTTGCGTACGGCATCCAGGCCTTTCAGTACCTTGATACTGTTGGAGTCGTACGTTTGGTTTTCGCTCATGCCTTACTCCCGGTGGTCGTGGGTCTGGGTGATACGCCCATGTTCCACGTGGAACATGGATACCGGCGTATCCGTTTGCCAGCCATCGCTCAACAATTCATGGTCTACACAGGTGATGAATACCTGGCAGTTCAAATCTTCCAACAACCGACACAAGGCGCGGCGATGCTGCTCATCCAGTTCTGACGGCAGGTCATCCACCAGATAGATGCATTGGCCGCGCTTGGCCTGGTCAACCAAATGTCCCTGGGCGATTCGCAAGGCGCACACCACCAGCTTCTGCTGGCCACGGGAGAGGATATCTGCCGCATTGTGCGCACCCAGTCGCAACCTCAGGTCGGCGCGCTGCGGTCCGGATTGGGTATGCCCAATCTGTTGGTCACGCAATAGCGACGACGTCAGCACTTCGCTCAGGGGCCGCTCTTTATCCCATCCCCGGTAATAGCTCAACGTGAGCCCCTGCAGCTCGACCAGCTCGCTGAGGGTACGCTCGAAGACGGGTTTCAATTGCTGTATGTAGGATCGCCGATAACTGTCGATCTCATCGCTGGCCAGGCACAACTCGCGATCCCAGGCCGCTTGAGAAACGGGGTCAAGTGTACCACGGCGAAGCCAGGAATTACGCTGCTTGAGGGCCTTCTGCAGGCGCTGCCAGGCGGGCAGGAATCGGTGTTCCACGTGGAACACACCCCAATCGAGGAACTGCCTACGGATCTTCGGCGACCCTTCCAGCAGGCGGAAGCTGTCCGGGTTGATCAGTTGCAACGGCAATGTCTCGGCAAGTTGCGCTGCGCTGCGTGCATTCTGTCCGTCGATTCGAATCTGGAACTCGCCCTGGCGATCCCGCGAGACCCCCAGATTGCTCAGCCGGCCATCGCTCAGTTGCACCTGACCGAACAGGGTGCAGACCTGTTGCTCGTACTGGATTACCGGAAGCAGGCGAGCGCTGCGAAAGGATCGCGCCAGACCGAGTAGATGAATGCCTTCCAGCACGCTGGTCTTGCCGCTGCCATTGTCGCCATACAGGATGTTGATGCGCGGCGAGGGCAGCAGAGTCGACGGCTCGAGATTACGAACGGCGGTGAAGTTGATGCGGGTCAGGGACATGAACAGACCGGAAGAGAAGGGCAGCGATCACACCGCCTGAAACGAAATCAGCCTTGGATGTTACGGATTAGAACTGCATCCGAACATACCAAGGCTGATTATCTGACGCTGGATAGCTGCCTTGCTCAGCAGCTGAAATTACAGGCGCATCGGCATGACGACATAAGCGGAATCGTCATTGTCGGCTTCCTGCACCAGGGCACTGCTGTTGGAGTCGGAGAGGATCAGACGCACCTGCTCGGTGGTCATCACGCCGAGCACGTCGAGCAGGTAGCTGACGTTGAAACCGATCTCCAGCGCGCTGCCGTTGTAGTCGACGGCGATCTCTTCTTCGGCTTCTTCCTGCTCCGGGTTGTTGGCCTGGATTTTCAGCAGGCCGGCAGCCAGCTGCAGGCGAATACCGCGATACTTCTCATTGGACAGGATGGCCGTACGGCTGAAGGCTTCGCGCAGGCCCTGACGATCGGCAACCACCAGCTTGTCGCCGCCGCGGGGCAGCACGCGCTCGTAATCCGGGAACTTGCCGTCGACCAGCTTGGAGGTGAAGGTGAACTCGCCGGTAGTGGCGCGAATGTGGTGCTGGCCCAGCACGATGGACACTTCACCATCCTGCTCGGTCAGCAGGCGAGCCAGTTCGAGGATACCTTTGCGCGGCACGATGACCTGGTGCTTGCCGTCCTGCTGGATGGTCGCTTCCATGGAGCACATGGCCAGGCGGTGGCCGTCGGTGGCCACAGCCCGCAGGATGCCGGTCTGCACTTCCAGCAGCATGCCGTTGAGGTAATAGCGCACGTCCTGCTGAGCCATGGCGAAGCTGGTACGCTCGATCAGGCGACGCAGTTTGCTCTGCACCAGGTTGAAGGTCAGCGAACCCGGGCCTTCCTCGACGGTGGGGAAGTCATTGGCCGGCAGCGTGGACAGGGTGAAACGGCTACGACCGGCCTTGACCAGCAGCTTCTGCTCGTCGACGCGGATGTCGATCAGCGCATCGGCCGGCAGGCTCTTGCAGATATCCATCAGCTTGCGGGCCGGTACGGTAATCTCGCCCGGCTCGGCGGCATCTTCCAGGGCCACACGACCGACCAGCTCGACCTCCAGGTCGGTGCCGGTCAGCGACAGTTGCAGGCCTTCGACGACCAGCAGAACGTTGGACAGAACCGGCAAGGTCTGGCGGCGTTCCACGACGCCGGCGACCAGTTGCAGGGGTTTCAACAGGGCTTCGCGTTGAATGGTGAAGTGCATGGTCTAGTCCCTTGCCTCGTGCATGGAGTTGCGTATCAAGTGGTCAGTGTACGCAGCAGGTTCTTGTAATCCTCGCGGATGTCCGCATCGGATCCCCTAAGTTCAGCAATCTTACGACAGGCGTGCAACACCGTGGTGTGATCACGACCGCCGAACGCCACGCCGATTTCCGGCAGGCTGTGGTTGGTCAATTCCTTGGACAACGCCATGGCCACCTGACGGGGTCTGGCGATGGAACGCGAACGACGTTTGGACAACAGATCGGTGATCTTGATCTTGTAGTACTCGGCCGTGGTGCGCTGGATATTGTCGATGCTGACCAGCTTGTCCTGCAGGGCCAGCAGATCCTTCAGCGACTCGCGGATCAGCTCGATGGTGATGTCGCGGCCCATGAAGTGCGAGTGGGCGATGACCCGCTTCAGCGCGCCTTCCAGTTCACGTACGTTGGAACGAATGCGCTGGGCGATGAAGAACGCCGCATCGTGGGGCAGGTCGACCTTGGCCTGATCGGCCTTCTTCATCAGGATCGCCACGCGGGTTTCCAGCTCGGGCGGCTCGACCGCCACGGTCAGGCCCCAGCCGAAGCGCGACTTCAGACGCTCTTCCAGGCCTTCGATTTCCTTCGGGTAGCGGTCGCTGGTGAGAATCACCTGCTGGCCGCCCTCGAGCAAGGCGTTGAAGGTGTGGAAGAACTCCTCCTGGGAGCGCTCCTTCTTGGCGAAGAACTGGATGTCATCGATCAGCAGCGCATCCACCGAGCGGTAGAAGCGCTTGAATTCGTTGATGGCATTGAGCTGCAGGGCCTTGACCATGTCAGCCACGAAACGCTCGGAGTGCAGGTACACGACCTTGGCATTCGGGTTCTTGGCCAGCAGGTGGTTGCCCACCGCATGCATCAGGTGGGTCTTGCCGAGGCCGACGCCCCCATAAAGGAACAGCGGGTTGTAACCGTGCTTGGGATTGTCCGCCACCTGCCAGGCGGCGGCGCGAGCCAACTGGTTCGACTTGCCCTCGACGAAGTTGTCGAAGGTGAAGGTACGGTTCAGGTAGCTGGTGTGCTTGAGGCCGCCTTCTACCTGCACGTTGCGCTCGCTGCGCGCCGGCGCCACGCTGGACGACGCACCCGCCATGGAATCGAAGCTGGCACGCGAAGGCTCGGTCTGCACCGGCAGCTTGGGCGGCGGCGCGCTGACCTGAGGCGTGGGGGCGGCAGGGGCGGGCGCGGAGGGCGCCGGGCTGTTATAGCTGGAAGCCGATGGCGAAGGCGTCAGTACCGCACGCGGCGCCGAACTGCGACGGCTGCCGATCAGCAGCGAGATAGCCGGTACCAGGCCGGTCGCCCGCTCACCAAGCAACTCGAGCATGCGGCCCATGTACTTTTCGTTGACCCAGTCGAGAACGAAACGATTCGGTGCGTAGACACGCAGCTCATCGCCTTCGGCTTCTACCTGTAATGGACGGATCCAGGTGTTGAATTGCTGGGCAGGCAGTTCATCGCGCAGGAGTTCCACGCACTGCTGCCAAAGTTCCACGGACACGGACATCCCCTGATTGAAAGCGCTGAGGCAAAAACAGCGCCTATTGTAGCTTCAAGAGATGGAGTTATCCACATAGGAAGGCCAATCAGTACACGTCAAATCAAGGTGTTAGGCAATTTGCCACACGTCGAAAAGAACCTGACTGTACTCTGTGGATAACGCCCCATGAGCACCGTTGAAAAGCAGGCGGAAAACGCTCTGGATATCCGTCCTGTGGGTAAAAGTCCATTCCATCCCCAGGCGATACCCAGCACGCGAACATGCGCAGCACCGCTTTCTGACAGACTTTTGAATCGCCGTAAACCTTGGGCTGTCTAGGCTGCAGGACCTTATCCACAGAAACGATCGAGCTAAGCTATAAACACTAAAACAAGCCTTTCTAAAAAGATTCTTTCCTTTATATTTCTCTATCCGCAAAACAACTGGTTGGAAATTGACCTGGCCCGCGGCTTTCTCTAGAATCGCCGGTCTCTTAAAACGGGGACCATTCCGGTCCGTTGTCGACAACCAGGTAACCGCATCATGAAACGCACTTTCCAACCCAGCACCATCAAACGCGCTCGTACCCACGGCTTCCGTGCTCGCATGGCTACCAAGAACGGCCGTGCCGTCCTGTCGCGTCGCCGCGCCAAGGGCCGTGCTCGCCTGACTGTCTGATTTTTCCAGTCTTGTGGTGAGTCGAGGCTTCGGCCGGGAGAAGCGCCTGCTCACTCCCCGGCAATTCAAGGCAGTCTTCGACTCTCCAAGCGGCAAAGCGCCGGGCAAGAGTGTCCTGCTGCTTGCGCGCAACAATGAGCTTGATCATTCACGCCTCGGTCTGGTGATCGGCAAGAAGAGCGTCAAGCTCTCCGTTGAGCGCAACCGCCTGAAACGCCAAATCCGCGAATCGTTCCGCCTCAACCAGGACAACCTGGTGGGCTGGGACATCGTGGTGGTTGCGCGTAAGGGCCTGGGTGATCTGCAGAACGCCGAGCTGGCTCAACAGTTCGGCAAGCTGTGGAAGCGCCTGGCGCGCAGCAAACCTACCCAACAGGCCGATGCCCAGACCGGGGTGAACGACAATCCCCATGCGTAAACTGGTTCAAGCTCCAATCCGGTTTTACCAGTACGCCATCAGTCCGATGATGGCCAGTCATTGTCGTTTTTACCCCTCTTGTTCCTGCTACGCGCTTGAAGCCATCGAAACCCATGGCGTCCTGCGTGGTGGCTGGCTGACCGTTCGTCGTCTGGGACGCTGCCACCCCTGGCATCCCGGAGGCTACGATCCGGTGCCCCTCGCGAAACACTCCCGTTCCTCTTCGATGGCCGAATAATCATGGATATCAAACGTTCGATCCTGATCGTCGCCCTGGCAGTCGTGTCCTACATGATGGTTCTTCAATGGAACCAGGACTACGGCCAGGCCGCTCTGCCGAATCAGGCCGCTTCGACCAGCAAACCCGCACCGAGTCTGCCGGAAACCGCTTCGGTGGCCAGCAATGACGATGTCCCGACGGCCAATGCCGGCGGCACCGAGCCAAGCCCGGTGGAAACCGTTGCGGTCAGCGACGAGCTGATTCAGGTCAAGACCGACGTACTGGATCTGGCCATCGATCCCCGTGGTGGTGACGTGGTTCGCCTGAACCTGCCGCACTACCCGCGCCGCCAGGACCGCCCGGACGTTCCCTTCCAGCTGTTCGACAACGGCAACGAGCACCTGTACCTGGCCCAGAGTGGCCTGACCGGCGCCAACGGGCCGGACGCCCGCGCCAATGGCCGCCCGCTGTACAACAGCGAGCAGCGCGTCTATCAGCTGGCCGATGGCCAGGATCAGCTGGTGGTCGACCTGAGCTTCAGCGAAGCCGGCGTCAACTACACCAAGCGCTTCACCTTCAACCGCGGCCTGGACACCAGCTGCTCGGCCAAGGAAGTGGAGCAGAAGAAGACCGGCTGCATCACCGGCAACGGTTACCAGATCGGTGTCACCTACCTGATCGACAACCAGAGCGCCAATGCCTGGATCGGTAACCTGTTCGCCCAGCTCAAGCGCGACAACAGCGGTGACCCGTCCTCCAGCACCGCCACCGGCACCGCCACCTACCTGGGCGCCGCCCTGTGGACCCCGGAAAAGCCCTACACCAAGGTGTCGATGAAAGACATCGACAAGCAGGGCCTCAAGGAAACCGTGCAAGGCGGCTGGGTCGCCTGGCTGCAGCATTACTTCGTGACCGCCTGGATTCCGGCCAAGGACGACACCAACCTGGTGCAGACCCGCAAGGACAGCCAGGGCAATTACATCATCGGTTACACCGGCCCTGCGCTGAACGTGCCGGCAGGTGCCGAAGGCCAGACCAGCACCACGCTGTACGCCGGCCCGAAGATCCAGAAGGATCTGGCCGCGCTGTCGCCTGGCCTGGACAAGACCGTCGACTACGGCATCCTGTGGTTCCTCGCCGAACCGATCTTCTGGCTGCTGGAACATATCCACAACCTGCTGGGTAACTGGGGCTTCTCGATCATCGTGCTGACGCTGATCATCAAGCTGGCCTTCTTCCCGCTGTCGGCTGCCAGCTACCGCTCCATGGCGCGCATGCGTGCCGTGTCGCCACGCCTGCAGGCGCTGAAGGAACAGTTCGGCGACGATCGCCAGAAGATGTCCCAGGCGATGATGGAGCTGTACAAGAAAGAGAAGATCAACCCGCTCGGCGGCTGCCTGCCGATCCTGGTGCAGATGCCGGTATTCCTGGCCCTGTACTGGGTGCTGCTGGAATCCGTCGAGATGCGTCAGGCGCCGTGGATCCTGTGGATCACCGACCTGTCGATCAAGGATCCGTACTTCATCCTGCCGATCATCATGGGCGCCACCATGTTCATTCAGCAGCAGCTCAACCCGACGCCGCCGGACCCCATGCAGGCCCGCGTGATGAAGATGATGCCGATCATCTTCACCTTCTTCTTCCTGTGGTTCCCGGCAGGTCTGGTGCTGTACTGGGTGGTCAACAACGTCCTGTCCATCGCCCAGCAGTGGTACATTACCCGCAAGATCGAAGCCGCGAGCAAGCCTTCCGAGGCCTGAGCCTTCGCGCTTCACCCGCTACATGACAGACGCCCCCTCGTGGGGCGTTCTGCTATCCAGCGTCTGGAGAACCTTATGTCCGCTCCCCGTGAAACCATCGCCGCCGTCGCCACCGCCCAGGGTCGTGGCGGGGTCGGCATCGTCCGCGTCTCCGGCCCCCGTGCCCGGATGATCGCCATTACCCTGAGCGGCATCGAACCCAAGCCACGCCATGCCCACCATGGTGCCTGGCATGACGATGCTGGCGAGGTGATCGACGAGGGCCTGCTGCTGTTCTTCCCTGGCCCCCATTCGTTCACCGGTGAGGACGTGCTCGAGCTGCAGGGCCATGGCGGCCCCGTGGTGCTGGACATGCTCCTGCAACGCTGCCTGGAGCTCGGCGCCCGGCAGGCGCGCCCGGGGGAATTCAGCGAGCGGGCATTTCTCAACGACAAGCTCGACCTGGCCCAGGCCGAAGCGATCGCCGACCTGATCGAGGCCAGCTCGGCCGAGGCCGCGCGCAATGCCGTGCGCTCGCTGCAGGGCGAGTTCTCGCGACGCGTGCACGAGCTCACCGAGCGGCTGATCGCCCTGCGCATCTATGTCGAGGCGGCCATCGACTTCCCGGAAGAGGAAATCGACTTTCTCGCCGATGGCCACGTGCTGAGTTTGCTCGAGGGCGTGCGCGAGCAGTTATCCACAGTGCTGCGCGAAGCGGGGCAGGGCGCGCTGCTGCGCGACGGCATGACCGTGGTGATCGCCGGCCGGCCGAATGCCGGCAAGTCCAGCCTGCTCAATGCGCTGGCGGGTCGCGAGGCGGCCATCGTCACCGATATCGCCGGCACTACCCGCGATGTGTTGCGCGAACATATCCACATCGATGGCATGCCGCTGCACGTGGTCGATACCGCCGGGCTGCGCGATACCGATGATCAGGTCGAGCGGATTGGCGTGGAGCGTGCGCTGAAAGCGATCGGCGAGGCGGACCGCGTGCTGCTGGTCGTCGATTCGACGGCACCGGAAGCGGCCGACCCCTTTGCCTTGTGGCCCGAATTCCTGCAGCAACGGCCGGACATGGCCCGGGTTACGCTGATTCGCAACAAGGCCGATCTGTCCGGAGAGCCGGTGGCCCTGCACAACGCCAACGACGGGCAGGCCACTCTGGCGCTTTCCGCCAGATCCAGCGAAGGCCTGGAGCTGCTGCGTGAGCACCTGAAGGCCTGCATGGGCTTCCAGCAGACCGCGGAAAGCGGTTTCAGCGCCCGCCGCCGCCACCTCGACGCCCTGCACCAGGCGCAACGTCACCTCGATCACGGCCACGCCCAGCTGACCCTCGCCGGCGCCGGTGAGTTGCTCGCCGAAGACCTGCGCCAGGCCCAGCAGGCCCTGGGCGAGATCACCGGTGCATTCAGCTCCGACGACCTGCTGGGGCGGATCTTCTCCAGCTTCTGCATCGGCAAGTAAAAATCTTGGAAAGCACTGTGGATAAGTCCGTGAAACCTCGCGGTGTCGGGAACGCTGGCTTGACGAGATAGTCCGATCGTGGGGCAGCTACAATCGGCGCCTTCAGATAGCCTCAGTAAAGGACTACAGAATGAGTGGCCTTCCGGTTTCCCATATCGGTCACAAGGTGGCCGGTTCCGTGATCGTTTCCGGCTCGCCCAACGTATTCGTGGGCAGTACAGCTGTCGGCAAGGCGGATCGTCCTTCGGCGTGCGGCCCGGCAACTGGGCAGCCGGTCAACCCGATGCTTGGCGTGAAGATTCTTCCGGGCGAATTGGATTTCTCGCTGCCGGCGCCCATCCCTTTCGCCTTCATGCGCATGTATGTGTCCAGCAATGAGCGCATCGGCAGCCTTGGCCAGGGCTGGGCGTTGCCCGCCGAAGGGCTGGGGCTGGAGGTAAGCGGCGAGCATACGGTGTTGGTCGACTCCCAGGGTCGGCGCATTGGCTTCCCGGCATTGGCGCCAGGCGCTGCGTTCTATTCCGGTAGCGAACTGCTGTGGATTCGCCGCGGTGGCAATGATCCCTATCAGTCGTTTGAGCCCTGGGACAGCAAGTGGACTGGCGTACCGCTCTCCGTGCAGCAGCACGAAGGCTCGGTCGTGGTGCTGCGCGAGCGGGTATTCCTGCACTTTCTGCGTAGCGGCGAGGGACGCTGGCTGCTGCACGCCAGCTTCGATCGCAATGGCTACCGCACCGAGTTCAGTTGGAACGCCTCGGGCAGCCTGGCGTGCGTAAGGGACAGTGCGGGTCGCAGCTACGCCTTCATCTATCAACAGGTGGGCGAGCCAATTCCAGGTGACTCGGGGCTGCGTCTGTACGGGGTCATTCTCGGCAACCCGAACGGCCCACTGCCTGCCGGCCTCGACCCAACCCAGCCGGGGCTCGACTGGCTGGTGACCTACAGCTTCAACGACAGCGGTGATCTCCTCGAAGTGCGTAACCGCATGGGGCAGGTGACGCGTCGCTTCGAGTGGCAGAACCATATGCTGGTGGCTCATGCACAGCCAGAAGGCCTCGAAGTCCGTTATGAGTGGGACCTGCATGAGCCCGCCGGCAAGGTCATCCGACAGATCGAACGGGATGGCCTGAGCCGCGCCTATCACTACGAGCCAAACCATACCGAGGTGGTCGACAACCTTGGCCGGCGCGAGCGCTATCTGTTCGAAGGCCAGGGCGCCGAGCGTCAGTGGGTCGCCCACGAACGGGCCGACGGCAGTCGCATCGAATTCACCTACGACGCCTACGGCCGCCTGGCGACCATCAAGGATCCGCTGCAGCGAGTGATGCAGGCGCGCTTCAATGGCGAGGGCATGCGAGCAGAGCTCGAGGAACCCGGCAAGACCGGTACGCGCTACTTTCTCGATGACGACAACGGCTTGGTCACCGGCATACGCAACGCCGATGGCCATGAATGGCAGATGCTGCGCGACGAGCGCGGCAACCTGGTCAACTTCATCGACCCGCAGGGCGCGCAGACACAACGGGCGTATCAGGATCCATGCCTGCCTGATCGGCCGACGACGATCACCGATGGCAAAGGCGGCACGCGGCACCTGGCCTGGAATCGCTTTGGCGCCCTGGAGCGCTACACCGACTGTTCCGGGCACACCACAACCTGCGAATACGACAGTAATGGCTGGCTGATTTCGCAAAAGGGACCACTTGGACAATGCGTTCGCTATCAACGCGACGCCATGGGCCGTACGCTCAGACGAGTCGAGCCCGATGGCACCCAGATCGACTTCACCTACGATCACCTTGGCCGCATGGTTGGGGCTGCCAGCCAGGTCAGGCAGGCGAGCTTTACCTGGGATCGCTTCAACAGGCTGACCAGCCTGACCAACCCGAACGGTGGTACGCAGCACTACGCCTATGACCCGGCAGGGCGCCTGATCAGTGTGCAGAACGAGAATGGCGCACAGATTCGCTTTGCCTACGATGAAGTGGATCGCCTGATTCAGCAGCAGGATCTCGACGGCCGCGTTCGCCAGTATCGTTACGACGCAGCCGGCAACCTGTTGGAAGAACGCGACGACGAAGGCCGCCTGATTCGTTTCGAATATGACGCGCAGGGCCGGCTGCTGCGTCGGCACCTGCCCGCCACCGAGCATGCCGAAGCCTTCAGCGAAAGTTATACCTGGAGCCCCGGAGGTCAGCTGCTGGGCGTGAAATCCCAGGACAGCGATGTGCGCTTCAGCTATGACGCGGCAGGTCGGATCGTCCATGAGTTGCAAACCCTCGGCGCAGACTGGGTATACGCCGTCGAGCATCAGCTCGACCCACTGGGCAATAGGGAAAGCAGCCGCTACGGTGATGCCCCGCGGGTCAACTGGCTGCTCTATGGATCGGGGCATTTGCACGGCGTGGTGGTCGACGCGGTCGAGCTGGCCTTCGAACGCGATGCCGGCCACCGGGAGATCCATCGCGATGCCCGCCGCCGAACCGATGGCAGTGTACTGTTCAGCGAGTCCCGGCAACACGATCAGGCCAACCGACTGATTGCCGGTGCACTGAAAACCTTAGCCGGAACACAGTGGCAGCGTCGCTATCAGTACGGCGCCCAGGGCGACCTCGTTGCCATCCACGATACTGCCGCGTCGGCTATCGAGTACCGCTACGACCAGGCTGGCCGTCTGATCGCAAGCGCGCAGGGTGATCTTTTCCGTTACTACCACTTCGATCCGGCCGGTAACCGTGTGGATAACTCTGGCCAGCACTGCGCGGATAACCGCATCGCTCACCTGGATGGCCACCAGTTTCACTATGACAGGGTCGGCAACCTGATCGAACGCATCGAGCCCAATGGAGCCCGTCTGCTATTGGGCTACGATGGCGCCAACCGCCTGGTTCATCTGCAACGTGTCGAGTCCGATGGACGGACGCTGCAGGCCCGCTATCACTATGACGGCCTGTCACGGCGCATTGCCAAGGACGTCTGGCGCGATGGCCAGCAACAGCGCAATTATTACGGCTGGGACAATCATGGTCAGTGCGCAGAAGCCCAGGCAGATCAGTTGCGCACCACTGTGCACCAGCCAGACAGCTTCGTCCCTTTATTGCGTATGGAACAGCTACGCCAGCAGGAAAGTGCCGAGGTCCTGGAGATCCGCCGGCAGCTGGGTCATGAAGGACAGGCTCTACCAGATGCCATGCGCCCTGCCGTCGACGATCTGCGTCTGGCGTTCTTCCATACCGATCACCTGGGTACGCCGCTGCGCCTGACCGACACACACGGCAACCTGCTGTGGAGCGGCGAATCGAGCGATTGGCATGCCATCGGCAACGAACAGGGCACGGATCAGCCGATTCGCTTCCAGGGTCAGTACCTGGATGTGGAAAGCGGCCTGCATTACAACCGCTTCCGCTACTACGACCCACAGGCCGGGCGCTATCTGACCCAGGATCCACTGGGCCTGCTGGCCGGCGCGAACACCTATCGCTACACGGAGCTGCCTACACTGGGCGTGGATCCCCTCGGGCTGTGGGATTTCATCACCAATAGCCCCGCTATACAGCAACAGGCTTCGCTGGCTCAGTACATGTACCAGAACGGCGCAACGCCGGAACAGGTCAGCGAGGCGCTGTATCCCACCCGAGGCTTCGAGGGTTCCATTTCGGCCGATGTCAGCATGGCGGGTAACGCCGGTGGCGGTGGCTCTGGTGCCTTCGGCATAGCCACAGGAAAGAAGAAGAAGGACCAGTGGTTCAACCTCTGCGTGTATTACACGACCTGTGGAACACTTGGCCCCGGTGCGTCCTTCGGCGTCGGCGGCAACGTTTCGGCAAGCAACGCGCCTCCAACCAGTGGCACGACAAAGAGCGTCGGCGTGTTTGGCGGCGGTGGATTCCTGGGAAAATTTGGCGGCAGTGTGATGTCCGAAATAGGCAAACCCAGCAACGTCACGGTAAGTGGCGGCGCAAGCATCGGAGGTGGTGCTTCAGGCGGGGTGATGGCCTGTGAACAAAAACAGATTTGCTTGAGGGACTGATATGTACCGGATCGGCAAGGCCCTTGCGGCACTGGGCTGTGTGCTCATGATCGGCTGCTCGGCAGGCGACGATGACTTCATCAGCGCCGGCAACGACTACGTGGAACGATTCCATCAGGATATGCAGCAAGGTCGCTACGCGGCCATCTACCAGGCTTCGTCGCAGGGACTGAAGGCCAATGCCAGCGAGCAGGAATTCATCGACCTGCTGACCGTGGTCAATCGTGGTTTGGGAGAAGCGCAGGAAACACGGCTGGTGAGCCAGGCTTCTGTGAAGGCGGATACCGGACAGCCGCTTACCCTCCTGCTGTACAACACCCGCTTTGACGAGGGGGAGGGTACCGAATCCTTCTACCTGGAAAATGCGGACGGTAAGCCCCTGCTGTTTCGCTACGACGTCAATTCCGACACGCTCATGAAGAAGATGGTCGAGCAGGGCGCCCGCGCTTCCCAATAACTCCCCCTTTATCCACACCCCTTTGCCGCAGAGTCGAGGGGTTCGTGCGACGTCCTCAGCAAATTTATCGATCCTCATAAGCATTCACAGGGAAAATAAGCCCTGTGGAAAAGCGTCCATGAGCCCTGGCGATAACCCGGTGACTAAGGGAGGGATAAACCGCCCTGTGAATAACCATTGGTTTTATGCACAGGGTGATCACTGTTGCCGCACATGTGCCACTCAAGATAGTCCCGCTTTCATACATCGCTGTACATTCGATTAATAAAGGCTTGTAGCGATCTATCCACAGATATCGTGGACACCATTTATAAACATAAAAACAAGCCTTTTAAAAAAATCATTCTTTTTCTTTTGTTTACTTCCGAGCTCTGCACGGCGTCCCGGTGGAAAACAGTCCCCAAGTAAACGCTCCTTTCTCGGAGGCACGACCCGTTGGCTATTTTTTGTGCAAAAGGCTTCTTTCAGCCGGGCTAAATCCCTATACTTGCCGCCCTTTCCCAAAAGCTCCCTTCTCAACAGGCACGAGGTGCGTGGTGGATTTCCCTTCCCGTTTTCAAGTGATCGTCATCGGCGGCGGTCATGCCGGTACCGAGGCTGCGCTTGCAGCGGCGCGCATGGGGGTGAAAACCCTGTTGCTGACCCACAACGTGGAAACCCTCGGGCAGATGAGCTGCAACCCGGCCATCGGCGGCATCGGCAAGAGCCACCTGGTCAAGGAAATCGATGCCCTGGGCGGTGCCATGGCCACCGCTACCGATCTGGGTGGCATTCAGTTCCGCGTACTCAATAGCCGCAAGGGTCCGGCAGTGCGTGCGACCCGAGCCCAGGCTGACCGCATTCTGTACAAGGCAGCGGTGCGCGAGATCCTGGAAAACCAGCCCAACCTGTGGATATTCCAGCAGGCCGCCGACGATCTGATCGTCGAGCAGGACGAGGTCAAAGGCGTGGTCACCCAGATGGGTCTGCGCTTCTTCGCCGACTCCGTGGTACTGACCACCGGCACCTTCCTCGGCGGACTTATCCACATCGGTCTGCAGAACTACTCCGGTGGCCGCGCAGGGGACCCGCCCTCGATCGCCCTGGCCAAACGCCTGCGCGAATTGCCGCTGCGCGTCGGTCGCCTCAAGACCGGCACGCCGCCACGCATCGACGGCCGTTCGGTGGACTTCACCCAGATGACCGAGCAGCCTGGCGATACGCCGATCCCGGTGATGTCCTTCATGGGCAACAAGCAGCAGCACCCCCGCCAGGTGAGCTGCTGGATCACCCACACCAATGCCCGCACCCACGAGATCATCGCCGCGAACCTCGACCGTTCGCCGATGTATTCCGGGGTGATCGAAGGCGTGGGTCCGCGATACTGTCCGTCCATCGAGGACAAGATCCACCGCTTTGCCGAGAAGGACAGCCACCAGGTGTTCATCGAGCCGGAAGGCCTGACCACCCATGAGCTGTACCCCAACGGGATTTCCACGTCGCTGCCGTTCGACGTGCAGCTGCAGATCGTGCAGAGCATCCGCGGCATGGAGAACGCCCACATCGTGCGCCCCGGCTACGCCATCGAGTACGACTACTTCGACCCGCGTGACCTCAAGTACAGCCTCGAGACCAAGGTGATCGGCGGGTTGTTCTTCGCTGGCCAGATCAACGGCACCACCGGTTACGAAGAAGCCGGTGCCCAGGGCCTGCTCGCCGGTGCCAACGCCGCGCTGCGCGCCCAGGGCAAAGAGGCCTGGTGCCCGCGTCGCGACGAGGCCTACATCGGCGTGCTGGTCGACGACCTGATCACCCTGGGTACCCAGGAGCCGTACCGCATGTTCACCTCGCGGGCCGAGTACCGGCTGATCCTGCGTGAGGACAACGCCGACCTGCGCCTGACCGAGAAGGGCCGCGAGCTGGGCCTGGTCGACGACGGGCGCTGGGCTGCCTTCGAGGCCAAGCGCGAAGGCATCGCCAAGGAAGAACAGCGCCTGAAAAGCACCTGGGTGCGCCCGAACACGCCCCAGGGCGAGGCCATCGTCGCGCGATTCGGCACGCCGCTGACCCATGAGTACAACCTGCTCAACCTGCTGTCGCGCCCGGAAATCGATTACGCCGGCCTGGTCGAGGTGACCGGCGAAGGCGCCGAAGATCCTCAGGTTGCCGAGCAGGTCGAGATCAAGACCAAGTACGCCGGCTACATCGAGCGTCAGCAGGACGAGATCGCTCGCCTGCGCGCCAGTGAGGAAACCGGGCTGCCTGTGGATATCGACTACGCGACGATTTCCGGTCTGTCCAAGGAGATCCAGCACAAGCTCGGCAATGCGCGGCCGCAGACCCTTGGTCAGGCGTCGCGCATTCCGGGTGTCACGCCGGCGGCCATCTCCCTGCTGCTGATCCACCTGAAAAAGCGCGGCGCCGGCCGCCAGCTGGAGCAGAGCGCCTGATGTCCGTTACCGTTCGCCATGCCGAAGAACTGCAGCAGGGCGCCCATGACCTGGGCGTCGAGTTGACCGAACAGCAGCAGACCCAGCTGCTGGGTTACCTGGCGCTGCTGATCAAGTGGAACAAGGCCTACAACCTGACCGCCGTGCGCGACCCGGACGAGATGGTGTCGCGGCATCTGCTCGACAGCCTCAGCGTGGTGCCCTTCGTGGCGGAGGCTGGGGATAACTGGCTGGACGTCGGCAGCGGCGGCGGCATGCCGGGCATTCCGCTGGCCATCCTGTTTCCCGAGCGGCGCTTCACCCTGCTCGATTCCAACGGCAAGAAGACCCGCTTTCTCACCCAGGTGAAGCTCGAGCTGAAGCTGGCCAACCTGGAAGTTATCCACGGTCGGGTGGAAGCATTCACGCCCGAGCGGCCGTTCAACGGCATCTGCTCGCGGGCGTTCAGCTCCCTGGAGGATTTTGCCAACTGGACGCGCCACCTGGGCGATGGCCATACCCGGTGGCTGGCCATGAAGGGCGTGCACCCGGATGACGAGCTGCAGGCGCTGCCGGCGGACTTCCGTCTCACCGCCACCCAGGTGCTCAAGGTTCCCGGTTGCCAAGGCCAGCGCCATCTGTTGATACTGCGTCGCTCGGTTTAGGGGGAACGGCAACATGGCTAAAGTATTCGCAATCGCCAACCAGAAAGGCGGCGTGGGCAAGACCACGACCTGCATCAACCTGGCGGCGTCTCTGGTTGCGACCAAACGCCGTGTGCTGCTCATCGACCTCGATCCGCAGGGCAACGCCACCACGGGCAGCGGCATCGACAAGCAGACCCTGGAGCACTCCATCTACGACGTGCTGGTCGGCGACTGCAACCTGGTCGAGGCCATGCAGTTCTCCGAGCACGGCGGCTACCAGCTGCTGCCGGCCAACCGCGACCTGACCGCCGCGGAAGTGTCCCTGCTGGAAATGAAGATGAAGGAGAGCCGCCTGCGTTACGCACTGGCGCCGATCCGCGAGAACTACGACTACATCCTCATCGACTGCCCGCCGGCGCTGTCGATGCTGACGATCAACGCCCTGGTCGCCGCCGATGGGGTGATCATCCCCATGCAGTGCGAGTACTACGCCCTCGAGGGGCTGAGCGATCTGGTCAACAGCATCCAGCGCATCGGCAAGCTGCTCAACCCGGCGCTGAAGATCGAAGGGCTGCTGCGCACCATGTACGATCCGCGCATCAGCCTGACCAGCGACGTGTCCGCCCAGCTCAAGGAACATTTCCCCGACACGCTCTATCAAACCGTGATCCCGCGCAACGTGCGACTGGCCGAAGCCCCCAGCTTCGGCATGCCGGCGCTGGTCTATGACAAGCAATCCCGTGGTGCGATCGCCTACCTGGCGCTGGCTGGCGAGCTGGTTCGCCGCCAGCGCGCGAACGCCCACACCGCAACCGTATAAGGAAACTGTGCATGGCTGCCAAGAAACGTGGGCTCGGTCGAGGCCTGGACGCCCTGCTGGGAGGCACCAGCGTCGATACGCTCGAGCAGGAAGCGGTCAAGGCCGATACCCGTGAGCTGCAGCACCTGCCTCTGGATCTGATTCAGCGCGGCAAGTACCAGCCGCGTCGCGATATGGACGTCACCGCCCTCGAGGAGCTGAGCCAGTCGATCAAGACCCACGGCGTGATGCAGCCGATCGTGGTGCGCCCGGTGGGCGAAGGGCGCTTCGAGATCGTCGCCGGCGAACGCCGCTGGCGGGCCACCCAGCAGGCCGGCCTGGATCGCATCCCCGCGCTGGTGCGCGAGCTGCCGGACGAAGCCGCCATCGCCATGGCGCTGATCGAGAACATCCAGCGCGAAGACCTCAACCCCATCGAGGAAGCCATGGCCCTGCAGCGCCTGCAGCAGGAATTCCAGCTGACCCAGCAACAGGTCGCCGAAGCCGTCGGCAAGTCGCGGGTGACCATTACCAACCTGCTGCGCCTGATCGCCCTGCCCGAGGAAGTGAAAACCCTGCTCTCCCATGGCGACCTGGAAATGGGCCATGCCCGCGCGTTGCTCGGCCTGCCGGTCGAGCAGCAGACCGAAGGTGCGCGACACGTTGTCGCACGGGGCCTGACCGTGCGTCAGACCGAGGCACTGGTGCGCCAGTGGCTGAATACCCAGGAGCGGCCAACTGCCACCACCAAGGTCGATCCGGATATCAGCCGGCTCGAACAGCGCCTGGCTGAGCGGCTGGGCTCTCCGGTGCAGATCAAGCACGGGCAGAAGGGCAAAGGCCAACTGGTCATCCGCTACAATTCCCTCGACGAACTTCAGGGCGTCCTAGCCCACATTCGCTGAAACAATTGCTCCTGGAGCACTACGGCGAAAAGACTTTCGGGCAGTTGAACGGGGTGGGAACCGCCCCTATACTCTGCGCGCATTTCGGCGGCACAAACTATGCCAAGGCATTGATTCTCCTGGCGCCGATACCATGAGGGCCATTCCAGGTAATTCGATGGATATCCGCACGCCAAAACGCTTGCCCTTCCATCGCCTGCCGGTTTTTCCGGTGCTCCTGGCCCAGTTGATCGCGTTGGTTCTGTTCGCCGCTGTGTTCTGGCAATGGCGAGGTGGTGTCGCCGGTTATTCCGGCTTGTGCGGCGGGCTGATTGCCTGGCTGCCGAATCTGTACTTTGCCCACAAGGCATTCCGGTTTTCCGGAGCGCGGGCTGCCCAGGCCATCGTCCGGTCGTTCTACGCCGGCGAAGCAGGGAAACTGGTTTTGACAGCGGTGCTTTTCGCACTGGTGTTCGCAGGTGTGAAGCCTTTGGATGCGGCGGCCTTGTTCGGCGTATTCCTGCTGACCCAATTGGTCAACTGGTTCGCACCCTTGCTGATGAAGAGATGATTTTTAAAGCCTTAGAGCGTTTGAGGGATTTATGGCAGCTGCAGAAACCGCTTCGGGTTATATCCAGCATCACTTGCAGAACCTGACCTTCGGTCAGCACCCGGTCAATGGCTGGGGGTTCGCCCACACGGCCCAGGAAGCCAAGGAGATGGGGTTCTGGGCTTTCCACCTGGATACCCTGGGTATCTCCGTGGTGCTGGGTCTGATCTTCATCTTCCTGTTCAAGGCAGCTGCCAAGCGCGCCACCTCCGGCCAGCCCGGCGGCCTGCAGAACTTCGTCGAAGTGCTGGTCGAGTTCGTCGACGGCAGCGTGAAGGACACCTTCCACGGCCGTAACGCGCTGATCGCCCCGCTGGCCCTGACCATCTTCGTCTGGATCTTCCTGATGAACCTGATGGACCTGGTGCCGGTGGACTGGATCCCGATGGCTGCCGCCAAGATCGCGGGCGACGACCACCTGTTCTTCCGCGCCGTGCCGACCACCGACCCGAACGCCACCCTGGGCATGGCCCTGTCGGTATTCGCGCTGATCATCTTCTACAGCATCAAGGTCAAGGGCATCGGTGGTTTCCTCGGCGAGCTGACCCTGCACCCGTTCAGCGCCAAGAACATCTTCGTCAAGATCCTGCTGATCCCGGTCAACTTCCTGCTCGAGTTCGTGACCCTGATCGCCAAGCCGGTTTCCCTGGCCCTGCGACTGTTCGGCAACCTGTATGCCGGCGAGCTGATCTTCATCCTCATCGCGGTCATGTTCGGCGGCGGCATTCTGTTGGCAGCACTGGCAGGCGTCCTGCAGTGGGCCTGGGCAGTCTTCCACCTGATCATCATCACGCTGCAGGCCTTCATCTTCATGATGCTGACCATCGTCTACCTGTCGATGGCGCACGAAGACAGCCATTGATGGGCGTGTCGCGCGTCGACGATGCGCGGCGTTCACGATGGATCCGGCCTCGGCTGGAACGCCCGCGAGGGCACTGGAAGTAACGGTTTTGCTTTACCGCTTTACCCTTAGAAAAACCTTAACCAATACGACGTAAAAAGTCGGGAGGAAAGATGGAAACTGTAGTTGGTCTGACCGCGATCGCTGTTGCTCTGCTGATTGGCCTGGGCGCTCTGGGTACCGCCATTGGCTTCGGCCTGCTGGGCGGCAAGTTCCTGGAAGGCGCTGCGCGTCAGCCGGAAATGGTTCCGATGCTGCAAGTCAAGATGTTCATCGTCGCCGGCCTGCTGGACGCCGTGACCATGATCGGTGTTGGTATCGCACTGTTCTTCACCTTCGCGAACCCCTTCGTTGGTCAAATCGCTGGCTAATCACTCGATTTTTTCGAGTTGATTGGTGTGATGGACAACGAACGAGCGAGGTGTTGGCGTGAACATTAATGCAACCCTGATTGGCCAGTCCGTTGCCTTCTTCATCTTCGTGCTGTTCTGCATGAAGTTCGTGTGGCCTCCGGTCATTGCGGCTTTGCAAGAGCGTCAGAAGAAGATTGCTGAAGGTCTGGACGCTGCCAGTCGTGCGGCTCGTGACCTGGAGTTGGCCCAAGAGAAAGTGGGTCAGCAACTGCGCGAAGCCAAGACACAGGCTGCTGAAATCATCGAGCAAGCCAAGAAACGCGCGAACCAGATCGTCGATGAAGCCCGTGATCAGGCTCGCGTCGAGGCGGATCGCGTGAAGGCTCAGGCTCAGGCCGAGATCGAACAGGAAATCAACAGCGTCAAAGACGCCCTGCGTGCCCAAGTGGGTGCCCTGGCCGTCGGCGGTGCCGAGAAGATCCTGGGCGCATCCATCGACCAAAACGCGCATGCGGAGCTGGTTTCCAAACTGGCCGCCGAAATTTAAGCGAGGGCGCGATCATGGCAGAACTGACCACGTTGGCCCGACCTTATGCCAAGGCGGCTTTCGAATACGCCCAGGCCCACCAGCAGCTGGCCTCTTGGTCAGCCATGCTCGGCCTGGCAGCGGCGGTGTCGCAAGACGCCACCCTGCAGAGCGTGTTCAAGGCCCCGCGTTTGACGAGTACAGACAAGGCCACCACCTTCGTCGAGGTGTGTGGTGACAAGTTCGACGCCCAGGTACGCAATTTCATCCACGTTGTCGCAGAGAACGATCGTCTGGCCCTGTTGCCGGAAATCTTCGCACTGTTCGAGCTGTACAAGGCCGAGCAGGAGAAGTCGATCGACGTGGACGTTACCAGTGCCTTCGCATTGAGCGATGAACAGCAAGACAAACTCGCCAAGGTTCTCAGTGCACGGCTCGGCCGGGAAGTGCGCCTGCACGCTGCGGAGGATGCCACCTTGATTGGTGGTGTCGTGATCCGCGCCGGCGACCTGGTTATCGATGGCTCAGTTCGCGGCAAGATCGCGAAGCTGGCCGAAGCATTGAAATCTTGAGTTTGAAGGGGCAGCAGAGCTATGCAGCAACTCAATCCTTCCGAAATTAGTGAAATCATCAAGGGGCGTATCGAGAAACTCGACGTCTCTTCCCAAGCCCGTAACGAAGGCACCATCGTCAGCGTATCCGACGGTATCGTGCGCATTCACGGTCTCGCCGACGTCATGTACGGCGAAATGATCGAGTTCCCGGGCAGCGTCTACGGTATGGCACTGAACCTGGAGCAGGACTCCGTCGGTGCCGTTGTCCTGGGTGCGTACACCACCCTGGCCGAAGGCATGAGCGCCAAGTGCACCGGTCGCATCCTGGAAGTTCCGGTTGGTCCGGAACTGCTGGGCCGCGTCGTCGACGCACTGGGCAACCCGATCGATGGCAAGGGCCCGATCAACACCGCCGCTACCGACGCCGTCGAGAAAGTGGCGCCAGGTGTGATCTGGCGTAAGTCGGTCGACCAGCCGGTACAGACCGGCTACAAGTCGGTCGATGCCATGATCCCGGTAGGCCGTGGCCAGCGCGAGCTGATCATCGGTGACCGTCAGATCGGCAAGACCGCTCTGGCCGTCGACGCCATCATCAACCAGAAGAACAGCGGCATCTTCTGCGTCTACGTAGCCGTTGGTCAGAAGCAATCGACCATCGCCAACGTGGTGCGCAAGCTGGAAGAGTCCGGTGCCCTGGCCAACACCATCGTCGTGGCTGCTTCGGCTTCCGAATCCGCTGCACTGCAGTTCCTGGCTCCTTACGCCGGCTGCACCATGGGCGAATACTTCCGCGACCGCGGTGAAGACGCGCTGATCGTTTATGACGATCTGTCCAAGCAAGCAGTGGCTTACCGCCAGATTTCCCTGCTGCTGCGCCGTCCGCCAGGCCGTGAAGCCTACCCGGGCGACGTGTTCTATCTCCACAGCCGTCTGCTGGAGCGTGCATCGCGCGTTTCCGAAGAGTACGTCGAGAAGTTCACCAATGGCGCCGTGACGGGCAAGACCGGTTCCCTGACCGCTCTGCCGATCATCGAAACCCAGGCTGGCGACGTTTCCGCGTTCGTTCCGACCAACGTGATTTCCATCACCGACGGTCAGATTTTCCTGGAATCGGCCATGTTCAACTCGGGTATCCGTCCGGCCGTCAACGCCGGTATCTCGGTATCCCGTGTGGGTGGTGCTGCGCAGACCAAGATCATCAAGAAGCTCTCCGGTGGTATCCGTACCGCTCTGGCTCAGTACCGTGAACTGGCGGCATTCGCCCAGTTCGCGTCCGACCTGGACGAAGCCACCCGCAAGCAGCTCGAGCATGGTCAGCGCGTTACCGAGCTGATGAAGCAGAAGCAATACGCTCCGATGTCCATCGCGGACATGGCGCTGTCGCTGTATGCCGCCGAGCGTGGTTTCCTGACCGACATCGAAGTCGCCAAGATCATCAGCTTCGAGCAGGCTCTGATCGCCTTCTTCAACCGTGATCACGCCGATCTGATGGCGAAGATCAACGAGAAGGGTGACTTCAACGACGATATCGATGGCCAGCTCAAAGCCGGTATCGAGAAGTTCAAAGCCACCCAAACCTGGTAAGCCGCAGCGGGCGTCGCGAGACGCCCGCCTGCTAACCCGATAGGTGTGAAATGGCAGGCGCAAAAGAGATTCGCAGCAAGATTGCGAGCATCAAAAGCACGCAGAAGATCACCAGCGCCATGGAAAAGGTGGCGGTCAGCAAGATGCGCAAGGCACAACAGCGCATGGCAGCTAGCCGTCCCTACGCGGAGCGTATCCGCCAGGTAATTGGTCACCTGGCCAACGCCAACCCCGAGTACCGTCATCCCTTCATGATCGAACGCGAAGTCAAGCGCGTCGGTTACGTGGTGGTGAGTTCGGACCGTGGTCTGTGCGGTGGCTTGAATACCAACCTGTTCAAGGCCCTGGTCAAGGACATGTCGGCAAACCGCGAGCGCGGCGTGGAGATCGATCTCTGCGTAGTTGGCAGCAAGGGTGCGGCATTCTTCCGCAACTTTGGTGGCAACGTGGTCGCTGCGATCAGCCACCTCGGCGAAGAGCCGTCGATCAACGATCTGATCGGCAGCGTCAAGGTGATGCTCGATGCTTACCTGGAAGGGCGCATCGACCGTTTGTCCGTGGTTTCCAACAAGTTCATCAATACCATGACCCAGAAGCCGACCGTGGAGCAGTTGATTCCACTGGTGGCCGATCCGGATCAGGAACTGAAACACCACTGGGATTACCTGTACGAACCCGACGCCAAGCAGCTGCTTGACGGGCTGATGGTGCGCTACGTGGAGTCGCAGGTGTACCAGGCAGTGGTCGAGAACAATGCAGCCGAACAGGCCGCACGGATGATCGCGATGAAGAACGCCACCGATAACGCGGGCGACCTCATCAAAGACCTGCAGTTGATCTACAACAAGGCACGTCAGGCAGCGATCACCCAGGAAATTTCGGAAATCGTCGGCGGCGCTGCCGCGGTTTAACGGTTCAAATATTCAGAGGAACCAAAGATGAGTAGCGGACGTATCGTTCAAATCATCGGCGCCGTCATCGACGTGGAATTCCCGCGTGACAAGGTGCCGAGTGTTTATGAAGCGCTGAAAGTGGTCGGCGCCGAAACCACGCTGGAAGTTCAGCAGCAGCTGGGCGACGGCGTGGTGCGTACCATTGCGATGGGTTCGACCGAAGGCCTCAAGCGTGGCCTGAACGTCGACAGCACCGGCGCTGGCATCCAGGTACCGGTCGGGGTCAAGACCCTGGGCCGTATCATGGACGTGCTGGGCAACCCGATCGACGAAGCCGGTCCGATCGGCGAAGAAGAGCGCTGGGGCATTCACCGTGCCGCACCGACCTACGCCGAACAGTCGGGCTCCAACGAGCTGCTGGAAACCGGCATCAAGGTCATCGACCTGGTCTGCCCGTTCGCCAAGGGCGGTAAAGTCGGTCTGTTCGGTGGTGCCGGTGTCGGCAAGACCGTCAACATGATGGAACTGATCCGTAACATCGCCATCGAGCACAGCGGTTATTCCGTGTTCGCCGGTGTGGGTGAGCGTACCCGTGAGGGTAACGACTTCTACCACGAGATGAAGGACTCCAACGTTCTCGACAAGGTAGCCCTGGTCTACGGTCAGATGAACGAGCCACCAGGCAACCGTCTGCGCGTCGCCCTGACCGGCCTGACCATGGCCGAGAAGTTCCGTGACGAAGGCCGTGACGTTCTGTTCTTCGTGGACAACATCTACCGCTACACCCTGGCCGGTACCGAAGTATCCGCACTGCTCGGCCGTATGCCGTCGGCAGTAGGTTACCAGCCGACCCTGGCTGAAGAGATGGGTGTTCTGCAAGAGCGCATCACCTCCACCAAGACCGGTTCGATCACCTCGATCCAGGCCGTATACGTACCTGCGGACGACCTGACCGACCCGAGCCCGGCGACCACCTTCGCCCACCTGGACGCCACCGTCGTACTGTCCCGTGACATCGCTTCCCTGGGTATCTACCCGGCGGTCGATCCACTGGACTCGACTTCGCGTCAGCTGGACCCGAACGTGATCGGCCAGGAGCACTACGACACCGCTCGCGGCGTTCAGTACGTGCTGCAGCGCTACAAGGAGCTGAAGGACATCATCGCGATCCTCGGCATGGACGAACTGTCGGAAGAAGACAAGCAGCTGGTATCCCGTGCTCGTAAGATCCAGCGCTTCCTGTCCCAGCCGTTCTTCGTTGCTGAAGTGTTCACCGGTTCGCCAGGCAAGTACGTTTCCCTGAAGGACACCATCGCTGGTTTCAGCGGCATCCTCAAAGGTGAGTACGATCACCTGCCGGAGCAGGCGTTCTACATGGTCGGTGGCATCGAAGAAGCCATCGAGAAAGCGAAGAAACTGTAATCACCCGTGCGCCCGGCAACGGGCGCTTACGTGAGGCTAGATATGGCTATGACAGTCCATTGCGACATCGTCAGCGCAGAAGGCGAGATCTTCTCCGGTCTGGTCGAAATGGTGATCGCCCACGGCAACCTGGGTGATCTGGGGATTTCCCCAGGCCACGCACCGTTGATCACCGACCTCAAGCCGGGCCCGATTCGTCTGGTCAAGCAGGGTGGCGATACCGAGGTGTTCTACATCTCCGGTGGCTTCCTGGAAGTGCAGCCAAGCATGGTCAAGGTTCTTGCCGACACCGTGCAGCGTGCTGCCGACCTGGATGAAGCCTCCGCTCAGGAAGCCGTCAAGGCTGCCGAGAAAGCGCTGAGCGAGCAGGGAGCCGAGTTCGACTACGGTTCCGCCGCTGCTCGTCTGGCCGAGGCCGCAGCCCAGCTGCGCACCGTCCAGCAAATGCGCAAGAAGTTCGGCGGTAGCTGATACCGACGCTCTTCATCGTTGCTTGGAAAAGGGGTAGCCTTGGCTACCCTTTTTCTTGCCTGCGATTTAACCCAGGTTGTGGATAACCCGATCATGTGGGAGCGGCTTCAGCCGCGATGACCCCTTTTCTGATCGACAGTCACGCAACGGATTGCTGTGAACCCTCTTTCTTTCCGCTCTCGTTTATCTGGATCTGCCATGTCCCTCGATATCGTCATTCTCGCCGCCGGCCAGGGCACCCGCATGCGTTCGGCCCTGCCCAAGGTGCTGCACCCGGTCGCCGACAAACCGATGCTCGGCCACGTCATCGATACCGCCCGCAGCCTGCAGCCGCAGAGCATCCAGGTGGTGATCGGCCATGGCGCCGAGAAGGTACGCGAGCGCCTGGCGGCCGCCGACCTGAATTTCGTCATCCAGGCCGAGCAGCTGGGTACCGGCCATGCGGTGGCCCAGGCGCAGCCGGCGCTGAGTGCCGATACCGTATTGATCCTTTACGGCGACGTGCCGCTGATCGAGCCGGCCACCCTGCAGCGCCTGCTGGAGCTGGTCGACGACAACCAGCTGGGCCTGCTGACCGTCGAGCTGGCCGACCCGACCGGCTACGGCCGCATCCTGCGTAACGGGCAGGGCGCCGTGCAGGCCATCGTCGAGCACAAGGACGCCAGCGAGGCGCAGCGGCAGATCCGCGAAGGCAACACCGGCATTCTCGCCGTTCCTGGCAAGCGCCTGGGCGACTGGCTGGGGCGGCTGTCGAACAGCAACGCCCAGGGCGAGTATTACCTCACCGACGTGATCGCCATGGCGGTGGCCGACGGCCTGGTGGTAGCCACCGCAACGGCTGCCGACGAGATGGAAGTGCTGGGTGCCAACGACCGCATCCAGCTGTCGCAGCTCGAGTGCCACTACCAGCAGCGCACGGCGCGCCGCCTGATGGCCCAGGGCGTGACCCTGCGCGATCCCCATCGTTTCGACGTGCGCGGTGAAGTGACCGTCGGCCGCGACGTGACCATCGATATCAACGTGATCCTCGAAGGCCGTGTGGTCATCGAGGACGATGTACAGATCGGCCCCAACTGCGTGATCAAGGACAGCACCCTGCGCAAGGGCGCCATCGTCAAGGCCAACAGCCATCTGGAAGGCGCCGAGGTGGGTGAGGGTGCCGATTGCGGTCCGTTCGCCCGTCTGCGTCCCGGCAGCGTGCTGGGCGCCAAGGCCCATGTGGGTAACTTCGTGGAGCTGAAGAATGCCGTGCTGGGCGAGGGTGCCAAGGCCGGTCACCTGAGCTATCTGGGCGATGCCGAGATCGGCGCGCGCACCAATATCGGCGCCGGCACCATCACCTGCAATTACGATGGCGCCAACAAGCACCGCACCGTCATGGGTGAGGATGTTTTCGTTGGCTCGAACAGCGCGCTGGTTGCGCCTGTTACCCTTGGCGATGGCGTTACCACCGCCGCCGGTTCGGTGGTCACCGTGGACGTGCCGGCCAACAACCTGGCCGTTGCCCGTGGCCGCCAGCGCAATATCGAAGGCTGGCAGCGGCCGACCAAGAACAAGCCTTGACCGCGCGCTGTGGATAACCTGGCTATCGGCGCAATGCGGTAGCTGCCGGGGTTATCCACAGCCCCGAGCGGCTTGACAGCAAAGCTTCGTTAGGTTTTGATTCGCGCCATTATCTTTCGAATCGAAACTTGCGCATGTCCAAACGCAACACGCCGCAACGTCGCCATACCATTCTTGCCCTGCTCGCCGAGCAGGGCGAGGTGAGCGTCGACGCCCTGGCCAAGCGTTTCGCCACCTCCGAAGTGACCATCCGCAAGGATCTCGCCGCACTGGAAGCCAACGGCCTGCTGTTGCGCCGCTACGGCGGTGCTGTACCGCTGCCCCAGGAAATGATGGTCGAAAGCAGCCAGCCGGTGTCCCGCTACAAGCAGGCCATCGCCCGGGCTGGCGTGGCGCGCATCCGCGAGCATGCACGGATCATCATCGACAGCGGCACCACCACCGCGGCGATGATCCCCGAACTGGGCCACAAGCCCGGGCTGGTGGTGATGACCAATTCCCTGAACGTGGCCAACGCCCTGCGCGACATCGAGCACGAGCCGGTGCTGCTGATGACCGGCGGCACCTGGGATCCGCATTCGGAATCCTTCCAGGGCCAGGTCGCCGAGCAGGTGCTGCGCTCCTATGATTTCGACCAGCTGTTCATCGGTGCCGACGGCATCGACCTGCAGCGCGGTACCACTACCTTCAACGAACTGCTGGGCCTGTCGCGCGTGATGGCCGAGGTGGCCCGTGAAGTGATCGTCATGGTCGAGAGCGACAAGATCGGCCGGCGCATTCCCAATCTCGAGCTGCCCTGGGGCAGCGTGCACACCCTGATTACCGACGAGCGCCTCGACAGCGAGGCGCGTGAACAACTCTTGGCCCGCGGGATCCAGCTGATCTGCGCGGCCAGCGACGCATCCTGAGGAGAACGCTATGTGTGGCATCGTAGGCGCCATTGCCGAACGCAACATCACCGCCGTGCTGGTCGAGGGCCTCAAGCGCCTCGAATACCGTGGCTATGACAGTGCCGGTGTGGCGCTGATCGATGACCTGGGCACCCTGCAGCGCCGCCGCCGCGTCGGCAAGGTCAGCGAGCTGGAGGCGGCGCTGGACAGCGAGCCGCTGCCGGGCCGCCTGGGCATCGCCCATACCCGCTGGGCCACCCACGGCGTGCCGACCGAAAACAATGCCCACCCACACTTTTCCGGCGGCCAACTGGCGGTAGTGCACAACGGCATCATCGAGAACCATGGCCCGCTGCGTGAGCAGCTGCAGGGCCTGGGTTATACCTTCAGTTCGGATACCGACACCGAAGTCATCGTCCACCTGCTCGCTCACACCCTGAAAAGCCACAGCGACCTGGCCGACGCCCTCAAGGCGGTGGTCAAGCAGCTGCGCGGCGCCTACGGCCTGGCGGTAATCAGCGCGGCCAATCCGGATCGTCTGCTGGCCGCGCGCAGTGGCAGCCCGCTGGTGATCGGCCTGGGCCTGGGTGAGAACTTCCTCGCCTCCGACCAGTTGGCACTGCGCCAGGTCACCGACCGTTTCATGTACCTGGAGGAGGGCGATATCGCCGAGATCCGCCGCGACAGCGTGCAGATCTGGGACACCCACGGCAACCCGGTGCAGCGTGAAGCGGTGCAGTACCACGAAGGCGCCGATGCCGCCGACAAGGGCGCGTTCCGCCACTTCATGCTCAAGGAAATCCACGAGCAGCCCACCGTCGTGCAGCGCACCCTGGAAGGCCGTCTGGGCACTGACCACGTGCTGGTGCAGGCCTTTGGCCCGCAAGCCGCCGAGCTGTTCGCCAAGGTGCGCAACGTGCAGATCGTCGCCTGCGGCACCAGCTACCACGCCGGCATGGTCGCCCGTTACTGGCTGGAAGAACTGGCCGGGATTCCCTGCCAGGTCGAAGTGGCCAGCGAGTTTCGCTATCGCCGTGTCGCGGTGCAGCCGGACACCCTGTTCGTCAGTATCTCCCAGTCCGGTGAAACCGCCGATACCCTGGCCGCGCTGCGCAATGCCAAGGCCGATGGCGGCTACCTGGCCAGCCTGGCGATCTGCAACGTCGGCATCAGCTCGCTGGTGCGCGAGTCCGACCTGACCCTGCTGACTCATGCCGGCCCCGAGATCGGCGTCGCTTCCACCAAGGCCTTCACCACCCAGCTGGTCGGCCTGATGCTGCTGACCCTGGCCCTCGGCCAGGTCAAGGGCACGCTGCAAGCGGGTGTCGCTGCCGAGCTGGTCGACGAGCTGCGTCGCCTGCCGGCGCGCCTGGACGAAGCCCTGGCCATGGACAAGATCGTCGAGAAGGTCTCCGAACTGTTCGCCGAGAAGCACCACACCCTGTTCCTCGGCCGTGGCGCCCAGTATCCGGTGGCGATGGAAGGCGCGCTCAAGCTCAAGGAAATCTCCTATATCCACGCCGAGGCCTATCCGGCTGGCGAGCTCAAGCACGGCCCGCTGGCCCTGGTCGATGCCGACATGCCGGTGGTCACCGTGGCGCCCAACAACGACCTGCTCGACAAGCTCAAGTCCAACCTGCAGGTGGTGCGTGCCCGGGGCGGCGAGCTGATCGTGTTCGCCGATGCCAGCGCTGCCATGAGCAACGGCGAGGGCACCCACGTGGTGAACATGCCGCATATCCACGATGCCCTGGCCCCGATCCTCTACACCCTGCCGCTGCAGCTGCTGTCTTACCACGTGGCGGTGCTGCGCGGCACCGATGTGGATCAGCCGCGCAACCTGGCCAAGTCGGTCACGGTGGAGTGATGGGCAACAAGGCCGCGCTGCTCTGATTTTAGGGAGTTAAGTCTGTCGCGACACCTTCCGCGAATCGCTGCCCACCCTTCAGGCCACCTTTTGGTGGCCTCTTACCTGCCCAGCCTCATTCGTCGCTCACTGCGGCCGCGCGTGCTGGGCTGGACCAGCTTCCAGAAGTCGGTGCCGTAAGTCCTGGAAAAATCAAAAAGGCTCACAAACCTGCTGCTATACAGCTGAGCGAAGATGAAAAGGCCAAGTCTTTTTCGAGCTATCTTAATGCTGTGGTACCGCCGCCGAAACGTCCAAAATAGATGTTGGTACCTTGGGAGTGGTCAGCCTATAGGGTTCTGCTGAGCATCTGCCTTGAAACGACGCGCGATGACTGCCAGCTAGAAAGGTGGGCCATCATTCAGCAGCCCTCCCAGTGTTTTCTTGAGGTGTCCTTTATACGATTCGAGTCCGTCCATAACGCTGTCACTTGATGCAGGGGAGGAGACGCCAAATACATTCGTCAGAGCTTTGTCGACCGTCGGATTTGATCGAACAACGGTTTGGGTGAGCCCGGGATCGGCTTGGGAGAAACCTTGAATCAGCGCCTCCAGCATGATGATTTTACCCGCTAAGGCCTGAGCGCAATTCGAGTGTTGTAGTCCTCCTAAGCCTGCCAGTGCTCGTTTATCGCCAGTGAGCACTCTAGTGTTCTTCGCGCTTGCTGCGGCGGCAAAGAGGAGCGCCTCCCCGGCATCAATGCCGGGTGATCCATTCAATTCCTCAAGAATTTCGACGTCAACAGGCTCAGAGGAAACGGTGATCGCGGCGTCCAGAAACGCCTCTACGCGGCCGGCGACGTCCTCTGTTTTGCAAAGCTCCAGGCGATTTCGCTTTGGAAGCAGCTTGTATCTAGCAGAGTCCAGCGCGACCAGGTCAGTCGTGCCGGTAAACAGCATAGTCAGTTGTTCAAGAATTCCGTATTGAGCCAGCTTCAAGATCACATCGTTGTCGACGAAGAGTTTGAGCGCCATTACGAAATCCTTATCAAGCAGGCATAACTCGATGGAGTAGCGCCGCAGTGTCGCTCGGAAGTACGTTTTCCCTGAGGCAACGCCACGCAAGTTGATTGACGACCGCACCTGCTGGCTCAAGTCCGTGTTGCATCATGCTGATTGCTGCCATCGCCATCGGCCATGCGTCGTTGTGCTTGGCGTAGTTGAGCACGATGTGACCAGGGTCTACTTGATAGGCGGTTCCGTATTCCATTGCTGCTTCGACGAGCCCTCCAGCAGAAGCGCGCTTACCCTCTGCCCCGTAGGTAGCATTTTCGCGACCATTTAACATGGTGATCGCAAATCGGTCTGCCGCTTGCTCGTCTTCGTCTGGGTCGTCCAGCGCATAAGACTCGGCGCCCAATGTCTCGTCCACCAAGATCTCGTCCGGTTCAATATGTCCGAGAGCACAGTGACCAATCTCGTGAGAAATGATGAATGACTGCCATGCCCATGACGTACTTTTCTTCGAAAGAATGATCACGGGGCGGCCCTCGACATGTGTGATCATCCCATCCATTTTCGGTAGGCCGTCACCGACATGGTCGAGGTAAATGACTGGAACGCCGTGTCGCCAGCAAGCTTGAAGCAAGTTTCGTAGTCCCAGCCACTTGCCTGGCTCGTGCTTGAGTATTTCCGCGCGCAGTTCCAATGGATCTTGGGGAAACGGTGTATAGGGCATGGGCGTGGCGTAAGCCGCCGATTCCGCCGCAAACATCGCTAAGGATGTCGCTGCATTCAAATTGCGAGAACGATTTGGAATCGAGCGTTTGTACTTCACATCGCGCCGGTGTAGGTCTTCCAATCCAGGTGCATCTGAGACCAGAGGGCTGACGCGGAGCCCAAGGCGTTTCGCCAGAATAGATGCGACTTCGAGGGTCGCTCCTGAGTCCTGTAAAACCTCGGGAGTTACCCAATCAGGGAGGAGGGAGTGCTGGAATTCCCGAGGGTAACCTGCGGACTCCAGTACCCCAAAAATTCGGTCGATTTGTGTGGCCGGCATGTCGACCTCCCTTTGTGCTGCTCTTAGCCCTCAGGCGTTGAGTGATTATGTACATCGAGTGCCTTGAGACTTCTGAGTACTTTAATCAGCGCCCGGGCATGCTCATCTGAGCCATCCCATAGTGACATTATCGCACCCTTGAGCTCCGTCTCCAATGAGACTGAAGGCCCCATCTTGGGTAATTCACTTAGCCCATAGAATCGGCACAGTTTATTGAATTGGCTGCTCGCTCGTTGGCGAGCAGTCGGCTTATTGCGAAGCCTCCAGACTGTAGGCTGGGAAACGCCGCTTTCCCGCGAAATCTGACCGTCACTCCGCTTATCCTTCCTCAGGACAAAGAGCAGCTCTTCGTAAGCATTTTGAATGATAGGGTTATTCATATTATTCACTATATTTGGTTTTACGTTGAAAGTGAATAGGATGTTTGGTACACTACGTCATGTAGCCATCCCCTAGGATTTAGACGCATGCTTCCCTCAACTTTCTGTTGGACCAAAATGGGCGTTGAGTCAGGCGAAAGCCTCGACCTCATCATTCGCAGAAAGGACTGGGAGCGTCAGTTGGGAAATGGGCTTTTCTTCTGGGGAATTGGGCAATCTCTCGGCGAAAATGCTCGCGATGCTGCGGCGTCGGTTGATGGCGTTATGAAGGTAGTGTTCTCGCCGATGGCCAGTAAGGCCAAGGACATCGATGTGACACCGGGGGACGTTTTCGTATGGAACAGCTGGGTCGATAGTTCCGGGCAGCACCATTCGCTGCCTGAACACGTTTTGATCACGAGCCGTGCGGATCTGCCATCAGGTAGGCGCAAGACAAGTCATTACGCCCTAGTATGCAAGTCGGCCGCTCCTCTCGCGGCCACTACGGAACTTGAAGTAACCGCAGCGTTTCTTCGTAACTTCTCTAGTGATAAGTCACTGGGCGCTTCCCAGGTCACCGCTGTAGTACGTAATGCTGAATATGCCCTTAGCGGAAACGTGGCGAAGAAATATTCCGTGAGTTTCGTTGCCGACATGGAAGCACCGTACTCGGTTCAGCTCGCGAGCCCAGAGCTGCTTTCTCGATCTGACGTCCGAGATATCGGCGAGATATCCGCATCGGGAAATCTCGCAGATTGGGAATGTCTGGTTGCCCGCTTGCGTTGCAAGCCCAAACCTGAGCGCCGTGCGCCCTTTACACTTGATCTGTTTGGAATAGATCAAGGTTTATCCGTTACGGCGTGACAACCGGAATTTTGGCGACCTTCATGAAGTTCTTTATCACCTCTTGCCCAGGCAGCGAGGCGTCTAGGAAATAAAGTGCAGCGCCAGATTCAAAAGCATAGGTCCAAGCCACTTGGCACTGAAGATCGACGTGTCGACTTAGTTCAGCTTGTGACGGCAGCGGACGTCCTGCGGCATCCGCCTTGATACGAGCCTCAAGGGTGGAAGCATCTGCGTACAGGCAGGTGATGACGTCGGGGCATAACCTAGACAGCATCTCTCGGGTGAATGGCGTAACCCTGAAGCCGAATTCCTCGATCGTCACAGGGTGCGAGTCAATCACAAGAAACCCATCTCGTTGCCTGAACGAAGTGGCCCTTTCAATTAGTTTTTCGTCGACAAGCGCGACATCCTCCCTGGTTATGATTTTTGCGGACTGCTCTCGCATATCTTCTTGCGTCAATTGTCCGATTCTGGCCGAGGTAACACGTGCAAGCTCCAGGCTGTATGTGAAAACCTCTACACCCTTTGTGAAGTCGGCCACACGGCGAGTCAGCGTTGATTTTCCTGTCGCTGGTGCCCCTGTCAGATAGATGACTTTTCCCACCTCCGCGCCCCCTGTGTTAACGAAGGAATACGGCAAAGGGATCTTTCACCTTAGCCACCAGCCCGATTTGTTTGATGATCCGCTGTTCCGGTGGCGGTGGAATGTCTAGCTCGTTGTAAATCAGGCAGCCCTTGTCGTTTTGGCCTTTGATGTACTCGGAAGCGAGCTTTCCCCTGGATTGCCCCAGGCCGACCTCAAACTCATTCAGATTGACATCGAATTCGTCTACCTCAAGGTCATCTAGCACGAGAGCGAAGCGCGAGCCACGTACTTCTATGCCTTGCGGTACAGCTTGCCAGTTCACTCCATCTTCTGAGTATTGAGAGGCCGCTACTGGCGGGGCTGAGTGTTTGGAGTTCATCTCGTTCATGATGATAAGCAGGTGCTTGCCGGCCTGTGCCATGGACCTCCCGAAAGGCTGAACCATCGTCCGTGGGTGGCAAGAGCTGCCGCCGTAGCCCCAGAAAATCGACCCAGCTTCTTCGTACTCTCTTTTTTTCCGGCGCACGATGTCTTCGAGCGTTTCGGAGGCATGAAGGCCCACCTTCATGAAGATCACGCCCTGGCCGTTCGTTAGTGGATTAGGCATCTGGTACCTCCTTGTACTGTTCCAGGGTGTATCGCTGATCCGCTTCTTTCGCCACGTTGAGCGTCGGCGTCTCGCGCACGTACTGATAAGTGAGTGGGTTGTTTTTGCCGTAGAAATTGCGAAGGCGCACCGTGGAAAGCTTCTCGGAAGATTCCTCCATGAGCGCGGGCTCAACTCGTCGAAACAGACAAGAGCATGAGCGCAGGTCGGGAGCGTCATCCAAGTGATAAAGGTGCAATTGCGGAAGCATCTCCGCCACTACGTAGCCGAGTTCTATGGCTCTTTTTTGCGTGTCTCGAAGTACTTCCTGAGTCCACGCAAGCTCCGGATCGTCTGCAATGACTACGATCCCCAAGCTCTTTGCAGTAGTAGCTTGGCTACCCCGCTCCAGAAAGGCCGTAACGCTCTGCCCATCGTTACTCGCGCCCCATGGCGGGTTGATGTGAAACCCGTCATAAGCTCCGAAGTGCTGAATTGGGAGTGGGTCGGCCACGTTGTACAGCTCGGCAGTGATCTGGACTTTATCGGCGAGTTTTTCTCCGAACCGTCGAACCGAGTTGACGATACGCTCGTCGAAATCGAGCAGTGTGATAGACGACGGGCCGTAGTCCACAACCTCTTGGGCCTTCAAATGCGCTGCAGAGAGAGCGATACCGTCACCGTCGCCAACAAAAACGACTTTCTTACCGTTGAAGACCCGGGCTACGTACTCAGCCTGAATGACCATGTCGGCCACTTTCATGTAGATCTGATCAAATTCCCGCAGTGGCGCAGGGCGATTCATTACTACGTCGGAGATGCTGTTGATGGCACGTCGTAAATCGAATTTCACATTCCTATCCTTGAGTTACCGCTCTTCCTCCTTGGCAACCGGCGAGCATCGAGTGCTGGCCAAGGGCTAGCTTAAGAGTAGTTGCGAATCTATCGTCTTGAAAGCTAGATGCAGCGGTTATTTGCCAGCCGATCCTATAGGGCAGGAGCGAATGACGAAGCGCCTCCTGCCTAAGTGAATGCGATCTTCAAAAAATGCGGGATCCCATGATCCTGATTGGAAAGGGGCTCGGTGCGGCAGTACTCCAATCAGGATCATCAGTTTTTTGGAGGGACGTTCGGACGCAATTACCAGCTGGATTGCCGGCTAAACACATCGCGCTGCGCGTGGATGGCTCTAGGCCCCGCGTCCTCGCCTTGCATCGCGGACAATGCCAATAAGCGAACACTCATCAGTGACCGCCAGCGTCTAATTAATGCCGAGGCCCCTCGACTGTCAGCCGCGATTCGGTACCACGCATGACCTAAGAACATTTCACGAGGGGGCGTAGGCCGGTCTGGCTCCTCTCACGCCCCAATCTACTCGAACGTGATTAGCCTCAAGGCCCTGCTGGTAGGGGCGATGGTCATAGAACTGTAGAGTTTAATCCAGACTTCACTACGCGCTATCGGAAGCATTTGGCATGCATCGAGCATTGTAATCGCCTCGTCAGATGATGACGGTACAAGGCGGGGGATCTTGCAAGCGAGGGAGAAAATCGCTTGACAAACAACCCTCAAAGGGTAACTATGGTTGGGCTACTATGAGTAGTCCTATATTTTGAAATGAATGAAATATGAAGGCCGAAAGGCCGTAGGAGTAGGACCATGTATCTAAACAGACCGCATTTTAACCACAGAGGAAGTACGAAAAGATGGGAGCCGAGAGACACGATTATGCAGAGCCAGCCTATGATCTTGATGAGATCAAGCGTACCGTAACTTCAAAAGGCCGCCGGGCTTTTACTGGTAGCTCATTGGCCGGTATTGCCGAGTTAGGCATGACCACAGATGAAGCCATTGATTGCATAGTTAACCTCACTCATGAGGATTTCTATAAGACAATGCCTGCCCTGAAAGACCCCAGTCATTTCCAAGATGTCTACCATGGAAATAGCTGGAATGAAGTGATATACATTAAGTTCACTGGATACTCAGATCGTCCTGTTGTTATATCCTTCAAGGAGAAGTAACAAATGAGAAAGTCCCCAGGAAGCAGGGCTACATGCCCGAGTTGCGGGGCAAATGGCTCCTTGACCGAATTCACGAATAAAACCCGTGAGTTCGGGCCAAGTGGTCATAAGCACTCCGTATCTAACTTGTCTGGATCACAATGCAATATATGTGATGAAGTTATATACTCAGATGAAAGTAATGAGGCAATCGCAGCATTGATCGATGAGATGGCGATTAAGCGAAATGCAAAATTAGTTCGCCATGTAAGAAAGGATATATTACACCTTACTCAGAAGGATGCAGTTAATCTTTTGTCAGGAGGTGGGCATAATGCGTTCTCGCGTTATGAGCAAGGTAGCACCCCAGTGCCAAAACCCTTAATGGTGTTAATTAAATTACTCCAAAAGAATCCAGAACTTCTGGATGAGGTTAAGAAGTTGAGGGCGGTATGACGTTTTTTGAAATAGAAGAGCGGCGGTCAAAGCCGCTTTTTTTTGGTTAGAATCTATATAAATCATTTTAGATTTATATTTTTATCACCATCTTTTGCAGGGCCTACATTAGTTTGACCATCCCTAAGTCCCTGTTGCTAAGTTTCTCATCGATAGCAATGTGGCATGGCCGATCCTGTCAAAGCGCCTGAAAGACACGCCGTTGCTGGCTGCGACAGTTTTAATTATCAAACGGCATGTCCAAAAACGTCATTTTTCTGCCTTGCGACAGTTTTGCTATTTCTCAAGACACCTCTGGAGACCCCGGATGTTGGGCACACGTCGCGACAGATTTAATTCTCAAGGATTAGCCCAGCTCGGGCCACTGGCGCAACTGCGTGCCGGCAAGCTGCCGCTGCGTCTGCTGCAGTTGTTCGTCGGCCTGGCCTTCTTCGGTATCTCCACGGCGATGATGATTCGCGGCAATCTGGGGCTTTCGCCCTGGGATGCGCTGCATATCGGCCTGGCCAAGTTGTTGCCGCTGAGCTTCGGCTGGGTCGTGGTGGGCGTATCCTTCCTGGTGCTGCTGCTGTGGATTCCGCTGCGCGAAATTCCCGGTCTCGGCACCCTCGCCAATGCCCTGGTGATCGGCCTGGTGGCGGACCTCAGCCTGCAACTGCTGGTGGCGCCGGAGGGTTTCATCTGGCGCTTGTTGCTGACCCTGGGCGGCGTGCTGCTCTGCGGTTTCGGCTCGGCGCTGTATATCGGCGCCCAGCTGGGCCGCGGCCCCCGTGATGGGCTGATGACTGGCCTGCATCGGGTGACCGGTTACTCGCTGCGCTCCATGCGCACCGCCATCGAGTTGAGCGTGTTGTTGGTCGGCACCCTGCTGGCCGGCTACAAGGTGCTGGGTATCGGCACCCTGCTGTTCGCCTTCGGCATCGGCCCGCTGACCCAGCTGATGCTGCCGTGGGTGCTGGTGAGGTTGGATACCTAGCTGGCCACACGCAGGCTGGCGATTGGCGGTCGACGCCACCTGCAGCCGCTTGCACCTTTCGGCTGCACCGAAACGCCTGATGCTTATCAGTGCAGCGGCGTTTCGTCCGGTCGCAGGGTCAGCACCCGCACACCTTCGGCCGTGACCGCTACGGTGTGCTCGAACTGTGCGGATAGCAGGCCGTCGGTGGTCACCACCGTCCAGCCATCGCGCAGGGTTCTGGTGGCGGATTTGCCCTGGTTGATCATCGGTTCGATGGTGAAGGTCATGCCCTCGCGCAGGGTCAGGCCGGTTCCGGCCTTGCCCCAGTGCAACACTTCCGGTGCTTCGTGCATCTGCTTGCCGATGCCGTGGCCGCAGTACTCGCGCACCACCGAATAGCCGTTGGCGCGGGCATGGCGTTCGATGGCATGGCCAATGTCGCCCAGCCGGCCGCCCGGGCGTACCGCAGCGATACCCTTCCACAGCGCCTCGTAGGTCACGCGGGTGAGACGCTGCGCTTCAGGCGAAACGCTGCCGATCAGGTAGGTCTTGCTGGAGTCGGCGATATAGCCGTTCTTTTCCAGGGTGATATCGAAGTTCACCAGGTCACCGTTCTGCAGTATGTCGCCGGCACTCGGTACCCCGTGGCACACCACGCGGTTGATGGAGGCGTTGAGCGAGTAGGCGAAGCGTATTGACCTTTACTGGCCGGGCGCGCCTTGAGGTTGTGGACAATGAAGTTATCCACAATGCCGTCGACCTGCAGGGTCGACATCCCGCACAGATCCAGCTGATCGAGGTGAGTGAAGACCGAGGCCAATAGCCGGCCGGCCTCGGCCATCAAAGCGACTTCTTCCGGCGTCTTGATCATGACGCGTTCGCCAGGCCAGGCGCCGATACGCCGGCAGCACGCAGCTCGGCGGCCATCACCTCGTTGAAGCTCAGGGTCGGGTTCATCTCACAGAGCATGCCGATGCGAATCCAGAACCCGGCCTGGGCATTGATGGACCGGTGCGACACGCTGCTTGCCCGGCGGATCTGGTCGTGCAGCTCGTCTTCGATATTGACGATACCCATGGTCGCTCCTGATATATGAAATATATATGGATCATATAGCCGTCCGCTCGTTTCTGTCACCTCGGGGTGCGAATGACGGCATCGGTGGCGCCTGCCCGTCGATTGATCCACGGCAGAGGTTGTAATAAGAATGATTCGCGAATAATGTGCGCGGTCGCCAGCTTATCCATGCTGTTCTTCGCGCTTGTCGGCCTCGGAGGGCGTCCATGTCGCTACCTGAAACGGATTCCATCGTCCCGCTCGATGTGCTTTACGGCACGCATCACCGCTGGCTGAATGGCTGGTTGCGGCGTTCGCTCGGCTGTTCGCAGCAAGCGGCGGATCTGGCTCAGGACACCTTCGTGCGGTTGCTGATGCGTGGCAAGCCGATCAGCGATCACGCACCGCGTGCCTTGCTGGTTCGTGTCGCCCGCGGCCTGGTGATCGATCACTGGCGCCGTGACGCGCTGGAACGTGCCTACCTCGACGCATTGGCCCAGTTGCCCGAGGCCAGTTACCCGTCGCCGGACGTGCGTCACGAGGCGCTGGAATGCCTGGAGCGAATCGCCGGCCTGCTCGACGGCCTCAAGCCCGCCATACGCGAGGCCTTCCTGCTCTATCAGCTCGGCGGCCTGACCCACCGGCAGATTGCCGAGCAACTGGGTATTTCCAGCCGTACCGTGGAGCGCCATGTAGCGAGTGCGTTGTTGCACTGCTATCGCGGCTGCTTCGAGACCATGCGGTGAGTACGACGGAGCGTTTGCCGGAGGCCATCGTCTGCGCAGCCATCGAGTGGCAGATGCGTTTGCGTGACCAGGGTGCCGGCGCCGATGTGCAGGAGCAGCTGCAGAACTGGTTGCAGCGCGATGCCCGCCATCGACTGGCCTGGCAGCGCCTGCAGGAAATGGGCGGGCTGTTCCAGGCCAGCCGGTTGCCAGATGCCGCGCAAACCATTCCCTTGTTGCGCCGCGCCGAAGCGGACCTGAGCCGGCGACGCGCGCTGAAGTTGCTCGGTGCTGGACTGGTGGCGGGCGGTGCGACGATGCTGGTGGCGCAGACCTCGCCTACCTGGCGGGCCGATTTCGCCACGGCGACCGGTGAGCGCCGCCGCATCAGTCTGGGCGCGGCTGCCGAGGTAATGCTGAACACGGGCAGCGCCCTGGACGTGGAGGGGCAGGCGTTGATCCTGCGCGCTGGCGAAGCATTGGTGGAAGGCGTGCACTGGCAGGCTCGCTGCCGTTTCGCCACCTGCCTGGGTCGCAACGCCAGCGTGCTGCTGCGCGAGCATGACGGTTACAGCGAGATCCGTGTGCAGCGTGGCGAGGCGTTGGTGTCCACCGCGGTCGGCCAGGTGCGGCTACGCGATGGCGAGGCGGTCGGGGTGTCTGCAGCCGCCATGACTCCCCTCGGCACGGGGCCTGTCGATCCCTTTTCCTGGGCGCGTGGCCTGCTGGTGGTCAGCGATATTCGCCTGGCTGACTTCCTGGCCGAAGCAGGCCGTTATCGAAAGGGTTGGCTGATCTGCGATGGCGCCGTTGCCGAACTGCACCTTTCCGGGGTTTTTCGCCTGGACGAGCCCGAGGCGATGCTGGACAACATTGCTCACCTGTTGCCGGTGAGGATCGTCGAGCGTACGCGTTGGTGGGTACGGGTGGTGCCGGTGGCCTGAGGCCGACCGCGGGTGCCGGTTTGAAGGAAGAAGCGGCCGTTCGCGTAACGCGTAGGAGGGGCCGGGCGGCGCTCCGCTTTAGCCCCGAGCTTTTTACAAGGCAAACAAAGAGCTCGCGGCTAAAGCCGCTCCTACAAAAGTGTTCTGCTCACCGACCGCTCCCGCCACATAACCGCCGATGAAAACCGGATTTGCAAATCCAGTGTCGGACTTTTCCGGCTCGTCCGGTTAGAGGGAATCACTCCCTCAATGGATACCTTCATGCGTTCTGCCAGCCCCCTGCCATTTCAGCTTCAGCCCCGTACGTTGTCAGGTGCCGTCTGCCTGGCGCTGGCCTTGCTTGGCGCAACGGCGAGCGTGACGGTGCAGGCTGCCCAGCCAGTCGCTGCAGTCGTCGCCCCGCGTATCGCGGCCGGGCCGCTGGAGCAGGCGCTGAGCACCTTTGCCGAGCGCACCGGGATCACCTTGTCCTACTCGCCGGATACGGTGCGTGGCCTGAACAGCCCTGGCCTTTCGGGTGGCGGCCCGCTGGAGGACGGGCTGGCGAAGCTGCTCGATGGTAGCGGCCTGGTCGCCCACAAGACCACGTCGGGCTACGTGGTGCTGCCGGGCAAGGCCGAGGCCAGTATGCAGCTCGAGGCCACGAGCATCGAGGCGGCAGCGACGCAGAGCGCCTTCGAACCGGCGGGTGGTTACTTCTCCAGTAACGCCAGCAGTGCCACCAAGAGCGACAGGCCGATCCTGGAAACCGCGCAAAGCATCAGTGTGGTGACGGCCGAGCAGATCGCCGATCGCAAGGTCAACCGGGTCGAGGACGCGGTCGCTTACACGGCGGGTGTGCGGGTCGGCGGGTCGGGCCTGGATCCGCGCTTCGACACCATCAACGTGCGTGGCTTCGAGACCACCCAGTCCGCCGATTTTCTGGATGGCCTGCGCCAGGCTGGCAGTGGCTGGTTGGCCTTGCCTTCCCTCGAGGCGTACAGCCTGGAGCGCATCGAAGTACTCAAGGGGCCGGCCTCCGTCTTGTATGGGCAGATCAGCCCCGGCGGCATGGTGAACCGGGTCAGCAAGCGGCCAAGCCTGCTGGCGAACAATGAAGTGGAAGTGCAGGTTGGCAACTACGCTCATCGGCAGGGCCAGTTCGATGTGGGCGGCAAGCTGGATGAAGCGGGCGATGTGCTGTTCCGCACCGTGGGCATCTATCGGGATGCCGAGTATTCCATCGAGCAGATGGACAACAACGCGCGCCTGCTGGCGCCTTCGCTGAGCTGGCAGATCGACCCGGATACCAGCCTGACGCTGCTGGCCCAGTACCAGGAGCGGCAGACGGCGGCGTCGCCGATGCTCTATCAGGATGGCGATCACCTCACCGACATCTGGCAGGGCGACGAGTATTTCGACAAGCTCGAACAGCGCAAGTGGACGATCGGCTACGAGTTCGAGCATGCCTTCAACGACACCTTCAGCCTGCAGCAGAACCTGCGATACGGTCAGCTGGACACCACCAATCAATACCTGGATGTCGGGCCGGTCGGCGCCGACAACATGCTGCCTCGCAGCACCGCCGGCAGCTACGAGGACATGGCCACGCTGTCCACCGATACCCGGCTGACAAGTCGTTTCGACACCGGCACTCTGCAACACACGCTGGTCAGTGGCGTGGACTATGCCTGGCTCGATACCGAGCTGTTGTATGCCACGGGCAGCGCACCGTCGCTCGACCTCGATGCCCCCGACTATCATCAACCGATCGCTCGTCCCGACACCGTGCTGGTCGACAGGGATGGCCTGGAGCACCGCGCCGGTGTCTATCTGCAGGACCAGATCGAGCTCGATCGCTGGCGCCTGTCCGCCGGGCTGCGGCGCGACTGGGTGCATGCCCGCTCCAATGGCGACCAGTTCGGTAGTGACATCAACAGCAAGATCACCAATTCGGCCACTACCGGCTCGGTGGGCGCGCTCTACCTGTTCGATAACGGCCTGGCGCCCTACGCCAGCTATGCGACGTCGTTCCTGCCGCAGAGCGGTTCCGACTCCGCCGGCAAACCCTTTTCCCCAAGCGAGGGCGAGCAGTACGAGGTTGGCCTCAAGTACCAGCCGCCGGGCACCAGCACCCTGCTTACGGCCTCGTTGTATCACTTGACCCAGACCAACGTGGTGACCCGGGATCCGGCAAACAGCAGCTTTCAGGTGCAGACCGGCGAGCAGGTGTCTCGCGGCCTCGAGCTCGAAGCAGTCTCCGACTTGAGCGACAGCCTGCGCATGACCGCCGGCTACAGCTTCAACGACGCCGAGGTCAGCAAGGACAGCGACTACCAGGGTAAGGCACCGAAGAACGTACCGCGCCACCTGGCGTCGCTGTGGCTGGATTACCGCCTGCCGTTCGGGCTTGGTGTCTCGGGCGGTGTTCGTTATACCGGCAGCACCTATGGCAACGGTGACAACACCCTGAAGAACGAGGCCTACACCCTGATCGATGCCGGGGTGCACTACGACTTTGGCGGTGGCCTGGATGGTGTGCGCCTGGCGCTCAATGCACGCAACCTGACCGACAAGCGCTATATCAATTGCCAGGACAGCAATTGCTACCGCGGCGAAGCGCGCAGCGTGGTCACCAGCCTGAGTTACGCCTGGTGATCGCGATCGGCGTACGGGTTGCGGTGCTCAGCGCGCTGTTGCTGGGCAGCCTGGCGGTCGCCCAGGCAGCGCCGGTGGTGCTGGACGGCACCGAGCAATGGATGCTGAAAAGCGCCGAGGGGCGCGAGTACCGCATCATGATCAGCCTGCCGGAGGGGGAGGTGCCCTATACCGGCGGCTACCCGGTAGTCTACCTGCTCGACGGCAATGCCTACTTTCCGGCCTTCCACGCGGCCAAACGTGCCCAGAAGCGGCTGCGCGGATCGATTCTGGTGGCCATCGGCTATCCAGGCGACATGCCGCTGGACGTCGAGCGTCGTGCATTCGATCTCTCGCCGCCGCCGCCCGTCGAGCGCA